>Ga0315281_10001091_pt1 | contig 39817 bp, 34 predicted proteins | sample YL17G07_0_MG_FD_204540 | JGI IMG/M metagenome (GOLD analysis project Ga0315281, IMG submission 204540) | Sediment microbial communities from Yellowstone Lake, YNP, Wyoming, USA - YL17G07_0 | ecosystem: Environmental > Aquatic > Freshwater > Lake > Sediment | place: USA: Wyoming | collected...
TAATCGTGTCCCCGGAACGCGCCATGAGGGGATAGGATTGGAACCCGATACACCCGGAGAACCCAAGAGAAATTACCAGCAGTACTACAGATTCGATCATCGTAGAGCGTTTCATGGATTTTCCTCCTCTTGAACGGACCTCTATGCAGGGATAATTTTACGTGGAAAACAATTCGTGGAAACTCCGCGAACAATTAAGAAATCGCTGAACGATGCTATTGATACGGTACGCAAAGAGGAGCTTGCCAAAGCCAGAAAAACAGAAGATGCTGAACTGGCTGATCTGCTCCACTGTAAAAAGAAGTTCATCCTGATGCAGAACAAGCAAACCAAGCGACGGAAGAACGTCCTGCAAAAGCTCGCGGACCTTAACGAGACCATCTACCGTGCCATGCTTCTCAAAGAGCAGCTTCTGGCAATATATACATCCCAAAATCGCGCGGCGGCCCGGAACGCGCTGCGGGAGTGGATCGTTGCGGCAATCGGATCGAGGACATCAGTGTTAGTTGAGCTTGGTCGCAAGCTTTTCAGGAAACGTCACTTCATCCTGAATTACTTCATCTGCAGGATTACGACTGCCATCTCTGAAGGCATCAATAACAAGATCAAGCGCCTTAAGCGCATGGCGTACGGCTATAAAGACGTTGCCTACTTCTTGCTCAAGATTCATCAACACTGCGGGCTTCTTAACCCGAGGCTTTCAACTTAAAGACGAATGAGGCAAATATCCGAACGGATGACAGCAATATCCTTCGACTGGCTCAGGATGAAGGCTTCGCCGTCACTTCTTCGCCGCAATCCCCTTCTGAATGGCCTTCACCACGCCGTCGCTGCTCGCCTCGCTGATCTTGAGCAGCATGCCCTTCTTCTCGTAGTAGCCGATGAGCGGCGCGGTCTTTTCATTGTACACGTCGAGGCGCTTGCTGATGGCCTCCACGGTCTCGTCGGCGCGCTGGATGGTTGGGCTGCCGCACTTTTTGCATTTGTCGCCGGGGGCCGGCGGATTGCTCTTGATGTTGTATATCTCCTGGCAGGAAGGATTGGAGCAGGTCCTGCGCGTGGTCAATCGGTCGAGGATCACTTCACGCGGGACCTCTATGCTCGCCACGAGATCAAGCTTGATGTTCAGCTTCTTCAGCAGCACATCAAGCGCGTCCGCCTGCGGGATGGTCCTCGGAAAACCATCGAGGAGAAAACCCTTCCCGCAATCCGGCTCCTGGAGCCGCTGCTCCATGATGCCCATGATGAGTGAATCGGGGACCAGGTCGCCCCGGTCCATGTAGCCCTGCGCTTCTTTGCCGAGCGCCGTGCCGGCCTTTACCGCGCCGCGCAGGATGTCGCCCGTCGAAATCTGGACCGAGCCGTCCAGCGCCGTCAACAGTTTTGCCACCGTGCCCTTGCCCGCGCCCGGCGCGCCTAAAAGAATGATCCTCATGGTTGCTTGCCTCCTCAGCGTGAAAAATGGATTAGTGCTTCAAGTCGGCCATTATCGTATTAACGAATAAAAAAATCAAGGAAAATGTCATGGAAGAGGCTGGTCCCGCAACGGCGGGCCATCGGATTCACACCATCATCACTTCATACTGCTCCTGGTGCAGGTTGGGGTCGGCCTTGATCACGATCTTCTTTTGGAATTCCTTTTCCAACTCCTCCACGCCCTGCCGCTCCTCATCGTACATCAGGTCGGCCACCCCTGAGTTCACGGTCACGAGCGCCTTCTTTTCGTCGGACCCGGCAAAGGCCCTGCGGAGCTCGCGGAAGACCTCGTAGCAAACGGTCCGGTTTGATTTGATGTAACCGCGGCCTTCGCAGTAGGGGCAGGTGTCGCACAGCGTGCGTCCCAGGCTCTCGCGGATGCGCTTGCGCGTCATCTCGATCAGCCCGATGGAGGAGATGTGCGAAATGGTGGTCTTGGCCTTGTCGCCGGCCAGGGCCTCCTGGAGGGCCGCGTACACCTTGCGCCGGTTGTCCTCGCGTTCCATGTCTATGAAGTCGAGGATGAGGATGCCGCCGATGTTCCGAAGCCGGAGCTGGTAGGCGATCTCGCGCACCGCCTCAAGATTGGTCTTCAGGATCGTGTCTTCAAGAGAGCGTTTGCCGACGTACCTGCCGGTATTCACGTCGATCGTCGTGAGCGCCTCGGTCTGGTCGAGAACAATATACCCGCCGGACTTGAGCCAGACCTTCCTGCCGAGGGCCCGCGAGAGCTCGAGCTCCACTCCGTAGTGCTCGAAGATGGGGTCGTCTCCGTCGTAGGGCTTCACGCGCCTGCCGAGCTGGGGGACATAGGAATCCACAAACTCTTTCACCCGCTGGTATTCCCCGGGAGCGTCGATGACCATCCTGTCCACGTCACGGGTGAACACGTCGCGGATCACGCGGAAGACGAGGTCGAGCTCGTTGTGCATCAGCGCGGGCGACGGGGCCTTCTCCTTTTTCTTCTGGATGTTCTCCCAGAGCCGGGAGAGGAACTCGATGTCGGCGACGAAATCGTCCTCGCTCCTGCCCTGGCTGGCGGTCCGGATGATGTAGCCCGTGTTCGGCTTCCGGAGCCGGCCCACTATCTCGCGCAGCCGCTTTCGTTCCTCAACGTTCTCGATCCTGCGCGAGACGCCGATGTGGTTGACGCCCGGCATCATGACCAGGTAGCGGCCGGGGATGCTGATGTAGGTCGTCACGCGCGCGCCCTTGGTGCTGATCGGCTCCTTCGAGACCTGGACCAGAATGTCCTGGCCTTCCTGCAGCAGGTCCTCGATCTGGGTTGCGTGAGAACGCTTCCGTTTGGCCTCGACCTCGAGTTCGAGGCCCTCGTCCTCCATCATGGGGGTGTATTCCGACGCGCTGTCGAACACGTCGCCCACGTACAGGAACGCGGACTTCTCCAGCCCGATGTCCACGAAGGACGCCTGCATGCCCGGAAGGACCTTCATCACGCGGCCCTTGTACACATTTCCCGCCACGCCGCGGTCTTTCTTGCGGTCGATATATATTTCCGTTACCAGGCCGTTCTCCAGGAACGCTACGCGGGTTTCCTCCCGGCCTGTATTTACGATGATCTCAGATGACATTGCGTCTCCTTCACTGGTTGTACGGTGCGTCTGTAAAATCTATTTTATAATAGGTGCGGAGCGAATACAAGAAGTAAATAAAGGACAAGATCCGCGATAGAAAGTCAGCGGCCCGCCCGCGAGGCCGCGCAAAGCCCGTAACGTGGACTTCAAAATATCTGTTTTCCTTCGTTTTGCTTTAGTGTATAATTGCAATTGTAACAAATGGAAAGACTGATCGTGCGTTTTTCACCGACGTATGTTCAAAAAGACAGGAGAATGCTAATATGAAAATTGAACAAACCATTAATTCACTGCCGCCTGCTGCAAGGATGGAAGTGCTCGATTTTGTCGCTTTTCTTGAGCAAAAATATCGCAGAAAAAAGTCCCCGGCTGTGAAAGAAGACGCTTCCTACTGGGCGGCACTCGGGGAAGCATCACTCCACAAGATATGGGACAATAAAGAGGATGACGTCTACAATGAACTACTCAAAAGGTGATGTTGTCCTTCTCCCTTATCCATTTACGAACCTGAAAGCGACGAAAGTCCGGCCGGCTGTTGTTGCTGCGACAGAAGACGGCAGGTACTCGGATGTATTTGTCGTGCCCGTCACCAGCAGGACTGAAAACCTGAATACCGGCGAATTCATTCTTCGTGATTGGGATAAAACCGGTCTCAATGTTGTGTCCGTGGTTAAACGTGGATGTGTCCTGGTGGAAGCCTCTTTGATAAAGCTAACGGTCGGGAAACTTTCAAAGAGGGACGTTGCAACGTTCAACTCAGCGTTGAAAAAATGGCTGGAACTTTGATTGCAGAATGGAACATACTTGCGGGAAGCGGCAATCGCGACAACGATGATGAAAAATGATGTGCCTGAAAGCATTACCGAGAACAAAAACGGCTTCAGTAAAATCCCGCAATTGATGATCTCCAGCCCTGACCCGATCCCTGATTCCGGACATCTGACCCCCCTGTTCACGAAAATAAACATAACTACGCGCACGTTAATGAGCAAACATCTGATTTCTTTTCAATGGCCGCTGAAATGTATATTCCACCGCCCGCCTGAGTACAGATGAATTTGTGTTGATGTAGCGCATTGTCGTGCTGACATCCCGATGCCCCATCGCGCGAGCGACAAGAAAAATATCGCCGGTCGTCTCATACAGTGACGTTGCAAAACCCGCCCTGAATGAGTGAATCGTCAGCGTTTTTCTGATACCCGCCAGTTTTTTCCACTTATCAAAGCGAACCTGAACCTGCCGCGCGGACATAGGCTGATCCGCCGACCTGCCCGGAAAGAACACGGATCGTGTAAGTGACACATGATCTCGCAGTACAACACGAATTCGCTTTTTCAGAATATCGGCAAGAGGTGAAGGCACAATTTTTAACTGCCTGCCGCCGTTCTTCGGCCGGGAAAGGTATAACACACCGGATACGTGATCGTAATCGAGAAGGGTTAGGGACAACACCTCCGAACGTCTTAACCCGGTGTAGGCATACGTTGCGAACAAGGCTTCATCACGAGCAGCGTGTATATCGTCGGATTGTATTATGGTTTCAAGAAAAATCATAATTTCAGCAGCGGTTATCGGGGTTGTATGACGTGGATGATTTTTTGACAGGCATAGCCGGTTAGCCGGGTTGGAAGGTATGCGTTTTGACTCGAATGCCCACTTGAAAAATGACCTGTATGCGCTCTTGATCCGATTTAACGTGGCTGACGATCTCCGGGCGCCATTCCGCTTTGCCGCAAAAAGTCTGACTACGGCGCGGGCAATATCCGTGTCACCGATACATTGAGGTTGAATCTTGCCGAGGACGCGAGCAAGGTGATAGAGATCATGCTGGTAACAGGCGATGGTGCTTGTTGCGCGTCCTGCTGCGAGAAGGTGCAAGATGAAATCCTTGATCATGTGTGATATGGTATCTTCCGGCATATTATTCTCCTCTTTGGGTTTAATCGCCCCATCCATGAGCCATGTACGGGCGTTTGCATGAGATGATACCCGGAAAGAGGAGAATAGTGTTGTGTTGCGAAAGAGGGTTGTGCCTATCAAGATGCAGGGTCGCTTGCGACAAAGAGCTTTCGAAAATGGGCAGAGAATAGAGGTATTGCCAGCTCTACAGGCGGAAACGGGCGCTGAGGGTCGCGATTTTCGACAATGACAAAAATCCGCTTATTTTGGAGTGCGCGAACCATGTGACTATTCAGGCAAAAATATCATGTCGCAAGCGGCCCGCTGGAAAATGTCGAAAATAGGTTTTCGAAAAAGCATGATGTGTCGCAACTCGGTTGTATTTAAAAAGAAATTCCAGATGGGCGACTTTGCCCACCTGGAAAAGTGTAATGATTTGATAGGTTCCCAGAATACACATTCTGAGAACTCATGTCTACAATCGCTTCATAGTATAGTGAATCTGAAATTGTTGGTCAATCAAAAAATCCTAAAAACTTCGCCTACTGACGTTTCTTCCACCGATGAGGAAGTGAGGTCCGGGGAGACGGTCGCAAATTTTGGAATATCTTCCAGCCATCAGATTCTTTTTTGATAATATACGTCTGCCGATTGGTTTCACGATAAGTGTATGCAAAAGAACCACTGTTCATATCAAACCAGCGCAAATACCAGTGCTCCATTGTGTTCACGACAGCCTCGCCATCGGTTATCTTTTTTACTTTAACGTCCAATAGTCTTTTCGTAGATGGATTCAGCGGGTTAGAAATAACCCACCCTTTTTTCTGATGTCGCGTAACAATAGTCATAATACCTTTCATCGCCGAACCGTCCACGCTGAACCATCGACGCAGTTCCTCCTCGTTGATTTTCGGCAATAAAGAGTAGGCCCTGAATTCAGCGTCGAGGCCCTCTGTAATAACTCGCTCCAGATAAGGTTTAAGTTCAGCGGGTGTCTCTTGTGTTGATCTCCGTTCGGATGATACATCCCTGATCAATACTGCATATCCTGCGAGTGATGGATAGCCGTTGCGCTCCGGCATCCCCGGTGCAACCAGTGCAGTAACATGAACGACTGAAAATACGATATCAATCGTTTTGCCCGGGCGCAAATAGTATCTTTTCAGCCTGTCCTCTACTTCAAATTTAAGCTGCGCCGCTTGTACCGGCGTGAGATCATGAAATTCTGATTCAACTCCAGGTGACAGCAGACAGTGAACGCAGTCTCTCAGAAAGCGCCATTGTTTTGCATTGGGCTTGTTCGCAACGGCCTTAGTCTTGATCAGGGTTTCAAGCGCGTCCGCAATTGCCACGGAGCGTGATTGCACTTCCAGAAGCGACAGATACTCCATTCCACATCTCCAATCCCTATTTCCAATTGTAGATTATCTTATTGATATCACAGAACTTACTTGAAAGCAAGCCGGAACAGTGTCACCATTATAGCAGGCGAAGTTGAAGTGTATCACAGGCACGACAACAGGGAGGTGTGAAATGGCGAAATGCTTCATCACGGGTGTCGAGTTAAAAATGTCGGAAGCGCATGTTCTCGATAATTACGCTGCACGTGTGGTATTGCGAGATATGCGCCAGCGGGTCTCCGCGCTTGAAAGACTGATCCAGCAGTTGAGTCCAAGCGATGACGAGGAAGTCTATGATGCAAAAAAACAAAAACAGAAAACAATAAAGAATCGCCGACTGGTAAGTGCCGAGGTTGCGAAAGCGTTATGCGCCGCAAGCCCGGAAAAGAACTTATTCCTTCTTTGGACAGAGTGGTACGCACGTAAGCGATCGCTCCTCGCAAAATATCTCAACACCGCAAAAACACACAAAAAAGCGGAAACAGGCACGCTTCCTAATAGAGCTGTCGTCAAGCCGAATGATGCCGTCGATGATAAAAAGGGGGAGCGTCATGCAACGTGTGCCTAATACACTTTCAATCTTCGGCAGCGGTTCCCACACGGCGGAAATCGCCCTGCGGAACATTCTGAAGTTCAAAGAAACCACCGGCGCAGCTATTATTTTGGATTATACCGGCCGAGGGGCAATGGTCCTGAATGAGGCCAACAAAATGAGCCTCCAACGGCGAGAGGTTATCTGGTGCGACCTTGCCGATCGTCTCCGCCCCGTTGCACTGCTCCATCTTGAGCGATCCGAACATTTCCGTCCGGTGCTGCTGCAAATGCTTAAGAGTGTTCGGGATCTTTCCAAAATGCATGTGGATAATGGAACGCTAGAATGGGCTGCCGAGGCAGGATACAGCCTTTCTAAAACCGGGACCGTGGGCCTCGGCGCACTGCTGAAATCATTATCTTCACCCGAAGTACGTCGGTGGCACAATGACACGCAAAAAGAGCCCCAAGACTTAAACCGACTTTTAAACATGCTCTCCTGGGCGTTGCGCTATCCCGCCGCTTACGCGATTTCAGAAGGCATTAATAGGCCGGATTTGAACAAAGCCTTACTCAAAAATTCCGTGCTCTGGATGGAATGCCGCACCGAATGCTTTGAAAAAGCCGAGCATAAGTTAGTGACAATACTACTCAATGCGGCGATCGAAGACATCGTGAAAAAAAACTTGAACAACACGGACCAGCAGCGGAGAAAAAAACAGATGCTGACCATAATGCATGTCTTTCCGCAAATCAGCGTTGATTCATCTATGCCTTCTTGGGTCGGGGAAACAGGCCCCGCTGTTCGGCACGTCTCGGTCCATAAGATCATATCGGATCGTGCATTGCATCCCCTGCATTTATCATGGGCGACCAGGTCGGCAAGCGTTTGGGTTACAGGTAAAATGCACACACTGAAACAGTCTGCCCATACAAACTGGCTCAAGGAAACGGAAATTGAGCGAATCAATGGTCTGGATTTTGGCGAGATTTGGGTTAAATCCAATGAGTCAGGCAAGTCCATGGTTGCAAAAGTACGACATACGAACGCCTTGATGAGCCTCGCATACCAGTTGAAATATAAATGCGCAAAAAGCAGAAAGATCATGCCTGTCCGTCAGATGGCCACGGCAATTACAGTACCTGACGAAACCGCAGCTGAGGACAATATTTTCACAAAGCTTTGTGACAAGGAAATGCTGCGCTTGGGCTGGTTTAGGATACAAAATACACGAAAGGCATCGCATGGCGTTGACAATGTGACCATAGCGCAGTTCAAAGCGCGTATTGATGACGAACTATCCAAACTCGCGCACGAGTTGAAGTCGGGTGAATATCGCGCAAGACCGCTGTTCCGCGTGCAAATACCCAAGGTTGCTGGAGGCACGAGAACGCTTGGCATACCCTGTGTTCGTGATCGGGTAGTTCAATCAGCGTGCCTGATGCTCATGGAGCCCATTTTTGAGACACTGTTCAGCCGCTATAGCTTTGCCTTTCGTCCGCACCGTCGAGCGTATCAGGCCTTGTCCATGGCAAGAAGCATGATCAAGACCGGACGCACATGGGCGGTTATCGCCGACATAAAAAAGTGCTTCGACAGTATCGATCATGACGTGCTGCTGCGTCTGGTTTCCCAGCGCGTCGGGGACAAAGACACACTGGCCCTGATACGGCACTGGTTGACCGTAGATGTGCTGGACTTTGGAGAATTTGTTCCGATCGAAGTCGGCGTACCGCAGGGGGCTTCAATTTCTCCGTTGCTGGCGAATGCATATCTGGATCCCCTTGATAAACATTTTGAAAAGTTGGGCATATCGTTTGTCCGGTATGCCGACGATATCATCATTTTAATCAAAAGCGAGGACGAAGCCCAAAAAGCGCTTCAAATCTTGCAAAATTTTCTACTTGAACCGTTGCACCTTGAACTGAAACCCGCGAAGACCAATATTACAGCCGTAGCAGCCGGTTTTGATTATCTCGGGTTCAGAATCGACCAGGACAGGATTACTATCAGGCAAAGCAAGATAGACGAGGTTCAAAACATGCTTCTTGAATATATCAAGACCCTCGGGTTGCCCACGGCAACGCTTGGACAACGTCTGGCTTCTCTCGTGAGGATCAATGAGGTTGTGCGCGGATGGAGAAATTATTTTGCTTTACCTGATGAAATCGCGATATTCGAACAGCTTCAACTCCTGGACGGCCGAATCGAGCAGATGGCGAATTATTATTTACCCGTGAGTGTCAAGGATGATCCGGCATGGCTTACTCGGGAGCGGTTTTGTATGCCGGGTACGGATTGCTACCTGGAAAACGATCAGGAGGCTGCGCAACGAGAATCCAAGGCTGGGAATGGGTATCCAGAACGCAGCACAACGGACGGAAATGTGCGCGGTCTGATCAAAGATGATACTGCGGAGGCTGAAGAAAGCAAGACACCGACAATGGTCATTGAAGATACCGGGGAAAAGGAAGAAGATGAAGGTGAAAAAAGCAAGGATTCTCTGGTAGAAGATGGAGACCGGCTCTACGTCCTCACGCACGGAAGTTATCTTACCATTGACGGCGATGATTTGCTGATAAAAAAGCGTAAAGCGGAGTTTCACCGACGACCGCTCGATCAGCTCGGCTTGCTCTATCTTCAAGGCTTCGGCATGAATATCTCAGTCAGCCTACAGCTTCGTCTGGCGGAACTCGATATTCCCGTGGTCTTTGCCCCGCCAGTAGGAGAACCGATGGCTATATTGAATCCGATAAACTCAACTCGCTCATTTCTGCGCGGGCTTCAGGTGATCCGCCGGGATGATCCTGATATTGTAACCGCAGGACTTAAAATGCTCTCGTCCAAAATCATAAACCAGGCGGCGGTATTGCGGTATTTCAACAAATATCGCAATAAGACCGACCCGGAACTTGGTTGGCAACTAACGGAAGCGGCGAATGCCATTCGGGGTCTTGCTGAATCAGTTATTACTCTTGATCCCACGGCCCCCACGGTAAGGACAGAGGCAATGGGCTATGAAGGCCACGCCGCCTCGCTCTACTGGCAACATATAATCAAAATGCTACCGAAGGATTTTGGTTTTATGGGCCGCACAACAAAAGCTGCGAAGGATCTGGTCAATCAATGTTTGAACTACACATACGGTATACTCTATGGAGAAGTCTGGCGCGCAATTGTGAAAGTCGGGCTTGATCCCTATTTTGGCTTTATGCATGGTTCCAAGCGCGATCAAGGCAGCCTGGTCTTTGATCTCATCGAGGAATTTCGAGCGCCATTTGCTGACCGGTTAGTCATCGGCATGATGGGCAGAGGATTCCTTCCGGAAATCGGGGATCACGGATTCCTGAAAACGCGAACGCGCAGGCAGCTTGCGCTAAGCTTCTCAAAACGATGGACAAAAAAGATTGACTGGCGCTCTCACAGCATAGAACCAAGCGCCATTCTGTCGAAGCAGGCAGGCAGTCTCGTGAAGCTCATACACCGTGAAGGCGATTATCATCCGCTCAAGATGCGATGGTAACAGTAAAGAATAGGGAGCTTTCTGGAAAATCATATACGGAGGCGCAATATGAGATCAACAATATGGATAAGAATTTACAGTGTGTTAATCATCCTCTCATGTATCTGTGCTGCGGGGTGCGGCAAGAGCAAACAAGAATCACAAACCAGCAGCATAGCCCCGCCCGAGGCAGTACCTCAACAAGCCGAGTTTAAACTGGGTCTGCCACCTGCGGGATGGACATCCGGCGTTGCATGGGTTGTAGCCGTCCACGACACGAGAACTTCGGGGTCAAGCAGTCTCGAAGTCGATTGGCTAAACTTTTATTGCGTCATCGCGGGTCGGGATATTCAGGTTTCTGGCGAGAGCGCGACAAATGGCACGGGCGTGTCCGGTGGCGGACTCTATACGAGAAACCCATGGTTCGGAAATAATGATGCCCACACGACAATAAATGTGGACTTTTCGACGGATGTTGCGGTCTTGCCGCTCAGCACCATTCAGGACAAAGTATGGCATTTCTGGGGCGCACGTGTTGTGATACCGTCAAATACATCACGATGTTATGCCGCCGCCCGCGTCAGGCCAAATGTCAACGGACTGGTTCAACTCGGCGTGGATTTTTGGAAGGATCAAAGCGTCGGTTGGTGCGGTTTAGACCAATGCAATACTGGAGGATCGGCAAGCGACTGGTATGGCGCTTCCTCGGACTGGATTGTAATTTATTCGGGTAAGGAGCGGTGATCATCTGAATATTGCACTGCACTGTGCAGCTTCTCAGGATGTCCGCGCCTTCCCGAAAAGAACACTTCCTGACCCGGTCCCTAAAACGCCATCGGACTTATCCACTGGTCCTTTTCCTTGCAGAACATTCCGACGCGTTTTACCCTGATGAGCACGGACTGATCATGCCCGATGTTGAAAAGATGCTCGATCACATCCTGTATGCGCGGCTTGATCTGGTCGTAATCGATGAGCGCGCAGACAAGGCTTTCACGACCCGCGGTGATCGACTCGATGCACGGGCGGATGTCCTTCTGCTTCCCTTCTTTTGTAACGAGCACCGATGGGCGGGACAGAAACTCCCGCACCCGCTCGGAGATCCCCTCCTGATGCCGGGCTGCGATGGCGACCTCATACGTATATCTGCCGATGCTGCCGGACAGGGACGGCGCTTTCTTAGGAACAACCTTTGATTCAAGGATCCTGACGCCCTCAGGCAGGGCGCTGTTCAGGCCCTGGGTGATCTGGAGCAGGTCCGCGAACGGGTCGAGTTCCAGATCCAGGTATTCCGTCTCGCTCTCCATGCCCACCGGGAGCGCCGGGCCGAACGAGATCTTCAAATGGGGGTTGAAACCCTGGGAAAAGGCAATGGGCGCCTTTGCCCGGACCACGGCGCGATGGAACAGGGCCATGAAATCGAGATGGGAAAGAAAGCGGATGCGTCCGGTCTTGGTGAACTTCATCCTGACGCGGATGGTCATGTCCGGCGCTCCCGCGGGTCTTTTCCCATCAGCGGGTGTGGACCGTTTCGGAACCGGCTTCGTTGTCGTCAGCGCCGCCGGCCTCCCGAGCGCATTCGTTCCGCCGTCCGCGCACCCGATACCGCAGTGTTCGCACTTCACCCGGCAGTTCTCCGTTATCTTCTCTTCCACCGCGCGTTGATACTCACTCTTCAGAAATTCCATAGTCACGCCGCTCTTGACAACGCCCCAGGGCAGTTCATCCTCCAGCCCGAACGTCCGTGAGGCATAGGTGGCGGCCTCGAGTCCGCATTTCTGAAAAGCCTCGTTCCACTTTTTGAAGTCAAAGCACTCGGTCCATCCGTCGAAGCGGCAGCCGAGGCGCACGGCCTCCTCGAGGACCCTGCCAAGTTGACGGTCGCCGCGCGCGAATGCCCCTTCCAGCAGGCTCGTCTCGGGGTTGTGCGCCTTCAGCGTGATGCCGCGCCTCTTTAATCCTTTTTCGAGATAGGCCTGCTTTCTTCGGATCTCCCCGAGGGACGCCTGTCCATGCCACTGGAACGGTGTGTGCGGCTTGGGCACGAAGGTCGAGACGCTGATATTAAGCTGTACAGCGCGTTTGGACGCGCGCTTGCCGACGCTGAAAAGTTCATTCGCAAGCCTGATGATGCCGTCAAGGTCAAGGTCGGTCTCGGTCGGGAGGCCGATCATGAAGTAGAGTTTGATCGTGTTCCATCCGCTCCTGAAGATGGTCTCCGCGGCGTCCAGGAGGTCAAGATCGCTCACGGGTTTGTTGATGACCCTGCGCAGGCGCTCGGTGCCCGCCTCGGGCGCGAGCGTGAATCCGGTCTTGCGTGTGCCGGCAATGGCCCTGATCATCTCCGGCGTGAGCGTGCCCACGCGGAGCGACGGGAGCGAGACCGAAACGCGGCTGTCCCGGTATTTCTCCATCAGCTCGATGATGAGCGGCTGGATCTCAGAGTAGTCGCCGGAACTCAGCGAGGCCAGCGACAGCTCGTCATACCCGGTGCAGGAGAGCGATCCCTCGATCAGCCCTTTCACCGTTTCCGGGCCCCGCTCCCGATAGGGCCGGTAGATGATCCCTGCCTGGCAGAACCTGCAGCCGCGGATGCACCCGCGGGCGACCTCGACGGTCACCCGGTCATGGATCGGCTTCATGAGCGGCACGAGGGGCTTGTCCGGCCAGGGCGCGGTATCGATGCTTTTGAGATACCACCTGCGTACGGTCGCCTTTCCAAGCGAGGGAACGTAAAAGCCTTCTTGTTTTGAGATGGCCTTGAGAAATTCCTGTTTGCCCCTGTGTTCCTGCCGGAGCGCCACGAGCTCGTGCATGGCCTCCTCCGCCTCGCCGATGAAAAAAACATCGATAAAGTCGGAAAGCGGCTCCGGGTTAACAGCGCAGGGGCCGCCGGCAATGATGATCGGATGGCTATCGGTGCGGTCCTCGGATCGTATCGGGAGCTTCGCGAGCTCCAGCCCCGTCAGGATGTTGGAGTAGGAGAGCTCGTACTGGAGGGTGATGCCGATGATGTCGAATTCCGCGAGCGGCAGATTGGACTCCAGGCTGGTGAGCGGTCTTCCCGAGGCGCGGAGCCTGTCCTCATAGTCCGTCCAGGGCGAGAAGACCCGTTCGCATGCCGTGTCCGGCCTGTTGTTCAGGATGTGATAGAGGATCCGTATGCCGAGGTGCGACATGCCGATCTCGTAGGTGTCGGGAAAGAAGAGACAGACCCTGGTCCTGACATGTGCCGGGTCTTTGTGGACTGCATTGAGCTCGGTGTTGATGTACCGTGCGGGCCTGGCAACCAGCGGGAGAAAGTCTTCGAGCACAATAGTACCTCGGAAATGCAAAATCGCATAGGGCAAAGTGCATAGTGAATATCAGCATGCTGCATCCGGCCCTTTGCGCTATGCCCTCTGCTCTATGCTCTATGCGTTCTTGCCGCATTTTAGTAGAACAGCATAAACCGCCGTGTCTGGATATTCAAGAGAATTCCGAGGGCGAGAAAGGTGGCAATGACGGACGTTCCGCCATAGCTCACGAGGGGGAGCGGCACGCCGACGACGGGCACGATGCCCAAGGCCATGCCCACATTGATGAGGACGTAGAGCGATATCATGGAGACAATGCCGCCGGCCATAAGAGCGCCGAGACGGTCCTTTGCGTTCCTGGCGGTGTCCACGCCCGCAAGAAGAAGGACCAGATACAGGAACAGCAGCAGGCTGGCGCCGACGAGTCCCATCTCTTCCGCGATCACGGCGAAGATGAAGTCCGTGTGGCGCTCCGGCAGGAAGGCCATCTGGCTCTGCGTGCCTTTGCGGTAACCCTTGCCCGTGATCTGGCCCGAGCCCACGGCGATCTTCGACTGGTTCGCGTGATACCCGCTCCCGAGCCGGTCCGAGCTCGGGTCGACGAACGCCTTGATCCGGTTCTGCTGGTAGGGCTTGAGCGAACCCCAGAGCTTGTGACGCACCGGCGCCACGGCGAAGACGAGCGCGGCGATCACTAATCCGGCGACGAGCATGAGCAGGGCGGACCGCAGGTGAATGCCGGCGAGCACGACAATGAGGGCCGACGTCAGCAGCAGCATGATCGCCGTGCCGAGGTCAGGCTGTTTGAGCACGAGCAGGAGCGGGACCAGGACCATGGCCCCGGGGATAGCCAGGTCGCGAAGCTCGTAACCTCCCCGCTTCGGGTCTTCCGCAAAGTACCGCGCCAGGGCGAGCGTGACCGACAGCTTCGCAAGCTCCGAGGGCTGAAAGGCGAAGGGACCGATGGCGAGCCAGCGCTGGGCCCCCATGCCGGTCTTGCCCATGACCATGACGAGGAACAGGAGCACAAGCGAGACCGCGTAGAGCAGGTAGGCATAGCGGCCCACCGTGTGATAATCAGGGATGAGCGCAAGGACCATAATAACAAAACCGGCGGATATCCAGACGAGCTGCTTCGTGAACAGGGACGAGGGTCCTCTCGACGTGTACGTTGCGCTGTATACGGCGGCAAGACCGATGGCCGCAATGATGACCACCAGAAGCACTAGTCCCCAGGGCAGATTATCGAACCGTCTTTGGACCAACATTTTTCAGATACTCCTCAATGACTTTTTTTGCTATGGGGGCGGCGACGCTTCCACCGTGTCCACCGTGCTCGACCACCACGGCCACGGCGATCTTCGGGTTCTCGGCCGGCGCGTAGGCGACAAACCATGCGTGGTCCTGTTGCTTCCCTTCAAGCTTCCTGCCGGCGATCTTCTGCGCAATGACCTGGGCCGTGCCTGTCTTGCCGGCGACCGTTGCAAGCGGCGTAGCGGCCGAATGAGCGGTGCCGCCTGGTTCGTTGACCACACCGACCAGTGCGCTCCGCACTTCCTGGAGCGCCCCGGGATCAAGCGTGATCTGGTTTTTCCGCTCCGGAGAAAAGACGGCCACCTCACCGGTCTCCCGGTTCCTGGTCCGCTTCAGCAACATGGGCTGGTAGAAATGCCCGCCGTTCGCGATGGCGCTCATCATCTGGCAGGACTGGATAGGGCTGACGAGGACAAACCCCTGGCCGATGGAGTTGATGTACGTTTCTCCCGGATACCAGGCTTCACCGGTCCGTTTCTTCTTCCACTCCGTCGTGGGAATGAGCCCCGGTTTTTCGTCGGGCAGAAGAATGCCTGTCAGACTCCCGTAACCGAGTTTCCTTGCATACTCGGCCACACGGTCCCAGCCGATGCGCTCTCCCATGGTATAGAAATAGACGTCGCAGGACTCGACGAGGGCCTGGTGTAACGAGACCGCGCCATGTCCGCCTTTTTTCCAGCACCGGAAAGAGTGTTTGCCGCTCGTGAGAAACCCCTTGCACCTCACCTTGTCATCCAGTTTGATCACGCCGGAATCCAGACCGGCCAGCGCCACAATGACCTTGAACGTGGAGCCGGGTGGATACACGCTCTGGATCGCGCGGTTGTACATCGGGTGCCTCGGGTCATTCATGAGCTTCACCCAGTCCTGTGGGGAGATTCCCCTGGGGAAGAGGTTCGGATCGTACGAGGGGTGGCTTGCGAGGGCGAGAATCTCCCCGGTGTTCGGGTCCATGGCAACCACGGCCCCTGCCCGGACGCCGAGCCCCTCTTCGGCCGCTTTTTGCGCGTCAAGATCAATGGTGAGATAGATGTCCGTGCCGGGCCTCGGCTCCTCGATGCCGAGGTCCTTCACCTTCCTGCCCGCTGCGTTGACCTGGATCAGGCGCCTGCCCGCAACGCCGCGCAACAGCTTGTCGTAGATCTTTTCCAGGCCGCCCTGGCCGGTCAGCATCCCGATATCGGACTGTTCTTTCCTGCGCTGGGACTGCGATACCTTGCCGATATAGCCGAATTGGTGGGAAGCGAGCTCTCCGTAAGGATAATACCTTAGGTGCTCCGGCTCGATGATTGCCCCGGGCAAATCGTCCTGATGGGCCTCGACCACGGCCACCTCGCCCCAGGGCGCCTCTTCCCGGATTTTCACCGGGTCATAACTTGTTCTGACATTGCTCTCGTCTTCAAGGGCTTTGCGGATGGCGTCCGGGGCGATCTTGACGATTGCCGACAACCTCTCTATCGTTGTGTCAAGGTCCGGGGCGTCTTCCGGGATCAGCGAGATATCGAAGACGAGTTCATTCTCGACAAGCGGCCTGCCGCTGCGGTCATAGATCACGCCCCGGGGCGGTCTGAGCTTGACCGGTCTGATCCGGTTGCTCTCCGCCTGCTCCTGATAATACGCTCCCTTGACCACCTGGAGATACCAGAGGCGGATGAAGAGTATCACAATGGCGAGGATGATGAAGGCGGCAAGGAGAGGAAGCCTTCCCTGGATCGCCTCGGGGCTGTCCTGTTGCTGATACATCTACAACTCCCTTTGAACGGTTCGTCTCATCAGCGCCGACAAGACGTTCTTGCCGCCTAACAGCTTCAATAACACCGCGCCCAGTACGCCGGTGTAGAGCGCCTGGGGCAGGATGCGGCCCGCCAGCAGGCTGAAGAAGGGGACCGACCCGTAGAACAACTGCAGAACAAGCGCCATGCAGGTCCCTTCCAGCAGACTGAAGGCCGCCAGGAAGATGCTGTTCGACGGGCTGGTAAGGTCGAGCACTCTCCTGCCGAGCAGTCCCGCGGAAAGGCCGATCAACCCCCTGGTAAAGCCGGAAAACCCGATAAAGCTCGCAGCGCCGATATCCTGGACCAGCCCGATGGCCATGCCCGCGAGAGCGGCCTCCCGGGGTCCGGTCAGCAACCCTATGATATAGAGCAGGGCCAGGGCAAGGTCTGGCTTTATTCCGCCGAGCGACAGGGGTTCGAACAGGCCTGCCTGAACAGGAATGATCAAAAGCAGAATGGTGAAATATACGAGCGGTTTCATTTCGTGAGCACGAGCGCCTCTTCCAGGCGGGAGAGTTTGACGGCAGGCTCCGCTATCACGGTCTGGAACGGGTTGGCCTCATGTTTTGATACCTTGCTGACCCTTGCCACGGCGAGACCGCTGGGATAGATGCCGTCGAGGCCCGACGTGACGAGCAGGTCGCCCTCCTGGATGTCGGTGTAGTACGAGATATATTTAAGGGCGCAATTGACGAGCTTACCCTCGAGCAGCCCGTCTTCGCGGTTTCGCATGACCCGGACGGCGATCGTGCTGCCGGGGTCGGTCAGGAGAAGGACCTTCGCCGTGCCGGCAAGCGCGGCCTGCACCTTCCCGACCACCCCTTGCGAGGTGACCACGGCCATGTCCTTCAGGATGCCGTCGTCCGCGCCCTTGTTGAGGGTGACCGTGCTGGAAACCGGTGAAGACTGCTTGCCGATCACCTGGGCCATGACGGCGGTTGGCGGATGGGACCGTTTAAGGTCCAGCGCATCCCGCAGCCGTTCATTCTCGCGCAGCAGCTCGTTCATAACGCCGTTCTCGAGCTGTAGCCGTTCGTTCTCGCTTTGGAGCCGCTGGTTCTCCTGCTGGGCGCCGACGAGAAGAATATACCCCTTTCCGATGGACGCCGCCGTGTTGAAGGGCCAGCTTATGATGCGCTCAAAAAAGCCCGAGATGGCCAGGACCGGCCCTTCCATGAACGTGAACCGCCCGTTCTTTACCTGGAGAGTAACCAGCCAGAAGAGGAGGATAAAGAGGAAAAGAATGGACAAAGCTTTTCTGTGTTTTGCGATAAACCCGGGCATCCGCTTCAGCCGCTTTCCGTTTGCCCCGTTAGAGCTCGTCCCGACCGCTCTCGTGGGCGCCATGGCAATGATTGCCGTAAATTTCAGACGGGTGAATCAACATCGTCGTCGAACTCTGATGGGGACTACATAATGACTTTTTTCAGGATCTCCTCTTCATCGAGGACCATGCCGGCCCCGAGCGCCACGCAGGTAAGCGGGTTTTCAGCGATGATGATGGGAAGGGAGGTCTCCTCGCGCAGAAACACGTCGAGCCCTTTCAGGAGCGCGCCTCCTCCGGCCAGCACGATGCCTTTGTCCACGATGTCCGCCGACAGCTCCGGAGGAGTGTTCTCAAGCGCCAGCCTGATGCCGTTCAGGATCTGGCTGACCGTTTCCGCGAGCGCCTCGCGCACTTCGTCGTCGTCAAGGACGAGCGTCTTGGGGATGCCGGAGACCAGGTCGCGGCCCTTGATCTCCATCGTATGCCGTTCACTGTCCGTCTTGTACGCCGAACCAAGTTCGAGCTTGATCGACTCGGCCATCATTTCTCCGATCAGGAGGTTGTACTTGCGCTTGATGTAGTTGATGATCGCCTCGTCCATCTTGTCGCCGCCCACCCGGATGGCCTTGCTGTAGACCACGCCGTCCATGGAGATGACGGCGATGTCCGTGGTGCCGCCGCCGATGTCCACGATCATATTGCCCGAGGGCTCGGAGATGGGCAATCCCGTCCCGATGGCCGCGGCCACGGGCTCTTCGATGAGGTAGACCTCCCGTCCTCCCGAGGTGATGGCGGCGTCCTTGACCGCTCGCTGTTCCACCTGTGTAATGCCCGAGGGAACGCCGATGACGATGCGGGGCCGCATGAACGATTTGCGATTGTGCACCTTGCGGATAAAGTATTTCAACATCTCGCCGGTGATGTCGAAGTCGGAGATGACGCCGTCCTTGATCGGACGGATCGTCTTGATATCGCCGGGTGTGCGGCCGAGCATCCGTTTCGCCTCCACGCCCACGGCGAGCACCTTGCCGGATTTTACGGAAATGGCGACGACCGACGGCTCATTGCACACGATCCCCTTCCCTTTCACGTAGACCAGGGTGTTGGCCGTGCCCAGATCGATCGCCATGTCGTTGGAGAACCAGCCCATGATAGTATTGATAAACATTATTAGCAAAAACTCCTTTCCATGAGAATAAAATGCGTGCGCGCAGGACCTGAATAAAACGGATAAGCCGTCATATATACACTATTCTTGCGGCATGTCGAGAGGACCGTTCGCGCCCGTCGGCGCCGCCTCGGGCCGTGGTTCCAGCGCCGCCTTTTTCTCTCCCTGAACCGGCGCCTCCGGAACGACCTGCGTCCTCGCAAGCATGTCGCCGAGCCGCATCCCACCCTTGTCGCCAATGGCGATAAGGCCTTCCGCGCCGACGGCAAGCGGGCCGAATATCCAGCCCGCATAGGGCATCAAAAAAAGAAAATAGGCCAGAACGAACGGGACATTCCTGATGATCGAATCCCGGTAGATCAACGCGGGCCCGGAGTCCTCCAATGATTGCACCCGGAGCCCGATGAGCTTTTTTCCAATGCTGCGCCGGTCGAACAGCCCGTCGCGGATGAGGATGTATCCTGCCGCGGACAAAAAACCGATCACATCCGGCAGTCTTGCCAGGCCGATGATGATCAGGAGATCGACAAGTCCCGCAACTGCCCTGGTTGTAAGGTCCACCCTCCGCATGTTGAGCCTCCTCAACGTGTTCATACTATCAGAATAAAAAAGGTATTTCAAGATTAAAAGCGGCTTTGCGGCCCTGGAGAAGACAACAACGCGGTCCCCGCGCGCCTGCCCTGCAAAATAAAATGGCGCTTTCACTTCAAAAAGGTGTATACTGCTGTTTCATGGAAGGAGGCGTCCGGTCCGGACGGTGGCCTTCCGGAGCAACGCCTCTGGATAAAGAAACCGCAGTTCGTTGTAAGTACCTCAGCCCAGTCAATGAAAAGGAGAACACTATGCCAGAAAAAATCACAGCCGGTGAGAATATTGCATCATACTGCACCAGGTGCAAACTGAACCTCGACCATGCGGTCGTGGCCATGACCGGCGAGACCATCGCCAAGGTAAAATGCAAAACCTGCGGCAGTGTGCATAAGTTCAGGGACCCGGCGGCTGTCAAGAAGCCCCGGCCCGTAAAAAAGAAGGAAGATGCCGTGAAAACCGCTGAAACCCTGTGGGAGACCAGCCTGTCCGAGACAAAGGGCAAAGAGCGCGTGTACGACATGTCCGGGAAATACCGCGTCGGCGACATCGTGCTCCACAATACCTTCGGCAAGGGCATCGTGCGGAAGCTCTATCTGAGCAAGTGCGACATGCTCTTCAAGGACAAGGAACGCCTGATGGCGTCGGCGAACCAATAACCTTCATTCTGGCGCCGCATTCGCCCCGTTCAGGATGGGAAACGCCGGCAGGAGAGCGCCGCTAAAATAATCCGTGGGGTAAGAAGGTGGGAACGCAGCGCGCTTTTTCCCGCCTTCTTGCCTTTTCACTTTCTCGTCTCAGCGCCTGGCCGTTTCTTACCGAAATGCTCAAATCAAAAATCCTCATCACCTGCCCCAAAGGCCTCCCGCCTTTCCTGATGCGGGAACTGTGCGACTTGAACCTCCCGGTGCTGTCCGAAAACATCGCCGGTGTCGAGACCGAGGGCAGCCTCGATGACGCCATGCGTTTGAATCTTTTACTTCGCACGGGACACCGTGCGCTTTTCGTGCTGAAGGAATTCACGGCCAGGAACGCCGACGAGCTCTATCGGGCGATACGCGGCATCGCCTGGGAGCGGCACATCCCCGAGGACGGGTATCTCTGCATCACCTCGAGCGTCGATACGCCCACGATAAAAGACACCCGCTTCGCGGGCCTGAAATGCAAGGACGCTATTGTCGACCGCATACAGGAACACCGCGGGAAACGGCCCGACTCCGGTCCCGAACGCGACCGCTCCGTGGTGCATCTCTACTGGAAGAATGACCGCTGCTCGGTGTATCTCGACACCACGGGAGAACCGCTCTCGCGCCGCGGCTACCGGAAGATCCCTCTGGGAGCGCCCATGCAGGAGACGCTTGCCGGCGCGGTCGTGCTCGCCACGGGCTGGAACGGCACGGGACACTTCATCAACCCCATGTGCGGCAGCGGCACACTCGCTATCGAGGCGGCGCTCATCGGCCTGGACCGCGCGCCGGGAATCCTCCGGGGCAACTTCGGGTTCATGCACCTTAAGGGCTTCAACGAAGAGCGCTGGAACGAACTGCGCGAGACGGCAAGGAAGAAGTCAAAAAAAAGCCTGCCAGGGAAGATCATCGCCACGGACCTCAGCCCTCATGCGGTCGAAGCGGCGCGGAAGAATGCGACTACCGCCGGCGTGGAGCATTTCATCGAATTCAGCGTCTGCAATTTCTCCGATACTCCCCTGCCTGAAAAAGGCGGTGTCATTGTGATGAACCCCGAGTACGGTGAACGGATGGGTGAGATCCAGAGGCTCGAGGCCACGTACAAGGACATCGGCGATTATTTCAAGCAGAAGTGCGGAGGTTTTACCGGCTACGTGTTCACGGGCAATCCCGCGCTCGCCAAGAAGGTGAGCCTCAAGCCGAAGAGGACCTTTCAATTCTTTAACAGCGGGATCGAGTGCCGGCTGCTCGAGTATGAGCTGTATGAAGGAACGAGGAAGTTCAAAAAACCGAAATCATTGCCAGACTGAAACCTGTCCTCGTATCATCAGCCCGATAGCCTGAACAAGCGGCCTCGCTGCAAATATCAATGAAAGAATGATCGTTCCTTGTCGACAAGTCCCCTCACCCTGCCCCGGCTGTAAAAACACGGCTGTAAAAACTATTTGCCATATCAGCCCTCTTGCGTTATCATACCAAGCTCTCTTAGCAACTCATCTTATTACCAGCAAGGAAAACAAATGCTTCAGATCACGAACCTGGAAAAATCCTACGGCAAACAGCTGCTCTTCGACGGCGTCAACCTCACGGTCAATCCCGGCGAGCGCGTGGGACTCGTGGGCAGAAACGGCCACGGCAAGACCACGCTCTTTCGCCTGATCCTCGGCGAAGAACATGCGGAATCGGGATCGGTCAAGGCGCCGAACGGGTACACCATCGGCCACCTCTCGCAGCACATCAGTTTCACCGAGGACACGGTGATCAAGGAGGCCTGCCTGAGCCTCCCCGTGAACGAGGACCATATCGATGAAACGTACAAGGCCGAGGCGGTCCTGTTCGGCCTCGGGTTCACGGCCGAGGACATGGAAAAGGACCCGGCTTCGCTCTCGGGCGGTTACCAGGTCAGGCTGAACCTCACCAAAGTACTCGTCTCGGAGCCCAACCTCCTGCTGCTCGATGAGCCCACGAACTATCTCGACATCATCTCGGTCCGCTGGCTTACCCAGTTCCTGCGCGCCTGGAGGAGCGAACTTATCATCATCACCCACGACCGCGACTTCATGGACAGCGTCACCACTCACACCATGTGCATTCACCGGAACAAGATCCGCAAGGTCGCCGGGTCCACGGAAAAGCTGTACTCCCAGATACTCCTTGAAGAGGAGGTCTACGAAAAAACGCGGCAGAACGACGACAAGAAGCGCAAGGAGGCCGAGGCCTTCATCAACCGTTTCCGCGCTTCGGCCACGAAAGCAAAGGCGGTCCAGTCCCGCATCAAGGCCTTCGAGAAGCGGGAGAAGTTCGAAAAGCTCGAGGAGCTCAAGACCCTTGATTTCTCGTTCCGCTCGGCGCCCTTTGCCGCCAAGTGGCTGCTGACCGCGGAAGACCTTTCCTTCTCCTTCACCCCTGACGGGCCGAAGCTGATCGACGGGCTCTCCTTCGGCGTGGCAAAAAAGGACCGCATCGCCGTCATCGGCAAGAACGGCAAGGGCAAGACCACGCTGTTGAACCTGCTCGCGAACGAGTTTTCACCGACCGCCGGGGAAATCAAGCTCCATCCGAATACGAAACCGGCCTATTTCGGCCAGACGAACATTGCGCGGCTGAACCCCGCCAGGACGGCCCTCGACGAGATCATGACCGCCCATCCCGAGCACAGCCACGGCATGGCCCGCGCCATCTGCGGCGTCATGATGTTCGAAGGCGACAACGCGCTCAAGAAGGTGAGCGTGCTCTCCGGCGGGGAAAAGAGCCGCGTGCTGCTCGGCAAGCTTCTTGTCTCGCCCGCCAACCTGCTGCTGCTCGATGAACCCACGAACCACCTGGACATGGAGTCCATCGACTCGCTCGTCGAGGCCATCGAGGTCTTCGACGGCGCGGTCGTCATCGTGACGCACAGCGAGATGATCCTGAACGCCGTGGCCACGAAACTGATCGTCTTCGACAGGGGATCGGTGAGCGTGTTCGACGGCACGTATCGGGAATTCCTCGAGCGCGTGGGCTGGAATGATGAGGGCGGGGTCAAGGCGCCGAAACAAAAGAACAGAGACCAGGACAAGGGCGGGAACCGGAAAGACGCGAAGAAACTCCGCGCCGGGCTCGTGAACGACAAGTCAAGGGTCCTGAGCTCGCTCAAGAAAAGGACCACGGAGCTCGAAGAAGAAATCACGAAACTGGAGTTCGACGTGGAACAGGACACGCAGAAGCTGCTTGAGGCCTCCGTTAAGGGGGAGGCCCTGTCCATCAAGCGGCTGTCCCAAACCGTCCGCGACAACAAGGCGCGCATCGATGCGCGCTTTGCGGAACTCCAGACCGTCACCACCGAACACGACGAGAAGGCAAACGAGTTCGACCAGCAGCTGAATGAGCTGGCAATGATTTCGTAGCAGTATCAAAGCCATTTTCCTCGCATGCACATGGATAGAATACTCCAGGAAAACAACACCCTGTACATCAAAGGACAAAAAAGACAAATACGAATTACACGGGAGGAGCGAAGGACGCGAAGGAAAGAAAAGTCTTATTCGTGCTCGTCGTAAAATTCGTAACATTAGCACCTATTGAGAAGCTCATTGATTAAAAAAACAGCATTTGTTATTGTATTTACAGATTCAATACTAATCTGGGGAATTAACCTCCGGGAGTGAACACCTTGGCGACTACTGGTATAAATCTCAGCGTTATCATACCTTGCTATAATGAACGAAACACCATTGAAGGAATCGTCAAAGCTGTCCGCTCATCACCGGTACAACATATGGAGATTATCGTTGTCGACGACTGCTCAATCGATGGCACGCGGAATATCCTAACGGATAAGATAGCACCACTGGTATCAGCAGTTATTCATCATGACCGGAATCAGGGGAAAGGGGCAGCCCTGCGGACTGGAATTGCCGCTGCTACTGGCGATATAGTCATAATACAGGATGCCGACCTTGAATATGATCCACAGGAGTACCCTCTGCTACTCGAGCCATTCCTCCAGGACAAAGCGGATGTAGTTTACGGATCACGTTTCATGGGTGGCAGGCCACACCGTGTTGTGTATTATTGGCACTCTTTGGGTAACCGGGTGCTCACGACTTTGTCAAACATGTTTACGAACATTAATCTCACCGATATGGAAACCTGCTACAAAGCTTTTCGGCGCGAGATCATACAATCCATTACTATCGAAGAAAACCGCTTCGGATTTGAACCTGAAATAACAGCCAAGGTTGCAAAAATTGGCTGTCGAATTTATGAAGTCGGAATCTCATACTACGGCAGGACCTACCAAGAAGGAAAGAAGATCGGATGGAAGGACGGATTTCGCGCCATTTATTGCATTTTGAAATACAACCTCTTTCGGTAGCCATTCTGAGAATCATGACGACACGGACATCAATACAATTAATCAAATATGTTGGAGTTGGCGGAACAGCTGCATTCGTAGAGTGGATAAGTTTCGCATTGCTGGTAGGCGCTGCGCGTGTCCATTACCTCGCCGCTGTCACTGTAAGCTTCATCGTGGCAACTGCCGTCAATTATTTTCTTAGCGGCCGTTTTGTGTTCATGCGAGGCAGACATACCGCACATAAGGAACTTATTTTACTTTATCTCGTCAGCGCAGTAGGCCTGCTTTTGAACCTACTTCTGATGGCGTTATTTTTCGGACTCTGGTCAATTCCCGTGATGCCGGCAAAAATATTGGCTACCGGTGTTGTGTTTTTTTGGAATTTTGAGACACGAAAGATGTGGGTGTATGAAAAGTAATTTATGCCCAACCTTTACCTTTGCATGTTGAAAGGTCGTTATATGGCACTGCTGGCAAAACTCACTGGGAAAAAAATACTTCTAGCTACCTTGATTATTTATCTCTGCCTTAACCTGGTTTCTCTAAATCAATTGATACGAAGACTTTATAGGAATAAAATCGGAAACAATGATTTTTCACTACGGGTAAAGCAGCTTAGCAACATCAGGGAAAAGCTTCCCGTTTCCGATTCTTTTGGCTATATTGATGATTATTTGAAAGAGAACTGCCCAAACGAATCTGCATCTTATAATTTCGTTAAGACTCAGTACGGGCTTTCCCCAACTCTTCTGGAATACAATCACCAAAAACGCCTCATTATAGGGAATTTTTCAAATAGTAAATTGCCGGCATCGTTATTGAACGATGAGTACAAGATTCTTGAGAATTTTGGAAATGGGCTGTATTTGATCGAGAGGAAATAGCACATGATTTTTCTCTTTTGCATATTATCATTCGCGCTACTACTAGTTGTCGGTTATTTATGTCTAGCTGTTGTCAGCCCGGATCAATTAGCAGAACACAATACGCCTTTACTTAAATATAGTATCGCCTTTGGGTTGGGCGTTGGAATTACTTCATTCACTGACTTCTTAAGCATTATTATAATGCATAACAAATCAGCGGTAATCATAGATAGCATGCTTATCCTTTTTCTCTTCAGCGTCCGATTTATTTTCAAGCGCGCAAACGAGCCCGTGACATACTTGCGCAGGAATACTACAGAAAGGCTTGACAAAGCTATTGTAATAGTTGCTGGCCTAATTTTTACCATCTCAAGCATCGAATATATCCTTAGGGCATTGGAAATTCCTCTCGGTGACGTGGACGCGTGGGCTATCTGGAATATGCGAGCACGCAATCTTTTTTTGGGAACAAACTGGCGCTCTGCTTTCGATTCGTCTTTTTCTCATGCAGACTACCCACTCCTTCTTCCCATGTCCATTGTTAGAATGTTATCTTACTCTGGTAAGGAATCTATAGTCGCACCTATAGCTATTGCTTTCTTGTTTACTGCATCCACTGTGGCGCTACTCTATTCCTCCGTGTCGGTTCTGAGAAACAAAGTCCAAGGCCTTTTGGCTTCATGCATTCTGGTTGGGATTCCATTTTACAGTTACCACGGCGCTTCTCAATATGCAGATGTCCCTCTATCGTTTTATTTTCTACTGACCATCCTCTTGCTGACTTTTCACGACTTTTACTCTGGAAGCTGGAAGTTGCTAGTTTTGGCTGGAATGACTGCTAGCTTTTCAGCTTGGACAAAAAATGAAGGAATATTGTTTGTCGTGGCGGTGCTTATCGCTCGACTGATTGTATTGATTGGACAGATAAGTATAAAAGCCGCAATTAAGGAGACGGTACCTTACCTTGTTGGAAGCATGCCCATACTCGCCTTTATCTGGCAATTCAAGCGTTCGATTGCACCTCCAAACGATCTTGTTAATTCTGCTGGACTGAAAATGACTCTTACGCAACTATCTGAGCCAGCACGTTACGTTGAGGTTCTTAAGGCAATCGGATTGCACATGGATGTCAAGTGGGTCGTAGTGGCTTTTCTTCTCGTTATTTATTTAGCCGTTGTTAAAACCAGATTTCGAGAGCAGGAAAAACGGCTAATAAATTCTACTGCACTCATACTCCTTCTTATGGGCATGGGATATTTTGGTGTTTACATCATTACACCACATAACATAGATTGGCATGTGACAACATCTCTTAATCGCCTGATCCTTCAACTCTGGCCGAGTGTGGTGTTTCTTTATTTCATGATCGTAGCGCCCTATAATGGATTTAATCATTCCGCGCAGAGCAGCGAAATATCACGCGTGGACAATTAGTCGTCATCTTCTCTTTGACGAAGCGTCGGAGTTAGATCGGTCTCTTTGAGGGATCGATTCATGCAGGAGCTTTGACTTTGATTTAATCGGAGGCTGTGATCATTAACGACAGAAAAATTATTGGGGTAATTTTTGTCACATCATTGGTGTTACTTTATTCCTGCACATTTAAAGGCGAACGATCAAAAATGTCATCGCCAGAATTGGCCGCGGCAATCCTGAAGGATGCGTCGCTTCTCAAAGTAGAAAGCATGGCCAACGATTTGCTCGGGAAGGGATTCGATGCCGGGGGCGGGTATCCCCATGTGTGGATTCGAGACATGAATACTTTTATTGAAACATCATGCGAAGTTTATGACAAGAGAGAAATCCAGGGGGCTCTGCTGACCTTCTTTCATCTTCAACAAGACAATGGTGAAATCGTGGATGGTTATATTGCCAGGGAATATCTTGATCCCCAAGCCCCGTCAGTGTATACCTCGACATCCGATAAGCGGCATGTGGGATTTAAAAACAATGTTAAGACCGACCAAGAATCATCTCTTATTTCTGCCGTCGGGAAATACATCGGAAAGACCGGCGACAAAGCCATTCTTGATTTTAGGGTGGCTGGTAAAACGGTCAAAGAAAGAATGGCCTTGTCAATTGAGTATCTCCTGCAGAATCGTTATTCTTCAAAATACGGACTGATAATAAGCGCCACCACCCAGGATTGGGGCGATGTCCAGCCTGAAGACAGCCCCGGTGTTAGGATAACCGAGAATACACACTGGAGCTGCGATATCTATAATAATGCCATGTTCATCATTGCTCTTGATACCATGCTTAAATTCTCGACCACGTCTAAAGATAAACGCAAATGGTCAACATTGAAAGAACGGATCGCAACCAATGTACGAAAATATCTTTGGGACAGCAAACGAATTAAATTTATCCCTCATGTCTATCTGAAGTTATCGCCTTTTCCCGCGGACTTTGATGAGAGTGTCATGCATTTTCACGGAGGAACGGCCGTGGCCATTGAAGCCGGCCTGTTATCAAAGGATGAGATAGCAGCCGTAAACCGTCAGATGCTGGAAAACGTAAAACGGTCCGGTGCGCCATCAATAGGCCTGAACATCTATCCACCCTATCCGAAAGGTTTTTTCAAGAATCAACAAACCAACGTTCCCTATACTTATCAAAACGGCGGCGACTGGACATGGTTCGGCGGTCGGATGATACAGCAGCTCATCGCCAATGGTTTTGTCCAGGAGGGTTACGATGAGGTGCGGCCGATGATTGACAGGGTGATTAAATATAATGGTTTTCATGAATGGTATCGCAGCAAGCAGCTGGACATCAAATGGAACGGCATCCGTTGGTACGGCTCATATGGAAAACCCCAAGGGTCCGCTGATTATCGCGGCGAGGCAGGTGTTCTTGCGAAAGCCATCCGTATGCTGCGCGAATGGGCGGTTCAGGAAACCCACCGTCATAATGCTAAGATTCTCTGAAAGCCCCCTGAGGGATCCTTTGAAGTGAGAACACACCCGCATTTTTCTTATCCGTGTTCGACTTTATTTTGTTCACCAATGAGTTCTTCAAAATCCGTGTGTACCGTGTCTATACTTAACTAACATTTACTTTTTGGCAGGGGAAACCATCAATGAAAGGCTTCAACAGCTTTCTCCTTCAATTCCGGCAAGATGTAAAGCAATGGCTTTTTTTCATGCTTTACCTGTCATTTTTCCGCTTCACGTTCATTCTCTATTTCAGGAGTAAGATCGAACCCGCCACCAGCCTCTCCGATGTTCTGATGACCGCGCTGAATGGCATGCGTTACGACTCCATGGTCTCCACCTGGTGGATCCTCCCGGCGTTCCTGGCAGGCATCGCTACGGGGTTCATCAACATCGGGCGATTCACCGACCGCCTGCGCAGCATCGTCGGTGTTCTCTTCATCGGGTTGACATCCATTGCCTGGGTCTTCACCTTCGTCTACTTCAAGGAATACAACGAGCAGTTCAACTATTTTATATTTAACCTGTACTACGACGATACGAAGGCGATCCTGCGGACGATCTGGACGGATTACCATCCCATCCCCGCGCTGTTCATCATCGGCGTAATCTCGACCATCGCGCTCCTGGTGAAAAAACAGTTTCTGGAGAGGAGGCCCCTGGCGACGGAAAGGCTCGCGTCCCGGAACGTTCCGCTTGCGTCCCGGATCGCGCTTTCCCTGCTCATTCTGTTGCTGATCATCGTCGCGGCGCGCGGCTCGATCGGCCGCAGGCCCGCGCAACGCAAGGACGCGGCGATCTCGAAAGACGCCTTCCTGAACAAGGCCGTGGTGAACCCCTACTTCTCGCTGCTCTTCGCAATACAGGACCATGTCCTGCAAACCGGCCTGGCGGGACTGGAATCATATTTGCCGGACCGTGACGTGCGGAAGGCCGCGCAGGAACTGTTCAATAATCATGAGGTCCATGACAATCTGGACGCGTACCTGTTAAAACGCGCGAAGGGGCCGAAGGCCTCGCCGCCGCGCCACATTTTCCTCGTTGTCATGGAAAGCTACGATGCCTGGCCGTTCATGACGAAGTACGCGTCCCTCGGACTGACGGAAAACCTTTCCCGTCTCGCGAAGAACGGCATTTACTTCGAGAACTTCGTGCCTGCCTCGGACGGGACCATGCAGTCGCTCACTGCGATCATGACGAGCATCCCGTATTCCCATGTTGAGATCAATTATCAGCTCACGGCCCGCAAACCCTATCCTTCGTCGCTGTTCGAGACTTTCAAACGCCTCGGTTACCGCACGAGGCTGTTCTACGGAGGGTATCTGAGCTGGCAACGGTTCGGGGATTTCGCAAAAGACCAGGGAGTGGAAGAGGTCTACGGCGCGCCGCATATGAGCAAAGGCGCGGCAACCCATGAATGGGGCGTGGACGATGAATATCTGCTCGACTTTATCGCGGGCAAGGTGAATGACAACCAGCCGAGCTTCAACCTTATCATGACGACGAGCTACCACCCGCCTTATAATGTCGATGTGTGGGGCAAGGGCTTTCCCTTGAAGCAGGCGCCGCCCGATATCGCCCCGATGTTCGACAACACCACGAGCCTCAGGATGCTCGGCCATTTGTGGTACTCGGACAAATGCCTCGGCGACTTTGTGAGAAAGGTTGAAGCAAAGCTGCCCCGTCCGCTCTTTGCGTTCACCGGCGACCATTACGGCCGCAAGTTCATCAATGCCAACCCGGATTTTTATGAACGGTCCGGGGTCCCCCTGGTCCTGTATGGAAGAGAGGCGCTTCGCGGCATCAAGCTCCCCCTGGGCGCTGCGGGCTCTCATATCGATATCGGACCTACGCTGGTCGAGCTCACTGCTCCGGAAGGGTTCGAGTACTTCTCGGTCGGACAGGACCTGCTCGCGCCGAGGGACCGGTTTCTCGCGGTCGGCTGGGGGAGGATCATTGGAAAGGACTTCATCTTCGATGTGGGAGGGAGGGAATTTCATCCGCTTCCCGGCAAGGCGCTGCCGAAGGACCTCCCGGATATGAGTGAGTTACAAGCGCTGTATCACCGGACCTACGGAGTCGGCTGGTGGCGGGTGAGACGAGGGGAGCAATTATAGATCAATGACATCCGCATAATTTGCGCATCAACTTTCGTTTTTTGTGTTACGGTGACAACAGAAAAGCCCCGGTCGGAACGTCCGGGGCTTTTGTATGTGCATGAATATATAACGCCCTTACTTACTCGAATTCAACTCCTGAAGCGCCTTCCGGGCCGAGTCGGCCTCCGGGCCGGGCGGCTCCAGTTCGAGATAGCGATTGAACTCCTTTATGGCCTCCGCTTTCCTGTTCAGATCAAAACCCAGCACCACGCCGAGATTGCGGTGCCCATTCGGAAATTTCGGGTCGATCTTGAGCGCCTTCCGGTACTGCTCCACTGCCTTGTCGAACTTTCCGGTCCCGCGATAGCAGGTCCCCTGGTCGACCAGCACCGGCACGTTCTTCGGCTCAAGGGCGAGCGCCTTTTCATAGGCATCCACTGCCTCGCCAAAGCGCTGCGCATCCATCAAGGCATTGCCGAGACTGATCCAGGTCTGCGCGGTCTTTGGCGCCATCTTTGCCGCCTGCTCCAACTGGTCGAGCGGCAGTTGCGCCGGCGGTGTTGCCGGCGAATAACTCAGGGGCTGCTGTTTCCGCTCCTGTTGCTTGCACCCGATGGTCACCAGCATCAGGAACGACAGCGCCGCGACAATAATCTTGTTCATGGTTCCTCCTTACCTCATGCTGCTTCACTTATCTCTTGACGAACGAACAGCAGTAATCGCTCAGCCTTTTTATTTTCATCGTGAATTTGGAGTTGGCGGCCACCGCAAAGGACTCTCCGCCCCTGACCGTCATCCAGTTCTTCTCCCCCGGCAGGAGCACGTCAAGCTCGCCGGACATGAGCTCCATGATCTCCTTGTCAGTGGTGCTGAACTCGTACACGCCGGGCTGCATCACGCCGAGGGTCTTTTTGGAGCCGTCGGGAAAGACCACGGTCCTGCTGGTCACCTTGCCGTCGAAATAGACGTTTGCTTTCTTTATCACCGTTATGTTCTTAAATTCAGACATTGGGCCCCCTTTTCACCCATCGATGGATGCTTTTTGAATGAACCTCTTCAGCCCTTCAACGAATCCCATGGGCTCGATGCCGAAGGCGTCACGGATATCGCGCATGGAGCAGATCGTGTCTTCCTGCAGCATGATGAGCTGGTCCGCGGTCACCGGCGGTTTTGGCAGCACGGCTTTGAGCGCCGTTGCCACGGACTTCATGAAGAAGAGCGGTAGGTGCAGAATGGGCCGCTTCACTCCCATGGCATCGGCGATCGCAACGGTGACTTCTTCGTAGGTCAGCTGGTCCGGCCCGCCGATCTCGTAGAGCTCGTTCAAGCAGCAATCGCTTGTCACGGCCTTCACGATGCACGTCACGACATCGTCGATGAAAATCGGCTGTATCTTTGATCTTCCCGAGCCGATGACGGGCAGGAACGGAGAAAACCGAATCATCTGCGACAGTCTGATGGTGAACTGGTCGCCGGCGCCGTAGATGAGGGACGGGCGCAGGATGGTGTAAGAGATGCCGCTCGCACGCACGAGCTCCTCTGCCGCCCACTTGGTCTTGTGATACCCGCTCTTTGCGTTGGGCCGGGCGCCGAGGGCGCTCTGGTAAAAGAAGTGGCGCACGTTGCTCTTTCCCGCCGCTTCAAGGAGATTCCGCGTGCCGTCAACATGCACGCCCTGGAAGGTCGCGCCCGGCGCCTCCTGGATGATGCCCACGAGATGGATAATGCGCTCCACACCCGTTGTCGCCTTTTCGAGTGACGCAGTATCCGATACATCGCCTTTGACGACATCCACCCCAAGGTCTTTGAGCGCCCGGGCCTTGTCCGAATACCTGACGAGCGCTCGGACAGGAAGACCCTCCTGACGCATGCGCCTGATAAGATGACTGCCGACAAATCCCGTGCCGCCGGTTACGAGTATCATGGAGAACCCTCCGTGAATTTCATAATTTCCTCAAAGCGTAAGAACAATTAAAACAACGTCGGCATCCAGAGCGACACATAGACCTGCGACTCGCCTTTGTCGTCAAAGCCGCGCGCAAACACGATTCGGAACGTGATGGGGAGATAATAAGTCAGATTTGTGTCAAGCCGGACCTCGGCGCCGGCGGACCGCTTGAATTCCCTGCTGCGGAATCCGTTTTCCCAGGCGTTGCCGGCCTCGGCAAAGACCGCGCCGTGGACGCGTCGTAAAAAGACAGGCGCGCTGCTCCAGCCCAATTCAATGTCCTTGATGGGGAAGCGGTATTCAAGGCTCGCGAGACCCGCCTTGCTGCCCCGAAATTCATTGATCCGGTAGCCGCGCAAATAGACCGCCTCGTCATCAACCTGTATTAACGTGTCGCCGGGATTATCACCGCCGACCTGGAACGCGCCCTGGGGCATCACATCCCCGGCCGAGTTCCCGGCAAAGACGCGGACCTGGAGTACGTGGTGTTTCCAGGGAAAGTCGATGAACTCATGCCAGTCCGCGGTATACTTCGTGATGTCGAAATCGCCGCCGAGTGATGTATCGTAACGTTTATAGCCGACTTCGATGGTCCTGCCGTCCTCCGGGCTGATGGAAAAACCATACTTTTTCGCATTGTTGAAGACATAAACGGCGCGGCCCGACGCCAGTGTGCCCTCGGAGGGAAGGGGGCCGTTATAGCCGGGCCAGGGCGGGAGCCGGGTAAGCGCCGAAATTTCTTTCCTCCGGTACCCGATGAGCAGGGCGTGCTGTTTCTGAAACTTGAGCAGGGGAAACACGAGCGATGCATCAAGGGTCTTCTCACGCTGCGCATAATCCTTTGACCCGGTCGCATCGATCAGCAGCTCGCTGAACGTCCCATCCACATCCGATGCCGCGACCTGGATGGTCGGGTACAGCCCGTCATAGGCATAGTTGAACTCATACCACGTGCGGTATGTTTTGGGGCTGTAGAGGCCGGCCAATGCATAGGAGTGGCGTTCGACCGCGTCCTGGCCGAACGTCAGAAACCCGAAAAGCCAGCGGCTTTCTTCACTATACCCGTACCAGGGAATCCAGAAGCGCGGGACAAGCGTGGGGAGGGGATTGTATGAGCTCGTTTTCATTTCAACCGGCTTCTCCGCATAGGTGACGACAGGATACCGGTCCTGGGGGGGCTCCGCCGATTTCCAGGACGCGGGGTCCGCGGGCCGCAGGTGAATATCGTATCCGGTGGAACTGTACGACGAGAACACGAGCGTTTTCCCGTCCGGTGAGGGCGCGGGCGAGAACGCGCCGCCCAGGACATTCGTAATCTGGTAGATCTTCTTAGTTGCGCGTTCGAAGGCATAGAGGTTGAAGATGCCGGTGCGGTCCGAGGAAAAGAAGATGACCTTGCCGTCGGGACTCCATGTTGCGTTTCCGTCGATCGCGCGATCGTGCATCAGTTCTTCGATCTTGTTTCCCCGTTCGTCGAGGACCCGGATATCTTTGTAGCCGCCCGGCTGCCATACGCCCGCAACGATCAGCGTCCCGTCCGGACTGTAGCGCGGCGTCTCGTACTGGTCCGCGGTCTCTTCGGAAAGCCAGGTGACATCGGCTTCCCTGGCCGCGTGGTCCTTTGCCGCGGCCGTATCGAGTGAAGCGAGACGATTCCCGCCGAGTTTGTTTGTTACGAAGAGCAACTTCCGGCCGTCGGGCGAAGGAAAGGGGTCGCGGGCGCGGAGACCATCGGTAATCCGCGCCTCCTTGTTCTTCCGCAGGTCGTAATAATAGATGTCATTGTAGATATCCGTGTTTCTAATCACTTCTATTTTGGTATAGTAAATACCGCTGCCGTCAGGGCTCCACGCGAGGCTTTCGCCCGAGGAGGTCGAGGAGGTCGTGTTCTCCACCAGCTTGCGGTCTCCGGTCCCGTCCACGTTCATTATATAGATGGCGGGGAATTCATCCGCATTCGAAACAGCGTAGGCAATGCTTTTCCCATCAGGCGAGAAAGCAGGCGAGTCGTTTACGTACCCCCGCCGGGTCAGGGCAAGCGAAGTCGTCAGGCCCTTTGCGCTCAACTCATCCCGTGTTTTTTCGCAGCGCGTTTTCAACTCCTTTTGCCATTCCTCCCAGAGGTCGCTGTACCATTGACCCAACGTCCATCGGCCATTCGCATCCACAAGCCAGGGAATTCCGTGATAGCTGTAGTGCGCGGAAATGTCGGCGAGCTTTCCCCTTCCGTATCTCTCGGCAATGAAGCGGGTGAACCCTTCTCCGAAGAGGTACGGCACCTGCCCCGAGGGCCAGAAGTCGGGGAATACCGCGGCCTGGGAGAGGCGCGGGAACCGGTCCTCAAGCACGGCCATGCGAAGCACCATCTCGGAGCCGGGCGAACGGCCGCGGCCTCCGGAAGTCTGCTCGGTTTCTTCGTACACTGCAAGGCCTTCGATCATCCAGACGGGCTCGAAGAGGTTCGGGAAATAGAGCCTGCCCAGAAGGTATTGAAGAACATTGGTCGGGCCGTGGACCATGTCGAGCTGCAGGATGTGCGTGTATTCGTGGGTGATGAGCGTCCTCATCCAGTCATCGTAGGCTGTTGTTCCGAAACCCGGAGCGCCAAGGGGCGGCGTGAGAAAAAGCGTAATATGGTTATAGGGAAACGGCGTGGTCAGGCCGTTCGCGGCATCTTCAGCGTCGACAAGGACGAGGTGCGTCCTGTCCTTCGGCTCCCACTTGATGCGAGGGACCAGCCGCGCGTGCACGTCCTCGGCGATGACCGCGGTACGCTTCGCGATCGCCTCTTCACCCTGGTGATAGTGGATGGCAAAGTGCGGGGTCTCAAGCGTGGTCCAGGTGAACGAGGGGTCGAACTTGGCGAAGGCCGGCGAGGCGCTGAACAGGAAAACCGAGAGGAGAAAAAGGATTTTTTTCAAGGTCCCCTCCGAAACGGGATTTGAGCAATCACCAAAATCATAGCAGACCCCGTTTCTATGTCAAGGGAATAGTTCCGTCGTTCCCGTTGCGCTGACGTCCTGTTTTGCCGCATCCCGCCTGACCCGTCGCCTTCCGACAAGGATGACCGCTGCGGCACAGGCGAACTCGACAGCATGGATGATAAGAGGTGTCGGCGTGATGAGCCGGCTGATGACTGGATCGGAAATGATCATCAGGCCTCCGATCCTGCCGAGGAGCGCGGCGCCGATGTAGATAATGACCGGATATCTGTCCATGAGCCGTGAAATCAGACTGCTGGTAAACACTATAAAGGGGATGCTCAGCCCCAGGCCGAAGAAAAGGAGAAAAAAATTTCCGTTCGAGGCCGCGCCCACGGCCAGCATGTTGTCGAGGGCCATGGTTATATCGGCGATCACGATCAAGCGGACGGCGTGCCAGAGCGTGACGGCCTCCTTATGGGTCTCCACCGCCTCTTCGTCTTCGACAAAGAGCTTGACGGCGATCCAGACGATAACGATGCCGCCGATGAGCTTGATGTAGCTGATGAAGAGCATTTGCGCAACAAAAAAGGTCAACGAGATCCGAAGCAGCACGGCCGCGAGCGAACCGTAGATGATGCCTTTTCCGCGTTGTTCCTTCGGAAGCGTTCGCACGGCCATGGCGATGACCACGGCGTTGTCGCCTGCCAGGAGGATATCTATGAGGACGATGCTGAAAAGAGAAGAGAGGAAGGTCCAGTCCCACTGGATCGTACCGAGAACGTCGAAGTTCAAATGCCGCTCCTTGACGAAAAATTGACGGGAAGGCAAGCGCCTTCCCGTGTTTCGCCATAAGTACACCACCGACGGCGGCTTGCCGGCCGGAGCAAAATGTATTTCATCAGACGGCGCCTTATCGGGAACGCTGCTCGAAAGAGTCGGGGGGCGTCGTCTTCAGATTTGCCGTTTTCTTATTGAACTCCTGTAACCGGATGTCCGCCCCAAGCCCCATGAAGAAAAGCGCCACGCCGATCAGCCCGAAAACCACCCATGCCCTCGCAGCTTTGATCCCGTGGACCTCTCCGCTGATCAGGACGTACAGGTACGTGAGCAGAACAACGGAGATCAGGAGCCCCGCATAGGGGACGACCATGAGCAGCGTAGTGAGCGGCATGAACACTGCGAGATAGGCCACGCAGCGGTAGGCGGTCTCGAAGGATTCACGGGACCCCAATATTTTCCAGACGGAAAACACGAGGCCGGCCCCGGCAAATCCGAGTACGGCATAACCCAGAGGATAGAGCAGGATTGATGCGATCGCCATCCCGGTGCTCAGGATCGGGGTGGGAGAAAGCTGGGCAAAAGGATAGAGAACAATGGATACCATCGTCATGCCGGTGCCGAAAATGGAGTTCGATGCCATGTTGAACAGGCCGAGCGCGGCGGTGACCAGTCCGTTGATTATGCCCATCATCACCATGAATGCGAGCGGCGCGGAAAATCCGCCGCTTTTGGGCATCTCTCGAAAGAACGCCGCCGGAGACGTTATGACCTTGACCGCGGTTCGCATGAGCGCCGTGACCGTGACAGCTTTTTTCTCCTCCATAACGATACCTCCCCTGAATGTAAGTTCGTGCCGAAGCGCATAGTCATTCCACGATGGAGCAGTTTACTGTTGTATCACCCTCATTAATCATCATACCCGTTCACCGGTTGGATGTCTCCTGGTCACGATTTCGTATAATGCCAGTGAATGAATTATGATATGCTCGATTTTGAATGTCAAGTGATTTTTCGGGGTTCTCCCGATGGCCGTGAATATCGGATTCTGAATGAAAGGGCAGGGGACGTGAATAATGGTCCATGCCGGGGAAGGTCTCTGATAAAAGTAGGCACAGGGTGGTCTTCTCGAACGAAGAGCGGAGGGTAGTTATTGCAGTATGACCCTCATATCAAGCGCGGCAGCGCTGCGCGCATAGACGCGCACCGGGTTGAGGTCTATCTCTTTGATCCCGGGATGGTCGGTCATGAGCTTTGACAGGGCATTGATGATCGAGAGCGCCGCCTCCTGGTCGAGCGCGGGGCTTCCCCGGAACCCTTTCAGGAACAGGCCCGCCCGGGTCTGGGCGATCATGTCAAGCATCTCCTCGCGCGTCATGGGCAGGATGCCGAAGACCGCGTCTTTCAGCGCCTCGACCCAGACCCCGCCGAGTCCGAAGGCTATTGAAGGGCCGAACTGTTCGTCACGCAGACCGCCTATCAAAAGCTCCAAGCCCTGCGGCATCATCTTCTCGATCAGAAACCAGCGGATCGCTGCTCCGGGAACACGCGCCACGATCATGTTTTTCATCGTCGTGACGGAGGCTGACAGACCGGCGCTGCCCGTAATGTTCAGCATCACGGCCCCCGCGTCGGTCTTGTGCGGGATGTCGGGGGAAACGGCCTTGAGCACGACGGGAAAGCCGAGCGTCTCACCCGCGGCCACGATGGCCTTCTGGTCAGCAGGATCGGCCAGCACGAACCTCGGGACGATGATGCCCACTGAGCGCGCAAGCTCCCTGGCCTCGTGTTCGAAGAGCGCCTTTCGGCCTTCTCGCAGTGCGGATTGTATGAGCTCTTTTGGCGTTTTCATCCGAAAATTACCAATTCCCCCGTGCCTTTCTCCGTATCAGTCTTACCCTTTGCACGTCGCCTTCCGGAGCGCCGCGAGCACGCGCACCGCGCGCTCGGGGGACGGATACACGGGGATGCCGAGCCGCACGAGCGCATGCATTGCCTCCTGTGTGTAGCCAAGGCCCTGCAGGATACAGCAGGTGACGGGCTTCTTCGCCTCATGGCAGGCGCGGGCTATCAGACTGGTCGCTTCCTCGGTCACCGTGGTGGCGCCCATCAGTACGATCACGACAGCCGCGTCATAGTGCGGCAAAGCTTCATTGAGCGCCGTGTAATAGTCCTCATTTTTCCCGCTGCCGGTGAGATCAATGGGGTTCCGCGTTATAAAAAAATGGGGAAAGGCCTGACCGAGCCGCTCTTGCACCTGCTGCGGCATAACGGGCATTGTGAATCCCTCCTGCTGCGCCTGATCAGAAGCCGCTACCGCCATGCCGCCGCCATTCGTCACGATCAGAAGGCGGTTCCCTGTACAGGGATAGTCCATGAGCGCAACGGCCTTTGACGCGTCGATCAGGTGGTCGAAGCCAAAGGCCTCGACGGCGCCGGCCTGCCGGAAAGCGGCCTGGTACAGCCCGTACTTGCCGGCGAGGGTAGCGGTGTGCGATGCCACCGCGGAAGCGCCGAGTTCGTGCTTTCCCGCTTTCCAGATGACCAGCGGTTTTTTGGCGGCGCAGGCTTTCGCCGCCGACAGGAATTTCCTGCCGTCGGCCACGGATTCAATGTACATGGCGACCGCGCCGGTCCGGGGATCGTCAGCGAAATACTCAAGCGCATCGGCGTCGTCGACGTCCAGCCGGTTTCCGTAGTTCACGGCCTTGGCGATCCCCATGCCGTCCCGGGCAAGGGCTTCCATAAGAATGACCGTGATGGCGCCGCTCTGAGAGATGATCGAAATACGTCCCGTCGCGGGCCGTGATACCCGCTCCCGGGACACAAAAAAACTATCGAGTCCGTTGTCCGTGTTGTACACGCCAAGGGCGTTCGGCCCGATGACCCGGATGCCGTACTGTTTCGTTTTTTCCGCAAGCCGCTTCTGCAGGGCCGCCCCCTCTTCGCCCGCTTCGGCAAACCCGGAACTGATGATGATGGTCCGGCGAATGCCTTTTTCATGAACAGCGTCGAGTTCCTGTTCAACGAGCCGGGCAGGCAGGGCGATGATGGCCAGGTCGATCTCGTCAGGTATTGCCGCGAGGGACGGGTAACAGTCTCGGCCGAGCAGCGTCTCGTGCTTCGGATTGACGGGATACACCGCTCCTTTGAAATGGGAAAGATTTTCGAGGATGGCCGTGCCGGGCTTGGTGGGCTTGTCCGTAGCGCCGATGAGCGCAACGGTCCTGGGGTAGAAAAAATCGTGAAGATCGTGCGGCATGAGTAAAAATAGCATACTATCAGGGGGCTTGTAAAGGGTATTTAGTGTCTGAACGAAAACCCTATTTTTTAAACGATCCTTCGCGAATAAAAAATATTATACTGTCACAAAACTTCGTCAATAATGAATTGTCCTGACAATTGTTGCTTATTGCAAGCATTTCCACTG
>Ga0315281_10001092_pt1 | contig 39792 bp, 38 predicted proteins | sample YL17G07_0_MG_FD_204540 | JGI IMG/M metagenome (GOLD analysis project Ga0315281, IMG submission 204540) | Sediment microbial communities from Yellowstone Lake, YNP, Wyoming, USA - YL17G07_0 | ecosystem: Environmental > Aquatic > Freshwater > Lake > Sediment | place: USA: Wyoming | collected...
AGCGCCGCGATCGTGCGCCGCGCCTCGACCCTGGCCTCGTCCACCAGGCCGCTGGCAAGAAACGTGCGGCCGCAGCACAGCGGGCGCTCGCCCTCGGCCGCGCGCGCGAGGTGCGCGCGGTAGCCCGCCGCCTCGAGCACCGCCAGCGCGGCGCGCGCGTTGTCGGGCTCGAAATAGTTGTTGAAAGTGTCGACCAGAAGCACGACCTCGCGTTGCTCCTCGCCCGCACTCTTGCCCGGCGCGCGGGTGTCGGACAGGAACGGATCGCCGCGCCATTTGGGCAGGGAGCGCTTTGCCGACAGACCCAGCAGCGATTCGCTCAAGCCGGCCAGGCCGGGAATGGCGTCGCGCAAGTTGGCGAGCCAAGGCAGGCGCGCGGCCCATGGCGCGTAGCGCGGCAGCCAGGCGATCAACCGGTCCTTGAGCGAGAGCCCGTGGCGCTTATGGTAGTGATGCAGAAACTCGATTTTCATTTTCGCCATGTCCACGCCGGTGGGGCATTCGCGCTTGCAGCCCTTGCAGCTCACGCACAAATCCATGGCCTCCTGCATCGCCTCCGAAGTGAATGCGTCGGCGCCCAATTGCCCGGACAGGGCGAGGCGCAGGGTATTGGCGCGGCCTCGGGTGAGGTCGCGCTCGTTGCCGGTGGCGCGGTAGGACGGGCACATGGTGCCGGCGTCGAACTTGCGGCAATGGCCGTTGTTGTTGCACATCTCCACCGCGGCAACAAAGCCGCGGCTAGCCGCGGCGCCCGCGGATTCGCCCGCGCTGGCGGCTGAAGGCGCATTCCACTCGCTCCAATCCAGGGCGGTAGCGAGTTGCTGCGCGGCATACCCGGGTTTGTAACGGAACAGCGTACGGTCGTCCTGTTTCGATCCGCGCACGATCTTGCCCGGATTCATCAGGCCGCGCGGATCGAACAGGTCCTTGATTTCCTCCAGCGCGCGCATCAGGCGCGCGCCGATGATGGGCTCGATCCACTCCGAACGCGCGAGGCCGTCCCCGTGTTCACCCGAGTAGGCGGCGCCCTTGTAGCTCTTTACCAGCTCGCACGCCTCCTCGGCGATGGCGCGCATTTGTTTGGCGCCGCCTTCCTTCATGTTGAGCACCGGGCGCACGTGCAGAGTGCCGACCGAAGCGTGCGCGTACCAGGTGCCGCGCGTGCCGTGCTTGGCGAACACCTGCGTCAGCTTGTCGGTGTATTCGGCGAGGTGCTCCAGCGGCACGGCGCAGTCCTCGATGAAGGACACCGGCTTGCCCTCGCCCTTCATCGACATCATGATGTTGAGGCCGGATTTCCTCACCTCCCACACTTCTTTCTGCAGGCCTGAGTCGGTGATTTCGACCACGCCGCCGGGGAACCCGAGTTCGGCCATCAGCTCCACCAGTTGCTTGAGCTTTGCCAGTTGCTCGGCGCGATCGTCGCCGGCGAATTCGACCAGCAGAATCGCTTCCGGGTCGCCCTTGAGAAAACGGTTGACGATGGGCCTGAACGCGGCATTGCCGCGCGCAAGTTCGATCATCGTGCGATCCACCAGTTCCACCGCGGTGGGTCCGAGCTTGACGATATGCTGCGGCGCCTGCATCGATTGACGAAACGTCGGGAAATGGCACACGCCCAGGGTCTTGCGCAGCGGCAGCGGGGAAAGCGCGAGATGGATGCGCCGCGAATAGGCGAGCGTGCCCTCCGAGCCGACCAGGAGATGCGCGAGGTTGTGCGCGCGCATGGCGCCTTCCGCACCCGGCTGCACCATGTCGATGTTGTAACCCTGCACCCGGCGCAGCACCTTGGGCCAGCGCGCTTCGATCTCCGCCGCCTCGCGACGTACCACGGCATGCACGCGCTCGACCAGCGCCTGATAGGCCTGGGGCGCGCCGGCGATCCGATCGCTGGCGCCGAAGTGGAATTCGGAGCCGTCGGCGAGCAGGGCATCGATGCCGAGCACGTTGTGCACCATGTTGCCGTAACGAATCGAGCGCGAGCCGCAGGAGTTGTTTCCGGCCATGCCGCCCAGGGTTGCCTGTGCACTGGTGGAAACATCCACCGGGAACCAGAGGCCATGCGGCTTGAGATAAGCATTCAGCCCATCGAGCACCATGCCCGGCTGCACCACGGCCGTGCGCGCGTCCTTATCGAAAGCGACGACTTGATTCAGGTATTTTGAATTGTCGATGATCAGGGCCGCGCCCACGCCCTGGCCGCATTGCGAGGTGCCGCCGCCCCGCGGCAGGATAGGCACACCTAGCTCGGCGGCGATTTGGATCGCGATGCGCGCATCCTCTTCGGTCTGCGGCACCACCACCCCGACCGGCTCGATCTGGTAAATGGAGGCGTCGGTGGAATAGCGGCCGCGGCTGGCCGCATCGAACAGGACCTCGCCGCGGAGTTCGCGCCGCAGCCGCGCCGCGAGCGCGCCGTCGCCCGCGCGTGGATGCAGCGCGGCCGTGGCAACTTGCTTGGATGCTCGGTCCATGGGATCTTGAATGCCAGTGAATCGCGCTACTTACGCGACCGCGGTTTCCGCTTGGCGCATGGCCTCGAGCAGTGCTTCGGCCCCCTGCGCGCCGGAGACCGCCAGCTTGCCGTTGAAAATAAAAAAGGGCACACCTTCCACGCCGATGGCACGCGCGCGCTGGTCTTCCTCACCCACCGCCTGCCTTGAATGCGGATCGGCCAGGCATTCCTCCACGCGGGCCCGGTCCAGTCCCGCGGCGGCGGCGATCGCGACCAGGTTTTCCGTCTTTGTCAGATCGACGCCATCGAGAAAGTAGGCGTGCAGGAAAGCCTCCTTGACCTTGTCCTGCAAACCATCATCGGCCTGCGGCCCCGCTGTGGCGGCTAGCGCAATCAGGCTGTGCACGGCGACGGTGTTGGGTTGGCGCGCGATCTTGTCGAACGCGAACGCGATGCCCAGTTCGGCGCCGACCGCGGCCACGCGCGCATAGATGTCCTTCGCGCGCGCAGCGCCGAATTTCTGCACCACGTAATCCTGCCGGCTCATGCCCTCGGCGGGCAGTTGCGGATTGAGCTGAAACGGACGCCAGCTGACACGCGGCTTGTCCGCTCCGGGGTTTTGCTGCGCGTACAGCGCCAGCGCCGCCTCGATCTGGCGCTTGCCGATGTAGCACCAGGGGCAGACCACGTCGGAAATGATGTCGATGTTCAAAACGAACTCCTCATGAATAGCCATGCAAACGGGATAGGGGGTCACGATCGCTTGCGCAAGCGTCGCGTGCCACGCGGTATTATTACATTACTTGCGCGGATTGCCGGGCGAGCCCTTCCATTATCACAGCCATATTGCATAATGTATGTTCAATCGCGATGTTTTTGCCTCAAGGAGTCCTCCCATGGCGTTTAGAAGCGGTCGTCATTTCCTGCAAATCCCAGGGCCCACCAATGTGCCGGATCGCGTCCTGCGCGCCATCGACTACCCGACCATGGACCACCGCGGACCGAATTTCGGCCACCTGGGCCTGGAGATCATCGAAGGCCTCAAATACGTATTTCAGACGCAGCAGCCGGTGGTGATTTACCCGGCCTCCGGCACCGGCGCCTGGGAAGCGGCGCTGGTCAACTGTTTTTCGCCCGGGGACAGGGTGCTGATGGTCGAGACCGGGCATTTCGCCAGCCTGTGGCAGAAAATGGCGGGCAAGCTTGGCCTGCAGGTGGAACTGATCGCCACCGACTGGCGCCGCGGCGCCGATCCGGCGGTCATCGAAGCGAGACTGAAGGAAGACCAGGCGCATGCCATCAAGGCAGTGTGCGTGGTGCACAACGAAACCTCCACCGGCGCCGCCAGCCGCATTCCTCTCATCCGCAAGGCGATCGACGCGGCGGGCCATCCGGCGCTGTTCATGGTGGACACGATTTCCTCGCTCGCATCGATCGACTACCGCCACGACGAATGGGGCGTGGACGTGACCGTGGCCGGCTCGCAGAAGGGACTGATGCTGCCACCGGGTCTGTCTTTCAACGCGGTAAGCGAGAAAGCGCGCAAAGCGGCGCAGTCGGCCAGGCTGCCCAAGTCCTACTGGGCCTGGGACGAGATGATCGCCGCCAACCAGACCGGCTATTTTCCCTATACGCCCGCGACCAACCTGCTCTATGGTCTGCGCGAGGCGATCGACATGTTGCGGGAAGAGGGTCTGCACGGCGTGTTCGCGCGCCACGCGCGCCATGCCGAGGCGACGCGGCACGCGGTGCGCGCCTGGGGCCTGGAAATCCTGTGCGCCAACGCCGAGGAATACAGCAACACCCTCACTGCGGTGATGATGCCTGCCGGGCACGACGCGGACGCGCTCAGAAAGCGCATACTCGAAGCCTACGACATGTCGCTCGGCACCGGACTGGGAAGGCTCGCGGGCAAGGTGTTCCGTATCGGCCACCTGGGCGACTTCAATGATCTCACGCTGATGGGCACGCTCGCGGGCGTCGAAATGGGGTTGGCGCTGGCCGGCGTGCCGCATAAACAGGCGGGCGTGGCGGCGGCGATGGCTTATCTCACCGAGGCTGCGGGAAGGCACGCTGACGCCAGTATGAAATAGATCCACGCTGCACAATCGAAACAATTATCCTTGGAGGAGGAATCCATGAAACTACTGAGCACAGCCTTTGTTGCGGTTCTGGCCGCTTTGCCGTCCCTCGCGCTAGCGCAAACCGAACTCAAGCTCGGCCATGTGGGCGAGCCGGGCTCGCTGATCGGCGCTGCCGCGGACGAGTTCGCCAAGCGCGCGAACGCCAAGCTCGGCGGCAAGTTCAAGGTGGTGGTCTACGGATCGAGCCAGCTCGGCGGCGACAAGGAAATGCTGCAGAAGCTCAAGCTGGGCACCATCGACATGGTGGAGCCTTCCACCGTCATGTCCTCGGAAGCGGACATCTTCGGCGTGTTCGAGATGCCCTACCTGGTCAAGGATCGCAAACACATGCAGCGCATCGAGAAAGAGCTGTTCTGGTCGAAGATCGCACCCGAGGCCGAAAAGAAGGGCATCACCGTGCTTGCCGTGTGGGAAAACGGCTACCGGCACATCACCAACAACAAGCACCCGATCAACGTTCCGGGCGACCTGAAGGGCATCAAGCTGCGCGTGCCGGAAGGCAAGTGGCGCGTAAAGATGTTCCAGGCGTATGGCGCCAATCCCAGCCCGATGAAATTCTCCGAGGTATTCACCGCGCTGCAGACCGGCGTCATGGACGGCCAGGAAAACCCGTATGCGCAAATCGCCAGCGCCAAGTTCTACGAGGTGCAGAAGTACCTCTCGATCACCGGCCACGTCTACACGCCTGCCTATCTGGTCGTGGGCACGAAGAAATGGCCCTCGCTGCCGGCCGACGCGCGCAAAATCCTCGAGGACAGCGCAAAGGAGACGCAGGCGTTCGTCTATGACAAGGCCGCGAAGGACGACGAGGAATTGCTCGCCAGAATGAGGGCCGGCGGCATCGCCGTGAACACGGCCAACAAGGACGCCTTCATCGCGGCCTCCAAGGCCGTGTACGACGAATACGCCAAGGAAGTGCCGAGCGCCAAGGACGTCATCGAGCGCGCGATCGCGCTTGGCAAGTAGCGCGCCGCGGCATCCGGCGTTGGTCCCACATAAAGAAAGCGGGGAGATAATTTGACTCTGGCAAATTTTCGGGGGCGCTACACGCGCGCCCTCGAATGGGTGGTCATCGCCCTGATGGCCACACTTGCGATCGAGGTGACGCTGGGCGTGGTGTTTCGCACCATCGGCATGTCGCTCGCATGGTACGACGAAGTCGCCGCTATCCTGCTGGCATGGCTGACCTATTATGGCTCGGCGCTCGCGGCGGCAAAACGCGGGCATATCTCCTGCCCTGAATTGGTGGCGATATTCCCGCCGGCGGTGCGCCTGCCCCTGGCGCTGCTTGCAGAGGTGCTGGTGTTCGGGTTTTTCATGCTGCTCGGGTACACCGGCTGGTCGATACTCGACGTGCTCGCCACCGACCACCTGGTGTCGCTGCCGGAAATTTCGATCAAATACGTGCAGTCGGTGATCCCGATCGGCGCGGCGCTGATCCTGTTGGCCGAAGCGCTCAACCTTCCAGCTGTTTATGCCGAGGCGCGTCACGGCCTCGGCGGCGGGGAAGACAAGGCGAAAGAGGCCAGTCACTGATGGAAATACTGCTGCTTTTCGCCTGCGTGCTGGCGCTGGTGGTCATTAACGTGCCGATCGCGGTGGCGCTAGGCATCGTGGCGGTGATTGCGATGGTGGCGGTGCAGGGGCTGGCGTCGCTGCCCAACGTTCCCATCATCATGTACAACGGCGCCACCAACTTCCCGCTGCTGGCCATTCCCCTGTTCATCCTTGCCGGCGCGATCATGAACGCCTCCGGCATCTCGACGCGGCTGATCGCGTTCGCCTCAGCCGTGCTCGGTTTCGTCCGCGGCGGGCTGGCGATGGTTTCGATCGGCGCCTCGATGTTCTTCGCCGAGATTTCCGGCTCGGCGGTTGCCGACGTCGCGGCGCTCGGCTCGATCCTGATCCCGGCGATGAAAAAGAAAGGCTATCCCAAGGCGGTGGCCGCCGCGGTGATGTCCTCCGCGGCCACGCTCGCCGTGATCATTCCGCCGTCGATCCCGATGATACTTTACGCGGTGATGGCGGACGTTTCGGTGGTGCAGATGTTCGTCGCCGGCATTGTGCCGGGCATCATCGGCGGCTTCGGCCTGATGGGCATGGCCTACTGGTTCGCGCGCCGCTATGACCTGCCGCGGGAAGAGGCGTTCCGCTGGTCGCGCGTCGGGAAGACCTTCAAGGAGGCGTTCTGGGCTTTTTTCCTGCCGGTGATCATCCTCGGCGGCATTTTCGGCGGCGTGGTCACCGCCACCGAGGGCGCGGCGCTGGCGGTGATCGCCGCGCTGTTCATCGGCCTGGTGGTCTACCGCGAACTTGATCTCGCCCATCTCAAGGAGGCGATGATCGAGGGCGGCTCGCAGACCGCGGTGGTGATGCTGCTGGTGGCGACCTCATCCTTGCTCGGCGCCTATCTGACCGAAATGCAGGCGCCGCAGCAACTCGCGCGCGCGGTAGCGGAGATCACCACCAACAAGTGGTTCGTGCTGGCGATGCTGAATGTGCTGTTCCTGCTGCTTGGCTGCTTTCTGCACTCGGCGGCGGCGATTATCCTGGTGGTGCCAGTGGTGATGCCGCTGGTGAAAGCGGTCGGCATCGACCCGGTGCATTTCGGCCTGATCGTCACCATCAACCTCGGCATCGGCCAGCAGACCCCGCCGGTGGCGAGCGTGCTGATGGTCGCGTGCTCGATCGCCAAGGCCAGCGTGTGGGAGGTCAGCAAGGTAAATATCTACTTCATCGGCGTGTTGTTCGCGGTGCTGATGATGGTGACTTACATCCCCGTCACCGGGCTGGGGCTGGTGGAGCTCTTCTATCGCTGATTTTTCCCGGGAAACACACGAAGGTTCACATAGGAAGCCCGGCATGCCGTTCCCTCGTGTCCTTAGTAAATAGAGCAAAGGTGCTGTCTATGTCTGATCCTGTCTATTTCGAACACGACGGTTCCATCGCGACCGTGGTGCTGAACCACCCGGAAAAGCTGAACGCCCTCGGCTTTCCCATGTGGATGCGCCTGGGCGAGATCATGCGCGAACTGGAAGCCGACGACGGCGTGCGCTGCATCGTGCTGCGCGGCGCGGGCGAGCAGGCTTTCGCCGCCGGCGCCGATATTTCCGAATTCGAGAAAGTACGCAGCAACGCCAGGGTGGCGAAGGACTACGGCTCCAAGATCGAAGGCACGATGCGCGCAGTGAAGGAATGCCGCCATCCCACCGTGGCCATGATCCATGGCGTGTGCGTCGGCGGCGGGCTGGAAATCGCCTCGCAATGCGATCTGCGCATCTGCGGCGCGTCGAGCCGTTTCGGCATCCCCATCAACAAGCTCGGCCTGGTGGTCGGTTACAGCGAAATGCAGGCGCTGATCGACCTGGTCGGCCGCGCCACCGCACTGGAGATCCTGCTCGAGGGCCGGGTGTTCGGCGCCGCCGAAGCGAAGGAAAAAGGCCTGGTCAACCGCGTCGTCGCCGATGACCAGGTCGCGGCGGAAGCGCTCGCCGCGGCCGGGCGCATCGCTGCGGGCGCGCCGCTGGTGGCGCGCTGGCACAAGAAATTCGCGCGCCGCCTGGCCGATCCGCGTCCGCTCAGCGAAGCCGAGCGCGACGAAGGCTATGCCTGCTTCGACACCGAGGACTACCGCATCGGCTTCAAGGCGTTTCTGGCGAAACAGAAGCCGCAGTTCAAGGCCAGGTAAGCATCGGCAGCGTTGCGCCGCTGATCAGGAAGAATGCAACCTGCTGCAGTATGAGTTTTAACCACGGCTGTGGCACACTACCGCCTATGCCCGCAACAGGATAACCAGATCGGGCACTACCCGGAGGAGACATCATGAAACTGACATCCAAACTGGCCGCGCTACTGTCGATGCTGGCGCTTCTCGCCGCGGCGACCCTCGCCCAGGCCCAGGCCTGGCCGACGAAGCCGATCCGCGTCATCAACCCCTTCCCCGCCGGCGGCGGCACCGATACCTTTGCCCGGCCGCTGGCGGCGAAGCTCACCCAGGCCCTAGGCCAGACCGTGTACATCGAGAATCAGGGCGGTGCGGGCGGCACCGTGGGCGCGACCAACGCCTCGCGCGCGGCGCCGGACGGCTACACCTTCTTCATGGGCGCGATCCATCACACCATCGGCGAGAGCATCTACGCCAAGCTGCCCTACAACCTCGAGCGCGACTTCCTTCCGATCACCGTGGTGGCCTACGTGCCGCAGGTGATGGTGGTGCATCCGAAGCACCCGTTCAAGACCATCAAGGAACTGGTCGATTATGCCCGCGCCAACCCGGGCACGCTCAACTTCGGCTCGCCTGGCAGCGGCACCGCGCACCACCTCGCGATGGAACTGTTCATGAAAATCACCGGCACCAAGATGGCCCACATTCCGTACCGCGGCGCCGGCCCGATGATGCAGGATTTCCTCGCCGGCCAGATCGACCTGGTGTTCGACGGCATGGGCACCTCCTCCACGCAGATGAAAGCGGGCAAGCTGCGCGGCCTCGCCATCGCCACGCCCGCGCGCGTCTCCGTCTTCCCCGAGATACCCACCATGGACGAAGCTGGCGTCCCCGGCATGGTGATCAGCACCTGGTATGCGCTGTGGGCGGTGAAGGGCACGCCTAAAGAGATTGTCGACCGCATGTATCAGGAAACCGCGAAGGCGTTGAACCTGCCGGACATGAAGAACATCTGGGCCTCGCAGGTCGCCCAAGCCGGCGGCATGCCGCCGGAACAGTTCGGCGCTTTCGTCCACAGCGAAATCGCGCGCTGGGCCAAGGTAGTGAAAGACGCGGGCGTAAAACTCGAGCTCTGAGCGTCACCATCGACAACAACGCGGGGGGGGCGCTGGCGCCCCCCCCGCGTGATTCAACTTTTATAAAGATTTCAATCCCATGGCCGGCCCTCTTTCGCATATCCGCGTGCTCGATCTCTCACGCGTGCTGGCCGGCCCCTGGGCGGGCCAGAACCTGGCCGACCTCGGCGCCGAAGTAATCAAGGTCGAGCGTCCGAAGTTCGGCGACGACTCGCGCACCTACGGCCCGCCCTGGGTGAAGGACCGGTGCGGCCGCGATACCAAGGACTCGGCCTATTTCACCTCCGCCAACCGCGGCAAGAAATCGATCACGCTCAATATCTCCACGCCCGAGGGCCAGAAACTCGCGCGCGAGCTGGCGCGCGTCTCCGACGTCCTGATCGAGAACTACAAGTACGGCGACCTCGCGCGCTACGGCCTGTCCTACGACGACCTGAAGCAAATCAACCCGCGCTTGATCTATTGCTCGGTCACCGGCTTCGGCCAGACCGGCCCGTACCGGGAGCATCCCGGCTACGACTTCATGATCCAGGGCATGGGCGGGATGATGAGCGTCACCGGCGAACCCGACGGCGCGCCGGGCGGAGGCCCGCAGCGGGCCGGCGTCCCGGTGGCCGACATCATCACCGGCATGTACGCCAGCATCGCCATTTGCGCGGCAGTCGCCCACCGCGCCGAGACCGGCATCGGCCAGCACCTGGATCTCGCGCTGCTCGACTCGCAGATCGCGCTGCTGGCCTATCAGAACACCAACTACTTCGCCACCGGCTCACCGCCGAAGCGCATCGGCAACCTGCATCCGAACATCGTGCCCTACCAGCCATTCAAGACCGCAGATGGCGACGTGATCCTTGCCTGCGGCAACGACAACCTGTTCCGCAAGTTCTGTGTAGCGGCCGGCTGCGCGGAACTAGGCAACGACCCGCGCTTCGCCGGCAACGGCAAGCGCGTGGAGAACCGCGCCGAGCTCACGCGGCTGCTACAGGCGGTGTTCGCCAGACGCAGCACCAAGGAATGGGTCGAGCTGCTCGAAGCCGCCGGTGTGCCCAACGGTCCGATCAACGACGTGGCACAGGTGTTCGAGGAACCGCAGGTGAAAGCGCGCGGCATTAAAGTGGAGCTTGACCATCCAGTCGCGGGCAAGCTGCCGACGGTGGCGAGCCCGATGCGCTTCTCCGCTACGCCGGTGGAGTACAAGCTCGCGCCGCCCGTGCTTGGCCAGCACACCGAAGAAATCCTGCGCGGCCTGCTGCACCTGGACGACGCCGCCATCGCCAAGCTGCGCGCGGAGGGCACGGTTTAGGGTCGGTTGACATTCAGCACATGAGCGGTCAATGTCAGCAGACCCTGGGCAGAGCGGCAATCCTTTGCCGCCATTTCTTCTACCACAGACTGACCAGCATTCTCGCCGCCAGTCCGTACAGCAGCAGCGCGAACACCTGCTTCAGGCGCCTGGTCGGCAGGCGGTGTGCGGCGGCGGCGCCCAAGGGTGCGGTCAGAACGCTCGCGAGCGTGATCCCGAGCACGGCCGGCAGATAAACATAGCCGAGGCTGTGCGGCGGCAAGCCGCCCTGCCCCCAGCCCGACACGATGAAACCGATCCCGCCCGCGAGCGCTATCGGAAAGCCGACGATCGCCGCGGTGCCGATCGCCTGCAACATCGGCACGTTGCAGTAGAGCGCGAAGGGGATGGTGAGAAACGCGCCTCCCAAAGCCGCGAGGGTCGAGAAAAAGCTGATCACCACGCCCACCAGCATCGATCCCAGCGCCCCCGGCAACGCTCGCGAAGGTCTGGGCTTGCGATCGACCAGGATGTTGGTCGCGGCGAAAAAAACGACGGCGGTAAACAAACTGGCGAACACCTGGGTGGAAATCCAGGCGGTGATGGCCGAACCGAGCAGACCGCCGACGAGTATGCCCGGTGTCAGCGCCAGCGCCAGATCCCAGCGCACCACGCCGCGCGCGGCATGGGCGCGCATGCTCGAGAGCGAGGTAAACAGGATGCTCACCATGCCGGTGCCGACGGCGAGGTGCAGAACGTGCGCCTTCGGCAACCCCTGCGCCTCGAACAGCATGACCAGCAGCGGCACCATGATGGCGCCGCCGCCTATGCCCAGCAGACCGGCGAAGAATCCTACCGCCGCGCCGACTGCGGCATAGCCCAGCCACCATTCCATGATTTATCCGTTTTTGTCGGCAGATAAGGCGGCATGGGAATGCCGCGCTGCAAGCCGTATTGCGGCTTGCCCCCGGCGCAGGCTAGGCGCCATGGTTCGCGCCCAGCAACAGGTCCGCGACCTCGACGAAACCCTCGCCGCTGCGCCGGCTGGTTACGTAGGTCGGCGCGTCGGTGACGCGCGCGCCGAAATCGGCCACATTGGCCACGCCGACCGAATTGGAAAAGAACCTGAACATGGGCGCATCGTTGGGCGAGTCGCCGACGAACAGGTACCCGGACTGGTCGCGTGCAAGATCGACAGCGTAGCGTTCCTGCATCAAGGTGCGCGTCATGCCCAGCTTGTCGTAATCGCCGAACCAGCCGTTGACGTGGATCGAGCTGATCTTTGCCGTCATGCCGGCCGCGCGCATCAGGGCGACGATCCGGTCCACCTCGGCAAACGGCAGGCGCGGCACGTCTTCGCAGAAATCGATCGCCAGATCGGCCTCGCGGTAGAGCTGGTCCGAGGCAAGCGCGCAGCCCGGCACTTCGCGCAGGATGCGCTCGCGCACAGCAATCATTCGCTCGCGGTTGGCGGCGCGCGTCGCTGGGTCGAACAGGAAGCGCTGCGCCAGTTTTTTGCGCGCGCCGTCATAATAGAAATAGAAGGCCCCGTTCTCGCCCACCACCGCGTCCACCGGCCACATGCGCGCGATATGATCGCACCAGCCCGCCGGCCGGCCGGTGATCGGGATCACCAGCTTGCCGCCCGAGCGCAGCCGCTCCAGCGCGGCATAGGCGCGGGCGGTGAGCTTGCCCTCGCTGGTGAGCGTGTCGTCGATGTCGCAGAACACGCCGCGGATGTTTTTCACGGCCGCGGCGGGGAGGACGGCGAGCGGCTTCATCGCCCGCCCTCCAGGCGCACCGCGACACGCCGGCGCTGCGCCTCGCTCATATGCAGGCCGCACTTGGTGCGCCGCCAGAGCACGTCCGCGCCCGTGCGCGCCCATTCGCGCTCGATGAGCCAGGCGAGTTCGCGCTCATACAGCCCGCCGCCAAAGTTCTCGCCCAAATCGGCCTCGATTTTCGCGCTGTCGAGTATCTCCCCGGCCAGCGTACCGTGGCGCCGCAGCAGGCGCGCCAGCCAATGCGGATCGAGCATTGAATAGCGCGAGCGGAACTCGCCCAGCAGAGTCAGGAAATCGCGCCCGCCGAAATCACCGCCAGGCAGCGCCTCGGCATGAGTCCAGGGCCGGCGCGCCGGGATCCAGCGCGCGAGTTTCTCCAGCACATGCTCGGCCAGCTTGCGGTAGGTGGTGATCTTGCCGCCGAAAATGGATAACAGCGGCGGACCCTGCTCGTCGATCTGCAGCACGTAGTCGCGCGTAATGGCCGAAGGGTCTTCTTTGCCGTCGTCGTACAGCGGACGCACGCCGCTGTAGCTCCACACCACCTGATCGGCGGTGACCGCTCGCGCGCTGTAGCGGCTCGCGCCCGCGCAAAGGTAGGCGACCTCCTCGGGCGAAATCGCCGGCGGGAGATCCTCGCCCGTGACCTGCACGTCGGTGGTGCCGATAAGGGTGAACTCGCGCTCGTAGGGAATCATGAAAATCACCCGCCGGTCCGGGTTCTGCAGGATGTAGGCATAGCGCTTGTCGTGGATGCGCGGCACCACGATGTGGCTGCCCTTCACCAGGCGCACCTGGCCGGGCGAGTCGATTTTCAATTCGCGATCGAGCAGGCTTTTCACCCAGGGACCGGCCGCATTCACCAGAATGCGAGCGCGCACCTCGGTCTCCTTGCCGTTCGCCTGATCCCGCAGCGTCACGCGCCAGGCATCACCCTCGCGTCGCGCGCCGCTGCAGCGCGTGCGCGCGAGCACGGTCGCGCCATGCGCGCGCGCCGAACAAAGGGTCAGTACTACCAGGCGCGCGTCGTCCACCCACGCGTCGTAGTAGGCGAAACCCCGGGTGAACGCGGGCTTCAGGCCCGCGCCGTGCCCCTCCGGCGCGAGCTTGACGCTGCGCGACTTGGGCAGACTGGTGCGGCCGCCGCCGAGCGCGAATACGCGGGTCCCCAGATTGTCATAGAGGAACAGCCCGGCGCGGATCATCCACGCCGGGCGCAGGTGCTTCTCGTGCGGCAACACGAATTCCAGTGGCCAGATGATGTGCGGCGCGATGCGCAGCATCACTTCGCGCTCGGCCAGGGACTCGGCCACCAGGCGGAACTCGTAGTATTCGAGGTAGCGCAGCCCGCCGTGGATCAGTTTGGTGCTGGCCGAGGACGTTGCCGAGGCGAAATCGTCCTGCTCGGCGAGCAGCACCTTGAGGCCGCGGCCCGCGGCATCGCGCGCGACGCCCGCGCCGTTGATGCCGCCGCCGATGACGGCGATGTCGTAGAGTTCCATTGAGCCAGGTATTCAAGTGCCGCGTTCGCATCGGGTTCGGCGATGGCAGCGGAGCGTTGAATTATAGCAGTGCCCTGCACCCGGCCCTGCGCCGGTAATGGTGGAAAACAGGACACGCAACGGGCTTCGCACTACAATGGCGGCTCATTTTTACTTGACTCGAGGCTGCCATGCCGACTACCCAGACCCCCAGCGGTTTGACCATTGAAGACCTCACCCTCGGCGAAGGCGAAGCCGCGGCCGCCGGCCAGAGCGTCACCGTGCACTACACCGGCTGGCTCGCGAGCGGCAGCAAATTCGACTCGAGCAAGGACCGCGACGATCCCTTCGTCTTCCACTTGGGCGCGGGCCAGGTCATCCGCGGCTGGGACGAGGGCGTGCAAGGCATGCTGGTAGGCGGCACGAGGAAACTGACCATCCCGCCCGAACTGGGCTACGGCGCGCGCGGCGCGGGCGGCGCAATTCCGCCGAATGCGACGCTGGTGTTCGAAGTGGAGCTGCTCGGTATCGGCTGATCCGGCGCCGGCGCTCGCCCGACCGCGGGGTCAGGGCTCATTACAACATGAGGGGATATCCCCCGAGGGGACTTCCTTCGGGGCGCATCCCCGCATGCTCCCCTAAGTCAGAGACCGTTTCGGTAAATCTGAAACGGCCTCTTAAACGTCTTTCGCCCGCGGCTTGTCTGCCTCGAACTGCGAAGGCGTAACCCGGGCGCGCGCCAGATACTCGCGCAGAATCTTGACCGCCGAGCGGTCTAGCGTGTTGCCGTGATGCGGGCGGTGCAGGACATCCTCATGGCCATGCAGCTTCACCCGCAGGCGCGCGCCCGAGAGCGATTCGATCTCGGCTCCCAGATGATGCAGCAGGGACTCGACCTCCCGCCAGTGGATATTGGCGCTGATCGGATCGCGGAAGATGGACTGGATCAGGTGCTCGTGCTTGTGGCTCATGGCGGACGCCCCCGTGCAAGAATCGGCCTGCAGTCATGATAGCCGAGCTTGCGCTAGCGTGTTCGCGGCTAGGATGCCGCCCCGGTCGGAGCTGCGCCGAGGCGAATCCCCGCAAGCAAACGGTCAAAATATGGGTCGACGTCTGCGCCGTCCTGTGAAGATGCAGCAACAACCGGTTTAGTTGCCAACCAAGCCCTTCTGGATCGCATAGGCGGTCAACGCAGCCGCGTTGCGCAGGCTCAGCTTTGCCATCAGTTTGGCGCGGTGTTTCTCGACGGTTTTTGTGCTTAAGAAAAGAAATTGCGCCATGTCCTTATTCGACTTGCCTTCGGCCACGAGTTTGAGTACCTGGCGTTCGCGCTGCGTCAGCGTGTCCCACACACCACTTTGGGCCAGGGAGCTGCCGCGACCCGGATGTTCGCTAACCACCTTCCCCAATACGTCCTGGCTGAGGTAGGTTTTCCCGCTCGCCACGGTATGGACCGCCAAGCGTAATTCGCGCGGCGTAGCCTCCTTCAGAATATAGCCGTCTGCGCCGGCGCGCAGACTTGCGAGAACGAATTCTTCCGTCTTATGCAGCGTCAATACCACGACGCGCACCCCCGGATACCGGCGCTTGATGTCCAAAATCGCTTCCATGCCGTTCATGCCCGGCATCGAAAGATCCATGAGAACGACATGCGGCCTCAGTTCGCCAACGGCGCGCACGGCATCACGGCCGTTATCCGCTTCGCCAACAATTTCGAATTCCGGGTCCTGCGACAACAACGCCTGTAATCCCGCCCTTACCAAAGCGTGATCTTCAGCAATCAGAATGCGCAGAAGCTGTTCGCGTTCAGCCATGATTGGCTATCCTCCTGATACAAGCAGCACAAGCAGACAGGTTGTCCAGCATCTCCGGGTCTTGCGAATTGTCGGAATCGGAAAAACCCAGGTCTTGGATGCCCTGAGACTCGGGCTCCGGCGCCGCGGCGTAACCGAGGCCGATGTCACTCCGGGAAGCAGGCCACCTCACACGGACCTGCGTTCCCTTTCCTGGTGCGGATTTTATTTCCAGAATGCCGCAGGTGAGTTCTGCGCGCTCTCTCATGCTCTGCAGCCCAAGACCCCGGTTGAGCTTCCGCATGCCGGACAATGCCCCTGGATCGAATCCCTTGCCGTTGTCCTCGATGGAAAGCTCGAGCGCGCCGCGCGTCTTGCTCAGGCACACCGTAACCCGGTCGGCCTCGCCGTGAGTGATTGCGTTGCTGCCCGCCTCCTGCAGGATTCGAAAAATTGGAGTCCTGAGATTTTTTGGCACGTCGGTTTCATCGACACTGAACCTACGCTCGATTCTTATGCCCGGACAGGCCACTTCGATTTCGCGCAGATGCCAGGACAAGGTAGCTAGAATGCCAAGGCTATCGAGCGTCGCGGGACGCAGATTCATCGCGATACGGCGCAATTCGTCCAGAGTATCCCGGACTTTGGGGTTCAGCAGTTGCAGGCACTCGGCGGCCTGCTCCGGCTCGCCCTGGCTCAGCAGAAGCGCGATATTCTCAAGTGAAAGAATTACCAGCCCCAGCGATTGACCGAGCCCGTCATGCAAATCGGCCGCTATCCGTCGCCGCTCGTTTTCCTGAATTGTCAGGTGCTCGGCGAAGCGCCGCAGCAGCTCGTTACGGGCAAGGGGTAGCGCCGGTGCAGTTCTGGTCCGTGCGCTGATATCCTGCGCCCTTGTCTCCGGAATCGGCCTCTTCGACTTTCGTGCGAGCCCTGGATGAAGCAATTCCTCAACGCTACCGCTGGAATGCATTAAACGCCCCCTCCCGTTGTTTCGCAGGTGACCCCGCTGCTGTGCCGATGCGGTCGTCGCCCATCGAAACTCGTCGCGCGCCGATCCTGCTCTCATCGTCAGCAAGCTCTGTGCCAGGCATGTGTGCGCGTTAACTCATTGAATTATGACTCGTATGCCTTATATGAACGGCTGGGACTGTCGGGTCGAAACGACAGCTTTGGCCTCCGTCTCAACTACCTTCCTGATTTGAAAGCGGATAGATCTGTCGGTTTCAAGCGACAAATGCGCTATGGCCAGGCGGCGTAGCGACTCTGGACACAGTCGGAGGACGAACAGTCCGATTGTCCGGGGTGGAGCGCAAGCGATGCGATCGCACCGGTTTTCGCCGTGCCCTCCAGTCCAATCGTCACACCACCTGCGGGCCTTCGCTCCTGCGCCGTGGAGAAATTTGATCGCACCGACGCCTACACACACGGTGCCCCGGCGCCTCGCTACGCGGTCAGTGACCGTGGCAACGAAACTGCTGCTCGCGTGCCTCAGTAGCTGCGTCCGCTATGGACCTCGCCGTGGCAGTTGAGATAGCATTTTCTTGCAACGGTATCGATGTACAGCTTGGCCGGGGTGCCGACCGGCGTATTGTCGCTAGTGGAAAGGTTGATCAAACGGCTGTTGTAAGTCGTGTTGCCCTGGGTTGCGCTGATGCCGTGGGGATCGTGGCACGCCTTGCATCCATAGCGCAGATGTTCCGAGCGGTTGTGCGGGGATTCGCTCGTGACCACCGATTGGCTGTGGCATTTGTAGCAGATGTCGCCGGCGGTGGGTGTTGATGTAAGAGCATGCGGTCTTTCGAGCAGCCGAACGTTGGTGGATCCGTGCGGACCTTTCGCGCCGGTTCCGCCGCCGCCTGGCCCGGCGTTGTTGTTGTGGCAGTCGCTGCATTTAACGATGCTCGAGACCGTCCAGGGCGCGATCAGGCTCGGTACCTTGGCGCTCCTCCCGGGGCCGGCCACCGGATGGAAGGATGGGTTGCCGGTGGCAAATTCCAGGCGCGTGTTGAGCTGCGCGAATTGGCGCGTCACCAGCGGCGCCGGCTGGTTGGGGCTGTCCGCATGACAGCGAAAACAGATCTGGTACTCGGTAGTCGAGGGGTTGATCGCAATCCCGTTGAGGTCGACGCCGCGCACGCCGATGAGGGAGCCCGAAAGCGTGCCGGTACTCGCGTTGCTCGCATGCGGGTTGTGGCAGTCGACGCACTCCACGTGACGCGTCTGCGCCACGGCGGATTCCGCCGGATCGTGCACACCGGTGTAGGCCGCCACCGGGTGGATGGAAGCCTTGCTGAACTCCGATTGGATGTTCATCGCCGCCACGTTGGCGTTGTGGCAGGGATAGCAGTTGCCCTCTTCGGTCGCCGCATTTTGCAGCCACTTCTTGCCCGGCGCCGTGTGCGGCCGGTGGCAATTCTCGCAGGCGTTGGCGGCAACGCTGGCGCCGCTCGTATGCGTCCAGGGGTTCGGAGCGACGCCGTTCCAGGTCTTGCCGGACAACCGATGATCGCTCAGGCTCCAGTAATTCTTCAGATGGCACACCTGGCACAGCGCCGAGGTCTGATTGGGCATGACCAGGAATTTTCCGTATGGATCATTGTGCGCATCGTGGCAGGCGCCGCACTGCATCCGCCCGGTGGCGTCGAGCCGCACCGCCCCCGTGAGTACACTCGGGTCCGCCAGTTCGCCTCGCGTCGCCGCGAGTGTCGAAGTGTAGGCGATGGAAATCGGATGGTCGCCGGACAGGTCGGTTCCCAGGCGGCTGGGCGAGCCGCTTGGCATCGTCGTTACCCCTCCCGCCATGGCGATAGGTGTGGCGCTGCTCAGCACGTTGCCAAGCGCGATCGTGCCATCGTGGCAGCTCAGGCACAGTAGCGAGCCGCCCGTGGGCTGGCCGGCGCTGGCCTTCGCCGTGGAGCTGGTGTAGGGCGTATAGCTGCTCCCCTGGGTTTGCCGGTTCCACAGAGGGGCGCTGGGGGAAAAATTGTGGGGTGCGTGGCAGAACACGCAGATCTGGGTCTCGGTTGCGGCTTTCGCTGCGCCCGGCCCGCTCGTCGACAGATTGTGCTTGGTGGTGATGATGCCGGCCGCGGCCGGGCAGGCGCACATGAACGCGCCGGCGAGCGCCAGGGCGCCTATCCATTCGCCCGCAGGGCGGTTCACGTCGGGCCTCCGATGTAACGCAGCACTTGCACGCGCTGGTTGTAGGAGTCGGCGACGTAGATCCTGTCGTCCTCGCCGATGAAAAGGCCGGTCGGCAGCCAGAATTCGCCGCGCTCTCGCCCCATCCCGCCCAGCGACAGCAGGAACCTGCCGCTGCCGTCGAAGATCTGGATCGCATGAAACAGCGAATCGACGACGTAGATATGTCCGTAGCGATCCGTCGCAACACCTTTTTGCCGCGGCAGATCACCCGTGCCGTCGCCCAGCCCGCCGAATTTGGCCAGGAAACGCCCGCTCTGGTCGAAACTCTGGATGCGAAAATTAAGCGAATCGGTCACGTACAAGCGACCCTCGCGCGTACACCAGATAAAGGTCGGATAGTTGAATTCGCCCGCGGCCGTGCCGCGCTCGCCAAAACTCGATTCGAGCGCCCCGTCGCGCTTGAACACGTGCACGCGGTGCATCTTGGTGTCCACCACGAACAGGCGCCCGCTGGCCGCATCGAATGCAATCCCGGTAGGCTGGCCGAGGCGCGCGCCCAGCGCCAGCGGCAATGCTTCCTTCGCGCCCGGCCGAATGACAAACACCGTGGCCAGCGCCGAATCGCTGACATAGACCTCGCCCGCATCCCCCAGAGCAAGACCGACCGGGGAGACAAGCGGTGCGCCGCCAGCGGCGCGAATCAATGCATAGCCGCCTTCTTTCTGGTCGAAACGGTGCACCCCTTTCGCGCCCGGATCGGCCACGTACAGGACATTGCCAACCGCGACCACGGCCATTGGCCTGACCAGATGGGATTCATCGCGTCCGAACAGCAGGTCGGCAACGCGCTGCAGGAATCCCCTGCTGATACCCAGGTCTTCCGGCCGCGAGAACGCCTTGACGAATGCGATGCGCGGCGCATCGGGTGCGGCCGGCCATATCAGGGGTGCCTGGCTCTGCACTGTCTGCACCGGCGGGGCGCAACCCGACAGCACATGCCAGACGATGAGCGCCGCCGCGGCGCGAGCACAAGCTGCCATGGTCAGAAATCCCTACGCACCAGGACCTGCGCCAGCGCGCGCGTGCGTCTGAAATCGCCCTGGATCTCGAGCGTACGCCCGAGATCGAAGCTGAGACTCATCTTGCGATAGAGCCACTGCGCCTTTACCGAGGTGATCGCGCGCCGCCGCGACATCAACCCGCCGGTATCGTTCTCGTGGCTCACATTTGCCGACAGATCCACGCCAAGCCAGAAGCGCGCCCAATACCTCAGATCAAAGCCCTGGAGATTGATGTTCTGCACCGAATTCTGGTACTCGACCCGGTTGCGCCGCGCCGAAAGCCGAATGTTGCCGGAACCGAAAAACGGGTCCTCCGCCTGGGCATATAGTTCCGCCGCCTCGCGCCGATACGAAGAAATGGTCTCGCGCCGACGCTCCCGCTCCACGCTCCCGCCCAGAAGCAGGTCCATAGGCAGTTTGAACGGGACGTCGGCACGGGCGCCGTAGAGACTGCTATGCACCACGTTTAACGGGAAGGCTGGAGTGCCCGAGTCAAGGCGCGGTTCCGAATCGAGGTAGCGAAAATACGCGTTGACGTAGCTGCGCAGCCCCCAATTCAGATTCAGCGTCTGGTCGGTCTGGCTGTAGGCGAAAGTGCCACCCACGTCGTAGGAGTAATCGAGCAGCAGATCCTGCCCATCGACGATCGCCCCGCCGATCAGGCGCTGCACGCGCGTCTCCGCACCGACCAGAGAAAGCAGGTAATCGCTCCCCTCGACGAAGCTCTGCGTGCGCGTGGCATTGTTGACCACCACGCTGCCGGCGATCACGTGCTGGCGGCCAAGCGTGACCAGCGCGGTCCCCGCCAGGGTTATGCGCTCGCCGATTACGCCGGCTTGCGCGGCCGTCGCACGCTGCTCGCGCTGGTCGTAGCTCAGGCCATAGCTCATCTGCGCCATCCCGAGCGGCAGCGCGACCTGGTAGCGCAGCGAGAAGTCCACCCCGCGCGAATTCGTCGACAGTTGCTTGGTCCGGTTGTCGTCGCCACGCGCTCCGGCGCCGGCCGTGAACTCGGGCCGCGGCGTATAGTTCAGCCCCGCCGCCGCCGACTTCACGACCGAACTCAACTCTCCTTGATCGCTAAAGCCGTAGTTGTAGAAACCGAAGGTCTGCAGTTCCTTCGAATGCCTGCCGCGCAGGTCGACAAACATCCTGCCATCGGTCCGATCCGGAATCGGATTCTGGCCCTGCAGCGAGTAAGCCTGCGTATTGAGCGTGACCAGGTTGGTCAGATCGTATTGACGCGCGGCCCCCAATTGAAAGCGCGAATCGACGCTGAGCGCCTGGTTGCTCGCATTGCTCGCCTGGATCGGCAGATTGGGACTCCCGCTCATGGACGCCTGCTGCGTCGCCTGGTACTGCACCTGAGTCGAGCCGAGCGCGCTATAGCTGCGGCTCGCCCGCAAGTTGAATCGGTCGATCTGGTCGTCGATGATCCGGTCGGCTCCGCGCCCCTGAAAATGCGAGCGCGTCGCTTCCACGTACAGAGGCACCGGAGTAAACGGCGCCAACAGGGAAAAATCCCCGCCGTAGCGCGTATTCTCCTGCGTCATCACCTGCGCTGGCGCGACGTTCAGCGTCGGATTCAGGTGCTCGAAAAACATCGACCCTTGATACGGCTTGTCGCGCAGGAACATCGCGCGGCCGGTGAAATTGTAGAGCGCGCCGCGTGCCTGCGTCTGCTCCGCGTCTGAGACAAAGCTTCCGTGTTGCAAAACCGGACCGCCCCCAATGTCGAGGGACAGCAAATTCGGGTGATAGACATAGCTGTGGGTCATCACGAACAACTCTTCGCGCAATTCCGATTGTCCCTGTCGCGAGCGGGTACCCGGCGCGGACCCGGATCCCGCTTCGGCGGTTTCCAATTTGTCCCCCAAATAGCGCAGCGTATTGTGGCCTTCCACCGCCGTCATCCGGAACGGAGCTATTTCCTGCGCCACGCTCGCCCCGCAGATGCCGCACAGCAGCGCAACCCGCCACGCCACCGCCGCTGCGTCGCGCATACCAGCGCGCTGCAGCGGGCGCACGCTCAATGCCGGGTGGACCGCCGGGGATGTGCACCCCGCTGCGCACGGAAAACCACGCCAGGAATGCGCCTTCGTTGTCGAGCGCTCGGACGACGCGCCGTCAGCGATCCACCTTGGCGCCAGGCTTGGCAACTGGACCTCCTTCGGGCGGATAGTCCATACCGGCCATTTTTCCGTAGCCGAATACATCCACCTTGTTCGGTCCGAACTGGCTCACCACGAAAATCAGGTATTCGATATTGAAGCCCGGATCGGCGTAGGCACGGAAATACTGCACGTTGTCGTAGTCAATCGTCACCCCCGCGGGCAGATTGAGCCCCTCGATATTGTCCCCAGGTTGGCCAAAGAACAGCAGCAATCGGCCGTCGTTGTCGAAAATCTGCACGTTCTGGAAGGCCGCATCCCCGACGTACAGGCGTCCGTTGCGATCCATCGCGATCCCCTTGGGCCGGGAGAAGTTACCGCGATCGGCTCCCGCCTCGCCATATACCCGCACCGGTTTGCCCTCCGCGGTGAAACGCTGCACGCGAAAATTGCTGGTTTCGACCACGTACACGTCCCCGTCAGCGCCGATCGCGACGTTAGTCGGGTGAAACAGCTCGCCCGCAGCGGAGCCGGCACGGCCGAACTTGAACAGGAGTTTGCCCGTCTGCTTCTCCAACACCTGCACCTGATGGTGCTTGATGTCGACCACGTAGAGGCGCTCTCCCGCAATCGCTGTGTCCACCGGTTTGAACTGTCCCTCGGTCCCGTAGGCCGTGACAAAACGCTCGTCCCGATCGAACACCAAGACCTGATCGCGCCCGGTATCGGTGACGTACTTGGTACCGTCGGCGTCTATGGTTACGTTGATCGGGCGCTTCATCCGCCCGTTCGGCGCGCCAGTCATCAGCGCAAAGCGCTGCTGCGCCAGATCGAATACGGCGAGGCCCGGCGCGCGGCTGTCGACAACGTAGAGTTTGCCCTTGAACATGCCGACTCCATAGGGCTGCATGAGTTGCTGCGTCGTGCTGTCGTCGCCCAGGACAAACTGCTCGAGTCCGCTCACCGGCGCCCCCAGGTCGCGCTCGCCTTTTAGCGTCCTCAAATGCTGAATGCGCGGCGGATTGGGCGGCGGCGGATAGAACCACGGCCCTTGCGCCTGCGGCGCCTGGCTCGGTGCGCTGGCGCACCCCGCCAGCACCGCGGCAGCCAGCGCTGCCGCAAAGCCCGCGCGAAACTTACCGCGAAATTCGCGCATCGGCTTTCCTATCTTCTTTTGGACAATAACCGCCCGCGCACGGCGCGCGCACAACATCCGATGGGAATTCCTCCCCGCCGCGATCCGATTTGCGCAATGCCCGCCGGATCGGTCGCATCGGGTCAGACGCTACTTGTTGTGACAAGCCAGGCAAATCGCGCTTCCTGCCAACGCCATCTTCACCATCCCGGTACCGTTCGCACCCACGGCGAAGGTGTTGTGCACGTCGTGGCAGGAAGAGCACTCCATCTTTCCGTTGTACAGCATGGTGGCGGCGATGGTCCCGGTCTTGCTTGGACTGCTACCAATGGTTATGGTCTTCGCAGCCGGATTGAACAGCGAGCCGTTCAGGGTGGCCAGCGTCGCGTCATAGGTGAAGCCGATCGGATGATCATCCTTCAGCGACGTTCCCACGTTGTTCGCAGCTTTGATCATGGTCGTCCCGGTGGCGCCGCCAAAACTGTCGATCGCCACCGTGCCGTCGTGACAGGACAGGCACAACTTTGAATTGCCCCCCGGCTGCGTCAAGCTCGCCTTCAGCGTCGGGCTGGTATACAGGGTGTAGGTGGCTGCAGTGAGGGCATGGTTCCATAGCGGGGCATCGGCGACGGATGTATTGCTGTTGTGCGTCGTGTGGCAGGCAACGCATATCTTTCCTCCGCTCCAGTTCAGGGTGGAAAAATCATGTGCTGATCCCGCCAAGGTTCCGGCTGCGCCATTGCGCCCGGCGATCAGCAGCAGCGCCCCTAACATCCATTTACCCGCCCTATTGAGTTTCATCTCGTTGGTCCTTTCGCTGGTCTGGAAATGATGTCTTCTGCATCTACCCGGCCCTCTTCATCGCACACGCAATTTTTCGAGGACGACCGGACTGTACGAAAATCCGGGCAGCGCCGGAAGTAGCAGGTATACCCATTACGCGCGATGCGCCGGGGAAGTAGTACGTATACCCATTTCGCGCGGTGTCCGATCGCCGTGATAATTCGGCGAAATACATAGCAGCGGCGCCGCGATCGCAATTGACGCCCGGTTGCGATTGCGAGCCCCAAACCCCGAGGTATCCAGACCATGAATGCACACGCGACGCTCACCTCCCCGACAATCGCGCCGTCGAGGCCGCTGCTTCTGGAACGCGTGTGCCGTCTGACACTGTGCACCTTGGCCGCGGTGACTCTGATTGCGCTGCTACTGGCGGGATGGGCGGTGCGCCAGGGCGGGCTCTACAAACCGGGCACCGGATTCGGCTACGCGCTCGGACTGGCGGGCGGTCTGCTATTGCTCGGCTTGCTGTTGTACCCGATGCGCAAGCGGTTTCGCTTCATGTACGAATGGGGTGCGCTCAAGCATTGGTTCTGGTTCCACATGGCGGGTGGGATCTTGGGCCCGTTGCTGGTCCTATATCATTCGACTTTTCATGTGGGTTCCTTGAACGCCGCGGTGGCCCTTTGCTGCATGCTGCTGGTGGTCGCAAGCGGCCTGGTCGGGCGGTTTATCTACCGCAAGATCCACCACGGGCTATACGGCAGCCACGCGACCCTGAAGGAATTGGAACAGGCGATGGACCAGGAGTGCAAGGCGCTCGAGCCGGTGCTGTGCAGGATGCCGCTGGTGAAGCAGGAGGTGGAGCGCTTCGTCGCGCTGGTTTCGCATTGCCCTGTGAACCGCGGAGGGCGTGCCCTGTACTTCCTGTCGCTCGGCGCCAAGCGCCTGCTCGCCGCCCGGCGCGTGCGGCGCGCGCTCGCCGCATACGCTGCGGCGGGGGCGGGCAGCCTGGTCGCATCGACCGCCAATCTGCGCAATCTGCTGCAGACGATCGACACCACCCTGCAAGCCGCGCAGCGCCGCGCCCAGTTCTCCACCTATGAGCGCTTGTTCTCGCTTTGGCATGTCATACACATTCCGTTTCTGTGCATGCTCGTGATTACAGCGCTCCTTCATGTCGTGGCTGTCCATATCTATTAGGGGTCTCGAGTCTGCCGCAGTCTTCGTCGCCGTTGTCGCGCTGTGCCTATGCGCACAGGCGGCGCGCGCGCAGAACCTGGAATCGGCGATCATGCCGGGCGCGGTCATCCAAGGCCATATCAAGCAGGAATCCGACTGCAAGAACTGCCACATACGCTTCGAGCGTTCGGCGCAGCCGCGGCTATGCCTTGATTGCCACAAGGACGTGGCCGCCGACGTGGGCACCAAGAAAGGCTATCACGGCCGCCTGAAGGAGCGCGAGTGCAGGACCTGCCACACCGAGCACAAGGGGCGCGATGCGAAAATCGCGGCATTCGATGACAGGACCTTCGACCATGCGCAAACCGATTACGCGCTGCAAGGCAAGCACAAGCGCGTCGTCTGCTCGAACTGCCACCGGGCGAAAGCCAAGTACAGCGCGGCGCCGTCGGCCTGCAACGGCTGTCACCGCAAGGACGACAAGCACAAGGACACGCTGGGCGGAAAATGCGAGAACTGCCACAACGAGAGCAACTGGAAGGAGACGCGCTTCGATCACACCAAGACACAATTCCCGCTGCTGCTGCGCCATGACAAGATCAAATGCGTCGACTGCCACGCCGATCCCATGCGCTACGCCAAGACGCCGCTGGACTGCCTCTCCTGCCACCGCAAAGACGACAAGCACAAGGACACGCTGGGCCCCAAATGCGGCAGCTGCCACAACGCGGGCAACTGGAAGCAGGCGCGCTTCGATCATGCGAAGACGCGCTTTCCGCTGCTCCAGCGCCATGCCAAGGTCACGTGCGTCGAATGCCACGCCGATCTGCTGCGTTACGCCAACACGCCGCTGAAGTGCTTGTCCTGCCATCGCAAGGACGATGCTCACAAGGGGGCACTGGGCGACAAATGCGAGGTTTGCCACAGCGACAAGACGTGGAAGGAGACCGCGCGCTTCGACCACGATCGCGATTCGCGCTACCCGCTGCGGGAGGCGCACCGCAAGGCGAAATGCAACGTCTGTCACAAAGACCCGCGCTTTCGCGACAAGGTGCCCTCGACCTGCTTTGCCTGCCACGAACGTGATGACAACGAGAAAGGCCACAAAGGGCGCTACGGCGAAAAATGCGAGAGCTGCCACGCGGAGAAGACTTTCAAGACGGTGAGCTTTGAGCATGAGCGCGACGCGCGCTACGCTCTTCGCGGCAAGCACCGGCAGGTGAAGTGCGACGACTGTCACAAGGGCATGCCCTATCGCGACAAGCTAGCGACCCGGTGTTTTGCCTGCCACGAGCGCGATGACAAGCACAATGGACAAATTGGCAGCGATTGCGCTCGTTGCCACGGCGAAACCAGCTGGCGCGAAAGCTCCTTTGATCACGCGCGGTCCGAGTATCCGCTGCGCGAGCGGCACGCCGGCGTCGACTGCAAGAAATGCCACTCGAGCATCCTGTACAAGGATGCCAAGACCGATTGCGCCTCCTGTCATGCGAAGGACGATATCCACAAACAGCGGCTCGGCCCGCGGTGCGAATCATGCCACAACACGCGCGGCTGGAAGAACTGGGAGTACGACCACAATCTGCGTTCGCGCTTCAAGCTCGTCGACAAACACGCCAAGATCAAGTGCCTCGCCTGCCATCTCAAGCCGGTCATGGATAAATTTGTGCTCGCAACCGAGTGCTTGAGCTGCCATCGGCAGGACGACATCCACTTCGGAACCAGCGGCCCGCAGTGCGAGCGCTGCCACGTGCCGGACAACTGGCGCAGGGTAATCAACCAGGAAGGCAACAAGAAGGGCAAATGAACGAGCTATTATTACCGCTTGCTTATCTGGGTCCGCTCGCCGCGGTACTGTCGGTGTACGTCTATCGCTGGCGCACAGGCGAGGCGCGCGCCGCCGCCATCTTGCAGCGTTCGGTCAAGACAGGACTGACCGACCCCCCCAGCCTGCACCCGGTGATCGACCCGAGCGTTTGCATCGGCTCGGGCGGCTGCACCAGGGCTTGTCCGGAAGGCACCCTGGGTATCGTCAAGGGCAAGGCGCACATGGTGAACCCGACGGTTTGCATCGGACATGGCGCCTGCGCAGCCGCCTGTCCCGTGGAGGCCATAAAACTCGTGTTCGGCACCGAGCGCAGGGGCGTTGACATTCCCTGCGTCAAGCAGACCTTCGAGACCAACGTCGCCGGAATCTACATTGCGGGCGAACTCGGCGGCATGGGGATGATTCGCAACGCCGCCGAACAGGGGCGCCAGGCGGTCGCTTCGATCGCGCGTAATCGCGCCCAACCCGGGCAACTCGATGCGGTCATCGTCGGGGCGGGCCCGGCCGGGCTCTCGGCAACGCTCGCTGCGATGGAGTACAAGCTGCGCTTTGTCACCATTGAGCAGGAGGAATCCCTCGGCGGCTGCGTCTATCACTATCCGCGCAACAAGATCGTCTCCACCCATCCGGTCACCCTTCCACTCGTGGGCAAGGTCAAGCTGGGGCAAATCTCGAAGGAGAAGCTGCTTGCCTTTTGGCAGGGCATCATTAATCGGGTAAGAGTGCCGATCAGTTTCGGCGAGCGCCTGGAGACGATCACCCCGGTAGATCGCGGCTTTGTCGTGAAAACCGGGCGTAAAGAGTACCACTGCAGATCGATCCTGCTTGCCATCGGCCGGCGCGGCTCCCCGCGCAAGCTCGGCGTACCCGGGGAGGAACTGCCCAAGGTCGTCTATCGCCTGATCGATCCTGAGCAGTATCAAGGCAAGCGCGTGCTCGTGGTGGGCGGCGGCAACGCCGCAATCGAGGCGGCGGTCGCGGTCGCGGCAGAGCCCGGCTCGCGCGTCACCTTGTCGTACCGGAGCGAGAGCTTCGGTCGCGTCACCGAAAAGAACCGGGAACGGCTGCGCGAGGCGGAAATCTCCGGTCAACTGGCGCTGGCGCTGCGCACGACTGTAACGCAGATCGCCGAGCGACAGGTTCTGCTTGATCGCGACGGGGAGTCCATTTCCATCGACAACGACACCGTCATCGTTTGCGTCGGCGGCGTGTTCCCGACGCCCATGCTGAAGGAACTGGGCATCCTCGTTGAAACCAAGTATGGAACCGCGTAGCGATACCCCGGAGCGGCCCGAGCCAAACTCAGCTGCCGCCGAACCAGTTGTACCCCTGGTCTTCCCAATAGCCGCCGGGGTAGGTGTTGGTGACGAAAATCGCCTGGATGTGCTTCGGGTTCTTGTAACCGAGCTTGGTCGGCATGCGCAGCTTCATCGGGAAGCCGTAGCGAGGCGGCAGCGGCTCGCCGTCGTAGGTCAGAGTCAGCAGCGTCTGCGGGTGCAGCGCGGTGGCCATGTCGATACTGGTGTAATAGTCGTCGGCACATTTGAAACCGATGTACTTGGCACTGGTGTCGGCGCCGACGCGGGAGAGGAAGCTGGCGAAGTTCACGCCACCCCATTTGCCGATGGCGCTCCAGCCCTCGACGCAGATGTGGCGCGTAACCTGGTCGGTCTGCGGCAGCGCCTGCAGCTCCGCCAGCGTCCAGGCACGCTTGTCGGCCACCATGCCGGTGACCTCGAGCCGGTAGCTGTCCGCATCGACCTGCCGGATTTCGTCCTCGCCGTAGTAGGCGTTGAACGGGAACGGCCGCGTGATCATCGATTCGGGATAGGTCGGCGCCAGCTGCTTGGGATCGAACAGCCAGCCCTGCACTCCATCGTTGAAGCGCGAGATGCTCATCAGCGCTGTTTCAACGCTATCCTCGTCGACGATGGCGCAGCCGGTCAACAGCGACAGGCCACCGAGCGTAAGCGAACGCTGCAGGAACAGACGGCGCGATGGCTGTTCGATGCGGCGCAGCGCTTCCTTCACCACGGTGTCGCCGTCGATCATCGCCAGCCGGGGGGATTTTTTGATCATGACAGTAACTCCTTGCAGGTTGTTTCAGAATTACCGAAACAGCCTCTAAATTAGGGGAGCACGAGGGGACATGTCCCCTCATTTCGTAAACGTTCCTTAGCGGCCGCGGATCATTGTCAATAATGTACGCGGCACCAGCGCCACCATCGCCAGGTGCACCGCCGCGAAAGCAACCAGCGCCGCCATGGCGAAGAAATGCGCGCGGCGCGCGGCCTCGTAGCCGCCCAGCAGTTCGCGCAGCAGCGGCAACTGCACCGACTTCCACAGCACCAGGCCTGACAGCACGAGCAGCACCGCGTCGACCATCACGAACAAGTAGGCCGCGCGTTGCACCGCGTTGTACTCGCGCGGGTCCGCATGCGACAGATGGCCGCGCAATGCGGCGAGCAGGTCGGCGACGATGGCGCGCGGCGACAGTGGGAAGAACTTGGTCCACAGCCGCCCGCTGCCGGCGTTGCACAACAGGTACACCAGGCCGTTGGCGGCGAGCAGCCACATCGCCGCGAAGTGCCATTGAATCGCACCGCCGAGCCAGCCGCCCAGCGTCATCGCCTTGGCGGACTTGAAGTCGAAGAAAGGCGCCGCGTTGTAGATGCGCCAGCCGCTCATTGTCATGATCACCACCGCGAGCGCATTGAGCCAGTGCGTCACGCGCAACCAGACTGGGTGGATGGGCCGAGTATCGTCACTCATGCAAGCTTTCCTAATCAGAACTCAGGAATCTGCGCAATGCAGCGCGCTCTGCCAACTAATTCGCCGCGAAACGGCGAATGGTTGCACGGCCGCGCATGATTTGTAACCAGCACACGGATATCGGTCTTTCTTCCTGGGTCGCCTACTTGTCGCCCCAGATCTCATGCACCCGGGCATCCCGGCCGCAACTCTTGCGATAGTAGGCATAGCGGATCGGATTCTTCTTGTAGTAATCCTGGTGGTATTCCTCGGCCACGTAAAACGCGGAGGCGGCAGCGATTTCCGTATGGACCTGCGCCAGCTTGCCGCTCTTGAGCAGCGCGTCCCGGCTCGCTTCGGCGATCTTGCGTTCGCCTTCGTTCTGCCAGTAGATGCCGCTGCGATACTGCGTGCCGACGTCGCAGAACTGCCTATCCTTCACCGTCGGGTCGACATGGCGCCAGAAGTAGTCGACCAGCTGCTGATAACTTACTTTCGCCGGATCGTAGCTTACACGGACCGCCTCGGTGTGCCCGGTGCCGCCGGCACTGACCTGTTGATAGGTCGGATTGGCGGTCTTGCCGGCGGTGTAACCGGATTCCGTCGCGATCACGCCCGGCAGTTTGTCGAAATCCGCCTCCAGGCACCAGAAACAACCACCGGCGAAAACGGCGGTCGCAGCGGCCATGGCGCTGTCCGCGGGCTTTGCCGGCTCCGCGCCAGCCGTGAAACCGACGCTGCCGAGCAACAGCAGGATCGTCGCGGCAAAACCGGTTAAACCCAAACCGGTCTTCATGTCCGCAGCTCCGGCAGTTCGTCGGCGCGCGGCACGAATTGCAACGCAACGCCATTGTTGCAGTAGCGCTTGCCGCTAGGCTGCGGGCCGTCATCGAAAATATGGCCCTGATGGCCGCCGCAACGCGCGCAGTGATACTCCGCGCGCGGATAGATCAATTTGAAATCGGTCTTGCTGGCGACGGCTCCCGGCAATGACTGCCAGAAGCTCGGCCAACCGGTACCGCTCTCGTATTTCTTGCTGCTATCGAACAAGGGCAGATTGCAGGCGGCGCAGACGAAGGTTCCATCGCGCTTCTCCCGATTCAAGGGACTGGTGCCGGCGCGCTCGGTATCCTCCTCGAACAAGACGCGATAAGCGGGGGGCGGCAGCAGGGAAGCCCATTCGGCTTTCGACTTGCGCAAGGCCGTGCCGGCGCCGTCCTTCGCCCGCGCAAGGCCGGCGTTGATCATGGGTAGTGCGAACAAGCCCGACAGCCATTTCAGCGATTGACGACGATCCATAACATTCTCCAGAAAATCATGCCCCTGAGATTACTACACCAGCCAGGCGGCTGGCACCCGCCCCGCTGTCCGCGGCGTTAACCGTGGATTTGGCGCGCTGTGACAGCTAGTTCGGAGCAAGCTGGCGGTCAGTTACACGCTAGTGCACAATTCGCTCGCGGCGGGGAAATATCTATTTTTTTCCCGCACGACCGTAACCAAAGGCTTCGATGCAACGAATGCAGGAAACAGGCCGCTTGAACGCGGGCGAGGCAAGGCTCAGGAATCTGCTGCTGCGCGGACTCGCCGGCGAGGAGCCGGCCTACCATGCGTTTCTGCAGGAACTGAGCGCGCATTTGCGCGCCTTCCTGAGGAAGCGTCTCGCCCGCTTGCCGGACGAGGTGGAGGATCTGGTGCAGGAATCGCTGCTGGCCATACACAACCAACGCCATACCTACGACGCCGGACAGCCGCTGACGGCGTGGATACACGCGATCGCCAAGTACAAGCTCATCGATCTGCTGCGCCGGCGCGCGAAGCGCGATCTGCTCAACGATCCGCTGGACGAGGAGTTCGACTTTGCGTCTGCCTCGGATACGGATGCGGCAGACGCGCGCCGCGATCTCGGCAAACTGCTGCATCAACTGCCCGACCGGCAGCGTCTGCCCATCGTGCATATGAAACTGGAGGGGCTGTCGGTGGCGGAAACCGCACAGCTCACGGGCATGTCGGAGTCGGCGGTCAAAGTGGGCGTGCACCGCGGCCTGAAGGCGCTGGCAATCATGATAAGGGGCGACGCATGAGAACCGACGATCTGGTGACCCTGCTGGCGACCGGCGCCGGCGCAGTGGCGCCGAACGCAGCCGCTCGCGGCTACACGGCCGCCATCGGCTGGGGCGCGCTCGGGGCGGCGCTGCTGATGGGCGTTCTGCTCGGAGTGCGTCACGACCTTGGCGTAGCCCTGCTGCTGCCGATGTTCTGGGTCAAGCTCGCGTTTGTCGCCTGCCTTGCCGCGACCAGCTTGCTTGCGGTCCTGCGCCTGTCGCGGCCGGGCCTGCGGCTCGCCTGGGTGCCGGGTGCGCTGGCGGCGCCGGTGCTGGCGATGTGGGTGCTCGCAGCGTTCGCGCTGATGCGCGCGCAACCGGCACAGCGCGCGGGGCTGTTCTTCGGTGACACGTGGGCGTCGTGCCCGTTCCTGGTCGCCCTGCTGTCCGCGCCGGTGTTTGCGGCGGTGTTGTGGGCAACACGGGGGCTTGCACCGACGCGCCTGCGGCTTGCCGGCGCGGCCGCGGGCCTGCTCTCCGGAGCCGTCGGCGCGCTGGTGTATTGTCTGCACTGCCCGGAACTGGAGGCGCCGTTTCTGGGTTTTTGGTACCTGCTCGGCATGTTGATCCCGACCGCCGCAGGCGCCCTGCTCGGTCCGCGCCTGTTGCGCTGGTAGCTTCGAGCGTCCGGGTTAAACAGAAGGAGGCAAGATGGCCATTAAAGCACTGACGTTGGACACCGGCGGCACCATCCTCGATTGGCACGGCGGCATCAGCCGCGCATTCGCCGCTGCCGGCGCGCGACGCGGTCTGCAGGCGGACTGGCACGAGGTTGCCAACGAGTACCGCCGCCGCTCGCTAAAGGGCATGGTCGGGCAGGTCCATCCCGAGTTCAACTTCGATGACCTGCACCGCCGGGTGCTGGACGAGGTGGTCGCGCAGTTCGGGCTCGATGCGCTTACCGCGGAGGATCGGGATGTCATCTGGCGCACTTGGCACGCACTCGACGCCTGGCCGGATTTCCCTGCGGTGCAAGCGCGATTGCGGCGCAAGTATGTCGTCGCCTCTCTCACCTTGCTCACAACCTCGCTGGTGATCGATGTGTCGAAGAAGAACGGTTTCGACTGGGACGCAATCATTTCCTGCGAAATGATCGGTATCTACAAGACGCGGCCCGAGTCCTACCTCACGGCGGCGAAGTGGCTGCAACTCGCCCCGTCCGAAATCATGATGGTCGCGTGCCACAACTTCGATCTGAACGCCGCGCGCGAATGCGGCTACAAGAGCGCATTCGTGAAGCGCCCCGCCGAGTGGGGGCCGTCAGGGCCTCCCGACCCGGCACCCAACCCGGCACATGACCTGATTGTCGCGGACTTCGCGGAGCTGGCGACGCGGCTGGGCGCGTAGTCGGCAAAAATAGCTGGCCGCAAACCCTCACCTGGCTACGGCAGAACCCAGCGCCGTTCCGGGTTAAACTTGCGCGGTCGAACCTTCGGAATCCGCGATGAACTTGCGCATCACCTCGCTGTTGCTGAACCTCGCCCATGCGCTCGATCATCTGATGCTGCTCGTGTTTGCGACGGCAGTGGCCGCCATCGCGCGTGAATTCGGCGTCGGGCGGTGGGAAGATCTGATGCCCTACACCACCGGCGCCTTCGTGATGTTCGGCATCGGATCGTTGCCATCGGGGCGGTTGGGGGATCTCTGGGGCCGGCGCGCGATGATGCTCATTTATTTTTTCGGCGTCGGCGCCTCGGCCCTGGTGATTGCGCTCGTCCAGAACGTTTGGCAACTGGCTCTGGCGCTGGGCGTAATGGGCGCCTTTGCATCGATCTACCACCCGGTGGGTATTCCGATGCTGCTGCGGCATGCGAGCAAGCCGGGCATCACCATAGGCATCAACGGCATGGCGGGCAATTTGGGCATTGCCGCAGCCGCGATATCAACGGGCTTTTTCATTCAGTATGCCGACTGGCGGACCGCTTTCATCGTGCCGGGCCTCGCATCGATTGCCTGCGGCCTGCTGTTCATGAAATTCGCGCCGATCGAAGACGGCGCCCCGGCGAAACGAAGCGTCAGGCAGATCGAGCTCCCTCCGGCCACCCGAAACAAGGTGTTCCTGGTGATGACCATGCTCGCGATCACCAGCAGCATCCTGTTCAACTTCACCACCAACGGCAATGGCGAGCTGCTCAAAGCCCGGTTGCCGATTCTGGTGGAACAGCCTGCCCTGCTCGGGATACTGCTCGCGGTCGTCTACGGCCTCTCGTCGCTATCCCAACTGGCGGTGGGGCGCCTGATCGATCGCTTTCCGATTCGCAACGTGATGCTCGCCATCATCGCCTGCCAGGGCCCCGTTTTCGTGCTGGCCGCCTTCAGCCAAGGCTGGACGCTGTATCTGGCGATGGTCATGTTCATGGTGCTGGTATTCGGTGCGATCCCCTTTACCGACGCCATCATTGCGCGCTTCGTCGATGACAGCATTCGCTCCCGTGTAAGCGGGATGCGTCTGGCTGTTTCCTTCGGCGTGAGTTCGATGGCCGTCTGGGCGCTCGGGCCGGCGGTCAAGGCGGCCGGTTTTGGCTCTGCCCTGCTGGTGCTGGCAGTCGTGGCCATTTGCTCACTGTTGATCACCTGGCAATTGCCCGACGAGCAAAGCATCCGCAGCGCTTCCGCGGCGCATAACCCGCAAACTGCCTGAACCCCGGATCGCCCGATCCGCGCCTCCTCGACGCTTGCCGGCAACTGACCGACACCCGGTACGGCGTTCAACCGCAGGTTCCGCGCCAGACCCGGTAGTGAGGCAAAGCTGATATTTATCAATACGCCCGCCCGGAAGCCGGATCAAAGTTCGAAAAAAGCAGAAAGAGACTTCGTATAGTGTTCAGCGTTCCTGCGGAAATACTCCGGAAGACGACCCTGTGCCGGCACAACTTTTCGTGTTTGGAGACCGGCCAGTGCGGCGACAGCCCGATGTGCGCTGTGGAGACGGCGCACTCTGAGAATGTGCTCTGCGTCCGCGCCGCGGACTGGCCCGGTTGCCCGTATCACCTGGAATTCGGCGGGGGCAGGTTTTGCGTCTGCCCGGTCCGTTGTGCGATCCATCGGCAGCTAACCGTTGCGAACAAGGGTTCATGAGTTTGAATTCTGAACCGCAAGCGGCCGGGTTCGGCATCGCGGGGCTGGCATGGTTCAGCGCTGTCCGCCGCGGCGCGGACCGGCGTGCAGTAAAATGGCGCTGGCTGCGGAAAAAGGAGTGCGCCACATGCGAGGGACCGTCATCGTATCGTTTGCCCGGGGTCGTGAATACGAGTTGAGGATTACCGCGGGCGACAAGCCGCTGCCGACGGCACAGGAAGGCGAACTGTGGTTGTCGCAGCAGTTCGAGGAATTGGGCTGCGCGCCCAGAAGCATGGTCGGGAAGGTGCTCGCGCTCGACAGAGTTCTCGAAATCGCGCGCGATGCAGGTGAGAAGCGCTTCGCCGGCGACCTTGCCTGGGCCGAGCAGTACGCCCGCGCCGTACTCGCCACCCTCAACCGCGCCAGCGTGCGCGTCGACATCGCGGAGAACACGGTAGGCTGAGAACGATACCGCGGTGAGGGGCGCAAGGGCTCCCGCGCGGATGCGCGGCCGAGCGTCAGGCCTGTAACTGGGCGACCTTCTGCGCGAGCTGTTGCATGCGTATGGCGGTCGATTTCAGCAGCGAAGCGCCGAACGCGGGCTTCGCCTTGATCAGGTTGATGAAGTCGTTCCGGTTGATCGCCAGCAGTCTGCAATCGGTTTCCGCGGTCGCAGAGGCCGCGCGCGCCGAGCGGTCGACCAGCGCCATCTCGCCGAACAGCCCGCCCGGTCCCACGCGCTCGATCACGCTGCCGCCCACCGAGATGGCGACGCAGCCCTCCAGTACGACATACATGAATGCGCCGGCCGCGCCTGCGCTCATGATCACTTTGCCCGCCGGGAAACCTGCGGGCTCTTGCGCCGCGAGCCCCTGTTGCAGGCCAGCGAGCGTCTTGCGGTCGAGGATGTCGCCGCGCTCGCCGCGGGCCCCCGCGGCCTGATGGGAGGTGCCCAGTTTCGCGATGCTCTGGCGCAGACGCTGCACCATGATGCTCATCAGCATCAGCGCGAATTCGGGTTTCTTTTCCAGGGCGGCGTGAAACTGCTTTTCATCCTGCGACAGCACGCGGCAGTTGATCTTCGCCACCGCCGTCGCGCTTCGCGGCAGCCCGCCGATTACCGCCAGCTCGCCGAAAATGTCGCCAGGCTTCACCACCCCGAAGAATTTGTTGCGGATCATCAGGCCGATTTCGCCCTCGAGCAGCAGGTACATGCGCGCGCCCTTGGAAAACAAACCCCCGGCTTTCTCGTTTTCGGAGAAGATAGGCTTGCCGGCTGGTTTCTCTTCCAGCGTTCCTGCGGAGCGGAAGAATTCCAGTGCGACGGCGGGCTGGTAAAGCGGGCTCTGCGCGGCAACCTGGGCCGGCGCACGCGCGACCGCCTCGGGGCGGGGCGCTGGTTTCGCCGAGAAATCGAGGTCATCCATGGGCGCGGGTATTCTAGTCCTCAATTCAACTGCGGGCCTGCGAACGAGACAAGACGCAACCCCAGGCAGCGAAGCCTAGGCTTTGATCGGCCGGTTTTCCGGGTGCCGCTCGATCGCCGGATCGATATGCATCCAGGGCCGCGCGCTGTTGGTCCAGATATTCATCACCAGCTTCATTTCCCCCGGCGCATCCAGCGTGCCGACTTTGAGCACCATCATTTCCGGAACTTTCGCTCGCTGGCTATAGATGGGCGAGCCGCAGTCGGCGCAGAAATAGCGGTTCAGGATGTTTCCGCTCTGCGCGGTATCTGCGAACAGCTTGGGCTTGCCGGCGGTAAAAGTTACCGCGCTGGTCGGAACCACGGCGTTATGGCTGGCGCCGGCACCGGATATTTTCTGGCAATGGGTGCAGTGGCAGGCGATGATTTTTTCGACTGGCTGGCTGACGCTGTAGCGGATATTCCCGCACAGGCAGCCGCCGGTGATCGCGTTCGACATGGGGTTCTCCTTTATCGGTTCGGATACGTGATACTTGGTTCGCGCCAATGATACCGCGATCCGCGCACCGGCCGCGGCGGTACTCCGCCGGTTCACGGCGTGTCAGGGAAAGAAACCAATGCTGCGTTTGGGCCGGGTCTTCCTGCCCTCGTCCTCGGCGATCAGCCGCTTGATGGCATCGAAGACTGAGGCAAATTGCTCGTCGTAGCGCTTCTCCATCGCCTCGATCCTGCGCGCAAGATCCCGGTTGGAGTCCATCAGGCGCCGCAACTGCACGAAGGTGCGCATGATGGCGATGTTCACCTCGGCCGCGCGCGCTGAGCGCAGGACGCTGGAGAGCATGGCGACACCCTGTTCGGTGAAGGCGTAGGGGAGATACTTGACATGCTCACCTCGCTTTAAGGTCACAGTTTGTGACCTTAAACGGAGGATGGCATCCGCTTCATCGCGAGTAAGCTGGAACATGAAGTCATCGGGAAAGCGATCGATGTTGCGCTTGACTGCTTGATTGAGGACTTTGACAGGCACGGCATAAAGCTCGGCAAGGTGCTCGCTCAGAAGCACCTTTTCCCCGCGCAGCAGGTAAATCAACGACGCAAGATTTTCGGGTTTTGGCGTACGTCTGAGGGTGTTCGACGGCATAGTCGCTCAGTCCTTCTTGGCCGTTTCCCAATCTTCGAATTTATCGTCCCCGCGCTTTTGCGTTGCATCCCTTTCCGCCAGAACATCTTCATGCCAGGCCGGAGAAGACATGCCCCCCGCCTTGCTGCACAAATCGTCCCAAAGCGATTCCATTGCCTGAAGCTTTTCTTCCACCGACATTTTTTCCAGAGACAAGGTCATCGCCATGATTTCCCCTGTTCGTATATCTGTACTGCCTTATCGGGCAGATTACTCCAGGCCGAAGGCGTAGGGAAGGTCCCACCGGCCACCGTGGAAGCTTGAGGTCACAAATTGTGACCGCATGGCCTCGCGAGCTGGTGCAAGGCCTAGCGAACTTGAAATGCCAATCTGGCATCTCAAGTTTTACCAACCCTCCTTCGTGAACCATTTATCTCGTCCCACACCCGGCGCGATGCGCGCTAGCATGCGGGTACGCGCATACCCGGGGCCCGCACGAGATGAACACCGCCGACGACACCCACTCCAAGACCATCGGCTACATCCTCTGGCTCTTCGGCTTCACCGGCTCGCACCGCTTCTACTATGGCAAACCGGTGACCGGAACCCTCTGGTTCTTCACCCTGGGCCTGCTCGGCATCGGCTGGCTGATCGACGTGTTCCTGATTCCCGGCATGGACCGCGAAGCCGACCTGCGCTTCCGCGCCGGCCGCGTCAATTACACCGTCGCGTGGCTGTTGCTTACCTTCCTCGGCCTGCTCGGCGTGCACCGCTTCTACATGGGCAAGTGGGTCACGGGGATCGTTTACCTGTGCACCGCGGGGCTGCTGGGGATCGGGTATCTATACGATTTCTGGACGCTGAACGACCAGATTACCGTGGTGAATGCGTCGGAGTAGCGTGCGAATCCTGCAGTTTCTTGCCGTGTTGAAAACGACAATCTTCGACATGTAAAACCGGCAAGGCATAGCCAGCGTAACTCGCATGCAGCGTTATGTGATCAGGCAGGCCCTTGGCAAGGCGGAATCCAACTTCACTCACAAGAGAAGTACGTTAGCTCGGTGGTAGTTCAAATAGGCGCGTTGCTCGGAGCAGAAAACGCCGACCGAACGAGCAGGGTCAATGGACCAACGCTCTAGCACGATTGATGGCAATTTCGGTGAAACCACAACCCGCCCACTGTCTTCAAAGCCAATGAAACCACGATCAAACAGATGGTCAACATGCGGCGATAACAGCAGTCCGTTGTAACCGTCAAGCTTTTCACGGTCTGTTGAATCTCGCCAAGGTTTGATATGGCTCGCACGCAAATGTGCGCGGTCTTCGAGCTTTGTGATACGACATTGCTGCTCAATGATTTCAACTCTCGACTTGAATAGTCCCTGACCACGCCGGGCACTTATCAGTTGAAGCTTTTCCGTTTCTGGCAAATCGGTACGCGCTACGATTTCTGATTCAGCCATCGCATTACTAAGATAGCGACGTGCTGTCGCTTCGCCAATCGTAAGAGAGTAGTCAAACTGGTGTCCTAACAGACCCTGGAGGGTCGCCGCCATTACCGGAGGTACCTCTGTTAGATATACAACTTGGTTTCCGCGACCGTTCGCTTGTAGCGGCGAATAAAGCTTCGGAAGCGTTGGACCCAAAAGTGACATGAAATCTGCGGGGCGAATTGGTGCCGCGAGTTCTTCGTACTCAACTGAGACGTACCATCCTTCGTTACCCCAATTGCTCCCTGTGTTCCCAAATTCTGTGGGCTTGGGCGCCGCCGCTGCCCTTGCTGTTACTACTCCAATTGCCTTGATTAATTTGTCGCTGAACGAAAGTACCAAATCGCCTGGTTGAACCAAAGTCATATTCTCGTAAAACTGATTTCGAGCGCCGTTCTTGTTGACCTTCGGCGACCACATGTAGCCTCCACGAACCTCGTGCTTATAGGTTTGGTTTTGGTTTACCCACCATACTCGTCGGGTAGTCGAGACGTTGCCCATACTGTGCCCGGAATTGTTCTCCTGAGTTGGTCAAGACTTCGCGCTGAAATCCAAATCCTCACCAGGCGCCGTCGCCGCAGGAGCAGGCGCTGCCCCCGGCACCCTCGCCGCCGCCCGTATCGCCGCCGGCGAAAGATTCGCGTCGGGTTCCGCAGACGCGCCGGGCGGAGCACCATGCGAAGCAAGCGCCACCTCCAGGTCCTGCTGGATCTGCGCCACGTCGAACGCGGCGCGCCCCTGCATGCGCAGCAGGATGCGCCCGGGCAGGTCCTGGATGCGCGGCACGGCGGCGCGCACGTTGGCGGCGGTGCTGAGGATGGGCACGGCGTGATTGTTCTTGAAACCGGGGTTAGCGCGCT
>Ga0315281_10001093_pt1 | contig 39788 bp, 36 predicted proteins | sample YL17G07_0_MG_FD_204540 | JGI IMG/M metagenome (GOLD analysis project Ga0315281, IMG submission 204540) | Sediment microbial communities from Yellowstone Lake, YNP, Wyoming, USA - YL17G07_0 | ecosystem: Environmental > Aquatic > Freshwater > Lake > Sediment | place: USA: Wyoming | collected...
AGATGGTGATGCCATCATCCAGGGAGATCTCCTCTTTCCAGGTCTATGCGATGAGCGAGAGGGAGATCGCGGCGGAGAAGGTCAGGGCGATCATGACGAGGAACAAGGCGAGGGACGTCTTCGACCTATGGTTCCTCACGAGACGCGGAGTCGTACCTGATTTGCCCATGGTCGGCAAGAAGCTGAGGATTTACAAACTGAGTTTCTCGCTGGAGAGATTCATTGCGAGCATCGACGAGAAGAGGAAGTCCTGGGAGACCGATCTCAGAGGATTGATTATCGGCGAGCTGGTGGACTTCGAGAAGGCCAGGGATGAAATCGTCGCCGAGATGCGATGAGGGCATCCGTCTGACCGTTTCATCGTTGATTGCCAATCATTGTATTATCGATTTTAGAGTGATTTGCATTAAAGCTAAAATAATAGTAATAAAATCCCGTTTCGCTCCAAATATTGTCCTGTGGCAGAACAACAACACCTGCTTTCTGTCTTAATGCAGGACAATATCTGATAGTGCTCCAGCTCTAATGGGAGCACCCGTCTGATTCCAGTCAATGAGAAGGTTTATGCCCCTCAATTCCAGTGTGCAGGCAGATGGCAATCTCAGACAAGCGGATTGAAGGACAAAGCAATCCTGGTATTCGCATCATCTACACGATAGGCTATGAGGGGAGAAGCCTGGACGATTTCTCCAAGGAATTGGAGTCCAACGGGATCAAGCGCCTGGTCGACGTGAGGGAGATCGCACAGAGCAGAAAACCTGGTTTCTCGTCAAAGAGAATGTCGCAGGACCTCCCTGGCAAAGGCATTGAATATCTGCATGTCAGATCGCTCGGATCGCCGAAGACCATGAGAGAGGAATTGAGGCAGACTGGCGATTTCGGCAAGTTTGCCGACGCCTATGGGAAGCACTTGGAGCTCCAGGTGGAGTCACTCGATGCGTTGCTGAGAAATGCGATTGAAAAACCAACTGCCCTGATGTGCTACGAGCGGGAATCGACAAGATGTCACAGAAGCATTATCGCGTCAAGACTCGCTGGGCTGGGTTTCACCGTAATGAATCTTTAGGTAATCAAGGTCGCCTAATCCTCAATATGCTAATGACCATGAACGATAAAGGGTGACGCGCCAGATTTCCAACCAGGAAAAAGATCTCCTGGTTTCTCTCATGCGCGAAAAGATTCTCCCTTCATATAGGTCTATGACTGCCCGATATCAGAACTTCCAGCCCTCTCTTCTGAACAATTCCATTCTATCAATGCATTCGACATCCATCTTCTCGCATACCAATGGAATCTTGATTTTCTTCCCCCGTTTCCTCTCATCCGTCACGACAATCGTTCTTCTCATCACCCCATCGATGGTTGTCATTGTTTTCTGTTCCAAAGCCAATGCGATGACAAAAGGGTCGGCATCGGGCGTTTCCTTCTCAGGGTCGACTAATGCAGGGAATTTCTCCTGGATCTCCTTGACCTTCTGAATCTGAGTAGTATTCAGTCGCTTGAACATTCGTCGGTTCTCTTTAGTCCAAATAATTAATTCGTCGTCCAAATGCCCCATTTCAATCTCATTCATGACTTCTTCGGGGGATAGCAGACGGCCTTCGTCAATAAGTGCTTCAATCTTCTTCCAGACGCCAGGGAAAATATCCTTCGGGGATTCCATCTTCAGGTTGATGAGAGAAGATGTATCCATTACATAGAAATTCTCGATCGTGGTCATATCGCTTTACTCATGACTTTTTCGATGTTGCTCATGTTGACGGAGAGAAAATCCATCGCCTCGTGATAGGTAATCGTTCCATTCGCAATGTTACTGGCAACTAATCCTATGAACTTCTTCCCTTTCTCCTGTAGGCATCGTCGATCCTGCGATAGGCCGAAGGCGCCCTCCTCCTCGCCCCTGCTCACAGATAATGCTGAACCAACAGACTCTTGATACTCGGCACGACTTATGATTCTCAACCTCATGAGGTTGTAGAACATCATGGATTTACTGACTTTGTATCGATGAGACAACCTGCTGATGCTAGCGCCTTCATGGATTGACTCGCCAAGGCGATGTGATTCTGCTCTCAGAATCTCGGAAGGCAGAAGGAACTCGGCAGCAAATTCATTGCACCATTTCTCCACTTTGTCACTGCCGCGCCTGATGAGCCCCATCTCGGGAATACTGATTCCCGACTCATTGATGAGAACATGGCCAAATTCATGCATCAGGGTGAATATTCTCGCCTCAATCATGTCCTTAGAATTCACAACGATAGTCGCAGGTAGCTCATCGACGAGGACGAAACCGCGAGCGTCATCCAACGGCATCCTCATTTGGAAGATATGGACATTCCTTCCTTCAATCATGTTCCTTAGCTCGTTGAAAGCCTCGTAGGAATCCTTCCATTTTCTCTGCGTTTCTTCCGAGATGCTGAACTCCCTTCTCACAATCAAAGCCGTCTCTCGAGGGTTACTTGAGAGCGTGAAATGAGATACTAGCGACTTCAATTCAGCGTTAATGTTCTCCGATAATTCCCTACTGATTCTCTGGAGTCTTCTGGCCCGCCTCACCGCCAAAATCGTGTCTTTATCGAAGCTACCAATTCTATCAGGAAGCATTCTGAAATCCTTAGGAGGAGCTTTTTCTGCCGGCGGCTCAGATAGGAAAAAAACAGCTAACGGTCTTTTTAAGATCCTCGATAGATCCTCTAGCTGCCCAATGGTTGGAGTAGCCTTGCCAGTCGACCATTCCTGAACGGCCCCTTCATCTATCTTCAATCTTCTGGCCAGTTCATTCACTTTCCAGCCCGAGCTCCCAATTGCCCATTTCATTACTGCTGGGCTGACTTCAATCTTGAAGGACTTCTGTGAGTTCGGCATAATGACATCACTCTGGATAATCGAATCCGCTTATGAATCTTATCAATAGAATCAGGTACTTGTCTTATAGGAAATTGATTGGGAGTTCGATGAATGTATTCAAACGATTGATCGGTGCAATCCTTGCTCTCGCTGTAATGGGAGCATCTTTCCTCCGGGGGGTGAGGCCTTTCCGATTCTTCCTATTGGATCCGGATGCCCCAACTCCCCGCGATTGCGAGTGAGATGATTGTGGAAAAGAATTCCCAATTTCTCTTATCATCCTTCTCGAATCCGGATTGGCCAATCAATATCCCAGTAATAGCCAGTCATGAGATCGTGACGCCCTTTGATATATAGACTCTGGTGAGAAAGTCCCCCGGGCATGAGAGAAATTGATTGTTTGTTACCCGTATTGTTATCGGATCATCATACGCTGACCAGTATGATCATCGGAGCAATGAGACAGTAAACGAGGGATTTGAAGGAAAATAGGGGTCATCGTCGAGTCGTCGTCGTTCCACCCTCCTTCCCTGGCATAGACGGATTCAGGTCTGCTGGCCGAGTTTCTCACCAAAGCCCATATACAATGAACATGTGAAAAGCTGTAAATACTCAATGAAAGGTTTTTGATTCTGGAGTGAAACATCATTTGGTTAACGAAGCAAGTCTTCTGATAAGAAACGGACGGATATACACGGTCGATAAGAGGAGAAGCTGGGCTCAGGCATTGGCAGTGGATGGTGACAAGATTATCTTCGTTGGCACCAACAAAAAGGCAGAGGAATATGCGGGCCCTATGACGAAGATAGTGAATGCAAGGGGCAGATTGGTCCTCCCCGGTTTCATTGATAGCCATTTGCATTTCGCCTGCGGATACATGGAGACCTCATGGGTGAAACTGAACTCGGCAAGTTCTCTCGAGAATATGTTCGAGATGATAGTGGAGCATGCTCGGAAGCATCCGGACTACCGCCTGATCGGTGGTTTCGGTTGGGAATACCAGGTTGCCCAGTCAAAGGGCGAGCTACCCAAGAAGACCGATCTGGACGAGGTTGTATCGGATAGGCCGGTCTGGTTGATATCCTATGACGGCTGGGTCGGTTTGGCGAATAGCAGATTCACCGATCTCGCAGAGGAGGCATTGAGGGAGAAATCATCGATTCTGGGAGATATGGAAAAGGATCCAAAGACAGGGGAGCCCACCGGAGTCTTCTACGATCCCTGTGATTTGGCCTATATCGGCGGCAAGCTCTCGGAATTGATCAGGGAGAATGAGGTGGAAGGATTAAAGGAGATAATCGGCCAGGCGAATACCTATGGCATTACCAGTGTCCACGACGCACAAACCGACATCAAGGATCTCGAATCGTTTGAGCAATTGAGAAACGACGGCGCGCTGAATGTGCGCGCATACAGCGCCCTGTATTACACTCGGGAAACAAGAAAACAAGATTTGGTCAGGTTCAAGGAGGCAAAATCGGAATACTCCGATGAATGGATCAAGACGGGGGCCATTAAATTATTCATCGATGGCGTCGCAGAGTCCCATACCGCCGCGATGCTCGAAGCGTATTCGGATGATCCAACGGTGAAGGGCGAACCCAAATTCACCCCTGAGAGATTCAATGAGATCGTTGAGGAACTGGACAGAATGGGATTCCAGTGCTTCATCCATGCGTGTGGCGACAGAGGTGTCAGGATCGCTCTTGATGCATATGAGAATGCCCTGAAGAGGAACGGCCGAAGGGACAGCAGGCACCGGATTGAGCACATCGAGGTTATTTCAGACCGAGACATCCCGCGATTCAAGCAATTGGGAGTCATAGCTTCCATGCAGCCGGAACATTTGGAATCTTCTCCGGACACCAATTATTATCGCGTGGTTGGAGAAGATAGGATGAGAAAGGCATTTCGCTGGAGGAGCCTCTCGAGGGCCGGTGCCATCCTGGCATTCTCGAGCGATTGGTTCGTCGCGAATCTGAATCCCCTCATTGGGATACATGGAGCAGTGACGAGGGAACGTGGACCAGGCCAAGACCAGAAGGTTTCTCTGGAAAAGGCGATAGAAGCCTATACGATAAACGGCGCTTACGCCTCATTCGAAGAGAATATCAAAGGCTCACTCGAACCTGGTAAGCTTGCAGACATCATCATTCTCTCCGACAATCTGTTTGAGATACCCCCGAATGGAATATGCGATGTCGAGGTTCTAATGACCATTCTTGGGGGTAACGAAATCTATCGGTCGCAGAAATTCTAGCCGGATGCCCCCGCTCTTCTTGGAGCATCCTCTCATATTCGTACATGTAGCACTACTTCTTATCCGGAGGATAATGGTCTTTTGAACGAATGGCTCGGATCTTCGTATTCATCGATGAGAGCGGCAATCCCTTTGAGAATGAAATCGTCTTCTCGACGGCAGCGGCATGGTGCGTTGTCGCAAGACCTGAGGGAAGGGATAAACCTCTTGAATCCACAATTGACTCATTGAAGCAATATCTCATTGACGTGGGTAAGGGAAAATGGTCCAGGGAAATCCGTCACCATGAATTGCCAGAGGATCTTGCGGAATATCTTCTCTTCCTCGCAATGGACAAAGCGAAATCCGATGACTCAATCTCAAGGGGCGAGATCTTTTGGAGCGGCCCTCCCCTGACATTCACCATTACTAGTCAGAACCCTTCTGCCCTCAAGGCTTTGATCCCCGATGCTACCCCGCAAATGCTTGGCAATTACATACGCCTGAACGCGCTCGGGAATCTCCTGCGTCCGCTGTCCGTCTACAGAGGAATCGGCGAGATCCGGATAGATATCGTCCTTGACTCACGAGTATGGTCGAAATGCATAGAGCGCTTTGATCCAGGCCTCAAGAGGGTGATTAGTGGCAGGAAGGTCGAACGCAGAATCCATTATTGCAGCAGTGCAGTCACACCGGGCCTTCAAATCGCTGATCTCGCAGCAGGAATAAATCGTAAATATCTTCTCGAATCCAAGCAGAAAACTGGCTACAGGTTGCTCCAGTCGAATGCTTTGAATGCGATCGTATTGAAAAGCGCCCAATGAGAAACGACTGGCCTTTTTGAAAACGGTGAGACAAAGGGAAAGGTTTCGGGCCCGCTTACCGCGGGGTCATCAACCTCTCCGCCGCCTCAGGTAATTCATTATGATGCCTTCTTATTAACTTTTTCCATAGAATCAGTCAAGCAGCTCGATTGATGGACGCGACAAAGGCTCTTGATGCAATAGGAGCATTAATTCTGACAGACTCTCAAGAGGATGGCACAAGTTCATCCTTCGATTTCATTTTTCAATATGGCGAGATCGAGAAACATCGTTCTTGTTCCCCTCTCTCGGAATCTCTGCCTCTCGCTTCTGGTGTCGGACACGAACTGGAATCCGAGATGGCAGTAAAAATCAACTGCTTCTTCCTTGGCCTGAACGATCAGCAGTCGCGCCCCCGCGCAAGCTTTGCCGTACAATGCGTTGCGGGCGATCTTCAGCACGATAGCACTTCCGACGCCTCTTCCTTGCCAATTCTTATCGACTGCGAGCCGACCGATGGCCAGGGATGGAATGCCATCGGCATGGTATTCTCCGAGCCTTGTGAAGCTCTTGTATGACTTCAGATACTCTAGTCGAAGGGTGTGATTGTAGACGGTGTAATAAGCAACGAGATTCCCGCGATGATAGACCAGCACCGTTCTCCCGAGCAACTCATCCTGGTATTTCCGCACCTCGTCGGTGCATAGAAAGTCATTCAGATCCTTGTTGCCGCAGTCGAATTCTGCCACAGCTTTGGTGTCAGACTTGAACGGCTCAAAATCCAAATCTGAGGGATTGAGCTTCATCCTGCGATCAGGAGGGTCAGAAATGTCATCCCTCCTTCAATCGTCATCTTTGAATGCGGCCAGTCCTTTCTTGTAGAACTGCTTCTGAGCCTTGCTCAGCTTGAACTGGCTTAGGCGCTTGTCGAACTCTTTCGCGTCTTTGGATTTGAGAACTGGAATCGGTTCTGGATATGCCATCTCAGCACCTGGTTTGTCTGCCCGTAGCTGACTATCATCTAATTCACGATACCTTTTATTAATGTTTGTATCAGAATTATATCAAACTCAATGTCCGATCTGAATTCGATTCTCAGTAGTCTCAAACCAGTGCTCCCAAAGCATTAGGAGCATCATAGAGAGTAAAGAATTGTAATCGCTGGTTTCCAATGAAAATTCATTACTGAAACAGCATGGATGAATAGCAGAATGATTGGGGTGGTACGAAATCTGGAAGCATTTCTCTGGGATCGATAGGTTCGTCGAACTCGAGCACATCTTCGATTTCGATGGCGAATCCTCTTTCCAACCCATCAAAATAGGAAAGGAATTCTTCCCTTTGGAGCCCGGAATATTCGCTAGAAAGCTTCCAGAGCCGTGCTAAGTCTGTCTCGATGATCCTTGCTATCTCTATCTTGCCAATTATTTTCTTAACAGGGGAGGTCGCGTAGATGTACGCAGTACCGATGTTCTGGTTCTTGAAAATCCTCCGCCGGAACTCGTAACGCTTCGAGCCATCCATTATCGCTCGGGCGAATCGGGGCTTAATGGACAGAATAACGCTCGTTAATGCCTCCTCGTTTTCGGATCTCATCATACCCATCCCCGGTGATTTCCGTTATAGTCTGAGGCGCACTCTTGACAATACCTGTATCGATTAGCACCTTAAGAGGAATTGGGTGAGGAAGGTGAAAGTGATTCCTGAAAATGAGCACGAGGGTCTGTTTCTTCGCCAGCTCAGCGATTTCGGAGTATGAGTATACCGTCCTCTTCGCTACCAGACTTAGAATGTCGCTAGCCCGGTTCGCATCGAACCTGTGAGCTGATTCGACAATCCCGAGATCGGTCAGCCATGAAACATCCCTGGACCTGTAGAATAGGACGATATCTCCCTGTTTTATCCCCTTGATCCTGGAGTTCGATAGATAAGCCTTCTTGATCGTGTTCCCCTCGACGATGAGTTGCCCAGAATACTCCTCTATTGATGACTGTCGTACGCCATGGCTCATGAAGAGCCGGTCATGGTATTCCGGTCTGATGGGCACTACGTATTTAGTGACTTTCTGACCATCGTAGAAGCTCGGGAAAAAGCGACGGTCTATTTCCCAGGGTGACAGTGAAGAGATTACTGATGGATCCGGTCGGAGTCTCTTCACAAAGACATCCTCCCCTCGCGAATTCTTTCCTTCGTTCGAGAACCCAAATTCCTGGATGAGCTGGACTAGGGCATCATTGGGATCCGTGACGAAGTGAGTGAGATATACCTCCTCGATGCCGTTCTTGCATGCGAAGTCGACGCTCATCCGGATGAACAGCTCTCCAATCTTCTGCCCCTTCTGCACGACCTTGAACGTGCATATCTTCACCCGTCGCTTCTTTGGCAAGGCGATTTTCTGATCGATGAAATCATCCTCGATCTTCCAGATGAGGAGGGCGCCGAGGCTGCCATCCTCCATCCTGCTTACCCAGCACTTCCGTCCCTCTTTCGATATCTTGGCATACCAGCCACCGAATTCAGGGTAGTCGGTCTTCAATTGCCTGAAGAGGGGGTCTTCCAAATCGAGGTTGTGGGCAGCTTCCTCCATCACCGCCGGGGGCTTGAGTATCTTCTCCATCGGGAGAAGACCCTGGGCGAAAGCGAGGAATTCGGTGACAGTGAGTATGCGGTCCGAAACGCCCAGGCGGCCAGCTTTCGTGTGGATTCCCAAATCCTCCGTGATCAGGAAATCCGCGGCGTCTCTGTATATTGAATAGATTATCAGATCGTCCAGCACTATTCGGCCTTCATCCGCTTCGCCGTAGAGCTTCTGGAGGAACTTTGAGTCTCTCCGCGGGTCCGGCGCCCTCTCCAGGTATCCGTAGGTGCCCAGCTTGGAAAGCATCGTTCGTTTGCGGCCTTCCATCCGGTCTCTGTCTATGTCTGCCTTTGAAGCTGGATGTATGATGACGTCGGCCTTCAGCTGGCTCAACGCCCTCATCAGTCTTTGGATCGAATCGGGAATCTCGCGGTCGTCCTCTCTGAAGATCAGGACGTTAGTGTCAAGTAGGACCCTCAATCGTCGCCACCCCGCTCTCCACATATCTCGCTTTGCGTTTATTAATTCAACTGGGCGAAGGCTGAGGACACGCATGATTCCACATGAGAATATCCAACCGCTCCGAAAATCAAGGTGACCTATACAATGAAGCTGCCTTTCCGAAAAGCATCCAAGGTAATGGGAGCATAGTAATGGATCTGATTAGAGAATAAGAAATGGTTCCACCCGGATTCGGCAGAACTACGCTGGCTAAAAATCAATCAAGCGGAATTGAGATAATGGGAAAATGCATCAAAAACCCTATGTTGAAGAGGGCTGTTATGACCTCTTCAATATCTCTTTTTCTTAACCCTTTTTTACCTGTTAACCTATTCAAAGCTGAGATTAGATGTTTTGATGAACTGACGGCAACGAGATAGATCACCTTGCATTTTACAAAAAATGATTTATATTCAAAACCCGGTCTTGGCCATATTCTGGAGGGAAAAGATGCTTACACAAAGTAAGAGGATTACCTCGATTTATTCGATCGCGTGTGCAATTGCGATGATTATGATTGTGGCAGTTCCGATATTCTCATCGGCTGGGAGTGGCACCACAACTGTGAATGGCGACCAATATGCCGATCAATATAATACTGCTTTCTCGACACACTTTGCAAACGGTGTATGTTGTGCCCCAGGTTTAGGGCAGACCTCGATAGCCTATTACTCATTCTCAATTAATCCAGTGCCTCCGACTTATTCACTTTCTGTATCTGTTTACATCTATGATAGTGCTGCCCTAGGCACAGGCGCTCAACTACACATATACAACTGGAACACGGCTTCATACGACAATCTTGGAAGCCTGGGCAGGTCAGCTACGGATAGATGGGTCACCAGCGGGTCCATTAGTACTTCTGATTATGTTTCTGGCAGTGGAACTGTCTATTTTGATGTTTATGCAGTATATTTAGACGCGGTACATATCGGATTAGTAAATGTCCAATGGAGTTATGATAATGTTCCTCCATCCAATCCAAATGGTTTCACTTCAACGCCTTTGACAAGCACTTGGACGAACGACAATACGATTCAAGTTACATGGTCAGGCGCCACGGACGATAGGAATGGTATCGGGGGATATTCGTATCAATGGTCGACTTCGGCGTCTACCATTCCCGATGCAGTCAGCGACACGACTGGCACCAGTACTACAAGTGCGGCTCTTGCAGATGGGACTTGGTACCTTCATGTTAGAACAAAAGATGGTGTAAACAATTGGAATTCGGGAGCATATCACATCGGGCCTTTCTGGATTGATACTACAAGCCCAACGAATCCGACAGGATATACTTCAGTTCCGAATGCTGCAACTTGGACAAATGACAACACCGTCCAAGTCACATGGTCTGGCGCTTTAGACGCGGGATCGGGAGTGCATGGCTATTCATTCCAGTGGTCTCAGGCATCAAATACCGTACCAGATACAATTGAAGATACGACCGGGACATCTACGACAAGCTCTGCTTTAGCAGATGGGACTTGGTACTTACATGTAAGGTCCGATGACTGTCTTAGTCAATGGGCAAGCGGTGCCTATCATATCGGACCTTTCAAGATCGATACAGTTAACCCACCATCACCGACCTTGAGTGGTTTGGCTGCATGGACTAGCGACAATACCCCTCAATTATCTTGGACAGCACCGACCGATGCGAGTGGGATTTTGGGATATTCCTACTCCATAGATACTACGCCAGACAATACTGTTGATACTGCATCGTTGAGCATTAATGCTCCAACTCTGACTGAAGGAATCCACCAATTTTATGTGAAAGCCTGCGATAACGCCGGGAATTGGGGGCTGCCGAGCTCCAATCAATTCGGCATAGATACGACAAAGCCCACCGGTTCAATCGTGATCAATGGCGGAGACAATTGCACAAAGTCGACAACAGTGAGCCTTACATTGACTAGAACAGACGCTCTCTCTGGCGTCAAACAAGTTCGATATAGCAATGACAATGTGACATGGAATTCTTGGCAATCAAACTCAACTACGAAATCATGGGATCTTTCGTCAGGAGATGGAACAAAGACCGTCTATTATCAGGTTATGGATAACGCCGACCTTACCTCCGATGTTTATTCGGACTCCATCGTTCTTGATACCGCTTGTCCCACTCTAACACTTGCTAAGTCGAATGGTACAATATTCTCGACGGGGAGCCCAATGATCCAATGGACCTCCGCAGACACTTTGTCGGGGATAGATTGTTTCGAATATAGTGTTGACGGGGGGGCTTTCGTCTCATGCGGACAGGCCACATCTGTGAATCTGTCTGGGCTGACAGATGAGAATCATACTGTCACAATAAGGGCAATCGATAAGGCTGGGAACAGTGTTGAAGATACACTGGCGTTTAAAGTAGATACGAGTGTAATAAGTGCGAGTGGCCCTCTCGGACTCGGACTTTACATAATCATCATTGTGATTATCGCTGCCATCGTACTTGCCCTATTACTCATCATGCGCCGTAAAAGGAATAAAGCGTCTGGAGCGCCCCCGCAGACACCGCCCTCGACCCCTTAGGACTCAGTGGTAGAAGACAAACCCCTTCCATTCTTCTTATTTTCCGGTCCATTCAGCCGATCTTCGCCCCGCAATTCTTGCAGAATCTTGCTTCAATCTGTGATTGATATGAATCGGTTTGTTCATCAGCGGCACCTACGGATGACTTATTCTTATGCCTTGAGTGAGAAACGACAGCTTTTGGTGGGATATGGGCAGGGTCTAATCGATAAAGAATTCAATAAGATGTAAGGCTTAATGGAGGCATGTCGAGGGGGGGACAGAATGGAGAACAGAAAAGACGATGTAATGAGATTGTTGACAAAAATTGGAATCGGGGGAGATGATCAAGAACTAATCTTTGAATTTTTTATTACATTTTCAAGATTCGAATATTCATTAAAGAGGATGCGTTTTCTTGATAAGTCCAAGCAATATGCAAAGCCAGATTGGATGGCCTATAGTAATTGTTTATCCTTGAGATATAGTCAAATGGTTCCAGAATTAAAGCGACTGGGTAAAGAATTCGACAAACCTCCCAAAGAGCAAAGACGTGAAGGGGACCGGATAAAATGGAAAATCATGGAGAGGGGGAAAGATGAGAATGATATTGATTGGATCCTCAGATGCATTAGAACGGTCCGCAACAATCTCTTTCACGGAGGGAAATTTCCATGGAATGAAAAAGATCCCGATAACCACCCTGAGGTTGACCCGGTTCGAAATAGAAAATTAGTATTCGCAAGCCTCGATATTCTCGAATGCATCATAAAAACTGATGTCGAATTGCAGAAATTCTATTGGGAAGGCGGGTAGATTTCTTCGAAGAACAATCGCATCTTCGATAGAAAAGGATGTTTCTAACCCCGCACTAATTCCGCATTTCCTTTACAACTTACGCAGTGTGCCGAACCTTATTAGTGTGGAAGATTCTTCTGAAATGATGATTCACGAAGAATACTTGCCATTCACAGAGGATGAATTGCGATCGCATTTCTATAGTGATAACAAGAACATCAAAAAGATTATTGAGTCGGCAAATCGATACAAAGAATTCTTTAAGGAAGAGAAAGACCTGGGCACAATGAATATTGGCAAAATGAAAAAGCCATGTCAGATTCAGAAAGATGAGACGGTCTGGACTGCCTCAAGCCTTATGACAGTATATCATGGTAAGAATCGAACAAGAGACTTTGTGCGATTGCTAGAAAAAGCCAAGTTAGGTTATAGACCGAAGGCTGAGGGGTTCGACAGCTGGGATTCCTGCTTTGAAGGCAATCTGCACCTTTATTTCGAGGTGAAGATACCTTCCCCCAAATCCTACAGGACTTGGTTGAAAGACAACTTAAGGCAAAGGCAATTAATACCTTACATTCTGGATAGCTCAGGGGCGAAAAAGGGGACTCTAGAAGGAGGGTCATACATTGATGCTATGGTAATTAATTCCGATAATGGTTTTTGCATCACCTTCGAAGCAAAGGTGCTATCCGATATTTCCACTGAGACCAATTTCGACGGACTCAGGAATCAGATTGCCAGAAATCTCGATGCACTCATAGATAGAAACGACCGTCTTCGATTCCCATTGAACAAAAGAGATCCTTCGAGAACCGTTTATCTTCTGATAACGCCTGCATCATTCAAAGAAAATCCCGACAGTCGCCTATATGGATACAAGATGAGGGAGTATCGAGAAAATCCCGATGCCATCGGGAGGGATCTCCCACACAGGATAGGTGTTGATTGGGATGAGCTTTCTACAAGAATTGGATGGATAACCTGGGAAGATTTTAAGGAAGTAAACGATGACTGCTGCAAATGGATTCGGTGAATGCAACCTCATTCATGAATGAAGATGTTTCTTCTGTAAGTGGGAGCCTCCTTTTTCTGACCAGCTGGTTTTGGAGAGGAGCAGAATGCAACAAATCCCATCTAACCCTTTTTCTCAGCCGGATTCCTTCTCCTCGGTGAGCCTTGGTTCTGCAAGCTTCAGTTTCGCGACCTGTTCGAACTTACCTTTGAGTTCGCCGTAGCTGCTGTCCACATCCTCGGACTTTGCTTTTGCTCTCTGGATATGATTCTTCAATACTGTCCATTCGCCCTGGAATGATGCGAAGAGCTGTTCGAGCCCCCTAAGATCGGCTTCGATCTGGGTTGCCCGCTCCGTGATCTCCTGTGCCCGCATCGAGATACGGATGAGACTCAAATTCGCAAGCAGCGTAGAGGGCGAGCTGACGACCACGCTGTGGGTCGTGGCCTCCCCGAGTAGCTCCGGTTCGTTGTCCGCCAGGTAATGGTAGACCGCCTCGGAGGGGATGAACATGTAGGCGATGGGGGCGGTCTTTCCTGGCACGACGTATTCTGCCACCTTGTCAATGTGTTTCTCGACATCCTGTCTGAAGGCTGAAGCAGCGCGTTTTCTGTCGCCCTCAACGGTTGCCTCGACGATGCGCTTGTAGTTCTCGAGAGGGAACTTTGCATCTATGCATATCAAGCCTTCGGATGTTGTGAGGTGTGCATCCGGCGTGCCCAGCCCTCCCAGGCTTTGCCGAATCCCGAACTTTCCCTCTGGGAATGCGTCCTTCAGTAGCTCCTCCAGTTGGAACTCCGCGAAGGAAGCCCTCGCCCCTTTATGTGCCAGAAGGGCTTTGAGATCTCCGGAAGTTGATTTTATATCTGCCGCGGCAGCCATGACGATACCCATCTCCTCCTGGAAGCGGAGATCCTGCAACGAAGCCGTGAAGGCCCCCTTGAATAGGTCGGTCCCTTGGGCTATTGAGGACGTCACCGCGTCTTTCAGCATCGGTGTGCTTGCCATCATGGCCTGTTGAACGGCCTGCTGGACAGCGGCGGGGTCCACCGACGCCTTCTGGTCCTGAGACCTGCTCTTCCAGATGAGCCAGACCAGCACAACCAAGACCACTAGAATCACACATAATAAAGCGACCGTCAATTCATCCATCAAACCAACCTCCCAGCTGCCATTCTCCTCAACCTGACCACATGCACACGAAGGGATAAGACTTTTTCCTGATGGTATGTCCATTTATCTGTGTTAACATCCGGAGGCTCCATCAATTCAAAGTCGAGATTAACGGATCCTACAACGAGGAGGGAAAATCATCATTGAGAAACGACGAAGGATAAATCTATTTGGAGACCTCTCTTGAAAGATACGAAGAGGTCAGAATTTGAATCCGTTCTGGAGAAAAGATAAGACTTCAGAAGTCGAAATGAAAACGAGAGAGCCGGATCATGCTGAAAAGACTGCGAATATCAATGAATTCCACCTCTACGGGCCGAGTTCATGCTCCCCTAATGGTAGATATGTCCTTAGATGGTATGACGGTGATAGATTATCTGGGAAAGGAGGATTCAGAGAATCTGGTGATGGACGATATTCTCTCCTAGAAGATAGTAGGATAATTCTCGAAGGAAGGATGCAACGGCCAAATGACGGACATGTGGCGAACGATGGGTCTTTTGTTATATGCGATTGGATGTTCGGAGAAGGGACGAAAGGGACTTTCTATGCAATGGACAAGGCTGGATCTGTTCTAATCAAAGAAAGTTTCAATTCGAACCTTTTAAATTGCGCTATCTCAACCGAAGGCAAATATGCAGTATGCCAAACCTGCAATAGTGACAACGAGGATAGCCGCAAGTTGTCGCTTTTCGATCTCGCGAATGGGACCAGATTATTTTGCACCGAACCTCCGGAGAGTCTATGGGCAAATGAATACGAAATCGCTCCTTTAGAGAAGAAAGTATACCTAATCTACAAAGATTTTGGAAGATTTGCCTACTCGTTTTCAGGTGAATTTCTTGATGAAGAGATTTGGTCAGAGGAAAATATTAAAAGAGCGACTGGAGTGGAACTCGCACGGATAGCAAGGCAGCTCTGGGCGGAAAGCAAGAATAAGGCAGAACCAGAGAAGACAAATAAGATTCTCTCATTAATGAGCGAAGCCCTGATTCGAGGAATGTTCAAGTATCCAAACGAGATGGCCAAGGTCTACAGAGACATCGGAGAGATCTATGAGTCTCTTAATCAGAAAGAAAAGGCTCTTGAAAGCCTGAGGAAGTCGCTTTCTATTGATCCTAAAGCCGGGGTGAAGAGGAGTATTGACAGGCTTTCCAAGGACGTGGGGACTACCGTAGCCTCAGTATGTCCACACTGCAATGAAACCCTTTCAACCGCTCCAAAACGGAAATCAAAATGCCCGAAGTGCGGCAATGAAATATTCGTAAGGAATCGCCCAGGCAGTCCAGAGTCGGTTCTTGTCACAGAGGAAGAGGCGAACAGAATCGATGAGGAGTGGACCCAATCGAAGAGGAATTCATCCTGGCTCAGATCGCTCGAACGATATGGCTTATCCGAAGAGAATTTCAAAATTCGAAGACAGAAGAATCTTGAAACCAACGGCAGCAATGCAAATGACAGAGATATCCTCTGGGGATTTCTGAACGAGCTTACCACGAAGACAGAGGACGAGTGGAAACTCGGAGAAATCTACTATATGATGGCTTTATTCCTCGATGAGGAGCAGAAGGAGTTCTTCTTCCATCTTCAGCAATCGAAAAGGTGGATATTGAAAGCGTTGAAGGCCGGAGAATGTAAGCATGTAAGAATTTTCGCCTCAAAGAATGCATGTGCGGCCTGCAGAGCCCTGGATGGGAAGACCATGCCCATCAACGAAGCGCTATCGTCACTTCCGATTCCATGTGCTCACTGCACATCAAAATCTTCGGAATCTCAAAAAGGCTTTTGCCGGTGCAGATATGACTCTTTAGAAGGTACGGTCATAGGACGATATGGTATGACAATTCCAGGGTTCTCCCCAATCAAAATCGAAATCATCAAAAAATAAAGCTTATCCAACCTTTAATCATTAATAATCGTCATCCAGTCGTCTTGAAGAGGTCCCGTCTTCCCCTCAAATCCCTCATCTCCTTTTCTTATCCTTTCTATCCTATTAACCCGTCTCGCGGCCGGAGATAAGACTTTTTCCAATCTCAGAGAAATGCTCACAAAGTATTTTGAGCATCTTCGTTCAACTAGAGAAGGATCTTTCCGATTATCTCCCAGATAAAGAAAGTGCTCTTCTCAGATAATAGTCTAAGTCGATAGTCAAGAGTGTGGACCAGGCGATAATGATTTTTTCTTCCTCAACCTGTCCATGAACTGTTCGACATACTCACTTCGGATGAATCTCGGCGGTACACTTCTCTGTAGCGACTTCTTTGGGCCTAAACGTTCTATCCAGGGCTCTATCTCCTTCGAAGCAATCAGAAGCTTTTTTCTAGCACTATCTAGGCCGTCTTCGCTTATCAGAATCGCCTTGTTAAGTAGTTCACTCTTCGGTTCTTCACCTTTACCTGATTCTTTGCCTTTGACAATTACTGGTTCATTATTCTCAGGGATCAGTTTATGAGGATTGTTCTGGAATTTTTCCTTGTATTCTATCAATTCATTCTCAGGGATATTCTCACGAAAATCAACAACTTCCTCTATCTCAAAATATCCGACAATGTAGAGTCCTTCTTTTTGATCTGGTGCTTCGTAGGGCGTTAGACCAGCATAGAAGATGAGGAAGTCACCGGATTTCAGGTCCTTATCTCCTGGTTCCTTTATGTTATGGAAATAATCCCTCTTGCAAGTGTCATCGCCATAGGTAAAAGTCTTGAATTCAGGATCATTATGAAGATGCCTATCGGCAATCGATTTTGGCAGGAACGTCGAGAATGGCTTTCTGCTTCTGCCGATCGTATTCCGATAAGTCATACTGGGTTTTATCTTCGACCAGGAATCAGATATCGGCACGAATTCAAACTCTTTATTGTTGAATATCGGTCCGAGAGCTTGATCTGTCCCCTTGTCGATGCCGACGCGCAGAAGCATGGCTTTCATGTCGCTATCTCACACCTGCAATCATCATCTCATTGGGGGATAAGACTTTTCCGATTCTTCTCTGGGTGGTATGAATGCAATTTAAATCATGTATTTGGTAAGTTGGATTCTCATACCATCTGAGGAGATTCGCATATCCCTGGAGAGCCATCGGGATTTCTGATAGATGCAGAAGCTGGTGAAGAGGAAAATGGAAGGAAATCAAGAGGATGAAGAAGCCCCCGAGAAGGGGGAGGCGGAAGATGATGCGTGGTCGGACGAGAGCTATGGCGAACTCACTATCCGCGACATCGCGCACATGAGCCCGGTGAAGAGGCTGGCGGTGAGGTTCGTCTCCGTGACGGACCGGGTAGTGCTGACCGAGAGGGAGAGGGCGATAGCCGCCTGGGCTTACGCTTGCGGGATGGCCCACACCATCAAGACGACGGAGAGGGCGCTGGGCTCCTTCGGTGCGTCCGCGGTGTTCGGTACGTTCGCCGAGGTGTTTCCGGTCACCAAGTGCGAGGACGGCCATGTGGAGTGCGGGATGTGCCATCAGCCTTCGACGGCGGGCGAGGAGTTCGACAAGCTGGAGAAGGTGTTGATCCTCACCGGAGGCAAGCAGGCATCGGGCAGGTTCGACCCGATGTACATGTAGGGGCGGGGAAGCGCCTCTGCGAGGAACGATGGAGGAAATGGTATCATGAAAGAAGGAGACAGGGTGAGGCTAATTCACACGGACGACCCCTCGGGGCTCCGCCCGGGATCGTACGGGAGGATAGTGCGTATTAGCGAAGTGAGCGCAGATGATGTTGCGGGGAACCCATCGCTTTCGTTCCTCCTCGGGAGGAAGAAGGTCTGGGTGAACTGGGACAATCACGGGGTCTTGGCGTTGATCGAGGGGCACGACAGCTTCAGGGTGATCCCTAATGAGGAGAGGAGATGACGCATCTCTACTTCGCCTACGGGTCGAACCTCAGCACCGAGCAGATGAACTGGAGGTGCAAGTACAACGAGCTCGTCGGTCCTGCGTATCTGGAAGGGTACAAGCTGGACTTCACCTTCAGATCCCCCGCATGGGGAGGCGGTTGCGCCGATATCGTCCGGAAGGAGGGCGGGGTCGTCTGGGGGCTGCTCTACAGGATCACGGACGAAGGTCTGAAGGCCCTGGACCACTACGAAGGGCATCCGACAGCCTACAGGAGGTTCGAGATCAGCGTCAGGCTCAAGGACGGGACGGAGAAGCACCCGGTCTGGACCTACGAGGTCGTCGACAAGAAGGCCTGCCTTCCGACTAAGGAGTATCTCGGGATACTCATAGATGCGGCGAATTGGCACGGCTTCCCTAAGGATTATCAGGACGAGCTCCGAGAGGTCTGGGACAAGATATCGTCGAGGGTCTGAGCATGCCGACCGTATGGTTCGTCTGCATCGGCAACACCTGCAGGAGCCCCATGGCGGCTGCGATCTTCAATCAGATCGCCCGCGAGAGGGGTATCGAGGGGGTTAAGGCCGATTCGTTCGGCATAGTGCCTTTCTACGGCGATAGCGACGATGTAAGGCAGCTTAGGGAGTCCGCGGTGTGTAGAGTGATGGGGGGAGTTGACGGGCTTTCGAATCACAGGCCGAAGGGCATTGAGGGCATAGTCTTCAAGGAAGGAGACAAGATCGTCCTGCTCGACAGCGGGAGGTTCAACGAACTCGGCGCCGGGATCCTGAGGAACCCGTCTTTCCAAGGCAAGCGGTTCCCTGTGCTCATGATAGATACGGAGGATCCGTTCGGCGGGACAGTCGAGGATTACATCGACTGCTGTCTCTTCCTTAAGGAGCGGATCGAGGAGAACTTTAGCGGTATAACGCGAATCATTTGTTCGTAGATGACTCTTAAGAATGAAAACGAATATGAATGCAATTTAGCAAAGAAGGTTGATTCAATGAGTGTGAAAGCCAATAATAAGAGCAGGAAATTGAAGCCTGGCGACATAGTGGAGGTGGAATGGTTCGATACCCACGGATTGGACCGGCTATCGGTGGATGAGATAGCGGAACTCGAAGATCCGGAGGCGACGGTGGCCTATGGAATCGTGGTTCGGAATGGGAGTAGGTATCTGACAATAGCAAGCGAGCTTTGTACGGACCTCTCGTCGGATGGAAACTACCTTGAGCAAATACCGCATGGGACGATCCAAAAAATCAGAGTCTTCGGCAGGAGAGCGGTAAAAGAACTTGAAGAGGTTCTCTCCATCAATAGGTCAACATGATTCAATTCATTGAAATAGACCAAAATTAATGAAGGGCAAGCTGGGGATGAAATATTGACAAAGCAGAAAGTAAGTGGGATATGGCTGATTGGGATAGACGATACTTCGGGTGGTAGCAGAGAGCCTACGGATAGGATTTACTTGAAGAAGGATGTAAGCGATGCTGATTTCAATTCAGATTTATGTGATGCTTATGAAGAAGCAGCTATATGCATCGTTGAAAAGGATTTGAAGGGATTTAAAAGACATAATAGAACAAGTAGAATTACCCCGCCCCCCTTCTCGAAGGATTATGATTTCATAACTGCTCTCTGGGACGGAAATCTCATAAGTAACGTTGTATCAATAATGAAAGAAAAGGGATATTCTGAGGTTGATTTTGTCAATGATATCAGAGAATTTGATTCCTACTCAATTGATATGAGTTATGCGATCAAGCAAGCAGAAAAGAGGGCAGGCAAGTCTGGGGGATCAAAATCCTCAAAGAGGATTAAGTCCAAGAAATAATGATCTCAATAATGATGCGACCGCTACTCAGAAAGATTACATCATTCCTTTGAGAGTCATCGCTTGTTGGGAAGAATGCAACCTTGGAAATAAAGCTTATCCAGATTGGTCTAAAACAAGGTAGCAAAGAGGAAAAGTCGAAACGATAATATAATCAGTGAGCGGAAGATATTCCTGCAACCTTATGGAGAAGATATTGAAATGAACGAACGGCTCTCAAGATCTCTACGCATTGTGAATATCTTCTCATGGGTAGATTTTGGAAAACCAATAGATCTACGGAGAATAGCAGAGCTCATTTCAGATGCAGAATATGATCCTGAGATGGCCGCTGGTCTAATACTAAGAAGTAAACGGCCGAAAGCCTGCTTCACCTTATATGGATCTGGAAAGGCAAGATGCACAGGTGCACAATCCATGGAGGATGCGGAAATAGCAGTTAAAAAGATTGTTGATATATTGTCATCTGTAGTGGATGATCTTGGTACTCCTAAAATCGAGATCAGGAACCTGGTTTGCGTAACGAATCTCCAGAAAGAGGTTAATCTCATAGGTCTTGCAGAAGCCTTGAGGGGGCAGTTATACTACGAACCAGAACAGTTTCCAGGTGCAGTTCTGAGGGGAAAGGATTATGGAACTGCTCTGATCTTTCAAAGCGGTAAAATTGTCATGACCGAGGTACGGACAATTGCTGATGCGAATAGAATTGAATCCAATCTGAGAAGAATACTTACTTAGGTGATTACTGGAAGATATATCTGATAATATGGCGCAAAAAATCACGGATTCCTATTGCATATTTCTTTAAACTCACACCAATTGTCGCAAAACTCAGGACGTCTTATCTTTTCAAGTCCTCCAATCACGACCTTCAATGGCATGTGCTTCATAATCTCATTCTCAATACTCACCGTTGAAGTATCCAACTTTATGATTTTCCATTCCTTGCTATGTGTATTGTAATCAAATATCAACGCCTCTTTTATTTTGATATCGAACTGATATTCTAGCGCTTTTGAATACGCAATCATCTGATACAAATAATGTGATCGAATGAATTCATCCAGGACTGTTGCACCATTGGGGTAATCTGTCTTATAATCAACGAGAATAACCCCGTCTGTTTTCTTCAACAATAGATCAATTTTATCCTTCATGACTATTGCGATCTTTCCGGAAGGATTCTTGATTTCCTGTACCGCATTCAACTCCTTAATACAATCCTGTGCGGAAAGAATGTGATCTTTGAAGATCTGCGAGTGAATAAAATTATTAACCGAATCACTCAATCGATCCGCAATTTTCGGATCTCCTCTCTTTATCATTCGTAGAAAATTCTCATATTCATCGTTCTCTGATATTTCCTTGAAATTGCAGAGTTCCATTGCTCGATGTAAAAGAGTACCAAAACGAATTGCATCCATAAATTTCGGATCTTTGCCCTCTATTTGGAAAGGTCCTCCTCTGACTTGTTGAAGAACTGAATATTGATATCTTCTCGGGCAGTAGATTAGATCATAAATATGAGATGGATTCAATGAGGACGGGATGAAATTATCTGACAATTGAAATTGTTTATCATAGACAATCTTATCGAAGGAAATCTTTTTAGTAGATAGTCTCGACTTTGATGTTCCTTTTGCGACTCCCGATAAACTCACCGACCTATCAGAAGAATGTTTATTATACCACAGTCCTAGTCGATCTGCCCATGTATTCATTATTCCAGTATCCTGGAAACACCTGGAAGAACCAATCTCAAAAAATATATGATCCTTTGCTCTGGTCAGGGCTACATAAAATAATCTCCATTTTTCCGCGAAGATTTCTCTGGCAAACGGACTAAAGACTCCAACATATGGTGGATGAATGTGCGTACTTGGACGGAAATTTGTTTCCCAATCTCTCTGATCGGTTGCTTGAGGTGCAATCTGACTTAAAGATACGAAATTACCAAAGTCTCTGACATGCAGGTTTTTCTCATCGAGATTGAATTGCCATTGTTTGTCAAGATCGGCCTTAGTATGAAGATGAAAAACAATAGAAAATTCTAGACCTTTGACGGCGTGCACTGTCGCGATACGTACAGATCCTTTGTCTTTTTGATCCGCTAAAACCGCCATATTGTATTGTTCAGTTCCGTTCTCTCTAAAATATTTCAATTTTTCAATGAAAATCGAATAACCCAGAATTTCATCTTCCTCCCAGGAAGCAATTATGCCCTGGAAATATCTTATATTCGCATATACCTGATCTCCTTCGAATAATGACAGGAGAATCGTTTCGATTCGAGAGTACCTCAGAATCTTCTCGATCATTTCATTCTTATTTCCTTCGCGCATCCATCGGAGATCCTCCCTGAGGTCTATCAGTTCGATTATCTTGGATTCATCTATCTTGTCCATCCATTTGGGGATGCTATCAAGACTTTTTACTAAATCAAAATCATTAGATGCAATATATCTTATTGCGGAATCCGACATTCCCATTATGGGTGATCTCAGAATTCTTGCGAGGGAATCTTTGTTATGAGGATTTCCAAGCCAATCGAGAATATCGATTAGCAGAGAGATTTCGGGTCTATTGAAAAAACCTCTCTCAGCTATCATTACATATCTGATTCCATTCGAGGCAAGATTTTCTCTCAGTTCCAGCCAAGGAGATCTGGTCTGCATCAAGATACAGCAATCTCCGAGTTGTGCCTTTCTCCATAGCGCGTTCTTCCCCTGGTTCTGCCGCACAAGTAGTTTACTTTTCTTTATTTGTATCAATCTTAGTTCGCTCATTATGATTTTCGCATCATTCTCCTTCATATCCATCATACTATGAATGATCGGAGAATTCTTCTTAGCCAGTGGCATCTTGGTTTTTCTCACTAAGTCTGGGCAAGGTATCGGATAATTGCCATTATAGTCCGGATTTTTGAATAATGACGAAGCAATGCCCCCGAAAATCTCATTGAACATTTCAATGAGTGGAGGAGCTGATCTGTAATTATCGACTAAATCGAAGCTTTCGAACCCATCAGCATTAAGAAATGAGATGGGTTGAATTCCTCTTTTAATCTGATCAATTATTTTGATGAATATTTCTGGATCAGCGTTTCTCCATTGATATATTGCTTGCTTTGGATCACCGATAATAAATAGATTAGTCTTAGAGCCAATGAAAAACGATAATAACCGACATTGAGCGTGACTCGTATCTTGGAACTCGTCAACTAATATGTGATTGAAGCGAGTTTTTTGAGCATCGGCCCATTTCTTATGCATTGAATTCTTGATGTCTCCGTTGGCATACTTAATAACCCAGAATCGAGCGTCATCATGTTCCATTAGTCCTTTCTTCACCGTGAGATCATCATACACTTCTTCATACTTTTTAAGTAGCAGACAATAGGAATCCAGAATGTGTCTATTTAAGTCATGAGAGTTCTTCACTCGACCTGGCGTCGCAGCCATAGAGGCGGGGTGCATCATGCCAATATTAGTCGAGATATCCTGAACATCTTTATTAGTGATAATTGTGGATATGTTGCTGAGCAATCCCTGATAGATGGTTTCTTCAAATGTCTCAACGGCTTTATCAGCAAATTGGGAACTCGTCATGCAATATTGACGAGCCTTTTTTAGCCCGTTCTGTAAGAGATACGACCATCCAGTTTCTTGGAAGAAATTTTCGGGAAAAGCAGTCGAGAGAAGTAAAACATCAGATCGGATAGATATATCCTCTCCCATGTCTGAAATTATCTTTTCGTGAACCTTCGATAATTCGTACTCGTCGGGTACATCTCCGATTGGGCCTATGTGGGCATCAATAGACACCTCTGATAACAATTTTCTCGTCAGGGAGTCAAGAGTCAATATCCATGAACTGCTCTCCAGATATCTCTTGATCTTATTGAATCCTTTTTCATCTTTTTTCTTTCTGAAATGCTCTCTCAATCGGCTGCGGACTTTCGATTTCATCTGCTTTGCTGCTTCAACGGTGAAAGTCACTGCGAGCAACTTTTGAAAAGGATTATTTAATGGGTCTTTACTGAATTCCCTTATCGCAATTTCAGAATAAATTTCCACTAGCAAAGTAGTCTTCCCTGTGCCTGCTCCAGCACTAACACAGATTCTGCCTGGTTGACTCTTCTTGAAATATGCATCAAGAATATCCTCTTGGACACCGTTGAATGGAATTTCATCCTTCCCTAATTTCCCAATCCATGTCATTAATTGAACCCCCATCTTCCACACAGAGTGGAGTATTCACATACATCGCACCAGTCTTCATCGCGCGGAGAATATTTCATTTTCTTTATTCCATTTTTTAACCAAATGTACTGAGCAACCTCAATATCTTCATACTCATCTGATCGGCCATTTATTCTGGGGCATATGACCCTCTTGCCGAATCTGTTTTCAAGAGCGCATTTCTTTAGTCCTCTGCTTTGTTTCTTTAATTTGGCAAAATGGATTTGCATACAGTATGATTGATTCGATCTGTTGAGAGAGTTGAATTTTATTAACAAAGGTCTCCAGATGTCCGGATCGGAAGTTGACTGTCTTCCTGCTTCTGCAATAATTTTCCCTGGAGAAGATGCGTTCATCCTGAGATAAGAAACTGTGTTCAAGAGATGGTTTTTTCCACACAAATCCAATCTTCTGTTCGAAAATATCTGATCGGATATTGATTTCTGATTGCTCGTGAGATCATACACTGTTGGATATCGGGTCAAAATTTCTGCAAGCGTCGAGGCCATCTCAGTTGAAATCGTAGTTCTTCTTATAGGGAAGGGAGTCAATCCCTCGAGATAGAAATCATATTTCCATTCTGAGACATAGGTTCTTGAACCGCAAGGGTCTTTTTGCAAGAAAGGACCAAGAGAATAGATGTATCGGTAAAAATAGTACATCATCGGGCAAGTCATATACAGATCGAGCTCATGCGATGGAATGGGGTCATTCATTATACTGGCAAGGAAAGTACCAAGATAGGTCTCTTTTTTCGGGTCAATTGTGCCGGGGCCATCATTGTTAAGAATTCTTGTTTCAAGCGATTGATATCTCGAATAGAATTTCATTTTGAATAGATCCTTCCAATGGTTGATCATCACTTTTTCAAAAGTCCCGTACATACCTCTTTTGGTTCCTCTTATTGCTATAGCGCCATGTTTCCAGTATTCCGTGGGAGAGAAAGAAGTTGTCGATTCGTCAATAATTTCAGAAGCTCCGATTTTTTCTGGTCTGTCGGGATCAACGAATATTGACCATTCTTCTTTGTGTCCTCTTTCATCAAGATACGGCATCGTGAGAATGATATCTTCTTTCAAAGAAGGCTGTCCCTTGCTCGCATTGAAAAAAGCGATTTCGTTTTCATAATCTGTCTCAGGATCTCTTAAGTATAGGATATTCTTCTTTTCATTAACAGCTCTTCTGAAATTCTCCAGTATCAGGAACGGAGTGGGGCATTTCCTCGGAAACACTTCTGAAGTCAATCCCAATATTATCCTTATTTTTGCGTTTTGAAAATAAGTGTTACCTGCATCAATGAATCTTACTGCGCTCGCGTCACGAAATGGTAGTCCGTAATCTTCAGATCCAGCTACATTAATAAATCCGCTCCGAATGTCTGACCATAGTAATTTGTTTTTTCCGTATAATTCCTTACGGACGATCTCATATTCCGAGAGCCGATCGATTTGACCATACAATTGTCCAATCTTAGCGGTGATGTGTGGTGTGCATATTTCGAATCTGTCATAGAGGAATCCGTTATCTGGTCTGAGACTTAAATCCCAACCACTACAGGACCTTTGAAATCTCGATAATGAATCCATTATTGGTCCAATTTTCGGATCAGCGAAAACGAAATTAATCCACTTGACAAGACTTTTGAGAGGCGAACTATGCGACCTTTCAATCTTCTCGTCCCATTCCTCCCATTTAAGGGATTTACCATGAGAAATAATCGCTACTTGGGTTTCGATATGGAGAAATTGTTTTTCATCCTGCATCTCTTCTTTTCCAAAACGCGTAAATCCTAGTCTGAAAGGATCGGAAACCATTTTTGCTGAAATATCTTGTTCTTTCTCGATTCCTGCGAGTAAATCCAAAAGGCTTAGTGCGTGTCTATATGCTGGTGTATGTACCAAATATCTTCGCGTCTGGATGTAGGAAGGGATTCCGAAATTCCTCATTATCTCCTCAATAAATGGGAGGTACCCCCTTACGTCGCGAGCTATGACAAGTATATCTTTTGGCAAGAATCCCTTTTGAAGATACTCCGAGATTAGGCCAGCAACTCGCCGCACCTCACGTCTCATGTCAGGCACTTCTATTGCTCTCGCGTTCGAGATATCGCGAGAATCTGGATTAGTGCGATCAGGTTGAAATTCAACATTATATCCTGGAACTGCCGATTTCAATCTATGAATGAATCTTTCTGTTGAACCTTGATCGATGTTGATCCTTACAGGATAAGGAGTGGCTGCTAATTGAAGAATAAAGGACATAACAGTCCGGTCAATAACTGGTATGCCTGAAATCCAAATTTTGATATTCGAAGTAGGAAAAGCCTTGACGAATTTATCTGGTTTCTTCTTCAGTAGAGTCGTTGCCGCCGTGATGAGATGGTTGCGAGAGAAAAATCCCTCTATCTCCGCACCTGCCATTAATCCGTCGATAGATTCCATCAGTCTTTCATAGAAATCCAATGCGGATGATACAGTTTCAACTTCGAATTCCGTTTTTAAATTTTTTGCGATTTCTCTAAGAGAAGCCATCTCTTTACTAGAAGATATTCTGGTATCGGTTGTTATGACACAACGAAGGAAATCCTCTAGTTCATCGTCGATTCTCTCTAAAGCATTATCATTTTCTGGGGATTGGCTAATGGATATCGTTTCGCATAAACGCTCTGCGATTTTATTTGGTTCAGATCCTTCAGTCATTTTACAAATTGAAGAATAGATCAGATTTCTACGAATCTCTCTCTCTATAACTGGCTTTGAAGCACCTTCAATTTCTTCAAGCACGATGTTAGCGATTTCATTGATTGTAAGAAGTCTGATCGAGGTTCTATTCCTTATTTTACCCAATTCGAGAATTCTATCTTCGACATTAAATTTAGCGATTCTATCTGGTACGATTAAGAAGATCAAAGGTTTATCAAAAGGACTGCTAGGTTTGCTTTGCTCATTGAGAAGAGATTCAATCTCGTCCATTGGATGCTTGTTCGATATTTGGATTATTCCACCCGATTTCCCGGCCATAATAACGTTCCACCAAATTGGTGTTGTAACGACTCAGTCTGTATTTATTGATGTTCGTTTGAAAACTACTGGGCAATTGGAATCTAACGTAATGCTATTGACATTATACAGAATTGAATGTATAATATACCCACAATTTCCTTATCCCGATCATGTGGGTGATTGGTTACGACTCATCGGATACGGAAGACATATTGAATCAGGCCAAGACATATTGGGGATATCGACACGGCTCTCCTCTTCTGAGCATCCCGGCCATCTGGGTTCCTGCTGACTGGATAGGGGTAATACATAAAAATATCTCAGAATATGCAGATCTATATTTTGCATTTCTCAATGATACTGAGAATCGATTGACGCCAAAGAGACTCTCCAACCAGGATGAGATCCCACAAGATCTTAACGAGGTCCTTCAGAGTCTTACTGAAAAGGATATCGCACTCGCTGTTGAATTCACCTATCACGATAACTGGAGCACGAATACTGTGCAACGTTTGAGAATAATATATGATTGCATATCGCTTGGGATACCGACAGTATATGCGATGCCAAGCTTTGGCATCGCCCTTAGAGGGATCTCAAGAAGAGGAGATAATGCAGTTGAAACTCGGGAAATCCGTGAGAAGATAGGATCATACTGCGAATCGCTTGTTGAGAATAATGAGCCAGTCACTATTAAGAATATTGAAAAAATGATGAGAAGGAATAATCCAAAACTCCGTATTAATATTGCTGGAATGTCAAAAATGGAACGGAATGAACCGGATCCAAAAGTACCTCTTTTCTGTAAGACAATGCAGGATTCCTTTAATGTTCCTTGCGCGACAGTGCAATTGGGCGGAGTTTTCAACCCGGCACCAAACTATGCCAAACTATCAGGCTGTCAATTGAAACCAATATTTGACCTGATTAAAGGATGTCTCTCTTATGTTGAGAAGACCGGGAGAATTCCAGATACAAAATCCGGTCTCTTCGATAAATCAAATGATATTGATGAGAGCCTGATCGCTCTGAGTCCCCCCTCGGTAGGGGGAAGAAATCGAAGCCTAATTTGGGACAATTATCATGCTGCAACAGGCTTTCCAAATGGAAGTCTTGCAGTCGCCGAGAAAAATCCGAAGAGAAAATCCTGTCAAAATTATTACTCCCTCCATAGTCCAAGAATAGCAGATATTTATATGCTCAATCCAAAGAATGGATTCGGGGGAGATTTTAATGAATGGATCGCGCTTCAAAAGAAGATGAGGAAAAAGAAGCGGAAATTTGGAAAACTTGATAGTAGAACAATTCCGAAAGAACTGAAATCAAGAGAACTGATTGTAACATATTATGTAAAAGAGTATGAAGGGGGAATTAAAGGTGAACCCATCTGGCATAATCTTAATGAAAGGACATACTCCTCAAAGCTAATTTTAATCGATATGTGTGCAATTAGAAATTCCAAGAAGATTCAAGGAAGACCCCGAGCAATGGCAACATCCATGAAGGATAGACGGCATCTGCTCGCAGTAGATCTACCGATTTCCAGTAAGGTACTTTTTAAGGAATGCGAGAGTAACGCACGTCTACGAACATTTGCCGATTTTGCTGACATTCTTGTACTTGACGATGGAGGATATCTCGGAAATATTTGGTGGAAAGACGGATCACCCATTAAGATCTTCTAATTCAATGAAAATATCTTTTTGCACGTGCGAGTCGAAGTTCAATGTCGGACACATACGTTGCATTTATCTCAAATCCGATGAACGATCTACCGAGTTCCCAGGCCACTGCAAGAGTCGTTCCGGAACCTAAAAATGGATCAAGAACTAGTCCCTCATGACTGGATTCTGCCAAACATGATTTCACAATATCCTTCGGGAAAATTGCCGGGTGCTTCAAATCCTTTCGTTCCCTGGAATTCCCCTTCAGAATCGGAATGTAGAAATCTCTGAGGTATCTGTGTTTATTGCAGTAATTGACCTCCCCCTTCGTCAAGCGAAATATCCATTCATAATAGGGCTTGTATTTGTTCTTGGCTGGATCGTAGCTGATATCGTATCTCCATATGAGGATGTCGGAGAGTATCCATTCCTTGGGCATCAATTTCAATATCCAGAATGGAGGTCTGCATTCACTTCCTCCATAGTTGTTCTTGATATTCAAGAAAATGTCAGAGGATATTCCATCCATTTTTTCGTTGAGCGATTCCATGGTTGTCTTAATAAGACAATGATACTGTCCCGGCGCAAGTTCATCTTCGTATCCCGTTCTCTCTGGCGCAACCATTTCTCCGGACCTGGTCGATGGCTTTGGAACGTTGAAAGGATCATATCCAATGTTGTATGGAGGGCTAGTAACAACATCATTTATGCTCTCAAGGGGAAGTTCTTTCAATCCCTGCCTGCAATCGACAATATAGTATTTTGCATAAGGGATCGTATCAATTTTTCCGCGAGCAAGAAGCCCCCCACCCGATTCTCGCTCGCCGAGTTCGGTTATCGGTAGCTCAATAAGTGGTATCTCGATTTTTCTAAATGCATCAGGTTTGCCGGATACTATTTGGTTTGGAATCCGTCCTGCCTCAGTGATGATGTTCTTAATTTTGCCTAAGTCATCAGAAGAGCACCGGAAATGAATCGTGTCTCCCTTGAGACTGTGACAAAAAATAATGCGCCCAAGAGCATTTGTTTCAATGGATCCATCGCAAATAGTCTCAATATTCTCTTGCTCGAACAGCTTCATTTGTGTTCCAATATTGCCGTCATCCAGCTCCTGAGAGAATGTCCAAACATTGCCAGGGTTTTTCCCAAGAGGATTGTTCCTCGGATCTGTTTTCCTCTTGTGTGGAATTCGAATCGCTTCAATATCGTAAGTAGAATCGGGCCAATTCCAAAGGTGAAACAGCTGGAAATTGGATTGAATTGTATTGCTTGATGTTCTTACTAGAATGATGTCTCTCAATCTGAAGTCAGGGTCTATCGATGCAAGATCTATGCCGTATTGCATGTGGCATTCGGAAAATTGCTCTCTGTCAAGTCCCCCGGATTCCAGCACTTTCAGTGAATGAATGGCGATAACAGATGCTTTACCTACCTTAATAATTCGTTTGATGAAGGCCGCATCCGGCAGTAGCTTATTGCCTGGCAATAACATCACAATGTCAGTCATGTTTTATCCTGTCAATTATTTGATCGATCGGAGACCCTCCATAACGCTCTGGCACTATATCCTTTATGTATGATATTGCTGTTGTCAAAGCAATCACCATCGGAGATACCGAAGCCATTTTCGAATTCCTGTCTGCGATACCAATTATAAAGTATGAAATCAATGATTTCATATTCTCATTCTACCGAGGCGGGGAATTGAAGAACCTCACTATTGTCAATGTAGTTGCCACTGCAAATCTACTTCAGAAGATAGATTTGAATGCGCTCTCACGAGCCGGTCTCGCGTTTAATGACAAAGCGGTAGATAGTGGCCTTATTGCTTATTCTAAGAATAAAGAAATGAAGGGGAAAGTATCGATCATTACATCTAGAAAGATGAATGGGAAAGTATCTATCTTTGCATCTGGAAAGATGATTAGTGTCGGAACAAATAATGAAGTCGATGCGCTTAAAGATCTTGAAAATGTGAAAGACACTCTCGTGAGTGCTGGAGTCATCCTGCCGATATCAATTCAGATTAAGGTTCCGAATATTGTGGCAACATTCGACCTTCAGAAGAAGATAGATCTTGAGAATCTTGCTATTGAGCAAGGAATGGTTTACGAACCTGAACAATTTCCGGGCGTAATATTCAAGATAGATAAGCCTTATAAATCGACAATTCTCATTTTTTCCTCTGGCAAACTTGTGATTACTGGTTTAAAGAATAAACATCAAATCGAACAGACTGCTCGACACTGTAAGGAAATGCTCGCTGGGTATATTCGAAAATGATTCCTGAATCAAGTATTTATTGATTATACGATCATCATCATATGAAATCCAATTCATTCCATCCTGGATTTGAAATATTTCTCGGTGTCTTTGTCAACAAAATGGACATAGCATCCCTTCATCCCGCGAGTCAATAATACCCTGTAGGTGTTCTTCACCAAATCTGTGAATTTTTGGCCGGATCTCTTCACAACCGAATCATAGGATTTCTCAAGATGACCCACCCAATCATTGGCATGAAAATCATATGAGAGATCATCGCCGAATATCACACCGACATAGTCAAACTCGAAACCCTGTGCGGTATATACGCAACCGATCTGCCCCAGACCGGTAGGATCGTACGCCCAGGTGACCGCCTTTGGTATCCCATTTGCGAGCTTTCGAGCTTCTGGTCTAGCATTCCAGGGTCTCTTGAATCCTCCAATGACAACATCGTTTGCTAGAGTCCCATCATTTTGCGTATCCGACCAAGGCCAGCAGAAACCAGCTGTCATGCGTGCCGTGAACCCATTTCGACTCCTATCGAGAATTGCGTTCTTGAGCTCTTCCGGGGTTTCGAATATTCTGAAATCAAATTCCTCCTTGTTTCCCCAGAGGGCGTTTGCAGTTCTCTTGATTCCGAGCGTGTTATTGACCCAATTTACGAATGCATCAGACCCAGCGCACCTGAACTGCGTCTCCAATTCGTACTCAAGGATCCTGCAACCGAGTTTTGATGCCTCCTCTCGGATGTATTGCGCAGAGCCTATCTCGTCCGGTCTTACGATCTGATGATCGTCGATAAAGAATACGGCGACCTTCGATGCCCTCAGCAACTCATCGATTTGGGAAGCCCCAGTTCGTTTCTTCGCTGCGGTGAATCTGTTGTTACTCGTCCGCCTTATCCTGTGTGATTCATCGGCAATTAGGACATCGACGGCGTTCGGCTCAGCATCAGTGTAGCTATTGAAATATCTAAATTGGGCACTTCCTCGCTGCCCAATGGCTTTCCTCAGAGTCTCCGTGAATGCACGAGATCCTGTTGCATATTGTGCATTGTATCCCTTTAGCAACAGATCTGCCATCAGATTGATGGCAATGACGGATTTCCCAGTTCCAGGTCCTCCTTTGACGATAAGTACAACTTTCTGTTTATCATGAAATCCTTGCTTTGTGCATGCAAATACGGTATCATAGACCACCAATTGATCATCCAGCAGAATATATTCGGACTTCCCCCGTATGACGTTCCCGACATGATCCATTAACTTCTTACTAGGCCAGTATTTCCCCTCCTCAATCCTCCTAAGGATTTCGATCCCATCGCCGTTTCTCATTCTGCCGATAAGATACTCTTTCAGCTTGTCTACATCATCGGCTGTGAAGGCTGGACATGTTTGGATTATTCGATTGAATTTCTCCGAAAATAGAACGTCTTCATTAATCCAGTTGTAATTGTGAAGATATGTGCATGCGCTGAGCTTGATCGGATCCATTCCATCATAGAATGCGGTGTGTCCTTCGAGGAGGTACATCCGATATCTGTCGACTTGGACCGAAGGGTGAAGTACTTCTCTCTCTGCACCTCCGACCCATGCAAGGACCTCATTATCCCCCTCCGTTGCCCTGCATTTATCCCATTGCTTGAGTTCTATAATCACAGCATTATCCTTTTTATCACTATCCTTTCCACAGATTAGACAATCGAGCCGTTTTGATGTTAGAGGGAGCTGATACTCCAGAATGATGCCGTGGTCAAGCAGTTCTGCAGATTGGAATATCAAAGTCGTCGCTCTTAGGGAATTCCTCCACGAATTCATTTCGGCCGGAGAAGGGTTCCATCCGTAATTCTCAAAAAAGGCATTCTTCAATTTCTCTGCAATTTGATTCTGAACCGTATCCTCAATGAACTGCCGAGAAGTACCGGAATACAATCTCATCGATCATTTCCTCCAACATCCCTTGATGAATCAATCGGTACTTCACTTTTCCGAATTCTTGAGATTAGCTACCTCATCCCAACTGGCTGCTTGTAACACCTTTTCAACTGGATATTTTCTCCTATTCTTCTCCAACTTGTCCGTCAAGGCGAATGATAGATCTATGCCAGTACTATTTGCAAGACACGCACAATATATGATCACATCCGCAAGTTCCTCGCCGATCCTTTTTCTAAGTTCGTTGTTAATTTTTTCACCATAATCAGGGGATTTCTTCCATTGAAATATTTCAAGCAGTTCTGCCGATTCAAGCACGATCGAAGCTGCGACGTCTTTGGCATTGTGATATTTCTCCCAGTCGCGTTCTCTAACATATTCAGATACAGTGGTCTGTAAATCATTGAAGCAAAATGATTTCTCTTTCATAATCTCTAACCAAAATTGCCTTCAATCATTTCTATGTTCCCTAATATCTTACATATTTCCATGAGATTATAGCCCTTATCTGAATAAGGACATCTAGTGAGATTAGTTTCTATGTTTCCAAACACATGGGAGTATGATTGACTGGATTTTGCCAGAAAATGGAAAATGGGCCTGTCCGGACCCGAAACGACTCTACTAGGTAGAATCTAATTTGCATTCTAGGGTTTTCAGGAGAAACGCACCTAAAACCCTACGAGGAGACCGTCAAGGTCTCTTCGATTTTCTTCTTTTTAATTCTCATCCCCCCAAGAGATAAGCGTTGCAAACGGAAAGGTGTTCATGTTCGCTTTGGACCATGATAACTAAAGATTACATTTGCGGATCGGAAATCATGCAGACTCCACAAAATTTGAAACCGTGGAAATTACAAGCTTAGACGAAAAAAGGGTGCGTAGCCTTTTATCAGGATTTCGTGAAGGCAACATTCTTTCATTGGAAATGCGGCTTCAGGGGTCTCACTAAGAACATGAAGGAATACGACACCGAAGGCTGGCAGATTCTAAACAAAGACCTATCTGAGACTGCCAAGTTGGTCGGGGACAATGCTTACTTGCTCGCTATTCGCAGAACGATAGGCTTGACACCTAGCGACCCAATATTTATCTCAACCCGTTGACTTTCGATAATCTGTTGCATTAGGATCACTATGGATAAATTCACGAAGAAAAAGCGCTCGGAAATAATGTCGAGGATTAGAGGCAAGAACACAAGACCGGAACTTGTTCTCAGAAAAGCCCTTTGGTCAGAAGGATTCAGATACCGGGTTCATTACGGGAAGGAGAAAATCGACATAGCTTTTCCTTCAAAGAAGGTAGCTGTTTTTGTCGATGGGTGCTTTTGGCATCAATGTCCGATTTGCAGGCACAAAACGCCCGCGTCCAATCGTAAGTTCTGGCAGCAGAAATTTGAGAAGAACGCTGAGAGGGCACGGTTCTCAGATAGGAAGCTGACCGAGTCCGGATGGACGGTGATACACGTCTGGGAGCACGACGTGTTGAAGCGGACTGAACAATCCGCTCAAAGGATAATTAGGATCCTTCAGAAGCCATTGCAGTAATAATCCTCCTTCCGAGCTTCTCCGAGTAAAGTGGAGGAAACGCGTTCCCAATCTGGCGAGTAATGCTGACAATGCCGCCAGCGAATACGAAATCATCGGGAAAGGTTTGCAGTCTTGCAGCTTCCCTCGGAGTTATGGCCCGATTCTGCTGGGGATGCAGGTATCTGCCTCTCGTGGGGTTGCAGCAGCCAGTCGTAATCGTCGGTGAAGGCTCATCCCAGGCCATGCGACCGAGAACATCATTAAAGCCGTTCTTCCCTTTATGGCATTTGTACCACAACCGGCGGGGCATTTGTCTCCGGCTCCCTCCGTTCTTAGGCACCGATAAAATCTTTTTCATGATGCTTTCGGAGTGTGAGGAAGCGATGTGATTTGGGATTCTGCTTGATCTCCATCCGGCTGCAAGAGGCTGAAGGTCCGAGATTGCATCCCGGACGGTTCTCCAAGGGGCGATACTCTCATTCTCCGGATTTCCTGCGTGCGTTTTCTCCGGGAAGAGGAACCTTTTCATAATTTTCTTATCCCGACAACCGACTATTACGAGTCTGGTCCTCCTTTGAGGCACTCCGAAATCTCGCATATCGACGAGTTCATATCTAATGTGATAGCCCATTCCTCGTAAACTGTGAAGCGTTCTATCAAAATACGCCTCACGATCCATGATTCTGGGCACATTCTCAAAAACCAGGAACAATGGCCTGATTATCCTGACCGCATCCACATATCGGTGTACCAAATCATTGCGCCGGTCGCGCACCCCCTTGTCGTTCAACCCGCTAAACCCCTGGCATGGAGGACAGCCTAGCTGAATCGCCGTCTCATTTCGGTCCAGTCCCGCAGAACTCAATATCTCCCCTGGATCCATTTCAAAGAGATCCGCATGTAGGGCTTTTGATTGCAGGTTCTGATTGAATGTCTTAAGCCCTTCGGCATCGATGTCGACTCCCAGTGCGATCGAGAAACCCGTTCGCTGAAATCCAAGAGCTGATCCGCCAGCTCCGCAGAATAAATCGATTAACGGTTTCTCATCCGTCGCGCCAGCCCCAACAGACATCAAGGGAGTATCGAATCATAGATTTATTAATGCCGGCCACTGCAAGCAGACTCGACTATCTTCGCATTTATCAAGCGCCCCTTAGCTTGAGAATTCTAAGGAATTCTCGATATCTGTCTTCAGCTTCCGAGAGAAGCTCTGCATAGGTCGTGAGATGAATCGGAGTGTCGCCGTAGGTAGATTCGGACGCAGCCTCGCACTTCCCTCCGATCATGAAGATCTCCTTCTTCCGATTAGGATAATGCGGTTTTAGCTGGTCGACATAACCGCAGGCCTGAGAGTAGTCATCCGATCTAAGCACATATGCCCCATTCTTTATCTCGATGATTACGATTTTCTTTCCTCGCGAGAGACATATGAAATCCGGTCTTTCGGTTGCCCCCTTCGTGTGCGGTATATTCTCTTTTTTCAGGAGCGTGTCAATCTGTTGATTGCTAGTCATCATCATATAATCCTCACCGACGAGCCAGATATTGTTCTCAATCACTGGGTGTATCTCCTTCAGCTCAAGAACCATGAATTTCTCGACGATCCTCCTCAATTCCGAAATCGCATCAAGCCTATGGGCTACTATGTCAGACCATTTCCAGACATCGGCAAGCCCGTATTTGCTGAAGAGCAACGCAAATCGTTTTATGTCGGACGGTGAGTTTTTCGAGATTTCATCAAGAATCAATGTAATATCGGACGCTTCCGCTATGTCGGTGCAACTTCTCGCAAGTTTGATTACTTCCTTCTCATCTTCCCAGGGTATCTCATCGATTATTCTATCGATTGTTGCGGAAGTCTGGTCCCTGACCTCCTTCGATAATTTGGACAGGCTCTTCTTCATTTTTTTGTCTTTGCGTATTCTGGCTTTGGCTTTTTCCGTACGATCCTTCTGTACTCTGGCCGCGACCTGTTTCAATTTAGTCCTCGCCCACTCAGAGAAGGCCAAATACGAAGGGCTCGATTCATTGAATCCATCGCGGTCAGTAGCGATTGTGAATCCTTCAATCTCTTTCCTAGGGGAAATTGGATCGAGGAAATCCGCTTCGACTTCACCTATGATGTATGCATAGTTTATGGCATGCGAGACTCCGGGTCCCAGGTCGAAAGTGCTCGAATGTTTGACAATTCTCCCTCGAACCCGGACGGAGAACCCAGGCCACTTAGTAGGCCTATCAACGATCTTGTACCAACCTTTGACACGACCGTATCCCTTAATCTCCTCATTAATCTCAAAATAGGCACCGGGGAGATCCACTTGCTTAACTTCTACTCCGTTAACGATAATCTTGAATTTCTCTTCCTCTCCGAATTCCGCGGCCAGATAATGGCGAAGATCCTTCGGAGATACTCTGTTGACATCCCTATTAATGTCAATTAATTCGACCGTCGTCCCTTTTTGAAGTCCGCGTCTGCTGGTAACTATGTTGATTGGGAATTTCTCGAGGTCGACGTCTTTATTAATCTCATCTCGGTCAATAGTGAACTCAGAGGTCTTCCCCGCCTTGGTGGTTGTATAATGCATCTTCCTTGCAAGACCTAGGCCTGCCAATTTTCCAATACCTTTGTTTCCCAATACCATCCGGCCCAACTCAGTCTTCTGGGAATCAACCCGTCTGTCATAACCGAGGTAAAGAAATTTGTCCAGTACTTCTAGGGCAGTCATTCCGTCTCCATTGTCCTCAATGATGATTTTTGCCTTTGCCGCGTCCCAGTCAGACGGAAGTGTGATTTCCACTTTCCTCGCATCTGCATCGTGACAATTGGAAACCAATTCGGAGATTGCCTTTGAAGCATTCTTATACATCGCGATGCTGAAATGATCCAATAGCCTCGGATTGATCTTGAAATGCCCGTTCACTGATTCAGATTTCCCTTCTATTGAATCACCCATATGTCATACCACCAGGATTCTTTATTGGGGTCATTGTCAGGATTTTCTCTTGCTCATTGAACCCAGTCAGAATAACTGAAATCATCCATTTCCCTCTCAGCCTTATAGCGAAGCATCCTATTTCACATTTCATCATGTTTATTTATAGATATTCTTGGCCTGAAGCCACCCCGTTAGATATGCATCAGCCATCACCAGCCCACAATATCCTAATTAACGGCTAGGAACCAAAGAGGACTGTTACAAATATACTGATTGAATCAGAAGGACAATTGATGCCCCGAGCAATTTATGATTTTGAGACTTTCGGAAAATGCTCCCATGAAGGCGAAAGCATGGACATGGAGTCAGGATGCTGATTCCGCCCGAAAGTTATATTTGACAGTTGTGCGGTGTTTATGAACTGCAGGTAAGTCCCGATCGGTAATGACCGCTTTGCCAACGGTCACTTGCGCCATGTGACGCTTGAGGGCAAAATCCCGATCGGGGGCTGCATATATTTTTCCTTCTGATTCCAGTACGTCTCGAAGCATATCACATCTTTGATGGTTCTGTAATAAGTCGAATCTCCTCCAGAATATTTCTTGTGAAGTGCTCCGGCAATGAAATCTGCGACGATCAATCCTTGGCAGGTTCCAGGGGAGTTCATTTGGAGAATAATGCTGGGAGGAATGAAGCGCAGTCTTCTGCATTCCTCATCTATAGCGTTCGAAATGTGTTCCTTGAAGCAATGCGTGACTCGCCTATGGAACGGTGCCCGATCGAATGTGATGTTGATCGTCTTCCGGATTCTCTCGAACCTCATGATCTCCCTCGCAAGCTGGCTGCACATGGTCAGATATAACAATCCTCTGTGCTCTGCAAAGAAATCATTCACTGCTGTCTTATCAAGCACTATCGAACCGATGTATATGCAGGGTAATTCGGTGACAGACTCCAATAACCTCCTTCTGGTCTGAGGGAAAGCAGAGTTGAATTTCAGCTCAACATCACTGCGCAATGCGTGGCTCTTAAGATTCCCTGCTCGAATCCGACGTGGAATGCGTTCCAATCTGCGGACATTTTCAGAAAATATTGCCGCCAGGACCACATACTTCGAAGATTTTCCCGAAAACCCAAAATCTCCCGACTCATCGACAAAGACATGGCAATTATCCATGCATGGCCAGTCACTTGCCCAACTATGGATAAACTGGATGCACGCAGACTGATTGCAACCTTAATCAGAGCATGCTCGAAATTAGACCAGAGCATCTCGGAAAACCTTTGTTTTGCCAAAACATTATTAAAGGTGAATTCTTGCAAACCTTTATTAATTGCCAAATCTCTATTAAAGGTGAATAAGATGGAGCAATACCTAACTGACTTCAATAGCAGGCTGAGAAAGAACTGGCCAGGAAGCTTGGTCAAAGTCGATGGCATCAACGAACCGCATGCTAAGGAATACCTGAACAAATTGGCAAAGATAGGAAAGATAGAAAGAGTGTCCTGGGGTTGGTATTGGGTTCCGGCAAGAACTAGGAGCGCACAGGACTTTCTGCGCAGAGACAGGAACTTCAAAGTATTGGCAAACCAGACCGCCGCTTCATATTGGAATCATGACTTCGTCCACAGAGACGTCTACGTCGTGAAGGTCAATGACAGATCATATGCCAAAGCATTGGAGATTTTCGCCTCGGGGAAGGGATGGCGCATACAATCAATATACACTGATGAGCAACTGAAGTATGTCTCGATCAACGGATTGCACATTGAGAACATGGAGCAAGCTATCGTGAATTGCCTGAAGAGCTACGCCTTCGTGGATGCGTTCGCGGCAATGAATGTCAACAGGGACAGGATAAAGATTGGTGAGGTGGAGCGCCGTTACTACTGGGAGAGGCTGCCGCACAGCGATGTGAGGATTCGATCCATCCTCGCTTACGCCTGGGCCAGGATTGCCGGTGGTACCCCCCGAAGGATCGCCGACGATTATGTGAGAAGAAACATCGATGATGCCGTGGATAAGGTGGTTGGGGTTGGCCAGGCAGATTGATGTCATGCGCAAGAGG
>Ga0315281_10001094_pt1 | contig 39782 bp, 35 predicted proteins | sample YL17G07_0_MG_FD_204540 | JGI IMG/M metagenome (GOLD analysis project Ga0315281, IMG submission 204540) | Sediment microbial communities from Yellowstone Lake, YNP, Wyoming, USA - YL17G07_0 | ecosystem: Environmental > Aquatic > Freshwater > Lake > Sediment | place: USA: Wyoming | collected...
TTGTTCTCCGCGTTCGGCGGGGACTCATTGTGGACGCGTCTCGCCGACGCGAGGACCTCGGCGATCCTGACCCAGAGGAAGCACGTGGGGAAGGTGCGCAAGATTCGCGAGAGGCTCCCCGAGCTGCGGCACATCGTGGTGGTGGATGCGGGCGAAGGCCCCCTGCAGGAACGCGAGGTGGCCATGGCCCTCGACGAGCTGCCGCGGGTGGAGAGGCTCGATGTCTACCCCTCGACCTCGGAGACCCCGTCCGTCCTCCACTACACCTCGGGCACCACGGGCCAACCGAAGGGCGCCCAGCACGTTCACTACTCGATCGTTTCCCAGTACCTGACGGCCAAGTGGGTGCTCGACCTGCAACCCGATGACATCTACTGGTGCAACGCCGACCCGGGCTGGGTGACCGGCACTTCCTACGGCATCATCGGCCCCTGGGCGAACGGCACGACCCAGGTGGTGTTGGACTCGGGCTTCTCCACCGAGCACTGGTACGCATTCATCGACAAACACCGGGTCACGGTCTGGTACTCGGCGCCCACCGCGATCCGGCTCCTGATGCGCGACGGCACCAAGGTCGCCAGGAAGTACGCCCTCACCTCGCTGCGCCACCTCTGCAGCGTGGGTGAGCCGCTCAACGCGGAAGCCGTGATCTGGTCGCAGGAGGCGTTCGGGCTGCCGTTCCACGACACCTTCTGGCAGACCGAGACCGGCTGCATCGTGGTCACCAACTTCCCCGGCATGCCCATCAAGCCCGGCTCGATGGGCAAGCCGTTCCCCGGGATTACCGCGACCGTGCTCAACCCCAAGACGAACGAGCCCTACGACCAGCCCGGCCCCGTCGGGCTGATCGCGCTGCGCCCCGGCTGGCCTTCAATGATCCGAAGCTACTGGAACAATCCGAACGGCTACGCGAGCAAGTTCAAGAACGGCTGGTACCTGTGCGGGGACCGGGCGAGCATCGACCCGGATGGGTACTTCTGGTTCGTTGGCCGCGACGACGACGTGATCAACACAGGGGGTCACCTGGTGGGGCCGTTCGAGATCGAATCGGCACTGCTCGAGCACCCCGCGGTGGCCGAGTCGGCGGCGGTGGCGAAACCCGATCCGGTGAACATGGAGGTCGTCAAGGCGTTCGTGACGCTGAAGCCCGGCTTCGAGGGCGGCCCCGACCTCGAGCTCGAGATCATGAACTTCGTCCGCAAGAAGCTCTCGCCGCTCGCGATGCCGCAGGAGATCGAGTTCGTCCCCAGCCTCCCCAAGACCCGCAGCGGAAAGATCGTGCGCCGAATCCTGCGGGCCAAGGAGTGGGGCGAGCCGGTCGGTGACACCTCGACGCTGATGGACGAATGATGGAAAGAAAGACAATAGGCACGAGGCAACAACGACATTCGAACCGGCCTGCGAATGACTGTCGTGAGCCGTGGGCGGACCCGAGCGGAGGATCCAGATGGACGAGCTGAAACAGGTGATTCGGGACTACCTCGTGAAGGAGTACCTGGAGGAGGGGGACGACCGCCAGATCGGTGAGGACACGCCGTTGATCACCGGGGGCATCGTCGACTCCTTCTCGATGGTCTCGCTCAAGCGCTTCCTGGAGAGGAAGTACAGCATCCAGATTCCGGACGCCGAGGCGACGCCCCAGGCGTTCGATACGGTCAACAGCATCGCGGCGCTGGTGACCAGGTTCACCCAGCGGTAGACAGGAGGGCGTATGGCGTACAGCGGCAGGGCCCGCGAGTCGTACCAGAACGAGCTTGCCAACCTGCGTGATCAGGGCCTGTTCAAGGAGGAGCGGTACATCCACGCGCCCCAGGGGGCGGAGATCGAGGTCGAGTTTCCCACCGGCAACCCGCCCAGGAAAGTCATCAACATGTGCGCCAACAACTACCTGGGGCTTTCCAGCCACCCCGAAGTGGTGGCGGCGGCGCACGCGGGTCTCGACCACCGCGGCTACGGGATGTCGTCGGTGCGGTTCATCTGCGGCACCCAGGACATCCACCGGGAGCTCGAGAACAAGCTCACGGAGTTTCTGGGAACCGAGGACACGCTGCTGTTTCCCTCCTGCATGGACGCCAACGCCGGGGTCTTCGAGGCGGTGCTCTCCGAGCAGGACGTGATGATCGCCGACAGGCTGGTGCACGCCTCGATCGTGGACGGCATGCGCCTGTGCAAGGCGATGCAGGACACCTTCAAGCACTCCGACATGGGTCACCTCGAGGAGAAGCTCGCCGAGCACCAGGACAAGCGCTTCCGAATGGTGATCACCGACGGTGTCTTCTCGATGGACGGGGACATCGCCAAGCTGGATGCGATCGTTGCGCTCGCCGAGAAGTACGACGCGATGGTGTGCATCGACGACTCCCACGCGTCCGGCTTCATCGGCAAGACGGGCCGCGGAACCCACGAGCGCTGCGGGGTGGTGGGCCGGATCGACATCATCACCACGACGCTCGGCAAGGCGCTGGGTGGGGCCTCGGGCGGGTGCGTCTCGGGACGCCGGGAGCTCGTGGAGATGTGCCGCCAGCGCGCGCGCCCTTACCTCTTCTCCAACACGGTCGCGCCGGTCATCGTCTCGGGGGCCCTCAAGGTGCTGGAGCTGATCTCGGCCACGACCGAGCGACGCGACAAGCTCGAGAAGAACACCCTGTACTGGCGAAAGCTCCTCACCGATGCGGGTTTCGACATCAAGCCCGGCGAGAGCCCGATCATCCCGGTGATGCTCTACAACGCCAAGCTCGCGCAGGACGTGGCGCGTGACCTCTTCACGGAAGGGATCTACGTCGTGGGGTTCTTCTTCCCGGTGGTGCCGAAGGGTCAGGCGCGAATCCGCACGCAGCTCTCGGCGGCCCACGACAAGCACCACCTCGACGCGGCCATCGAGGCCTTCACAAAGGTGGGGAGGAAGTACGAGATCCTAAGGTTAGGCAAGAACCAGATCATCGAGAAGTACGGGCTCTAGCCCGGAGTATTCATAGGGGGCCGTTACGAGGGCGCGGAGGTGGCTGCCATGGTGGGCGAACGTAGGGGTGAGGACCGGAGCCGTACTGGCGAGTACGGCGGCACGGTCCGAGCCCCGAGTACGCCCGCCAGGGCGGCCAGATCCGCGCTCGCAGTAGGCACCCTCGTGAATAGTCCGGGCTAAGGGAGGGGGCCGGCCATGGCCAAAGCACAGACCATCGAGGTTCCGCTGCCGGAGGGCGTGCAGCCCAGCAAGCTCGACCTCGAGCTCCTGAAGGCCACGTTTCAGGCGATCGTCACCTTGCGCACGGAGGGTGGCCGGGAGTGGGAGGAGGTCCTCTGCCAGCTGGAGCGCGACGGCTGGAGCGTGCACTGGGGGCTGTGCTGGCACGCGGAGGCCAAGCGTGGCGGGGACTTCGAGCAGGCCAGCGGCAAGACCCTCGACGGGACGTTTGCCGAGCTTGCTCAGCTCGCCCGTCTGGACATGGTGGGCCACTGCCCCTAGAGCCTTTTCGCTCCGAAGAGGACGGCACCCCGCGTGCGAAGCGCACGCGGCGGTTCGCCCGGCACGAGCGGAGCGATCGGGGGTCCAGAGTCGCCGTGCAACGACTGCGGCCGGTTCGTGCCGTCCCGGCGGCGCTCGCTTCTACTTCGCCCGCTGGCTCGGCATCCGCATCGACGTGCACGAGTGTGCGACCTATCTGGGCGCTCGCAGCCAGGGCCAGGACCATGGGTGGCTCGACACCGGCCGCTGGTTCTTCGACACCGAGCTCACGGGCGGTGTGCTCGCCTCATTCGGCGCAAAGTAGACTCGCGGAGCCTCCGGACCCGAGCGCCTGGCAGCGAACCCGTCGGCTCGGAGGATGTTGCGACAAGCTCACCTCGAGGAGCCTTGATAAATCCGGAAATTTAAGTCATGATTTCCCGGTTTGGGAAACCGGGAGCCGGACGAGGCCCGGGACCCCAGCCGGGGAGAGCCATGAAGATAACCGCGACCGAGGAGTACGGGATGCGCTGCATGTTGCAGCTGGCACTGCACAACCGGCAGACCGTCCCTCTCTCCGAGCTCGCAGGCGCCGAGGGGATCGCGCCGCCATTCGCGGCCAAGGTGCTGCTGGGGCTCCGGCGCGCCGGCCTGGTGGTCGCGACCCGTGGCCGGAACGGCGGGTACGCGCTGGCTGCGCCCCCCGAACAGATCACGGTCTTGCACATCCTGAAGGCCCTCGGCAAACCGCTGTTCGATTCCACCTTCTGTCACGACCACGGGAGCCCTGACGCCGCCGACTGCTCGCGGCTGACCGACTGCTCCCTGCGGCCCGTGTGGGCACACCTCGATGCGCTGCTGAGGCGGTTCTTCGCGCAGACCACGCTGGCCCAACTCGCGGCCGGGGAGCGCCTAACCGACCGACACTTGCAAGAGCGCTGGTCGCTCACCGTCCCCGCGAGCTGGGGCGAGGGCGCTGACGCCAAGAGAGGAACACAATGAGCCACTCCGCGAAACCCGTTTTCTCGTGCATCGACGTGCACGTGTGGATCGCCGAGAAAGAGGTTGTGAAAGGCGTGGACCTCGCCGTCTCGGCCGGTGAGATCCACGCGATCATGGGTCCGAACGGCTCCGGCAAGTCCACGCTCGCCAATGCGCTGATGGGGCACCCCGCGTACACCCTGGAGGGCACCGTCGAGCTCTCCGGCGAGGATGTGACCTCCCTCTCGCCCGACGAGAAAGCCCGCCGGGGTATGTTTCTGGCCTTCCAGTATCCGGTGGCGGTCCCGGGGGTCACGGTGGCGTCGTTCCTGCGCGCGGCCGTTGCCGCCGTTCGTGGCACCGAGGTGCCGGTGCGCGAGTTCCGCAAGGAGCTGCTCGCCCGCATGGAGGACCTCGAGATGGATCCGGCCTTCGCCGGCCGATACCTCAACGACGGTTTCTCGGGGGGCGAGAAGAAGCGCCTCGAGATCCTGCAGCTGCTGATGCTCAAGCCCCGCTTTGCGTTGCTCGACGAGACCGACTCGGGGCTCGACATCGACGCCCTCAAGGTGGTAGCCGAGGGCATCAAAGCCGCCGCTTCGCAGGACGTCGGGATGGTGCTTGTGACCCACTATCAGCGCCTGCTCAACTACGTCCGCCCGCACGTGGTGCACGTCTTCATGGACGGTCGCATCGTGCGCACGGGCGGGCCGGAGCTCGCGCTCGAACTCGAGGAGCGCGGGTACGACTGGCTCGAAACGCCAGCAACCGCCGGAGGTGCGTGATGGCATCGCCACGCAAGGTCGCGGACATTGGGACCGACTATGCTCAACGGTACGGGTTTCATGACCCGGAAGAGTACTTCCTCCGCTCGCCCAAGGGCCTCTCTCACGAGGTGGTGGAGGCGATCTCGCGCCTGAAGAAAGAGCCGGAGTGGATGCGCGAGTTCCGTCACAAGGCGCTCGACATATTCCTCGCGAAGCCGATGCCGACGTGGGGCGACACCCAGATGCTCTCGGAGATCAACTTCGACGAGATCACCTACTTCGTGCGCGCCACCGAGAAGCAGGGCGAAACCTGGGACGAGGTTCCCGAGAACATCAAGCGCACCTTCGACCGCCTCGGCATCCCGGAGGCGGAGCGCAAGTTCCTTTCCGGGGTATCGGCCCAGTACGAGTCCGAGGTGGTCTACCACTCGGTGAAGGAGGAGCTCACCAAGCAGGGTGTGATCTTCCTCGACATGGATTCGGGGCTTCGCGAGCACGAGGCGTTCGTCCGGGAGTACTTCGCCACCGTGATCCCGGCCGCCGACAACAAGTTCTCGGCGTTGAACAGCGCGGTGTGGTCAGGCGGCTCGTTCATCTACGTGCCGAAGAACATCGAGGTCACGATTCCGCTCCAGGCCTACTTCAGGATCAACGCGGAGCGCATGGGCCAATTCGAGCGCACCCTGATCATCGCCGACGAGGGCTCCAAGGTGCACTACATCGAGGGCTGCACGGCACCCGTCTACTCGAGCAACTCGCTGCACTCCGCCGTCGTCGAGCTGATCGCCAAGAGGGGCGCCCGCATCCGCTACACGACGATCCAGAACTGGTCCAACAACATCTACAACCTGGTGACCAAGCGTGCGGTGGCCTGGGAGGACGCGGTGGTCGAGTGGGTGGACGGCAACCTTGGCTCCAAGCTCACGATGAAATACCCGGCGATCTTCCTCAAGGGGGAGCGTGCCCATGGCGAGGTGCTCTCCATCGCGTTTGCGGGGCCCGGCCAACACCAGGACGCGGGCGCCAAAGCGGTCCACCTCGCACCGAACACGACCTCGAAGATCACCTCCAAGTCGATCTCCAAGGGCACCGGCCGCGCCACCTACCGCGGCCTCGTCAAGGTGCGCAAGGGCGCAACCGGCTGCAAGACTTCGGTGCAGTGCGATGCCCTGCTCATCGGGGAAGCGGCTCGCACCGACACCTACCCGACCATGGAGATCGCGGAGGATCAGGTTCGTGTCGAGCATGAGGCCCGCATCTCCAAGCTGGGCGACGAGCAGCTCTTCTACCTGCGCTCCCGCGGCCTGACCGACGACCAGGCACGTCTGATGATCGTCAACGGCTTCATCGAGCCGTTCGTGAAGGAGCTCCCGATGGAGTACGCGGTGGAGCTGAACCGGCTCATCGAGCTCGAGATGGAGGGCTCCGTTGGCTAGCCGCGCCGCTACCGGGGCGACTCTCCCGATGCTCGCGCTCGAGCACGTGGCGGAGCTCTCGAGCGTAGCGGGCGAGGACCGCGCGCTGCTCGCGCTGCGCAACCAGGCCCGTGAGCTGCTGACGCCGCTCCTCCTCCCCGACCGGGCACGGCACCTGTGGCGCTACACCGACCCGACCCGCTTCCTCCCCGACACCGACCCGACCGACCTGACGCCCACCGACGTGGGCCCCACGTGGCGCCTCGAGGAGCCGCTTTCGGTGGCCGGTCTGCTGGCCGGAGGGGCGTTGCGCGTCGTGGAGGTGGATGCCCAGGCGCGCAAGGCGGGCGTGGAGGTCGAGGACCTCCACCGCGCCAAGGCGGCCGAGATGCTGGGCCAGGCGGTGCCACCGGGTCACGGATTTGTCGAGGACATCAACACCGCGGCCTGGCGCGGGGGTGTGCTGGTGCGCGTGCCGGCCGGAGTCGCGCTCGAGCACCCCATCCGGCTGCGCGTGGTGGCCGGTCCTCTCACGCTGCCGCGCGTCCTCGTCGTGGCCGGCGAGGGCAGCTCGTTCGAGATCATCGAGGGCCACGTCGGGGGTGACTGCTCCGGTGGCAAGGTTCTGGGCGTCACGGAGATCCTCGTGGCCCGCGATGCCAACGTCCGCTACGGCCTCGTGCAGCGCTGGGACCCCGGCATTGTGGGGCATCTCACCGCCCGGGCGCGCGTCGCCGCAGGGGCCCGCTTCCAGCTGTCGTTGGCCTCGTTCGGCGGCAGCACCTTCAAGGCCGACGTCGGCGCATATCTCGCCGGCGAGGGTGCCGAGGTGGAGACTGCCGGCGTGGCCATGGGTGGCGACCAGCAGCACTTCGACCACCACACCGAGCACATCCACGAGGCACGGAAGACGTCCTCCAACCTCGACTTCAAGGTCGCGCTCACGCACGCGGCCCGCTCGACCTACACCGGGATGATCCGGATCGCGCGCCACGCGGGCGGAAGCGAGGCGTACCAGGAGAACCGCAACCTGTTGCTCTCCCACGACGCGCGGGCCGAATCGATCCCCGAGCTCGAGATCCTCACCGACGACGTGCGCTGCTCGCATGGCACCACCGTGGCCCCCATCGACCCGGAGCAGCTTTTCTACCTCCAAAGTCGGGGCCTGGCGAACCTCCAGGCGATGCGTGTGATCGTGTACGGCTTTCTGGACCAGACCCTCGCGCGCTTGCCGCAGACCACCCGGGAGCGCATCGAGGCGCTGGTGGCCGCGCGGCTGCACACTGAGTGACGATGACCGCGACCGCCCCCCCTCGCACGACGCTCGACCCCAACGCACTGCGGGCGCGCTTCCCCATCCTGCAGCGCCAGGTGCACGGGCACCGTCTCGTCTACCTGGACAACGCCGCCACCACGCAGAAGCCGGAGACGGTTTTGGCTGCGCTCCAGCACTACTACGCCAACTCCAACGCCAACGTGCACCGGGGCGTGCACACGCTGGCGGAGGAGGCGACCGCGGCGTATGAGGCGTGCCGGTCCCGAGTGGCCCGCTTCGTGAACGCTCCCGACGAACGTGGAGTGATCATCGTCCGCAACGCCACCGATGCCCTCAACCTGGTGGCGCGCTCGTGGGGTGCGACCCTCACCGCCGGGGACGAGGTGCTGCTTTCCGAGATGGAGCACCACTCGAACCTGGTCCCCTGGATCCTGCTCGCGCGCGAGCGTGGTGTCGTGCTCCGCCACCTCCCGATCACCGACTCGGGCGAGCTGGACATGGCGGCGCTGCCCGCGATGCTCTCGCGTCGCACCCAGATCGTGGCGCTCACCGCGATGTCGAACGTGCTCGGGACCATCAACCCGATCGCGGAGATAGCGGAGACCGCCCACCGCGTGGGCGCGGTCATGGTGGTCGACGGTGCACAGTCCGTGCCCCACATGCCGGTGGATTTCCAGGCGCTGGGTGCGGATTTCCTCGCATTCTCGGCCCACAAGGCGTACGGGCCCACGGGCATCGGTTTCCTGGTCGCGAAGCCGGAGCTACTGGATCGGATGGAACCGATCAGCGGCGGAGGCGAGATGATCCGGGCCGTCCACCTCGACTGGGCCACCTGGAACGAGATCCCCCACAAGTTCGAGGCCGGCACCCCCAACATCGCCGACGCGGCGGCGTTCCCGGCCGCACTCGACCTGCTGGAGGAGCTGGGCATGGACGCGGTGCGGGCCCACGAGCGCGACCTCGTCGGGTACGCCCTCGAGCGCCTGCGCTCGCTGGAATGGCTCGAGCTGCACGGGCCGCTCGATCCCGCCAGGCGCGGCGGCCTGGTCTCTTTCGTGGACCCCGAGATCCACCCTCACGACCTCGCCCAGGTGCTGGATGGTCGCGGCATCGCGATCCGCGCCGGTCACCACTGCGCCCAGCCGCTGATGCGCCGGCTCGATGTCCCGGCCACGGCCCGGGCTTCCCTTGCCGTCTACAATGACCGCGATGACGTGGATGCGCTGGTGGATGGGCTCGTGGCAGCCCGGAAGTACTTCGGGCTCGAGAGTTGAGGCTCGGGGCTTGAGGGTGGCGTGACGAGGCAGGCGTCTGTCCGCAGGCCACAAGCCCCAGGCCACAAGCCACATGCGAGGCGGTGAGGCACGCATGGTCGATCGCCCCGAGGTCGCACTGGACGAGCTCTACCGCGAGGTGGTCCTGGACCATTATCGCCACCCCCGGGGGCGGGCACCGCTTTCCCGGGTGGACGCTCGCGCCCACGGTCTCAACCCGGTGTGCGGCGACGAGGTGCATCTCCACCTGTCCCTCGACGGTGACCGCATCACGGGCGTCGAGGTGCAGGGGCGCGGCTGTGCGATCTGCACCGCTTCGGGGTCGATGATGGCGGAGTTGATCCCGGGTCGCAGCGAGGCGGAAGCGGGGGTGTTCGCCGAGGCTTTTCGGAGCGTCATGCACGGGAAGCCTGCGCCGCCCGATGTGGATCTTGGCGACCTCGAGGCGCTCGAGGGCGTGAAGAAGTTCCCCGTGCGCGTCAAGTGCGCGCTGCTCCCCTGGGTCACCCTCGCGGACGCCCTGCGGGCTTGGCGGGACGGGGCCACCGAGGCGACCACCACCACCGAGATCGAGGAGGCGAAACCGTGAGCCCGTTGACCGTGGAAGCGGTGCGCGAGGCACTCAGGCCAATTCAGGACCCCGAGATCTTCATCTCGATCGTCGACCTCGGGCTCATCCGGGCGATCGAGGTCTCACCGGACGCCACCAAGGTAAAGGTCACGATGACGCTCACCACCCCGTTCTGCCCCGAGGGCCCGATGATCGTCGAGGCGGTGAACGAAACACTGCGGGCACTCCCGGGCGTGCACGAGGCCGAGGTGGATCTCCAGTGGAACCCACCCTGGGATCCCCGCAAGGAGGCCTCGGAAGAGGTCAGGGCCGAGCTGGGAATCTGGGACTGACATCGGCTCGCCGCCGGGCGAGCCGATGTCATTTTGACTCGCGCCCCGCCAGAGGCGGGGGACGAAGGGTCCCGCGAAGCCGTGAGGTGCACGGCCCCGTTCATCAGGAAAAAACGAGACAGGGAAGCAGGTCCGAACCGCCCGGCCCAGCTATGCCGTGGCGAAGCTGGCCACCGCCTGCGTCTCGTCCTCGAAGACCTCCAACAAAGGCAAGATCTGGCTCAGGTGCAGCGTGTGCTTGATGCGGTCCCCGGGGCGCAGCAGCTTTATCGAGGCGCCGAACTCGTTGGCGAGCTTCCAGCTGGCGACCAACTCGCCCACGCCGGCGCTGTCCATCCGCTTGATCCTGGCGAGGTTGAGCAGGATTTTCCTCCAGCCCTCTGCAACCAGCTCGTCGACGATCTCGCGGAACAAGTCGTCACCGTCCTCCGCCACCAGGTCGCCCCGGAGGTCCACAATTACCACGTCGTCGCTGTGGCGAACGTCGGCATGCATGCGGGGATTCTAGCCCCTTTCTCCGGCCGCGCGAGCCGCCCCCGGTGGCGCCGGCCACTGGGCTATACTTGATGCGGGAGCAAAGGGGGAGCGAGCGGCGCATGTACGGGGCGCAGCGCAACACGCTGGCCGTGGCCTTGCAGTCCGAGGTCTTCGAGAGCCTCGCCAGGGTCCTCCGGGCCAACCAGTTCCACGCCGAATACGAGGCAACCGCCACGAACGGTCTGGAGACCATCTCGCTCCTTTCCTTCGACGCGATCCTGGCCGGTTATCCGCTCCCCGACATGCCCATGCAGGCTTTCCTCGACGCCGTGCGCAGGGACGAGTCCCCCTGCCGCTCCGCGGGGCTCATCCTGCTGGTGGGCCGGGACGCACTCGAGGAGACCCAGCGCTTCGTGGGTCGGGGTGCCAACAGAGTGCTGACCGTGGACGAGTTCCTCGCTCGGCTGCCCCACGTCATCCTGCGGTTGCTCGAGGTGCCGCCCCGCGTTGCCCTGCGGCGAAAGCTGCAACTCGCCGTGGCCCTCTCCCCGAGCTCCAACCACGTCACCTGCCTGAGCGAGAACATCTCCACCACCGGCATGCTGGTCAGGACGGACCGCACCTACCCGATCGGCACCCAACTCGGTTTCGAGCTGGCGCTCCCCGGGGACAGCTCGCCGGTACGGGGGTACGCGGTGGTCGTGCGACACACCACGACCGATTGGGAGCCGGTAGAAGGTTTTGCGGTGCAGTTCGCGTCGTTCGTGGGCGAGGACAAGGAGCGCTTCGAGACCCTCCTCCACAGGCTCCTGAGCGCACCCGACCCCGCCGAGGCGCAGGTACAGCTCTCGCCACGCGAGTAGACGGGGCTTCCTTTCGGTCGTATCCCAAGCCAACACCGCGTGTTAGACTGCTGGCCGGGCAATGGAGCAGCGATCCCCCGGGACCCCCCCGCTCGCGACAGGAGATCCTGCGCGCCGAGCCGCCTTGTTTGCCCCTCTCCTCGTCTTCGCGGCGGTCCTGGCGGTCTACCTGGCGGTTCCGTGCGAGCGGGCCTCCGACGACAACTACGGCTCCGAGCTCACGGCCTACTCTCTCGCCACCGGCCACCGTGGGGACCTCGACACCCTGCGGCCCTACCTCGCGTCGCCGATCCTCCAGCACCGGTGCACGGTCCTCGAGACCCCGGACGGCAGGCTCGTCGCCGGCACCGGGTTTGGCGTGGCGCTTGCGCTCGTGCCGGCCTATGCGGTCGCGCACGCTTTCAGGCTGCCGCCCGAGGTCGTTCTGTCGGATCGCTTCAACCAGCTCTTCGCCGCGACTTGGAGCGCGCTCGCCGTGGCGTTTTTCCTGGCCACGATGCGAAAGCTCCGCGACCCCTGGGCGGCGTGGTTTTCCACGGCCGCCTTCGCCTTTGGCTCCTCGCTGTTCTCGATCCTCTCCAGGGAGGTCTGGCAGCACTCGCTGCTGATCCTCCTGTGCGCGGTGGCGGTGTGGCTTCTGGCCGGTACCGTCCCCCGGCGCGACGTCTGGAAGCTCGCCGCTGCCGGTTTCGCGGTGGGCTGGGGGATGGCCGCCCGTCCTTCAGGCATCCTGTTCGCCATCCCGCTGGCGTGGGCCGCCGTCAGGTACGGAGGGCGGCGCTCGGCCGCCTTCTTTGCCGCGCTGGCGCCCTGGCTTCTGGCGCTCGGCGCCTACAACTGGTGGGAGTTCGAGAGCCCTTTCAGGTTCGGGCAGACCATCATCGGTGTCGCCCGGTTTGGCACCGCACAGGGGCAGGTCTTCGCCCTCACGCCCGTTGCCTCGCTCTCCGGCGCCCTGTTCTCCCCGGGGAGAGGGTTCTTCGTCTTCTCCCCGGTGTTCGCGCTCGCGGTGGCGCTGCTGCCGCTCGCACTCCGCGCCGGCCGCCCCACGCTGGCGGAGCAACCGGGATCGGGCCTTGGGGATGAGGCGTTTCGCCCGCTCGTCGGGCCGGCCCTGGTCATCGTCGTGCTCAACTTCGCCGGGACCGCGGCCTGGAAGGAGTGGGCCGGGGGATGGACCTACGGCCCGCGCTACACCTCGGACGCTCTTGTCTTCTGGGGCCTGCTGCTGGCGCTGGGCCTGCGCGCCGCTCGAACCCTCGCCCCGCGTTGGCGACGCCTGGTTTGGGCGGCGGGGGCGGTCACCCTGGCCGCCTCGGTTGCGAACCACGCCGCGGGCCTGCTGGTGAACCCGTACGTCCCCTACTCCCACTCGGCTGTGGTGCTGCCCGATCAGCACCCGGAGCGATTGTGGCGCTGGAGCGAGTTCCCGCCGCTGTACAACCTGCGCGTCTGGCGAAGCCGTACCGAGCACGAGGGGACGATGCCCCCCCGAGGGATGCATTGAGATTGTGTCTCGTACTTGATCGTGCTTGGAGAGCCGCCTGGAACGAAGTAAGCTTGTGTGGCCGGGTGGGGTCTGCCCGGCCACAGCATTGGAGAGAGGCGTGGAGCAGCTCAACCTTGTCCTGAGCCTTCCCCAGGGTGCCATCACAGCCACCAACCTTGGCATCGAGGGGTTCGCGTGGCATCGCCGGCCCGGATCCGGCAAGTACTTCCTGGGCCGGACGATCTTCTTCGATTTGGCGCTCTCAAACGGACGACCCGACTTCACCTTCCTGGACGAGGGCGGCTGGCGTGACGCGATGGGCGACACGCGCAACGCCCTCAACGCCATGGTCCCGGGCAAGCGCACCAAGACCGCGCTCTCCAACAACGCCTTCTCGTGCACCCCGATCGATGCCTACCGCCGGTGCTTCCTGGGCAAGACCGGCGGGCAGGTGATGGAGATGGAGCGCGCCGTCGAGCTGGCACGCTTCGCCGCCAGAAACTGTCACGAGGGCATGACCCCGGACGAGGTGGCCGACGCGATCGGCCAGCCGAAGCAAGCCGCGCGCCACCCGCGCCTCTACATGGTGTTCTGCCCGGTGGAGTTCATCGTGCTCTCCAGCCTCACCCCGGCGGAGTACGCCTGGTACTCGACGCACCGGCCGGGTAAGATCTTCCGCCAGGTGCTGTTCGCCGAGCTCCGGGCCGACCAGACCAGCCTCGCCGCCGAGAACCTCTTCCAGCAGGCCCGTCAGGAGTTCCAGGCGAGTCCCGGCAAGAAGACCAAGACCATCGTCTCCGCGGACTGTATCAACCGGGTACCTTTCCAGGCGTGGGTGGGCTACAGCCGGGAGGCGGAGGGCGGCATCTACGCCGGCGACAAGACGCGCGTGAGCTTGTGGCGCTTCCCCAAGGAGATCCCGCACGTGTGGGAGCGTGCCGAAGGGTAGGCGAACAGGGAGGTCAGCGGGTATGTACGGGGTGCAACGGAGCACGCTGGTCGTCGGGCTGGAAGAGCGGGTCTTCCAGAAGGTCGCGTCCCTCCTCTCTGCCGCCAAGTTCTACGCGGACTGCGGTGAGACGGCCACAGCCGCGCTCGAGTCGATCGCCTTCCTCCCCTTCGACGCCATCGTCGTGGGCTATCCCCTTCCCGACATGCCGATGACCCAGTTCCTCAGTGCCGTGCGCAAGAAGGACTCGCCCTGCCGCCAGGCGGCCCTGGTCCTGTTGGCACCCAAGGGCATGCTCGCCGAGGCCGAGGATTTCGTCGGCAAGGGGGCCAACCGGGCTCTGGCCGTCGAGGACTTCCCGGAACAACTCCCCCACGTGCTCTTCCGCCTGCTCGAGGTGCCGCCTCGCTTCGCCATGCGGGCCACCTCGCGGCTGAAGGTGCAGCTCTCCTGGGGCACCAGCCAGACCATCTGCCAGACCGAGAACATCTCCGCCCATGGCATGCTGATCAAGACCGACCACACATACCCCATCGGCACGCAGATGAGCTTTGAGCTGACGATGCCGGGCGACAACAACCCCATCCGGGGCTTCGCCGTGGTCGTGCGCCACACCATGGAGAAGCGCGAGCGGGTCACCGGCGTCGCGGTGCGCTTCTCCTCCTTCGACGGCGACGACAAGAAGCGCTTCGAGACCCTGCTCGCCAAGATCGTGAAGTGACCCCCGGGCGGGCGCGGGGGACCGTCAGAACTTCAAACTGCCTCGGGTCGTGTCGGCGAGCCCGGCACGCGCCTTGAAGTCCTCCACACTTGCAAACGGGGCGCGCGCCCGGGCCGCGAGCCAGGAGGCCACCTCCGCGTCGGTGATCCCGGGGACCAGGCACACGATCCCCTCCTCGGCCGTGTTGACGTCCATCGAGAGCGGGGCCTCGGTGCCGAGCCCCACCAGCCTCACGGTGCGGCCCGCCACATCGCAGCGCAGCTGTGGCCCGAGCCGCGAGTACAGCACTTTGGGGTCCTTTGTCGCCGCTGTGTGCCAGCGCGCCCGGTCGGCGTCGATCTTCTCGCGGCCGAGCTGCCGGAGGTCGAGACGCAACGCCGCCAGGTAGTGTTCCCGCCAGAGCGAGGCCGCGTCCGGATCCACGAAGACCCCGTGCGTGAGGTCGAGGAACGCGTCTAGCACCTCGCCGGCCTCGGCCGGGTAGGCCTGCCGGTAGCTCTCGACGAACTCCAGAAGGTAGGGAGCCTCGGGTGTGAACGCCTGGCTCGCGAACATCTCGCCGAGCGCCGTCATCACCTTGTCCTGGCGCTGGCGCAGCCGGTCGGGCGGTGGCGTGCCGCTTCCCCGCACGATGAAGGCGAACAAGAAGCTCGCGTAGAACCCCTCTGACTGGAGCAGCTGGTTGGCATCCCGGAGAGTCGCGAAGTCGCGCGCCTTCTCCATCTGCACGCGCAGGTAGTCCGGGCCCTTGAAGGCGCTCACGAAGGCGAAGTTGTTGTCGCGGACCTCGGCGTAGCGGGCAGCGGTCTGGGCGAAGGTCAAGAGGTCGGACGAGTGCTGGTAGTACTCGCCGCGCATCTGCGCCTCGGGCCCGAAGAGGAACTGGTCGTGCCGGTACCGCTGCCGGACCTCGGGTGCGGAGGAGATCTGGGCGACCAGGGTTTCCAGGTGGATGGCGAAACCCTCGTCGAACGCGGTCCCTCGGTCGCTGAGCGCGGCGACGGTGTGCGGGATCGCGGCGATCTCGCGCTTGGGCACCTCCCGCCCGCCGGCCAGCATCGCCAGCGCGACGTGGCCGGTCTCGTGCAGCAGCGTGGTGGTGAACCGCCACTCCTCGGGGCCGAGTTGGATGTAAGCGGTGCGGGGGTAGGCCTGGATGGTCTCCCCGGTGCCCAGGCGGAAACCGACGGCGCCGTTGTTCCCATCGGGCACGAGGGCGATGAAGTACTCCGCAGGCTGGTTGCCCGCGAAGCCGCGCGCGACCGCAACGGCGCGCGCCCGCCTGTACACGTCGGCGGCCCAGCGCGCGGAGTCGTTCTCCAACCACCGGCCCAGGCGCGCGACCCGCTCGGGGTCGGTCACCCTGCGGAACAGCGGCGGGTCTCCGGCGGGTGGACCCGGCTCCGGCTCCATGAAGACGAAGTGCACACCCCCGACCGACACGTCGCCAGCCAGCCCGACGCCCGCCCACGTCATGCAGGCGGCCAGCAGGAGACACGCTCTCCGCATCGTTCCTCCAGTTCTATGGTAGCCCGTCCACGCTGGCCACAATGACAATCGGGCCAGCTGGGCACGGGTTGCGCTCCCGCATGTCTTGTGAAATATTGCACAAGTACGTCTGCGGGCCACGAATCGAGGCAGAACGTCGCCCCTGTGCTATCCTCGCGCCGCGCTCGCGGTTTGGCCAGAAGGAAAGGACGGTGCCGAGTGATGCACGTCGAGAAGTTCTTCTCGCCGGCCGATCTCAAGGAGATCGAGACCGCGGTCCGCGAGGCGGAGGCGACGACCGCGGGCGAGATCGTTCCCTTCGTGGTCTCCCACTCCGACCACTACGAGGTCGCGGTGTGGAAGGGTGCGGTGCTGGGCGCCTTCCTCGCGGTGGTGGCGGCCGCCGCGGTCTACTACGCCGGCGGGTACTGGGGAGGTTTCCTGATGGCGTGGATCCTCCTGCCGTCGCTCGCAGGAGGGGCGGCGGGCTTCACTGCCACCGCGCTGATCCGGCCCTTGAAGCTCTGGCTTGCCGGCCCTGCCGCAGTCGACCATCACGTCCGCCAGCGCGCCGTCGCCGCGTTCCTCGAGAACGAGGTGTTCCGCACCAGGGAGCGCACCGGCATCCTGATCTTCCTCTCGCTCCTCGAGCGGAGGGTGATCGTGCTCGGCGACTCGGGGATTTCCGCCCGCGTCGAGCAGCGCGAGTGGGATGCCGTTGTCGCCGGGATCGTGGAGGGCATCCGGTCGGGCCAGCCCGGCAGGGCGCTCGCGGCCGGGATCCGGCGCTGCGGTGAGCTGCTGACACGCCGCGGCGTCGCGGCCCGCCCGGACGACACCGACGAGCTGCCCGACCAGCTGCGGATGAGGGAGGAGTAGCCGTGCCTGCGGCAGGCCTCGCCGCCCCGTGGCGGCGGGCCCGAATCGCGCTTGCCGCGGCTTTGCTCGCGGCGGCGTCGGCCGCCGCCGCCAGGGACGTTCCGTACCTCTCGGGGCGCGTCAACGACACCGCCGGCATGATCCCCGCGGAGGTGCGGGACCGGCTCGAGAGCAAGCTGGCGGCGTTCGAGAAGCAGACGGGCGCCCAGGTCGCCGTGCTGACCATCGACTCCCTCGATGGCCAGGTCCTCGAGGACTACTCGCTCAAGGTGGCGCAGACGTGGAAGCTCGGGCGCAAGGGCGTGGACGACGGGGTCCTGCTGCTCATCGCCAAGGGCGACCGCAAGATGCGCATCGAGGTCGCTTACGGCCTGGAGGACAAGCTCACGGACGCGCAGTGCCGGCGGATCCTCGACGACGTCGTCCGCCCGGTTTTCCGCAACGGCGACTTCGGCGGCGGGATCGAGGCCGGCGTGGATGCCATCACCGGCACGATCCAGGGCAAGGACGTGATCCCGGCCCGCAGCCCCGCCGCCGGGAGGCGAGTCTCGGAGGTGCCGCTGGGCGCCAGGGCCCTCGGCTCGCTCATCTTCACGGTCGTCATCGGTGTGTTCTCGATCCTGGCCCTCATGAGCAAGGGGTGCCAGAGTTGGTTCCTGTACGTCTTCCTGATGCCGTTCTACGCGGCGTTTCCCCTCGCGCTCTGGGGCGCGCTCGGGGCCCTGTTGATCCCCGCATGGGTGATCGGCTTCCCGATCGCCAAGTACTGGCTGCGAAAGACGCCGGGCGGCAAGAGCTTCCTCGCGGCCCACCCGGCGCTGGTCGCCTTCGCGGCCTCGGGTGGGCACTCGGGTAAGGGCGGTGGGTGGAGCTCCGGCGGCTTTTCCGGAGGCGGCGGCAGCTTCGGCGGCGGCGGGGCCTCCGGCGGCTGGTAGCTGAGAGAGCTTCGTCCCCGGAACGCGGTCCGAGCGAAGGGTTTGACCGAGAGTGCTACTCCTCGGGGGAGACCGGCCGTGCCCGCTCCTGCTTGAGCCGCCCTCGCAGCTTCTTGGAGGCCACGCGGCGCTCCTTCGCAACGCGGGTCGGCCGCGTCGGCACGCGCGTGGGCTCGTCCGCCAACGCCCAGCGCAGCAGCTCCACGAAACGCTCCACCGCCGCCTTCCGGTTGGCGGCCTGGGTTCGGTGGCGCTGCGAGACGACCCGCAGGACTCCGTCTCCGCTTATGCGCGTCGCGAGGCGCTCGCGGACGCGTGCCTTCTGGTCCGGCGAGAGGCTCGGCGAGCCGCCCACATCGAAGATCAGCGTGACCCTGGTGGCGACCTTGTTGACGTTCTGCCCCCCAGGGCCACCGCTGCGCGAGGCGGTGAACCTCAGCTCCCCCTCGGGGATCGCGAGACCCGGTGCGATCTCGATCATGCCGTACCAATGTTACGCGCTGAGCAAGCCGATGACCCTCGAAAGCAAGCGAGCGTCCGGCTCCGCCGGCGCGAGCCGGGGGGGCTCGGGGGGCACCTCTGCGACGGGGGGTGGGTGGAGCGTCGCAGAGCCCCCCGCAAAGAATAGACCGTGCCGGTCGCCCGGCACGGCCCACGCGGGAGTTCCATCCACCCTCGACACCGACGGGCCTGGGCGGTGACCTTGCGCTTTCGGCCGCCGCCCCGACCGGCGGGAGCGAGGCACCCGGGCGCACGCTACTCCGCGCCGTGGAGCCGGAAGCTCACCCTCACTTCGAGGTAGACGCTGACGGGACGCCCGTTGAGCGTCGCGGGCTCGTACCTCCAGGTGCGGATGGCCTCGACCGCGGCCCGCCCGCACCCCATGCCGATGTCCTTGAGCACGCGTGCGTCCACGACGCCTCCAGCCTCGTCGATGACGGCTTCCACCAGCACGACCCCTTCGATCCGTATCTTGCGAGCGGCTTCCGGGTACGGTGGCGCCGAGCGGGCGATGGCCACCGGGGCCTTGACGTCGCCACCGATGCGCCTGGGCGGCTCGACCGGCTCGCCGGTAGCCACACCGGGCCGCGCAGGCCCGTCGCCGATGCCGGGACCGGTAGATGTCCCCTCACCGAGATCCTCGGTCCCGGGCACCCGTGGCGGCTCCGGCGGAAGCTCCGGATCGGCGGCCCTGGGAACATCCACCGGAACGAGCACCGGCTGGACGGCCGGCTGCCGTGGGATCCGCGTCGCGCCGGACCTCTGCGCCGACTGCCGATCCGCAGTGTGGCCGCCGCCCCCGAGCGGCGGAGGCAGGTGCACCACCAGAGGTGGCACGACCACGTGCTCGCGCACCGGATCCACGGCCCAGAGCTGGCCGACGGTCACAAACCCCACTACGAGGGCGTGGACCGCGACCGCCGCTGCCAGCGCCGCGAACCTCCGCCTCGCATCCAAAGAAAACCTCGAGGCCGTCAGGGTGGTGTCGAACATGGCCGCCTCCTTTCGCCAGCTGCCTGCTCCTGCCCGTTGGACACCACCGGCTGCCGAACCGAAACCGGAAACGGGTAGGATTGCGGCGATGAGGCGCTCGCCCAGGACAGGGCCTGCGGTGGAGAGAGCGTGAAGGTCACGGCGGCGAGCGAGTTCAAGCTCACCGTGGAGCGCTCGCGTTTCCACGCGCTGCTGTTCCCCGCGGCTGGCGAGGAAGAAGCGGCGGCCGTCGTGAGGCGCCGCAAGGGTGAGCTGCGCAGGGCCAACCACCACTGCTGGGCGGTGCGCTGCCGCGACGCCGCGGGAGCGCTGGTCGAGAGGTCAAAGGACGACGGCGAGGTGGGTCACCCGGGCCGGGTGCTTCTCGAGCTGCTGCGGCGCGAGGACCTCGAGGGCGGAGTTCTCGTTTCGCGGGTCTTCGGCGGAGTCAAGCTCGGGGTCGGCGGCGTCTCGCGCGCGTTTCGCGAAGCCGGCGAGGGCGCCATCGCCGCGCACCGTTCCCTCACGGCGCGCCGATGAACACTCTCCGGCAGTGAACGAAGGCGTTCCCTACGTCTTCTGCTTCTCGAGCCAGCGGTTGAACAACCACATGGAGAACGCCGAGGCGAGGCCGATCGCCATCAGGATCATCCAGCCGAGCGCGTTCTGGGTCGGGTCGAGATCGAGGAGACCGTCGGGGCGCTTGGTCGCTCCCTTGGCCATGATGTCGTTGAAGATGAACGCTCCAACCGGGCCGCCGAATAGCGAGCCGATGGCGAGCGGCAGGTTGGCATAGCCGAGGAAGAGCCCTTCCTGCCCCTTGGGCGCCAGCGAGCCGATGTACTCGTACATCCGCGGCGAGGTAAACAGCTCCGCGAAGGCGATGAGCGCCACGGTCATGATCACGAACACAGAGCCGATCGGCAGCCAGTTGGCGACCAGCGCCCGCACCCCGCCCGCGGCGAAAACCGGAAAGAGGTTGACCGCCATCGAGAGCGAGATGCCGATGCTGCCGATGATCATCGAGCGGATCGGGCGCATCCTGCCGAACCTGCTGGTGATAAGGAGCTGGAAGCAGACGATTACCAACGGGTTGGCGGCGGTGTAGAGGTCCATTGCCGGAGTCAACTCGACGACCCGCTTCACGTAGAGCGGAAGCACGTTGTAGACCTGGTTGTAGAGGAAGAAGAACCCGCTGATGACCAGCAGGAACAGGGTGAACCGGCCGCTCTTCAGCACGAGCACCATGTCCAGCAGGATTCGGCCGACCGAGCGCTTCGGCTTCGCCGGGGCGCCGGCGTTGGGCGCCGGCTCCTGGTAGAAGAAGAGAACGACGAAGAACGCCGCGATCGAGGCCACTGCGGCGACCGCGAAGATGTACGACAGGCTGGAGCCCGAGCCACCCGAGGGCTGCCCGCTCGGGAGCCACAGGACCCACGAGATCAGGAGCACGGCGACCGTGAGAACGGACAGGGAGCCGAGCGTCGTCGCTGCGAGGTTGCCCTTGCGCTCCCGGTTCGCGGCGCTCCAACGGGCCAGGAGGATGAGAGCGGTAGCCGCCAGTGCGCACACGAGGACGACGAGCAGGACAGGCACCGCGCTCGAACGTGTGCGGACCACGTACGCGGTGCCGCGTCCGAAAAGCGAGCCGATGTTGATGACCATGTAGAAGATCGCGAACCCGAGCGTGGCCAGAGTCCCAGAGGTCTTCTGCACGGTGCCCGAGATGCACGGTTTGATCACCGAGCCACCCATGCCGATGAGCAGGATCGCCACCACGACGATACCCACCAACCCGGGTTTCGCGGTGAACTCCTTGGCCACGATGGGCGCGAGCTCGCCGCCGGCGAACCAGACCGGGACACCCATCAGGAAGTACCCGGCCGCGAGCAGCACGAACGCCACCAGCAACGACCTGCGGAACCCGACCTGGTCGGCGATCGTCCCGGAGAGGATCGGCAGAAAGTAGACCAGCGTCCACAGGACGCTGTTGAGGTTCGACGGCCAGTAGGCTCCGAAACCGAGCTGACCAAGGTAGATGACCACGAAGCTGGCCATCGAGTAGTAGGCGGCGCGCTCGAAAAGCTCCGTGACGTTGGCGGTCCAGAAGACCCTGGGGAACTTCTCGGCTGGGGGAGTCGCCATCGGTTGGTCACCCGTTTTCCGGCCCGTGCCGGGCCCCAAGGCGCGATTCTAACAGCGCCGGCCGACGGCGAGATCTCGGCGCCCTCGGGCCCCCGGAGGCGGATCGGCGGTGGCTTCTGCCCGGTCGCGCTTGGATCGCGGCGGCCTCGCTGGTAGATTGGTGTTCAGGAAATTGGGGCAAGAAAACCCGATGTCTGAGAAACCAACGCCGCCGCGCCGCTTTCCCCGGTTTCTTGCCGAGTACGCCGTGCTGGTCAGGAGAACAGGGAAGATCGGCTCGGAGAAGTGGGCCAGGACGCGCAAGATCGGGGGCGGCGGCTGCATGTTCATCTTTCACGAGTCCATCGGCGTGGGGACAGAGCTGGACCTGTTGATCTCCGCGCCAGGAGGGATCGTCAAGGCACACAGCCGAGTGGTTTGGGAGACCGTGCCCGCCCCCTATCAGTACGAGATCGGGGTCGAGTTCCTGGGCATGACACCTGACGACCAGCAGTCCCTCGACGCAACCCTTGCCGCGCTGGCCGCGGCGCGAAAATAGAGGCCCTCCGGCGGCCGCCAGTCAGCTAGCGCTCAGCCACCGCCGCCGCTCCCATCACCCTCCGCAATGCTTCACGAGGCCTGCGGTGTCGGGGAGTGTTCGACCCGGACGCCCCTCTCTGGGCGTCAGCGGGCCGACCCGCACGGACACGCACCCGCCGACTGCCGCCACGTGATCGGGCTCTTGTTCAGGGAGAAGCAGAACTCCGTCAGCGTGTCGGCCCCGGGGCCGCTGGCCAGCGGCGGCGAGTCCCTCGTGACCTCCTTGAACTGCGTACCCAGGCTCCCGTCGGGGCGCACCTCGACCAGCACGTACCCGTAGCGGATCGTGGAACCCTTCTGCTCGGCGCCCCCCGTGCCTACCGCCAACCCCGGCAGCACCTGGCCCAGGTGCTCCGGGGTGTCGTAGATGTTCTCCTCGAAGTAGTGCAGGTGGCTTGCGAACACGAGCACCCGCTTCTGCTTCTCCGGCGGGGCCGAGAGGTTCTGCGCGCGGAACAGCATGTCGTACACCTGTTGCCCGGAGCAGCGGCCCTGGCAGCTGACGTCCATCGCGTGCATGCGCCCGGTGCTGTAGGGCAGCGGTTCGTGCACCGAAACGATGATCGTCCGCACCAAGGGGTCCTCGGCGTCCGCGGCGAGAACCCCGGAAAGCCAGCCGATCTGCTCGGCGGTGAATGCCCTGTCGTCGGCGTTGTCGAGGAAGATGAAGTCCACGCCCCGAAGGACAAAGTGATAGGAGGTGTCCCCTTCGGTGCTGGAGAGCCCCCGCTTGGCGTCCGCCCTGCGCTGCCCGTGCAGCGGCTCCTGGGTCAGCCACTTCTGAAAGGCACGCGCGAACTCCAGGCGGGTTCGTCCCGCCACCAGCTCGTGGTTGCCGATGCCGAGGAACACCTTCGTCTGCCCGAACGAAGCAATCTGACGATCGACGAAGTCGCCCCACGCAGAGTCGAGATACTCGTTCATGTCATCCACGCCCAGCGGCTGCTTGCGTTCCCGGCAGTCGTAGGAGGGGTACTTCCGGGTCAGCATGTCGCAGTCGATGTCGTACAGACGCCGGAAGTCGCCGAGGTGCCAGAAGAATGCGACCGGCGTCGCTGCCGCGTTGGCCGCGATATCCTGTGCGATCTTCGGCATGATGAGGTCACCGCAGTCGCGGGAATCGCCGGAGATCGCGAAGTACCACCGCTCGCCCTCCGGGGCCGGCCCCTGAGCGGATGCGCTTGCTGCGAGCACGGCGAGGGCGAGGAAAACCGCGATTCGTCTGTCCATGTGACCTCCCGGGGAACATCCACCACGTCACGTCTCGGAGGGCCATTCTAGGCCACCGGCGCGATTCTCGCGAAACCAGCCGAGGCTCTCGCAGCGCGCGTGAATTATCATGGTACGTGTCAAAGGGTGGGTGCACGTGACCTCTGCTGGCGTTAGCCAGCTCACAGGTTTGCCAAGCCGCGTAGGTTCTCTTGCCAACGCGGGGCGCTGGGCGCTGGCCGTTCTCTCGGCCGCGTGCGCCCTCGCCGGGGCCCGGGAGGCCACGGCCCTCAACCCGGCACGGTCGCTCACCCAGTACGGGCACGACATCTGGCAGGTGGAGGAAGGCCTGCCGCAGAACACCGTTGACGCGATCACCCAGACGCGCGACGGCTACCTGTGGCTCGGAACGCAGCGCGGGCTCGTACGCTTCAACGGCTCCGACTTCACCATCTTCGAACCCGACCGGACGGCTGGCCTCAGGCACAGCTACGTGCTGGCGCTGTGCGAGGGCCGGGACGGCTCCCTCTGGGTCGGAACCTACGGCGGCGGGCTGAGCCGGCTCAAGGACGGGACGTTCACCACGTACACCACCGCCAGCGGCCTGCCCGACGACACGGTGAGGGTCCTGGTCGAGGACCGCGAGGGCGCGCTCTGGATCGGCACGAACGGCGGAGGCGTGAGCCGGCTCAAGGACGGGAGATTCACGACCTATACGACTGCCGATGGCCTGGGCGGGAACGTGGTGCGGGCGATCGTGCAGGACCGCACCGGCGACCTCTGGGTCGGCACCTCGGGTGGCGGTCTGAGCGTGCTTCGCAAGGGTTCGTTCACCACCTACTCGACCCGGAACGGCCTGCCCAATGATTTCGTCTGGGCCCTCCACGAGGACCACGAGGGCGCGCTCTGGATCGCCACCTCGGCCGGCCTCTGCCGTTACCGCGCAGGGAGCTTCACCACGTACACGACGAAGGACGGGCTATCGGAGAACTTCACGATCGCCGTCCTCGAGGATCGGGACGGCAACCTCTGGGCGGGTACGACTGGCGGTGGCCTGAACCGTCTCACCGCGGGGCGGTTCTCCTCCTTCACCATGCGCGAGGGCCTCTCCAACGACGCTGTGACGACGCTGTTCGAGGATCGCGAGGGGAGCCTGTGGATCGGCACCGACGGGGGAGGCCTGAACCGCCTGCGCGACGGCGACGTGACCACGTACGGGCGCGCAGAGGGCCTCTCGAGCGACGCGGTCTTCTCGGTCTTCCAGGACCGCGACGGCAACGCCTGGATCGGAACCAACGGTCAGGGTCTCGACCGCCTGCGCGACGGTGCGGTCAGGAACTTCACCGTCAGGGATGGCCTGGCGCACGACGTCGTGGGCGCGCTCTGCGAGGATGCCGAAGGAAACCTCTGGATCGGCACCAGCGGGGGAGGTCTGTCGAGGTTCGACGGCCGATCCTTCTCGACCTTTTTCAGCAAGGACGGCCTCGGAAGCGACTTCATTCGCGCCCTGTGGCCGGGCCGCGACGGCAGTCTCTGGATCGGTACAAACGGTGCGGGGCTCACCCGTCTTGCGGGCGGCGCTTTCGCCCGCTACTCGCGCGGCGAGGGGCTGACCAACGGGACGATCCGCGCCCTCTGGGAAGACCCGTCGGGGACGCTCTGGATCGGCACAAACGGTGGCGGGCTCTTCCGGTTCCAGGACGGCACGTTTACCGCCATGACGACCGCCCAGGGTCTGTCCAGCAACTTCGTGCTCTCGCTCTGCGGCGACGCCGAGGGGACACTGTGGATCGGCACCCACGGCGGCGGCCTCAACCGCCTCAAGAACGGGAACATTCACGCCTTCGGCCGGCCGGAGGGCCTGCCCGACGACGTGATCTTCGCGATCCTGGAGGACTCCCGCGGCAACCTCTGGATGAGCTCGCTCTCCGGGATCTTCCGCGTCAGCAAGGCGCAACTCGAAGAGGTAGCCAACGGCCGCCGCAAGACCGTCACGCCGCTCGCGTTTGGGAAGGCTGACGGAATGAAGACCACCGAGTGCACCGGCGGTTCCCAGCCGTCAGGCTGGCGGATGCGCGACGGTCGCCTGTGGTTCCGCACGCTCAAGGGCGTCGCGGTCATCGACCCCGCTCGCGTCAACCCGGTGCAGGACCCTCCGCCCGTCTTCATCGACCAGCTCAAGGTCGACACCACGCCCGTGGAGATCAGGAGCGGTGTCAGGCTTCCCGCCGGCAGCGGCCAGCTCGAGTTCCACTACAACACGGTGAGCCTGCTTCACTTCAAGAAGGTGAAGTTCAAGTACCGGCTCGCCGGCTTCGACAACGACTGGGTGCAGGCTGGCAACCGCCGCACGGCGTACTACACCAAGCTCCCCCACGGCACCTATGCATTCGAGGTGACCACGAGCCGAAACGATGGCCCCTGGAACGGCAAGGTCGCGGTTCTCACCTTCTCGCTTGCCCCGCGGTTCTTCGAGACCCCGTGGTTCATCGCGTTATGCATCGCGGCCGTGCTCCTCGCCGGCCTCGGAGCCCACCGGCTGCGCGTCCGCCAGATTGCCGCGCGCAACGCGGAGCTCGCCGCGCAGGTGGCTGATCGCACCGCCGAGCTCGAGGAGGCGAACGCGCTGCTCAGCGAGCGCAGCCGCGAGCTCGAGGAGGCAAACCGGCGGCTGGAGCTGCTCTCGACCGTCGACAGCCTCACCGAAGCTGCAAACCGCCGGCAGTTCGACCACGTCCTCGACGCCGAGTGGCGGCGGTGTGCGCGCACCGGCCTGCCCCTGGCTCTCCTGATGCTGGACATCGACCACTTCAAGCCGTTCAACGACGGCTACGGACATGTCACAGGAGACGTCTGCCTCAAGAAGGTCGCTGGCGTCCTCCGAAGGCTGGTGCAGCGCGCGGGCGAGCTGGTGGCCCGCTACGGGGGCGAGGAGTTCGCGGTGTTGCTGCCTGGGAGCGACGCGCCACACGCCCGCGAGCTCGCCGAGACCATGCGGCTCGAGGTGGAGCTCCTCGCGATCCCCCACGCGCACTCCAAGGTGGCCCCTGTGGTCACGATCTCTGCAGGGGTGGCCGCGATGATCCCGATCTACGGGAACACGCCAGGCGAGCTGGTCGCAGCCTCTGACCGGGCGCTCTACCAGGCGAAGCAAACCGGCCGCAACCGCGTGTCGCTGACCTCTCCCGGGTAGGCGCGGGGTCACTCCTCCCCGGCGTGGACCGCGAGCGCCTCCGGGGCGGCTCCCGTCTCGCCGGGGGCCCGGTTCACGAGCCACACCCCGAGCAGGATCACGGCGCCGCCCACCACGGTCGAGAGGAGGATCTGTTCCGAGAGGACGACCGCCGCGACGGTCATCGCCACCAGCGGCTCCAGGTAGAGCAGGGCGCCGACCTGGGAGGCCGGCATGTGCTGGAGGGCGTCGTACCACGCCATGTACGCGAGCCCCGAACAGGCTATCCCCAGGAACGCCAGGGCGGCCCACCCGCGGGGGGTGATCCTGCCGATCTCCGACAGACCCGGCCCGTTGAAGAGAAGCACCGACGTGAAGAGCCAGCCGATGGTCATCACGTAGAACATCATCCGGGTGGCGGGGTGTTTCCTGAGGGCACCGCGCGAGAGCACCGAGAACACCGCCCAGTTGGGGGCCGAGAGCAGGATCAGCACGTCCCCGGGGGCGCCGAACTTGCCCGCCAAGAGCGTTGCCGGGTCGTCCTTCGAAACCACCAGCAGCACTCCGAGCGCCGCCAGGGCGATCCCCGCGACACGGGGCCAGGAGAGCTTTTCGCCGAGCACCAGACGGCCGAGCATCGCCATGAACACCGGGGTGCTGGCGACGATCCAGCCGCTGGTGCTGGCCTGGGAGGTCACCAGCGCGTTGGACTGCAGCCACTGGTGAAACGTGATGCCGATGAGGCCGAGGAGCGCGAAGGTCGGGAGCTCCCGGGCCGGGACGACGGCGAACTGGCGCCGGACCGCCGCGGCAACCCCCAGCACCGTGACGCCCATCGCGAAGCGCAGCCACACCACGGTCACGGGCGAGGCGTCGGCAAGAGCCACCTTTGTCGCGATGAACGAGGCGCCCCACACCAGCACCGCGAAGAGCCCCTCCAGGACTGCCGCCGCCCGCGCCCTCTCCATCGTCCCGATCTCCGGTCAGAGCAACGTCACCGGAGGTTCTCGGCCTTCCAGCGCATCGCCATCAGGATTCGGCTGTACCCGCTCGGGTGATCGAAGAAGACGAACTCCTCTACGGGGCCGGGTTTCAGCTTGCGGTACTCGCCCAGTTTCAGAGCCACCTCGGCCTCGCCGTCCGGCTGTCGGGCGGCGTTGAGCCCGAAGATGTCCGCCTCGACCTCCTGGGTGCGAATCATGGTGTTGGTCACGGGCGTCAGTACGAAGAAAAAGACCGAGAGCAGCAGCACCAGGAGTGGCAGCCCGGCGACGTCGGCGATCCCCCTGATCCCCCACCGCGGGCCCCACCGAGCAGCGACGCGGTCGAACGCCCAGCGCACGAACGCGAACCCCACCACGATGAGCAGGCCGATCTGCAGCAGGAACTTGGAGATGTGGTTGAGCACGTAGTGGCCCATCTCGTGCGCCATCACCGTCTCGATCTCCGGCAGCGAGCAGCGCTTGAGCAGGTTGTCGTTGAGCGCTATTCGTTGGGTGCCGAGAAAGCCCGCGACGTTGGCGGAGACGCGGGTGGTCTGCCGCGACGCGTCGAACACGAAGACGTCGGTCGCAGGGATGCCGTTGGCGCGGGCCAGGCGAAGGATAGGACCCTTGACCTTCTCGTCGGTCAGTGACGTGTACCTGTTGAACACCGGTTCGATGAAGACGGGACCGATGACGATCGCGAAGACCATGAACACCACGCTCACCCCCGCCCCCCAGAGCCACCACGTGCGCGGCGCACGCCGGATGAGCGCGTAGATCGCCATCAGTGCCAGACCGCCGAGGACCGCCCCGATCGCCAACCCCTTGGCCTGGTCCCCGAGCCAGGGGCCGAACGTCTGTGTCGCCAGGCCGTACTTGTGCTCGCGGATGAACCCCTGGTAGACCGTGAGCGGGAACGAGAGCACCGTGGCGGCGACGAGGTACTGCACCCAGTACAGCGCGGTCTGCAGGACCGGCGCCCGGGTAATCCGGACCGCGAGGTCGCGCATCCGTGCCGACAGGCGCGTCGCGAGCAGCAGGATCGCCACTGCCGCGCCGTACAAGAACCCCCACAGCTGCAGCCAGTAGCCGCCCTCGAAGTAGGCGTCCGAGCGCGCCCTCTGCTCGGACGAGAGCTTGGCCAGGTACGCTTGTGTGGCCGCCACCGGGTCGAAGCTCGCCGGGCCCGAGTCGGTCGCCGTGGCAGCCTGCCCGGCCTTCGCCTGTTCCGGACCCTCCGCCAACACGAGAGCAGGCACCATTACCGCCAGCGACAAACCCACCGCCACGAGCAGCATCCTTCCACGACGGCTCCTCATCGCATCCTCCTTCCCCTTCAACGCCCCGAACCCCGAGGGTGCCCCCGGCCGCATCCTCGCGATCCTACTCCCCCAGCGCCAAGAAGGTTGCGCCGGCGCAGATGCGCTAGCATCGGCTCCCGTGAACGGCGAACGCGCGGAGCACGCGTACAGGCGACGGATCCTGGCGTGGTCGCTCTACGACTGGGCCAACCACGGCTACATCACCACGACCGCCACGACGTTCTTCCCGCCTCACTTCATCGCGATTGCCGCCCCGGCCTTCCTGCTTGCCGGTGGAGCCGCATCCGCGAGCGCCCTGGCCCGCGACACCGCCTCCAACGTCTTCGCCCTCACGGTCTCGCTCGCGCTCTTCGCAGCGGCGGTCCTCGCCCCCGTGGTCGGAACCTGCGCCGACATCACGGGCCGCCGCAAGCGACTGCTCCTCGCCGTCACCGTCATCGGGGGAACGTTGGCGTCCGCGATGTTCACCCTGACGCCGGGCCACTGGCAGCTCGCCCTGGTTCTCTACTTCGCCACCCAGGTGGCGGTCAACCTCGCGCTCGGCCTCAACAGCAGCCTCCTGCCCCACGTGGCACGCCCCGAGGACATGCCGCGCGCCTCGAGCCTCGGGTACGCCATGGGCTACGTCGGTGGCGGCGTGCTGCTCGCCTTCAACACCGCGCTGTTCCTCCTCGCGGGGCAGATTGGCATCGAGAGCACGCTCGCCACCCGCATCGCGTTTCTGACGGTCGGCGTCTGGTGGATCGCCTTCACGGTGCCGCTCGCACGGCGCGTCCCGGAGCCGCCGGGGGTGCCGCTCGCCCACGGCGGCACCGGCAACCCGCTAGGCGACGCGTTCCGGCGCCTCGCCCACACGCTACGCAACATCCGGCACTACCGCGAGCTGTTCAAGATGCTCGTTGCCTTCTGGTTCTACATGGAGGGCGTGGGGGCGATCGTCCTGCTCGCCACCGCCTACGGGGCCGCACTCGGCCTCGACACCGCGGTGCTGGTCGGCACGCTCCTGATGACGCAGGCCGTCGCGTTTCCCTATGCCCTGCTGTACGGGCGTATCCCGGATCCGCGCACGCGGTGGCGCGGCGCGTTCGTTTTCATGCTCCTCTGGACCGGCGCCACCCTGCCGCTCCTGGGGGCATGGGTCCGGGCCCACGGCGGGATCGGGCTTGCCCAAGCGTTTGCGCTGATCCTGGGAGACCAGATCCTCGGCGTCGTCCTCTCTCTCCTGGTGGGCCGTCACCTGGTGGCCGGCTTGGCGCGCCGGCTCGATGCCAAAGGCGCCGTGATGCTGGGGCTCGCGATCTACACCGTCATCCCGGTGTGGGGCTTCTATCTCTCCACCCAGGCCGAGTTCCTCATGATCGGGTGGTTGGTGGGCACGGTGCAGGGCGGCACCCAGGCGCTCAGCCGCGCCATCTACGTCGAGCTGTCGCCGAGCGCGAAGTCCGGCGAGTTCTTCGGTCTGTACGGCCTGTCCGAGAAGTTCGCCGGGATCCTCGGCCCGTTGCTCTACGGGGTCGTCGGCCAGCTCACCCACAACCCGCGCGCCAGCATCCTCTCGGTCTCCGCTTTCTTCCTGCTCGGGATCGTGCTGCTCTCGCGCGTGGACGTGGCCGCCGGCGCGCGTGTCGCCGCCGAAGAGGAGGCAGCCATCGAGGCCGCCCACGCGGCCGACTGAGAGATCTTTGCAGAGCACAGGCTTCCCGCGACCGATACCGTAAGATACGGAGGTGCCCGAACCCACAACCGCCATCGTCCGTCTGGCGCCCGAGTGGGAGCAGTCGGAGAGCCGGGTCTTCTGCGACGAGCTCGAGGCGATCAGCCGGCAGGTGCCTCGCGAGGCAGTGATCCACGCCGGCCGCAACCTCATCTTTCGCCACCGGGTCGGGGCCGGGGAGGTGGCGGTCAAGCGCTTCCCTGTCAGCGGTGGCAGGCGGCTCGTCTACCGCCTGCGCACCAGCAAGGCGGTGCGCGCCTTCGATCACGCCTCGCGCCTGCTGGCCCTCGGCATCGGGACTCCGCGCCCGCTGGCGGCAGCCGAGGTGCGGCGGGGAGGGGCACTGCTCGCATCGTTCTACTGCTCCGAGTTCGTGCCGACGTTCAGGGAGGCCCGGTCGCTGAAGGTTGCGGGCGCCCCCGACCGCGCGGAGCTGCTCGGGCTGCTCGGGGAGTTCGTGGGCCGTCTGCACGAGAGTGGCGTGCTGCACCGCGACCTCACCTCCGGCAACGTGCTGCTGGTGCCCTATCCGGGCAAGCCGGACGCGGTCGCTTTCCGGCTCGTGGACATCAACCGGATGCGCTTCGGGCGCGTGAGCGTGCGCGCCGGGCTTGCCAACCTGGCGCAGCTCCGGCTGCAGGACGGGGGGGTGCTTCTGTCGGGGTACTGCCGGACCCGAAACCTCGTCGCCTCACGGGTCGCACCCTACTACCGCTTCCGCCTCGGGCTGCGCTCAGCCGTTCAGGCGCTCAAGGAGCGAACGCGGCCGCTGCGCCGTCGCTTCGGCCTGTGAGCGAGCCCAGGATCGCGTAGCTTCGGCCCAGGTGTGCGGGCAGGTCGATCCGTCGCTCCACCGTGAGGTCGAAACCCTGAGCGAGGTCGGGCGCCCGGGGCGGTTCGGGCCTCCTCGATCATGCGCTCGGCGTTGGCGACCCAGTCGCCGTCACCTTCGCGGTAACCGATCTCGTCGAACCTCCAGACACCGTTCGTGTCGAGGACCCAGTTGCGCGGGATGCCCGCGAGGCTTGTAAGTTCGCGCGCCGGGGGGCATATTGAGAGCAGAGCTTCCGTGTGTGAGCTTTTCATGAGTCGCACTTTCAAGAGCCGGTTCCTCACCGGCAGCGAGAGTTCACGAAGGAGGGACTCGATCATGAGCCGCAAAGCCCTGGTCAGTGTGCTGATCGCGGGTCTGGCTGTGACGCTGGTGGCCTGCAAGAAGACCGCGGTCGCGCCCCCCGCCTCGATGGTCGGGCACTGGGAGGGGAAGGCCGAGGTCGCCGTGAACTGGTGCAACACCAAGGAACTTGCCGTCTCCCTGACGATCAGCCAGGACGGCACGGTGGCTGGCAAGGTCGGGGATGCCACCCTCAAGGATGGCCACATCTACCCGAACCCCGGCAAGCCGCCGAAGGGCTTCACGCTGCAGACGAGCTTCGTGGTCGAGGCGGCGCTCGACGGTCCTCTGGTTGCGGCCGAGGGGATCAAGCGCGATGAGATCTGCATCCCCGTCGACGTGAACAAGGACGGGCAGCTCGCGGGCGCCTTCCTCACCTCCGGGACGGAGTACGGCGGCAACAACGAAAAGGTCTTCTCCGCCGGGCTCAAGCCCCTGACCAAGACCCCGGCCCGCTAGCCGCCGGGCGCCCCACGGCCGGGCCGTTGCCCGCGCCCGGTGCCGCGCGGGGAGCTCAGGTTGCTTCGTTCCCAGCAGGCGCTCCGCCCGGAAGGACGGGCCTGTAGACCTTGCGGCCCGCAGGGTTGTAAGCTCGACCAGGGGGAGCGGACCAAGGTGTGCGCTGACGATCAATTGGTCGATGGCATCCTCGGATGAGGATCCTTCTCGTCAAGCCCCGGGCGCAGCTGCCCACGATCCTGGGCCTGCAGCGGTTCACGATGCTGGAACCCCTGGAGCTCGGGTACCTGGCCGCCTCGGTGCCTCCGGGGCACGAGGTGCGGGTGGTGGACCTGCGGCTTGCGCGCTCCCCGGAGCGGGCGTTCCAGCGCGCGCTGCGGGGCTTCCGGCCCGACCTCGTCGGCCTCACCGGCTACAGCCACGAGGCCTCTACCGTGAAGCGCCTGGCGCGCGCGGCGCGGCTCGAGCTTCCCGGCGCACGGGTCGTGGTGGGCGGCCATCACGCCACGGTGGCGCCCGAGGACTACGCCACGGAGGGAATCGACGCCGTGGTCCGCGGCGAGGGGTGCATGCCTTTCGCGGCGATCGTCACCAGGTTGGCCGCGGGCGAGAGGCTGTCCGGGATCCCCAACGTCGTCGTCCCCCACGATGGTGTGAACCGTGAGGCCGCTTCAGGCTGGCCGCGGTTCCCGGACCCGGCGACGCTGCCGATCCCCAGGCGCGACCTGTGGGACGCTCGAGCCTACACCTCCGTCTGGGTGTGCGAGGATCCTGCACGCTGGCACGCCCTCTTCCCGCCGGTCGCGATGGTCCGCTCGTCGTTCGGCTGCAAGATGAAGTGCTCTTTCTGCGTGGTCCCGTACCTATCTGGTGGCTGCCACCTGCCCCGGCCGGTGGAGGCCGTTGTGGAGGAGATCGCCGGCCTGGAGGCCGACCACGTCTATTTCTGCGACGACGAGAACTTCATCGACGAGGCTTTCGCGTCGGAGCTGGCGGAGGCGCTCGCTGCGCGCGGAGTGCGCAAGCGCTACTTCGCCTGGACGCGCTCCACAACGGTCAACCGGTCACCCGAGCTGATGCGCGCCTGGCGTGAGATCGGCCTGGACGCGGCGTTCCTCGGGTTCGAGTTCTCCACCGACGACGAGCTCCGGTCGGCCGCCAAAGGCGGCAGCGTGGCGGCCAACGAGCGCGCCCTGGCGACCCTCCGGTCGCTGGGGATCGCGGTCCACGCCGCCTTCATGATCACCCCGGAGTACAGCCGCGACGACTTCGACAGGTTGCGCGGTTACGTTCGGGCGCTGCCTCCCGCGCAGTGCAGCTTCACCGTCTGCACGCCCTCGCCCGGCACACCCGACTACGACGAGATCAAGCCCAGGATCTGGGTTCAAAACCCGTTTGACCTGCACGACTGCATGCACCCGCTCACGCCCACCACGTTGCCGCTGCCCGAGTTCTCTCGCCTGTACGCCCGTCAGGTCGCCGAGGGGATAGCCAAGACCCCGCTCCGCCGGGCCTCGCACCCGGTTCACCCCTGGCACCTCGCACGGGTCATGCTGGCCGGGGCTGCCTACCGCCGGAGCTACGAGAACCTCTACCGCGACTATCCCAGGGAGCTCTGGGGTTAGCCACCCTCCTCGAGGAAGGTTGACAGAGCCGCGGTCGCCAGGGCACAGTGTCGCCGCAACGACGGGGTGGCGCCGTTTGCAGCGTGCACCCCATCCCCATTTGACCCGGAGGAAAGCATGGGCCTCAGCATGGATTTCTCGAAGCTGCAGCCGCACGACGTCCTGGACCTCGCGATCTTCGCCGAGGAGGAAGCCGAGGAGCAGTACGAGCACTTCGCAACGCTGATGGAGACCGGCCACAACAAAGAGTTGGCGGAGTTCTTCCGCAAGATGGCTGGCCGCGAGAAGCGCCACCGGGAGCAAATCGCCGAGCGCCGCCAAGCCCTTTACCCCACCGCCAGGCCAAACCTCGCCAACCGGGCGGTGTGGGGCGTCGAGGCACCCTACCGCGCCAAGGCTGAGCCATCCATGCCGCTCGTGGACGCCTTCAAGCTCGCGCTCGACTCCGAGAAGAGGGCCGAGGATTACTACGCGGCGGCCCTGCAGCAAGTCCTCGAGCCAACGGTCGCCGAGCTCTTCGAGACCCTTCGCCTGGCCGAGCTGGAGCACCAGCGCATGCTCAAGCTGGAGCTCTCCAAGCGGAAGGCGTAACCGCCCTGCCGGCCCGGCTCAGGTCCATGTGCCGCGCGGCTTGCCGCGCCCGACCAGCCGGGGCTATCGGGTGAGCTCCACCAGCCGCTTGGCCGCGGCTTCGACGGAGCCGATGGCCATGTTCAGCATGACCACCTTCGTGGCGCCGAAGAGGCGCTCGTGCTGCGCGCGCAGGAGGTCGGACCTCGAGCTGTCGAGGCCGACCAGGTGCGGGTTGGCAAAGGCGAACGTCTTGCTGGTGGCGCCGGGGAGCTGGCCCGCGGCGAGGATGCGGGCGGCCTCCCTCGGCTGCATCTCCTGCACCAGTGGCAGTACCGGATCCTTCGCGAGCAGCACCGCGAGGCGAGGCGCCGTCCGGCGCGCGTGGCGTGACGCACCGCCCAGCCAGTAGGGGTCGAGCATGACGCGGCCGTTCTTGGAGGCCTCGAGGCAGGCCGCGGCGCCGCGGTCGAGCGGGCACTCGTCGTTGGGGTGGTCCACGGTGCAGCCGTCGCGGGAGACCACCATGTTCTCGAGCTTGGAGCGCTCGAGCAGCTTCTCGATCTCGGGGAACTTCCCGACCCACTTCGCCTTCAGGTAGAGCTTGCGCTCGATGAGGTCGGCCACCGGCTCGGAGGAAGCCAGGCGCACCAGAACGGTGTCGTTGCTCACCAGGCGCACGCCCTGCTCCCGCATCGCCGCGGCGAGCAATCCCGTGCGCCCCGAGCCCGGCCCGCCCCAGATCAGCACGCCCTTGCCGTCGACGTCCAGAGCCGCACAGTGGGCGAGCAGCGCGCCGGAGGTGCGCGCGGCGGACTCGGCCGCCAGCTGCAGCGCAAGGGAGCGGACCTGGCCGTAGAACGCCGTGTTGAAAACGAACGCGGTGGACGTCTCCACGCTCACGAGCCCGGAGGCCTCGCGGCCGGGAACGTCCTTGACCGCATACACGACGGCGTGCGGCTCGAGATCGCCCTCCAGCGGGGCGGGGTAGAAGTTCTCCTGGTAGAAGTCGGCGAGGTGCGGCGAGTTGGTCCGCAGCTGCACGACGATGCCGGCGACCGCGGCGTTCCATTCGAAGTAGGCATCCGGGGAGAGATGCGCGGCAGCCTCGTCGAGGAGCGCGTTGCGGCTCTCGAGACCGACCACCGGCCGGGTTCCCGCGTAGGTCGCCACCTTGGTGACCACGTTGTTGAGGGCACGCGGTCGCAGCCTGCGCGGCTCCTCGAGGCGGGACAGCGCCTGCCCGATGCGCCGGCACCCCTCCTCGATGCCCTCCATCGAGGTGGCGAAGGAGATCCGCACGTGCTCGTCGGTGCCGAACGCCTCGCCCGGCACAACGGCGACATGCGCTTCCTTCAGGAGGTAGTACGAGAGACCGTAGGTGTTGCGGATCGGGGCGCCGCCGAACTCCTTGTCGAGGTACCGGGTCACGTTGGGCATGACGTAGAAGGCACCCGACGGTGAGAAGCAGGAAACGTTGGGCAGCGAGCGCAGGCGGTAGACGATTGCGTTGCGCCTCCGCTCGAACTCCTGCCGCATGCGCTCCACTTCCATGCTGCAGTCGCGCAGCGCGACCAGCGCTGCCTTCTGCACGAACGACGTCGCGTTGGAGGTGTTGTGGGACTGGATCTTGGAGCAAGCGGCCACGATCTCGCGTGGCCCCGCGGCGTAGCCCAGGCGCCAGCCGGTCATCGAGAAAGCCTTGGAGAAGCCGTTGATCACCACGGTCAGCTTCTTGATCCTCTCGTTGAGTGACGCGATCGAGGTGTAGCGCTGGCCGTCGTAGAGCAGCTTCTCGTAGATCTCGTCCGAGATCACCCAGATCTGCTCGCGCACGCACACCTCGGCGATCTCCTCGAGCTGCTCGCGCGTGTACGTGGCGCCGGTCGGGTTGCACGGGAAGTTGAGGATCAGCGCCTTGGTGTTGGGAGTGATCGCCGCGGCCAGGTCGCGCGCCTGCAGGCGGAAGCCGTCCTCCTCCCTGGTCGGCACGTAGACCGGGTTGGCCCCGGCGACCCTCACCTGATCGGGGTAGGACACCCAGTACGGGGCGGGGATGAGGACGTCATCCCCCTCCTCGTAGAGCGCCATCGCAACGTTGAAGAGGGAGTTCTTGGCGCCGACCGAGACGATCACCTCGTCGGGCGAGTAGCGGAGGTTGTTCTCGTGCTCGAGCTTCTCACAGATGGCCTTCCTCAGCTCGGGGATGCCGTCGTTGGCCGTGTACTTGGTGAAGTTGGCATCGAGGGCGGCCTTGGCGGCGCGCTTGACGGCCTCCGGCGTCGGAAAGTCCGGCTCGCCCACCGAGAAGTCCACCACATCGATGCCTTGCGAGCGCATCTGCGTCGCGCGGGCGTTGATCCGCAGCGTGGGGGAAAGGGTGATGCGGTTGGCGCGTTTGGAGAGCATGGCGGTCTCACCTCACCTTTCGCGGCGAAACCGCCCTCACTTCTTGACCTCGTCCTTCTTGCCGCGCTTGACGATCTCCTGGAGCTTCACGCCGGTGAGCGACTCCACCAGCACCGGAAGCTGCGCCAGCACGCTCGCCACCTGCCCGGTGAGCTTGGAGGTGCCGGCCGCGTCGCCGACCATCACGATCTTGTCCACCTTCGAGAGCGGCTCGGAGACCGCCCTGGCGAGCTCCGGCAGTTGCTTGATGATCATCTCGGCGAGCGCCGCGTCGGTGTACTCCTTCCACGCCGCCGCCTTCTGCCTCATCGCGTCGGCCTCGGCCTTGCCCCGCGCGCTGATCGCCTCGGCCTCCGCGCTTCCGGAAAGCCGGATGCCGGCGGCCTTGCCCTTGGCCTCCAGCTCCTTTTGGTAGGCGTCCGTCTCGGCTTCCAGCTTGGCCTGGTAGTGCATCGCCTCCGCGGGGCGCTTGACCGTCGCCTCCAGCTCCCTCTCGCGTCGCACGATCTCCTGCTCCTCCACCTTGGCGGCCAGCTCCTTCTCGGTGAGCCGCACCGCGTACTCCTGGCGCTTGAGCTCCTCGGAGAGCTTGGCGCGCTCGAGGTCGTAGGCAATGTCCGCCTTCGCGCGCTTTGCGTTGACGGCCGACTGGAACTCGGCACGCTGCATCTCGAAGTCGCGAGTCGCCTTGGCGAGCTCGCCCTCGGCCGCGAGGCGGGCGATGTCCCCTTCCTTGCGGTACTCGGCAGCCTGGATCGCCGAGTCGCGCTCGGTCTCGGCCTGCGCCAGGGCCGCGTCGCGCTTGACCTCGGCGATGCGGCGGGCGCCCATTGCCTGCAGGTAGCCCTGGGAGTCGGAGATGTCCTTGAGGGAGAACGCCAGCAGCTCAAGCCCCAGGCGGGTGAAGTCCTCGCCCGCGCCCCGGCGCACGCGCTCGGCGAACGCGTCGCGCTCGGTGTAGATCTCCTCCACCTTCATCATCCCGAGCGCCGCGCGCATGTGCCCCTCGAGCACTTCCTGGGCAACGGCCGTGATGCCCGAGGAGCCCTTGGAGAGGAAGTTCTCCACGGCGCGGTGAAGCAGCGGCTCTTCGCTTGCAGCCTTCACCTGGCCGAACGCTTCGGCGGAGATGATCACGCCCTGGGCGGTCAGCACCTCCGGGCAGCGTACCGAGATCGAGAAGACCTCGAGTGGCAGTACGTCCACCGTCTCCACGAACGGCATCACGAACGTGCCGCCTCCGACCCGCAGGCGGTAGCCGACCTCGCGCTGCCGGCCGTCCGTCTCGGTCACGGTGGACGCTCGGCCCGAGATGACCAGCACCTGGTTGGGGCCGACCTTGCGGTAGTTGAAGGCCCACAGGGCAAAGAACAGCAGGGCGACGACGAGAACAACGGCGCCGACGATCCAGGGGAGCAACGCCATGGCTTCCTCCATCGCCCGGCGGGGCGGTCGGTGCCACCTTAACGCAAGTTCCTTTATGGTACAAGCCATCTTCTTGCCCCTCGGGTTTGCGGCGCTTGGACCTTGCGCGTCCCCACGCGCCGCGGCCCAAGACTGCTCCGGCCGCGACCCGGCAGTGCGTTCGGGACCGGGGACCCCTCGGTGTCCGCAAACAACCGCGTCACCGATACCCCAGCCCCGATCCGCACGCCGGGTCCCCGCGGCCTCCGCAGGCATGGCCGCTGCACCCGAGGGGCGGGTTCTTACCACCGCCCGACCAACACGGGAACTGGAGGCAAGGCGGGGTGGTCGTGAGATCCGCCCCGCGGGCGTCAGGAGCCATCCCGCCGGAGCGTGCGGGTCCCGAGCGGGCGTCCCGCGGTGGGGTATCGCTGGCGCAGCTCCTTGCGAACAGCGAGGGGCCCCACCGCGGGACGTCCCTGCTCGGTCGCACGCGCAGGCGGGTCGGAGGGCTGGGCTCGACGCCCAGCCCGAGCGACCGCTCCGAGTCCGCGGGGCAAGAGAAAAGCTCCACGCAGTGGAAGAAAGAAGAACTGGGGTGCGGGCCGGCACAGCCCGGGGGGTATACTGCGCGGCCGGAGGGGGCGTGGAGATCCTGGAGCTCTGGCTGGTGCGGCACGGGGAGACGACCAGCAGCCGCGACGGGATCCTCGCGGGCTGGGTGGACGTGCCTCTCACCGAAAAGGGCGAGGCCCAGGCCAAAGCGGTGCGTCCCGTGCTCGACGGGTCGGAGTTCGCCGGGGTGTGGAGCTCGGACCTGAAGCGGGCCCTGCACACGGCGTTTCTGGCCTGGGGTCAGCCCGTGGCCGACCCGCGTCTGCGCGAGATCAACTTCGGCGAGCTGGAGGGAAAGAGCTGGGAGACCCTCGATCCCTCGTACAAGAAAGCGCTCATCGACTTCGGGGGCTTCGACCCGCCCGGCGGCGAGACGCTCGAGGAGGTGCGCGAGCGGGTCGCGGGATTCCTCTCGGAGCTCTCCCCTGGTCGCCACCTGCTGTTCACCCACGGCGGAGTGATTCGGCTGCTGACACGCGAGGTCGGCCACGACGGCTTCGTGCCAACCGGCACGGTGGTCGGCCTTGACTGGAGCCGCCGAGTGGCGCTGTTCAAACGCGAGTCGCCCATACCCGGGCCGCTCCCCTTCGAAGGGTGAAGGCGCAGACTGCGGCCTGTGTACCGTGGTCGGTCAGCGGCCCATGGGCGACGCACCGCCGAGCAGCGGCCAGTCGCTTGCCCTTTCGAGTCACACGCGGCTATGCTCGCAGGAGGCGCCACGGCGCCCGACGAGGTGGCTATGGCCGCACCCTACGACCCCGACGTCTATCGCCGCTTTGCCGAGAACCTGCGCGACGCTCTGAAAGGCCCCAACATCGAGCACCCCTCGATGCGGGCTCTCCGCAAGAAGGCATTCGCGACCAGTCTGGAGACCGCCAACGGCTCCCACGTGTGGTTCTCCGCCGTCTCCTCGCGCATGGCGGCCAAGACCGTGTACCTTGGGAGCGGTCCAGAGATCGTGCTCCCCAAGGCCTCGCCCGAGCAGCTCGGCATCGTCGAGAAGGCCCCCGAGCAGCTCCACAAGGTGCTGCAGCTCATGCGCACGATGCCGTTCGTGCACGTGCGCC
>Ga0315281_10001095_pt1 | contig 39767 bp, 58 predicted proteins | sample YL17G07_0_MG_FD_204540 | JGI IMG/M metagenome (GOLD analysis project Ga0315281, IMG submission 204540) | Sediment microbial communities from Yellowstone Lake, YNP, Wyoming, USA - YL17G07_0 | ecosystem: Environmental > Aquatic > Freshwater > Lake > Sediment | place: USA: Wyoming | collected...
CTAGTTTCCAGCCATTGTCAATGAGTTCTTTTTGTATAAAAGGACGTATTGAGGTATCTAACTTACTTATATGAATTATAAATACCAAATCTCCTAATACTTCTAATACTTTTCTTTTTTGTTCTCTTTTCACTAAAATGTCTCCTTTTTTGAATTGTGTCATATTATTTAACTAATTTATATTTTTTACCATTAAGCGTAATTTCTTCATCTACATTATCAATAATTTGAACTTCTTCTTCAATCCCTGTTATTTCTATTGTTGAATATGCTGACATATATCTATTTGTTTATTTCATTGATTGCTTTTACTACTTTTTGTATTTCTGTTTGTTTGTCCCACCCTAGAGTTCTAAAATCTGCTTTATTACAAATCTTACAAACTCTCCATTGTTGCTTATGTCCATTACTGTAAGTTTCTATAACTTCTGACCATTTTGTATATTTATGTATGTGCATATTATTTATTTATTTCTTCTAGTTTAATATTAACTTAATCATCTCTTCATAACGAGCGATGGCTTCTTCTGGTGTTTTGAATATACCGACGGTGTTTTTACGAATATTGTCATTCGTATCATTCACCCAAGTATCCCAATCATATTTACATTCAATAAAATCAGGATAAAAGTATTCTTCATTTATTTCAGGCGTCCATTCTTTTTCTTCTAGTTTCCAGCCATTGTCTATGAGTTCTTGATGGGTATTAAATCCACTTGACCTTGTGTGATCATTTTGTGAAATAAATACCAAATCTCCTAATACCTCCATCACTTTTCTTTTATATTCTCCTACCACTATAATGTCTCCTTTTTTAAATTGTGTCATTTGTTTTTAAGGTTAAATTCTTGTTTTTTATAATACCTACATAATTCTCTTCTTAATCCTTCGTTTTCTTGTTCATCTGCTACTTTTATTAAGTCTTCAAATACTTCATCTCTTGACTTCTGCTTCTCGGAGAGGATGAAGGATTTGATTTCTTTTAATGCCTCATCAAATGTTTGTTCGTTTGTACAACACTCTCCTGTCTCTCTACCTGAACAAGGGATTTCTACACTACCGAAATACATTGCTCCATTTATACATTTTAGGTCTTTCAGTCTTTCCTCCCATTCATTGTTTTGTGTCATATTAGTTTATTATTAAACCAGTTTATAAACTTCGTGAAGAGGGATTGATTTTTTTCTTTATATAATTCATCTACTCTACATTCACAGTTATCTAATAGTTGTCTAAGATGAATATTATTTAACTCTTCAAAAGTTTCTGCATCTTCAATAATTCCTCTACCCCATATTTGCCCACCTACTCTTCCATCTCTGTATCCTCTCACTTGTGCATTACTATCAATCGCAAATCCTTCTGACATTGAGAATACTTTTCTCTGTGCGACTGTTTCTGCAACACAATTAATTAATTTCTTAATGTTAGCTTCATTTAGTTTAAGTTTCTTTTCTGGTTGAATAGGATTTTGTAATCTGATTCTTCTATTGCCTGCTTTTAGCATTAGTTCTTTTCTCATGTTATTTATTCTCCATTAACTCCTTACCATAACTCTCTGCGTATTCCATTACCTCAGCTGTGTCTAATTCTGATAACCAGTTATCAAAGTCATCTGGCATATTATCATCAAGAACTCCGTCTGCTTGATTACTGTGAATCTCTTGTAGGTACTCTTCAAAACTTTTCATATATTTTTTAAAATTAATGCTCTAATAAATCCTGCCTTAGTCTTGCCCTCTAATCGGCAATACTTTTCTAACTTTTTGAAGTCTTTATCTTCTAAGCGAACGTGAATTTCTTTCATATATTTTAATTAAAATCACAAACTTTTACTTTTACTATAATTCTATTTCCTCTAAAGTCAGTTAATCTTGCTAGTGGTGTTCCTACAAGTCCTTCACTTTCTTTTATTTCTTCTGCAATAGTTGAGTTAGGCTTTGTTTTTACATAATCAACTGCTTCCTGAATAGTTCCAGTAATAAGAATAGGTACTACTTTTAGATTAAAAGCTTTTGCTATTTCTTCAACATCTTCACGAGACAGAAAAGTATCTCCAACCATTACATCAAACAAAATAAAATCTTGTTCTTTTGTATATGCTCCACCTGATTGAATTTTTCCACCATAACCTTCCCCAAATAAAATTACTTCTGTCGCACCAAATTTTTGCTCAAAGAGTTGCTCGTTAGTAATTCCAAGAAACAATTTATTGAGTGTTTGAATAAGCGGACTGGGCATCTGTGCATTGTCAGTTCGTCCACCAAACAGAACGCTATGACCATCCCAATGAACACGAACATTTGTTCCGTCAATCTTTTCTGTGAAAATCCACTTATTATTTTTTAAGTATTCTACACACTCATTTCTAAACTTACCTTCAATAAGTTTCTTGTTTCCTTCCATATCTCTTTCAAAGAGAGTTTCTATTTTGTGATATTCTTTCATATATTTTAACGACCACTTCGGGGTCTTTGTTCAATCCAATATTTAACACCTGCGACCTTTACTTTATCTTTCTTTAATAATGCTCGTACCTTCACCTCATCTAATAGTAAACAATCAACTGGGACTAAACGAGCATCCTCTATTTCAAAACAATCATGAGGTATGAATGATGTGCTACCTACATCTGTACTCACTTTGTTTTCTACTTTCTCCACCTCTGCTAACTTATCGATTTTCGTTTCCACTTTAGTTCTCTTGTCCGACATTATTCTTTTTTCTTCTTCTAACTCTTGATTACGCTTGTCTGTCATATACTTAATCATTCCTTTATTAAGTATTTCAATGGCATCTTCAAGGATAGTTTCCATTGGAGACCAGCGTGCATTTTCTGCCTTCACTGCTTCCTTTAGAGGTTTGAGAATTTTGTCTTTCTCCTCTGTAATTTGCTTTAACTTCTTCTTGGCCTCTTCTCTTTTAGCAGATGCGAATGTTAGTTGCTCTTGATTAGTAATGACTATCTTTTTTGCTTCTGCTTGTATGATTGTTATTTCTTTGTCCATTATATTACTTCCATTATGAAAGGATGTGCGACTATAATCCCTAGTGCGAATGCTATTATAAAGATGTATGTATAAGTCCAGTCTACTTTCTTTTTGGAGTATATTTCATCTCCTATATTTGTGTGTTTATTTTTCATTTTTTTTTTATTAATTGGCGACATTTATAATATAACATGCTACCTTTTACTATGCAATGGGAGGGGTGTGGATAACTATTTTAATGCTTTAATTGATATGTTTCCATATTTTATTATTTTTTATCTTACTTATAATAGATAAGTCTATATTATATTTATTTGATAAATCTCTATTAGATAATCTACTTTTTCTAATTTCAACTATATCTTTTCCTGTAAGTTTTGCACGACTATGTGTCTCTCTATGAGCATGTCTTCCCTGTTTAACAGAATGTCTTTTGTTTTCTTCATTAGTAACCCATTCAAGATTATTTATATTATTATTGGATGGGTTGTTGTCTATGTGGTTAATATCAGGTTTATTTTCTATATTAGGAATAAATACTATAGCAACTAAACGATGAATAGAATAAGTTTTAAATATCTTATTTTTTGAAAGACTAACTCTTATATATCCTTTCTCCATTTTAAATCCTTTTAATAATTTATTTTTTACTCTACATAACTCTAAATGACTCTTTATTCTTCCTGTATTACTAACTTCGTATAACCCCTCATAACCTTTAATAGGTCTCCATTCTTCTTGCATATATGTTATTTCACTCTGTGCTTTCTACCACCACCGATAAGCAATGATAGACAGCACAGAATGTATCGATTAAATAAGTAAACTAAGGTGTTACTTATCTTCCTTTATTATAACATATTATTTACCAATAAGAAACTTTACAGCAGAAGTGAATGAACAATTCTTGAGACGCATAATAATATCTATCGTGCTTCCACTTGCTTGACAAGAAAAACAATAATATGTTTTATTATTATATATATACATTGAAGGATTCTTATCTGCATGAAAGAGACAGATTGATTTCTTGCTTGCTGGGATTTTAATGAAGTTGGAGATAGGTACGAGTTTAGCTAGTGAGATGTCTTGAGTGGTGATAAAACAAGAAGTCTCATCTCTAGGCTCTAGTAACTTAAGTTTAAGTTTAAGTTTGTTAAGTTCTTCTGTGTGTTCTTCTTCAAGAGCATCTAAGAAGCCCTTGGTACATTCGTTAGCAATAGCACGATGGGCTAACATTTTATTCATATGTGCTTTCAACTTTTTTATTTCTAATTTAATTTCCTTCATATTAATCAGCAATTATTTTTAAGTTCTTAACAGATGTTAAATCTTGATAGAAAGCATTCTGTTCTTCTATCTGTGCAAGTTGCTCTGGTGTCTTCTTAATGGACACATTACGCCAACCTTTTACTTGTGCAAGCATACCTTTACGAAATCCAGCTATCTGACCATCAGATATATATTGAGCATAGAACATAAGTTTCCTTCCAACCATAATCATAGTTTCAGTAGACAAGTTATTCTTATCACAGAATATTTCATATGCTTCAAAGAAGTCTTCTTTACTTATTTCTGCTCCTTGGTCTTTGTATATACCTTCAAGACAGAATCTAGCAATAGAATTACTTTGCATCATTTCAAGTTTAGTATCAATACCACTATTCTTATATGAGAATCCATCTTGTTCTAGCAGTCTTTCAAGTCCTTTCATGGCTAGATTAAATAGTCCAGATAACTCTTCTTCTATAGTAAGTGTTGCAATAAAGTTTGATATTTTCTTTTCAATAGTCTTTTCTAGTGATATAACCATCCAACGATTAAAGTATGCTTCATCACTAACATCTGATACATCAGGTATTTTATTACACGCAAAAGTAAGTTTAGAATAGTTCTTAAATGAGAATTGATCACCAAACTTATACTCACCCATAACAGAACCACCACCAGTAGCAATCTTAAAGTTAGCTGTATCGTGAATGTCATCTGCTGATAGTTCATCAAAGATATTTATATGTTTCCCGGAAAGTTGAGCAGCCGAGAATTTATCTACTGATAATTTATGTAATGATACACCTGACCTATTTTGTTCACCAACAAGGCATGTTAATAGTTCTAGGAATGTTGTTTTTCCTGTATCCCCTTCACCAACTATAATGATGGCTTTCTTATACTGATAGTTACGATAAAAACAATAACCTATCCACTCTTCTATAGTAGTTCTTTGAATTTCAGTAAACACTTGGTTAAAAAATGTTTCTATTTTAGGACAAGTTGCAGTAGCATCATATTGTATAGGGAATTGATGCCTAAATTTATAATCATGGCTGTGTGGGAGGAGCTGTTTAGTTGTTATATCATACACACCATTCTTTAGTGGTATATATCGTGGATCTGCTTGCTCAAATATTTCTCTTGTTTTTGCTGTAGCATTATATATCTTTTTAAATGTTTCAGTAATTGCTGAACCAGTAATCAAGTCACCAAGAACTCTCTGCATTTCTGGTGATATCACTTCATTTTCTGCCCTGTAATAATACCCCTTATCATAAACATATACTTCTCTATCCTTACGACCAATAGTTATCATTTCATATTTTTTAACAAGATACATAGCGAGTTCGTATGTACCTCTAATTTTATTTTTTATGAATGTTGTTCTTACTTCTAGTTCTTTTTCTTTCATATAATCATGTGCTTAATCTTAAAAATGGTCTCTGATTTAGCGTAACTAGAAGTAAGTTCTTTAAGAATCCTTTGTATGTCAACCTTTATTTCATTTTGGTCAAATAGATTACCTTCATTTGTAGTTGTGTTTTGTTTTATGTTGTGTTTACGAATAAGATACCAAGCAAGTAGATAAGTTCCACTTACTCTATTTTTTTTATACTCACTAACTATTTTTTGTTCCTCACCAAGGTTTATTTCCATAAGTTAATTATGTATGTTTCTTGAATTGTGATTACCACTTGTAAGAGATAATCACAATTCAAGATACAAGTTAAACTAATAATCTAAATTGTTATTAGTGTAATTATGATTGTACCACAGGTTTCTATTTTGGGGGTGTGGATAACTAAAAATACCACCTAACTGGTAGGTGGTATTTTTAGAATTATTATATTAAATTGTTTTTATGTAACTCTTTTAAAAAGTCTATAACTGCTTCTTTAGGTGTTTTACCTTGTCCAGTATAATTATAGAAAGTTGTAGAAGCTAACCAGCAATCAGGTGTTTTTTGTAATGCTCCAAAATGCTCACCACATTTTAAAATAAGTTCTTCTAAATGAGTATTTTTAAAACTACTTGGTTGTAAAGATTTCATCAGATTAAGTAATTCATCTTTTATCTCCTTAACACCATTTACTCCAAGACCATCAAAAGATAGTAAATCTTCTTCGCTATATTCTAGTAGTTTATCTATTGTCGTAATATTTGCACTTATTAAAGCATTTATTGTTCTTGTAGATATTTCTAACCTAGAAATTTCACATACAGCATACTCAACACCACGTAACATATCCTCACCTTTTGCTGCTAACTGTCTCACTCTTTCTATTGTAATTCCTAATTCTTCACCAATAGATTGTAATGTTCTTCCTTCTTTTCTCCATTCTAATATTTTAGGTATTGAGTTATTATGATTCATTTTATTTTTTAAGTTATTTTAATAAGTGCTTTCCAGAATGCTTTGTAAGTGTATGTTATTGTCATAAGGTTGTTATTTTTTAATTAATAAGGTTGTTATAACTTGGCTATTGCCTTGTTATATTTATATGTTAGCACAATGGTATTTTATAAGCAAGTTAAAATGTGTGGATAACTTTAATTAAAATGTTTATCTATAAGTGATTTTATATTAAAATATCTTTGTTTAGATCTTCCACTTATCATTGTAATGCTTAACTGTATTCCTATTTTATTATTAGTATTTAATATATTATTTTGTTTATATGAGTAAATACGCCCTAGATTTGATATTTTATATTTACCTTGTGTGTCTTCAATAAATATCCATACTTCATTTGCTAGTGTTGGTGGTTCTTGTTTTTCTATATTCCAATTAGGATTATTGCATCTAGCACAGTATTTTGGTGTTATTTCAGAAAACCAGTGATAGTTACATTTTAAACAGTTGTTAAGTTGTCTCATATTTATTTTAATTAGTTAATAATAAATGTATTATAGTAGTATTTTTAGGAAAAGTCAATCAATACTACTAATGCTAAATTTATTAAGTTACGTATAATTTTATCTATTCTATATATTATATAGATATACATAATTTTTCTCGTAATTTGAAAATATAAGCATTAGTGGTATTAGTTTAGCATTATACAACCTTTTTCTTTTTTTGTAAAGAGTGGAAAAGGAGTAAAAGTGGGAAAAAGAGTGAAAGCGAGTGAAAAGTTAAAACTTGCTTATAAGTTAAAAGTAACACTAGACATAAGTTAAAAAATATGTTGTAATGTTGTTTTTATCTGTTTTATTAGTTGTTTTCAATGTCGCAAAAGGACTCTTTTACGCCACTGATGACGCATGACATTAAATGTCTTATTAAATATGGTTTAAATAGTATGTTGTCGCATAACATAAAATATATATGTTAGTTGATTATCAATATACATTTCACATGTAACACTTTCAGAATATCAAAGACCATAACTTGACAACATTGTCAAATGATGGGGGGGTACAGTGTCCCCAAAATCTGGGAAAAGAAAAAAAATTGTCCTCCACTGTTTAAAATTGAGACCTATTTTTGAACTTGCTTATAAAGTTATCCACAACTAGCACTTGTAAATAATCATACGACATAGTATAATTAGACGACATATGAAAAAAACATTTTTATACAATCAAATAGGAGTAGAAGAAGATATTATTAATCATTACGTTAATGTAACAATGAAAGTAGAAGATTTAGCAAAAAAATATAACGTTACAGTAAGAACAATTCAACGTATAGCTAAAAAACATGGAGTAGTCCGTACAGTGGCAGAAGCAAACAAAGTTACAGCTAAATTTAAAAACTACGAAGGACATAAAGTTCCTGACCATCTTAAAGTTAAAAGAAAAACATTAAAGAAGTCTATTCGTTATAAAATGCTTACAGAACATCCTTTCTGTAAACAATGTAGAAGAACATTAGAAGAAGGTTACCGTCTTGAAATTGATCATATAGATAATAATCCAGCTAATAATAATCTAACCAATCTTCAGGTTTTATGTAGAGAGTGTAATCAAGGAAAATACTTTCTTTCTAAATAATAGTTATCCACTTGCACATACTTCAAATCCAACATATAATATACATATGTCCACATCATTAGAATTCACTAACCTAGAAATTCCAAAAGAGATATACCAAATCCCTAGAATAAACAACTCTCTCCTAAATGAAAGGCAACTTGTAAACTCCACCACCCATTTTGAATTAGTCCCTTATCAAGGACTTCTCCGTTACATTGAAGGTGCGTCATATCCTGCTAAAGGTGTTCCTACACCTAACGCTATATTCGCAATCAATCAGATTAAACTTACTATCAAACTACTAGTAAAATACTCTCCATTCCTCATTCTAGTCAAAAAAGAAACTCTCCTGAAAGACTTCAATCTCCTGTTCGATAAACTCTTCCAGCCATATGTTATCAAACCAATATATATGTGTCCTACAGCATATTACTTATATAAAACAATAAAGGAATTTCTAATGGTTCTAGAGATAGACACACCAACAGCAGGAACATTCGCTCATAACCTGTCTCATATCCTAGAGTACGACGATGCTTATCGTTATCGCTTTCAGGATATTATTAACGAAGCAGACCTCATACAATTACAAACAAATCCAAGAAAGGAGATCAGACGACTAATTAATATTTATAAGCAGAGAGAACATAATCAAGTAGTATTTATAAAACTAGAGAGACTAATAACTCCAATCCTCTATCTGCTTTATATACCTAAAGTAAAAAAAGCATTCATTAACTCAATACATCACATCATAGGAGCAAGACCAGACCCTGCTGACTTATACTGGATGTCCATAAGGAACGATTACCTCTTTGGAGGTAAAACATACGAAGAACGAAGTAAAGACGTACCACAACCATTAACTTACGAAATAACAACATGAAAGAAACTCTAGCTATAAAATCATACTTCTACCTTAATCAAGGACTAAATGTTCTTAATAACTTCCGTAATCTAGGACTAGGAATCTTCGCAGCATACTTTGCACTTAAACTAGATTCACCAATCATCTTATTAGTAATGTTTATAGTATCAATACCTATTCTCATCATTATCGGTTATTATTATGTACATAAGGTGTCTAAAGTAAGCGAGCAACTAACAGTGAAACATGGGACACATTATGGGATTGCTCAGTTCGAACTTATTGAAAAACAAACTAATCTATTAGAAAAAATATGCAAGAAATTAAAATAAAACTATCCCGCTCAGAAGCCCGTAAAGCAGATTGGGCAAAGAGAACCCCAGAACAACGCAAGGCTCATTCAAAAAAGATGACAACTATAAAGTATAAGAATATGTCTTTCGAAGAAAGAAGAGCACAAGCTATGAAAATGGTCGCAGCTAGAAAATTGTATGCAGAGGATAGATTACTAACTACATGTACTACGAAGTAATCGAAGTAAAAGATTTAAAAATACAACACTCACCGATACTTCAATGTCCCAATCCGCAGATAAATGATAGATGTTCTGGGAGATATATACATACACGAAAATGGCAGATAGAATGTGTGGAATGTATGGTATTACATAAAACAATACATAAACACCCACTACTTAATAAACTTGTAACAAAAGTAATTTGTTATAATGAATATAGTATAGAGGAATTAATAGAAATAGAAGCCTCTCTACGTATAAAAAAAACTAATATAAAACAAATATATGTCAGGAGTAAAACGCAACGTACAGTTGGATAATAAAGGTCTTAAACAAGTCACAAATGATGACTTAAAGAAAGAAGGAATTGCAGGTCGCGATGAAAAAGAATAATGAATAGATCTTCATTAGCAAAATACGAGAAGGCTCTCAAGTGGGAGAAACAAAAAGCTGAAAAGGCAATGAATAAACTCATAGTAGAGAATGCAGAAGCACTCATGGCAGTGCTTATTGCTCGTGGTCTTGAAGGTGACATCACAGCTATTGATAAAGCCTTAGACCGTGGATTTGGAAAGGTAAGACAGAACATTGGTGTTGATGGTGGAGCAGAAGGATCACCGATACTATTCATGCCAGCAGAGTTAGTAAAAAAGTATAATCTAACTAATTCAAAAGAAGAGTTGGAAGATGCTGGAATAGATGAATCTAATATTATAGAAATAAAAGGAAATGAAAGTATCTCAGATGACAGATAAGCAGAAGGAATTAAATAATGCTCGCCAAGCTAGATATAGACTTACTGATAAGTGTAAGGCTACTAAAGCACGATATAGATCAACTGAAAAAGGAAAAGCATCAGATAAAAAACATGATTTAAAACAGAGAAATACTACAAAAAGAAAAGAATATTTAAAAATGCACGAACAACTTCCAAAAACAAAAGCAAGAAGAAAAGCTTATAAAGAAAAGCCAGAAAACAAAGATAAGAAATATATAAAATCTTTAATGAGATTTTATAAGATGACACCAGAACAGTATAAGGAACTTTTTGAAAGACAAGAAGGCAAATGTGCTATATGTAAAATAAAACCAGAAAGAAAACTTGTTGTAGATCACTGTCATTCTACAGGGAAAGTAAGAGGTCTTCTTTGTGGTAAGTGTAATTTAGGTATAGGATATTTAAAAGATAGTATAGATTTTCTTTCTAATGCAATAAAATATTTACAATGAAATTTCACCAAGGACAAAGTCAAATAGCAGCAGATACACATCGTTTTCGTGTTGCACGATGTGGTCGTCGTTTTGGAAAGTCGTGGCTTTCAGCGTGGGAAATGCTTTCTGTATGTACTAGTACAGATAATGCTCGTGTGGTTTACTATGCACCGACCGTTTCGGACGCTAGAGATATTATGTGGAGAATCCTTAAGGAAGTAGCAGCACCAGTTATCGTAGGTGATCCAAACGAGTCACGCCTTGAAATGACTATTAAAAATGTCCATGGGACTACTTCACTAATTGTTTTATACGGATGGGAAGCACTACAAGAGCGTGGTAAGGGGGTTGGGGTTAAGAATCACTTCGCAGTATTGGACGAAGTAAGTAAATATACAAATTTTGAATATGGTTGGCAGGAAATTTTACGTCCAACACTTATGGATGTACAAGGAGGAGCATTATTTATTTCTACCACTAATGGTTTTAATCATTTCTATGATTTATGTAATAAGGAACTAAAAGATGTTGACTATAAAACATTTCATTTTACCTCATATGATAATCCACACTTAAAAATGGAAGAAATAGAGAAGATGAAAGAGGAAATGACAGAAGATCGTGCCGCACAAGAGATTTATGCGGACTTCCGTAAGAAGGAGGGTCTTGTATATAAAGAATTCTCAAGAACAGATCATGTTACAGAAGACTTACCTGAAGAAGTAACTGAAACCCTTGCTGGTGTGGACTTCGGATTTACCCATCCGACAGCTATACCTACTATCAAAAGAGATTACGATGGTAATTATTGGATTACTAATGAGTGGTTCTTTTCTGGTAAGACAGAAGATGAAGTTTGTGATTATGTATCATCACAAAAGTTTAATAAAGTATATCCTGACCCTGAAAACGCTTCTGCTATTGAAGCTCTAAGAAAAAGAGGTGTAAATGTACGAGAAGTAAAGAAAGGTAAGGGTTCAGTATCTTCAGGTATTAATGTAGTTCGTGAATTACTTAAACAGAACAGGATAAAGATACATCCATCGTGTATTAATACAATAAGAGCTTTTGAGATGTACTCATACGCTGAAACAAAGGGTAATGCTATACCAAATGAACTACCTGCACACGAATTCAGTGATATGTTAGATGCAATCCGTTACGTGCTTATGTCTAATCATGGGGCGGCATCTTTCAGTATTCCTAAGGTAAATTACTCATCACAAACAGGGTATGGAAGAAGTAAAGTTAATTTTAATAAATTCATTTGATATACTAAATATATATGAGCATCATTCAAGACCGTTTAGAACCGAAAACAGGTAGATATGTAAAAGATTCTGCACAGGTTAGAAAACCTGACTATAAAAAGGACAAGCTTTCTTTGTACGTTCCTACACCAGAGGAAAGAGATTGTATTAATTCTTTCTTAAAAGATTTTCGTCTTTCATGGCAGACGATGCACTTACCTCGCCCAGAGTTTAATGATTTATCTTTATACCAACGATATATCATTGATATGCTTGCATTTAATACATATCAAGAGAATGATGGTAATCCAATGATGGAAGATAGACTTGGTGGTTGGAAATCAAATGCTATTCGTCCTGTTGTAAGAAATAAGGCTATTTCAATCGCTGCTCACATGACAGCTCGTCAATTAGTTCCGAAAGTTTTTGCATATAACGATGATAATGATGAACAGACAGATTCAGCAAAGGTAATGGGTTATTTGATTGATTGGGCTCGTGAACAAGCTAACTATCCTCATATGGCTCTTTATAGAACTATAATGGCTTTATACTCTCCTATCTCTTGGGGATATTCAGAATATGTGGAAGTAATGCGTAGTGTTAAAGATAGTAAAGATAGTCAAGGTAAATGGACTTATAAAGAAATAACAGATGAGGATGAATCAGGTTTTCAACATTTACCTATTGCTTGCGACCAAGTATACTTTTCAAACTTCTATGAAAGAGAAGTACAGAAACAAGATTTTATTATATTAAGACGTATTATTTCTTATAGTAAATTCAAGATGAAATATCCAGAGAGTAAATATCCTAATGCCAAGTATGTTTCCCCAGGTATTCAAGTGATTATGGATGATGCTAATCGTGGTTTCTTCCAAGTTTATGACCCACATATGCGTGGTGACGATGTTGAGGAAGTAATCCGTTGGAGAAAATCTACAGACTCAAAGGAAATTATGGTAAATGGTGTTCTTATATCAGAAGCAGGAGCTGAAAATCCTCGTGCTGATCACCAATACCCATTCGATGCTTTCTACTACCTACCTATCAACGAGAGATGTATTGCAGGTAAGTCTCTTGTATTTGCAATGCAATCAGATGCAACTATTTTAAATACTTTGTACCAGTTGTTTATTGATGGGACAATCCTTAATCAAATGCCACCTGTCATCACTTCAGGTTCTGATAAAGTAGGTTCAGATGTGATGGTGCCAGGACTTAACTTAGCTTTCGCAGAGAACGATGTGAAGATTACTCCTATCCGTACAGGTGATTCAGGAACATTACAAGCTACAATGAATACACTTGAAAAAGTAGAATCATCTCTTGCTGAATCATCTCAAGGAACAGTACAACAAGGACAACAGACTCCTGGAACTCCATCAACTGCTTACGAAATCTCACGTATTGAAACAAATGCAGCAACTGTACTTGGATTATCTATGAAGTTCTTGGCAAATGCCCATGTCGTTCCTTATGGGAAATTACTACTATCAGATATTTTACAATACATGACCATTCCTGATGTAGAAAAAATTACAGAGCAAGGAGGACTTATTTACAAGACTTTCTATGCTAAAGATGCAGGAGGAAATGGAAAACAGCATAAGATTCAATTTGATGCTAATCTTCCAGACACAATGACAGAAGAAGAAAAGATGGATATGTCATTCAAGATACTTGAAGCACAAGGTGGAATTAAATCAGATACAAGTCTATGGAAAGTTAATCCAGTATTATTCCGTGATCATAAATACACATTCGCTATTGATAGTGACGTTCTAAACCCTCGTTCAGCAGAGCTAAAGAGAGCTTTCTCAATAGAACTTTTTGATAGAGCTATTGCTCATCCTGAAACATTTGATAATAAAGAAATTGGTAAGATACTTCTTTCAACAGACCCAGTAACAGACAGAGACCCAAGTAAATATCTAATCAAGATGCAACCTGTAATGAGTCCAACACCAGGTATGGGAGCTACACCAGGTATGCCAGGAATGGGAAGTGCACCAAAACCAAACGCTCCAACACAAGGCAATCAATTACCTCAAAATATGGTGAAATAATCAATTTGATATAATAAAGGTAACCCATAGATTAAACTGGGGCTTAATCAAAAAATCAAATGTATAATAATGTACCACCGCAACTTTGGATGCAGGTTGATAAAGAAGTCAGAAATGTTTTAGTAGAACATTTTGATATTAAGATGACAGGAGTTAGAGAGATCCGTGACCAAGAGATTATTTCCGATGGTTATTCAGCACAAGACCTTAGAGCAATCACTTTAGAAAAGATGATTGAGTATATTGGTAGTGAAGAAACATTTCCTAGGGCTTGGGAAATTACTTGTTCTAAAGCTAAGAGTGTTCTCTATCCACCAATCTCAATGAATCAACCTATTCCAATGGCTGATGAACCTAAAGAAGAAGAAGTTATTAAAACTAATATTAAAACTCATGACAACAAAAAGAATAAATAAGACAAAAGATGAGGTAGCAAAAGAGATGGCTCATAAAGAAATGATAAAAGCTCAAAAGGCTTTAGCTAAGCGTATTTATGCAACTATTGAAAAACAGGACACTATTTATGATGCACAGACAGTAGTTAATGCAGTGGCTGGTTATATTAAATATGAACTTTCAGTTAAGGAAGCAGGAATTAAATTAAAAGATTTAATTATTGATTTAAAGAACGCACCAAAATCGAAAATTTCTAAAGCAATGGAAGAGCTTGTTAAAGAATTGCAACTTGAGAATGCTAAAGATACTGCTATGCTACTTGAAAGATTCGGACAAACTCTTGGGCATTTTTCTTCTCATGAATTTATGAAAAATAAGATGAGTAAAATTAAAATTGAAGACTTAATTAATTAAACATGAATACTAAAATTCTTCAAAAGATACTTGAGGAACTACAAAAAGAAAAACCAAGTATCGATTATATGAAAGGTATGGTAGAGACACTTATAGAAATGAGTGGAGTAAAAACACCACCAATATTTAATACAAATAAACACTATGTTACAAAAACTCCTATTATTCATACAGAAGATGAAACAGTCGAGGAAATCCCAGCTTTCCTTAAAGCAGGACCAACAGGAAATCTTAATTACGAGTGAGGAAATAGCTCCTGACTTCACATCTCTTGAGAGTAAAATCTTTACTGAATATAAAGGTAATATTTATATTGGTAAATATCTCATAACTCAAGAAATAAAAGATATTCTATCTGTTGAAGCAAAGTATTTAGAAGAATCTAAATTGTGGGAAATATTAAATGCTTCAATAACCAATGAGGCTTATACTCATGCTTTAATAAATAGTAAAGATTTTGATGCGGTAATGTTCGCAAAGGCACTTCATCACTGGTCTTTCTTTATTCGTAATGTAGTTAATAAATTAAATAAAAAGTAATTTGATATACTAAGAGTATAAGCATTCTGGGGAATGATTATAGTAGGAGGCTTCACCTCTCCTATCATAGTTACAAAACTCCCCCAGGGGTCCAGATTCTATGGTAGCAGGGATAAAGTCTCTTACAGAGCACTTGGGAGTTCGCACGCCCTCCGAAAGGTAAAACGAATTAAATTAAAAACTAAGGAGTTCGAGATCCAAGCGAAAGCTGAAACGAATTAAAATAAATATGACACCAGAACAAATTGAAGAAGCTAGAGTAGCAGAAGAAGCAAAAATCGCAGCTGAATTAGCTAACGATCCACTTACTAAGTTACAAGAGGAGAATGCAAGACTCTCAGAAGAGAGAGACAACTATAAAGCTGTTGCTCTTAAGAGATTAGGCAAACTTCCAGGAGATGCAGATTTTCTAAACAAAGATGGAGGAGAGGAACTTTCAGTAGCAGAACAAGTTAGATTACAATTACTCGATAGAGAAATTCAAAAAACTCGTGAAGCTGAAACAAAAGAAATCGAACGCATCCGAAGAGAAAATGCTGAACTTCGTTTAGCAGCTAAAAATCGTCCAGGGTCATCAATCGGAGGAGGAGGTTCAGGTTCATCTGTAGAGGTTAAGGATAATGTATTTTCAGAGGCACAACTTTCATTTCTTAGAGCTAAGGCACTAAAACTTAAAGCAGACCCTGAGAAGTTTATTCAATCAGCTAAAGATAAACTCATTAATAGATAATTTAATAAAAAAAACATATGGCATTAGGAAATTTTCAACCATACGAAAATGCTTCAGCATCAAAGATGTCTGGCAGTGTTAAATTCTACGTTGCAGCCAATTCAACTGGTTCAGACGGAACAATTTCTCGTATCAAGGCAGGTGAGTTAGTAACAAAGGTAGCAGGAGCAGCAGGCGTTATCGCAGCAGCAACAAATGCACCAACTACAACTCTTAGAGTAGTAGGTATCTCTGCAGGAACATCAACAGAAACCGCTTCAGTAGCAGGAACTGTAGATGTTATTCCAGCATTAGATGGTCAAATTTGGACAGTAGCAGCAGATGTTTTAGCAACATGGGATACACAAGCAGAATATAATGCTCTTTGTGGTTCACGTGTTCTAATCAAAAATACAGCAGGTGTTTATACAGCTTTAGCTTCAGACAGTGCATCAAATGGATGTATTGTTGAGTATATTGATGTTATCAAATACCCTGGTGTAGTAGCATTCTCATTCTCACCATTGGTGAATTATAAGAACGTTTAGTTTCTAGGTTAATTTGGAACCTGGGGATTATAAAGTTCCTTTAATTTAAAAAAATATATGTTTACAGAAATACAAAATTTCTCCCTTAACCTGTTATAATCGGGGGAGAAATAAATAAATCGGGCGAACTCAGGGAACCTCCTTATTTAAGGACAATCCTGACCCAAGCTTTTGGTTAAATGCCAACTGAAGGAGCAACGACTAGGTATTGATACTCGAAAGAGAATATAATATACCCACGAGCACCCGACACAGAAATGTGATGATATAGTCTGAACTCTGTTTGCAATAATTCTGTTTGTATGATACAATATATATATGAAAATATGTATACACTGTAAAAAGACATTAGAATTTAGTTTATTTAACAAATGTTCAAATACTAAAAGTGGTTATCAAACTTGGTGTAGAAAATGTCAGGCTGAAAGATATTCTGAATATAGAAAAAATCCTGAAGTAAAACAAAAAATACACGAAAGATATAAAAAGTATTACGAGAAGAATCGTGAAAAAATGATTCAGAGAACTAGAGATTATGAGAAAAGAAATCCTTTAGAGACTCTTGAAAAAAGAAAGAAAAACTCTCTCAGAATGAAATTTATAAGATATGGAATAACTGAAGAAATATTTGAGCAGATGAAAATAAATCAAAAGCAAAAGTGTGCAATGTGTCCAAATGAATTACATAGTAAAAATACTCACATAGACCACTGTCATAGAACTAATAAAGTGAGAGGATTATTATGTACATCATGTAATATGTCACTAGGTTTCTTAGAAAAAGAAAATTGGTTACATAGAGCACAAGCATATCTTCGTAAGACAGAGAAGTAGAGGATAAAGAACCACTACGATAACAATAAGCGTTCAAACAGAACTTGATGAGGTTTTTCGTCAAAGTTATGACTTAACAACTCCTCCAGCATACGCAACAGCGATGACAGGGGAAATCTTTAAAGTCACAGAGACTTCTCATGCAGCGTACATTGGTACAGTGCATAAGGGTCCAGGTTTATTTAGTAAGACAGGTGAAGTTCAAGCTGTACCTAGTTATGTAGCGAAAGTTGCTAACAAGTACACAGTGACAATCGCAGATTGGACACAAGGACTTGACATAAGTAAGAATCTATTTGATGACGACATGCACGGTGAGTACCAAGCCCAAATAGCTGATCTAGCTATCATGGCTCGTAGAACTCAAGATGCAAACGCATTCAAGATTTTCCGTGGTGCGTTTACAACAACATTAACAGCTGACGGTGGTGCTCTTTGTTCTTCACACACTCTAATCGGTGGTGGAACAACAAATAACGAAATCGTTACTGCAGATGTTTCAGGTGCTTCAACTACAGCTCTTACAACAGCAGCATTCAATGTTGCTATGCAAAGACTTGCAAATATGAAGTCAGAATCAGGTGTACCACTACAATGTGTTGGTGATATTCTATTGGTTCCACCAGCTCTTTACCAATCAGCTCGTCAGATAGCTACATCAGCTCTTGTTCCTGAAAATGGTAACAATGGAGTGAATGTGTTCTCAATGGACTATGCAGTAAAGGTATACCAATCAGTATGGTTGGGTACAGTAGGTGCAGATGGAGTTAACGCAGGTTCTGATACAGCATGGTTCCTATTGGACTCAGCTCGTCATAACATTCGTCGTTTCGTTCGTCAAGGTATTCAGACATCTCTACGTAATTGGGATATGTCAAATAACCGTACATACTACTACCAAGCTAATTTCCGTGAAGAAGTTTTTGTGGCTTCATACATAGGTGTAGTCGGAGCTAAGGGTACAACAGCGTAATATTATTAACCCAAATCCTCGTGGGTTTGGTTAAGGAGGTGGAGTACGCTCCCTTATCGGAAATTCTGCAGAATTATCTGAAGCCCTCCTTACCCCAGCCCATGAGTAATCAATAAACTTTTATGTCAGTACAAACAACAAACCTCACAGAACTAAACGTAGTAAACGGTACAGCAACTTCAACATCAAATGCTGCTACAATTAATGCTCAAACTGGTATAATTACCACAGAAGCATTAACTACAGCTGTAGATGCTGCTTATGCAATGACACTTACTAACTCACTGATTACTGCGAATTCGATTGTTCTTGTAACAGTTGGAAAAGGTACAGCAACTCAAGGTAACTTAGTTCCTTGTTTTGTAACACCTGGAACAGGTTCAGTAGTTATGTCACTTGTAAACGTTGGAACAACACTACTTAACGGAACAGTTAGGATTGGTTTCAAAGTTGAAAACGTAGCTTAGTTTCTCTAGGTCACTGGAGTATTCCAGTGCCTTATGAGGAGCTAACCCCCTCACACAAATAATTATGGGAAATGATTCAAATCCAAAAAAAATAGCAGCTTCATCAACAACAACTATCGGTTCAGTTATGGTATATGCAATTAGTGTTAATAAAACATTAGCAGGAACAGTTTCAGTAAATGAAGGTACAACAAACACAGGTATCTTTGCTGCAACTACTCCTCCAGGTACATATCACATTACTCCAAATGGTACTCGTTATGGAAACCTTATCATAGGTCTTTCAGGTGCTGATGATGTTACTTTATTTTCAAGAGCAATTTAAGGTTAATTTGATATACTGTGTAGATGGAAGCAACTAAAAGTAAAAAAAGAATTGCTGGGAAATTTGTAACAGTCTTATCTGATATAAATTGTCTATCTTGTGGTGTTTCTTTTCATCCACGAAAAGTCGGGTTAAAATGTTGTTCTCTTGAGTGTCGTAAGAAAAATTGGGCGAGTAAAAAGATAGAAAAACTATGTATTGTTTGTCTCGAATCATTTAAGGTTCCTAGCTGGCGTCCTACTGCAAAATATTGTTCTTTACAGTGTCATACTAAATCAGGTTGCTTAACTAGAAAAGGAATAAAAAACTCTGAAGAAACTAAAGAAAAATGTCGTATTGCCAATCTTGGAAAAAAATTTCCTGAGAGAAGTGGAGAATTACACTCTAATTGGATTAAAGATAGGACAAAATTAAAAATATCAGATGATAGATATAGCACTCAATATATGTATTTTATTTATCAAGTAAGAAAACGAGATAATAATAAATGTAAGATATCAAATGAAGAATGTAAAGGAAGGTTAGAAGTTCATCATATTTTAAATTGGATTGATTATCCTGAGTTGAGATATGATATAAATAACTGCATTACATTATGTCAATTGCATCACCCACATGGAAGAAAAAAAGAAATAGAATTTAGTTTATATTTCTCTGACTTATTAAATAATATAAAAAATATATGAGCTATAACATAACGACATTACTTAATGATTTGTCAAGTGTAATTCACGGAACCACGAATAACAAGGTACCAAATGTATACGGGCATATTAATCGTGCAGCAAGACAAGTTCTTCAAGATGTTGATCCTAAAGAAACAACTCGCATAGTTCAACTATCACAAGTTTTTAATAGTGTATTTGATTATGCCATTCCAACTGATGTTAAAGGAGATAGAATAACAGACATTCGTCCACAAGCAAATCGTAATCCTTCAGACATATTTGTCCAAGATTATGCACAGACATTTGATTCACAGAAGTTATTAGGTTTTACTAATGCTATTTATACACAACACAATACGGGGGTTAAATCATTGCGTATAGAAGCACCAACACTTACATCACCAATACAACTTTGCGATACTTCAACAACTACAGGTTGGGCAGCAACATCAGGAGCAGATTCAATTACACTTGATTCAACAAATTATGTAGCAGGAAATGGAGCATTAGTCTTTAATCTTCTTGCAGGACAAGCATCAGGATATATTGAAAATTCAACATTGAATGCCGTTGATTTAACTTCACATGTAAATGTCTCTACATTATTTATGTGGGTATATATGCCTAGTGGTTCAGCTATCACATCAGTAAATCTAATATGGGGTTCATCATCAGCTAATTATTATAATTATACAGCGACAGCAACACAGCAAGGCACAGCTTTTGTTAATGGTTGGAACTTACTTTCATTCCCTTGGGTATCAGCTACAAAGGTTGGTACACCAGTAAATACTTCATATACATATTCTCGTGTTACTGTAGCTTATAATTCAACATTACAGACTGGGGTTAAAGTAGATAATATAACTTCTAATTTAGGATATATCTTTGAGATTCAATATTACTCAAAATATATGTTCCGTAATCCTACAACGAATGCTTTCCAAGAAACTGTGGTAGATGCAGCAACTGATTCTTCAACTATAATAAACCTTGATACTGAAAGTTATAATCTCTTATTTAATAAAGTAGCTTTCTATGTTGCACAAGCACTTCAAGGATCAGATGCTTCATACGATGTTACATTCTTTGATAGTGAGTATCAAAATGCTTTAAAGAAATATAAAGCACAGAATCCAAGTGAAGTAATGAAGAAGTCAGAATCATATTATAAAATGCCAAAGAAAAATTATAACCGCCTCAGTCCAATTATTCGTAGATTCTAAACTATATGTTACCTCAAAGAATGCCATCAAAAAATGCTTTACATAAAACTGGTGACTATTCTTTAGTGTCAGGTTTTAAGGGCTATCGTGCTCGTGAGGATAAGACAATGCTCTCTCCTGATGTTTTGGTGTCTCCATCAAAGAATGTGGTACTTAATACTGCAGGTAGAATAGCTCTTGTAAAGGGTTATACTCTTGATGGTAGTGCCTCAACTGTTATTGATAGTGGTATTTTATCTAACTATGACTTCGCTAATTTCAAAGGCAATGTCCGCAACCTGCGTGCAGGCTTTCTTACATCTGCTGCTAATGACGGGAAGTTACAATATCGTTATAAAGATGCAACAGGTACAATTAATTGGGTAACATTAAAGTCATCATTAACTAATGTTAGATTATCTTTCTGTGATTATTCTGATACAACAAGTTTAGTAAAACAACTTCTATGGGTAGATGGTAGCAACAATGTTTTTAAATGGAACGGTTCTGTTACAACCCTTGCATCTGCGACAGTTAACACTGTTACAAAACAAGGAACTAATACTTGGGCTCAAGAAGGATTCTCAACAACAGGAAGTATTGTTATTGGAGGTGTTCCAGCAACATATACAGGAGGTTCAGGAACAACAACTCTTACAGGTGTATCAGTAGATTTTTCAAACACAGGAACATACCCAGTTGCCTCAATAATTCATCAAGAGGTAGTAACTACTGCTTTATCTGCAATGACAGGTATATTAGCTACTTTTGCCCCAACAGTAATAGGTTGTGGTACTCGTAACCAAGTGTATTTAGGTTCATCAACATCAAACAATTTATATATTTCAAAAGTAAATGATTTTACTAATTATGCTTTCACATCTCCTACTCGTGTTGTCGGTGAAGGAGCTCTAATTCCACTTGATAACCCACCAGTTAAATTCATTCCTCAAGAAGCTAGAGATTCAGTTCTATCATATGATATGTACATATCAGAAGGAAAGAATACATGGTCAATTATTAAAGCAGAAGTATCTTCTGATTTGACAAAAGAAACATTACAACGTGTTCGTCTTAAAACAGCTCCACTACAAGGTGCTATATCAGAGAAATTAGCTTGTAAGATGAAGAACCACATTGCCTTTGTTGGTAATGACTCCGTTCTTAATTTATTTGGTTATGAATCATACCAGTATGTTCCAATGATGAACGATATTTCATATCCTATCGTAGATGATATGAATAGTTATGACTTTACAGATGGTTCAGCTTTCTATCATAAAAACTATCTTTATGTTGCAGTTCCATTAAGTGGAATTATTCGTATTTATAATATGACAAACCAAACACAACAACAACAGTCTCAATATAAAGTTGAAGACATAACCCAGCAACCTTGGTTCTTTGAAGCACCAATAGGTTATCCAGTAAGTGGTTTCTATGTTGTAGATGGTGAATTGTATGGACACTCATTTACTACATCAGAGAGTTATAAGCTATTCACTGGTGGTAGTTTTGCAGGGCAAGATATAGATGGAAATGCAACATTAGCTTATGATGATCACGGAGATAGAACACAAAGTAAATCATCTACTGAAGTATTTATTGAAGGGTATATAAAACAAAACACAACATTAAATATAACTATTAATCAAGATTTGGATTCGTTCGTCAATCCTCAGTCAGTTACAGTAGATGGTGGTGATAATACTATAGTAGCTTATGGAGGTGGAGGTAATAGTCTTGGTGACACTCCACTCGGTGTACAAACACTGGGAGGAAGTCAAGATACTGTTTCTCCAACTGCTCTCCCAGCGTGGTTCCATGTAGTAAAAACTTATCCACCACACGCATATTACTTAGAACAATTATCCTTCTCAACTAAGGGGGTAGATTTACAGTGGGAGTTGTTAAATTTCGGAACTAATGCTGAACTTACGACAGAGGGGAATAATAATATTACACAATAATCTAATTTGATATACTAAATATATATGACAAATCTATACATCGGTTCTAACACTTTATATCAGGCAGGTTCAGGAAACATAGTAGGAGCTACTTCTATTGTGCTTACAAGTTTAACAGACATCTACAGCAATGTTTTAACAATGGCTGACTTTGGTACAACAGGTTTCATCACTTGCGAGCCTGACACTACTAATCAAGAGTTTATGACTTTCACAGGCGTTACAGCAAATGCTAACGGAACATATACTCTTACAGGTATCAAGACAGTTCTCGCTAAATCACCATACACACAAACTTCAGGTGCTCTACGCCAACACTCAGGAGGTACTAAAGTAGTAATCAGTGATTCACCTGCTTTCTGGAATACTTTCGCCAATCTAAATAATGTTTCAGCCTTCACAGTCTCACCTACAGTTCCAACTGGTGGAACAGGAACTCAAGCAGCTAATGCAACAGACATCGCTAATGCTGTTACAGGTGCTTCAGGTACTTCTACAACTCTCATTAATGGTACTGTTAAAATCTCAGTTAATCCAGTCTCCCCTACTTCCCCTATCGCTGTGGGACAAAATGATCCTAAGTTCGTGGATTACTTTGAAGAAACAGGTGCAGCGAATGCTTATGTCCTAACTCCCTCACCTTCTATTGGTGCTTATGCAGACGGGCAACACTTCTCATTTAGAGCAGCGAATGCAAACACTACAACAGCAACACTTAATGTAAACGGACTAGGTGCTAAAGTTATTTATAAAGAAACAGGCACAGTAGTTCTTGTTAGTGGCGATATTGCAACAGGTCAGAATGTAGAAGTTATTTATGAAGATGTAACAGGAAGTTTTAGAATGCAAAATCCAGTGGGAAATGCACCATTAAGACCAACTGGAAACGGCTCACAACTTACTAATTTACCATTAGATGTTTCTACAAAAGTAAGTACAACTTTTGAAACTGCTGCTCGTTTTACACCAACAATTACAGGAGGTGGAGGACAAACAAGTAACACATACAATACAACAGGTGTTTTAATGCATCATGGTTTTACTTTTGCTGCGAGCTCTGATAGTATTCTTTGGGAATTAACAGGAAAAGCATCTACTCTGTACTTAGGTAGTCCTGTATTTTCATCAAGAATAAATATAAAGACAAATGGTTTAACAACAGCTTCTTCTTTCTTTGGTTTAGGAAATCCAACAGTAGCAACAGCAGGACATACTTATACGGTAGGTCATACAGGGTTTAAAATAATAACATCAGGAGCTGTTGCTACTTTATATGCAACACAAGCCGATGGTACAACAGAAACAGCTTCATCTGCTCTTACAACAGTAGCTGTAGGAGATGATTTGGACTTAATATTAAGAGTTAACTCAACAACAAGTGTCGACTATTTTTGGAGAAAAAATGGTGGAGCATTATCATCTGCTACAAACTTAACTACAAATATGCCAGCAGGAACTTCACAAACAGCACAATTTTCATTCTCAACTGATAATACAGACGTTGCAGGATACGAATTTACTATTAAAAGTGCTTCCTATGAAAGATAACCCCCCAATCATAACTAACAAATAATATGGCATATACCATTCAATCAGGAGACACATTAAGTCAATTAGCACAAACCAACAAGACAACTGTTGCTGATTTGATGAAGTCTAATCCAACAATCACAGATCCTAACAAGATATATGCAGGGGCTTCTTTGAACTTGCCTACAACTACACCATCGGTAGTAGCTTCAAGTAGTATGGCTACTGATTTAGTTAATAATCAAATTAAGCCTACTTTAGATAAAGCAACAACTGCCATAACAACGAACCAACAGACAATTAAAGATACACAAATGCAAAATGCAGCAACTCTTGCTAATAAGACACCTACACCTCCTGCACCATCACCTACACCTGAGCAACAAATTGTAGATGATCCTGGAACTGGTAACAAGTGGATATATGATAAAACAACAGGTCAAAGAACAGCTATTCCTACTAATCAAGCAGTACCATCAACATCTACAACTGTAGATGTTAAGAATGCAATAGCACAAGATACTACTGAATCATCTGATGGTAGAATAGTATTTAAAAAACTCGCTGATGGAAATGTTGGTAAGTATGATCCAAATGGAAACTATCTTGGACTATCTACTCAAACTGAGTTTGATAAAGTAAAAACTGGTCAGACAGTATCAAAGGCATATGACGATGCTGTTCTTAATGGTGCTCATCTTAAACCTGAACAAGTAGCACAAATAGAATCAATTAAACAAACATATCAAAGATTACTTGATTTGCAAGCAAAAGCTAATGCTAACTATGAAGGAGGTATGACAGTCGCTCAAAATCTATATGGTATTGGAACCACAATGATGGGAACAGGAGCTATTAAAGGAGCAGTTGATGAAGGAGTAGCTAAACTTGCTGATATTAACTCAAAGATGAATAGTGATGTTTCTAAGATGACATCAGCTTTTCAATCAGATAATTTGCAAGACCTTAAAGGTGCTTACGAGTCTTTCGTAGCTAACTCAGCATCTCTTCAGAAAGAAATTGATACACAACACGCAACAGTAGTACAAGAAGAGCGTGACATAAGACAACAAACAGCTACAGCACAGAATGCTATTGATAATGATATTAGGGGGTTAAGTGATGCTTTAAATAAATCACCAGGAGTAACGACAGAACAAAAAAACGCCATGACTAAAGCATTACAAGACCACGACTATAATGCTGCTTTTAAAGCAGTTGGTAACTCTCTTGAAACAGCAGATGGATGGATGGGGACATATCTTGATTATGCAAAAGTAGAAATAGCAAATGGTAGAACACCTAAATCTCCAACAGAATTTAAAGACTGGGATGATAATAATAAAGCAGCTATTGCTAAGGCAGGAGTTGCTATGCCTAGTGCTGCTGCAGGAGGTGGTAAAGCACCATTTCAAGGACTTATTAATAATCTTACCGATACTATTAGTTCAGAATCTGGTAAAAAAAGAGTTGAGGAAGAACTAGGAGTTCTTATGACTAATGGTAATTATAAAGAAGCTTTATCATCAATTAAAACTAAAGTTAAAACAAGTAGTTTACTTCCAGCTGCAGATAGGTCAGAATTAATTAATGCTGAAAAATCTATTCCATTTATGGATAGAATGGCTAAAGCTATTACTGATTATCAAAATGCTAATGGAGATATGAGTTACTTAAAAGGCAAGGCGGATAGTATTTCTTCTCATTTTGGTAAATTAGAAACTGACCCTAAATATAAAGCATTGGCGACAGAACTTACAATAGCTTTTCAAGAATATCGTTTACATATGACAGGAGCAGCCTTTTCAGCTGCAGAATCTGCTGAATATGCTTCGGTAATTCCATCAAAGGAAAAGAATCCAGACCTTAACCTAGCTATTATCGCTGGAGCAAGAGACTACTTACAAAATAAAGTTGATGATACTTATGATGCAGCACTTGGTGGTGGCGGAGAATATAGACAAATTAAAGCCTTGGCAGGTGGTGATACTGGAACACATCCACTTAATCAACAAGCAGATAATGACGAGAAAAAGATAAATGACTTTGTAAACATAAGTAAAGAAAATTATAATGCTTACAATACTATGAAAGCTAAACATCCAAAAGCTAGTCCAGCTAATTTAAGAGAAATATTACAAATACCATAAATATATGACACCAGAAGAAATACAACAAGCTAAACAAGACTTACAAACACAAGGTTATAAACCACCAGTAGCTTCTTCTGATGGTTCTGATTGGCATTCAAGAATCAAATCTAGGTTTGATAAACCTGAAAGAACTTTGATAACAGACATCAAATCAGTAGCACAAGATCCAATAGGTTCTGCTAAAGCATTGGCTGGTGGAGTAGCTAAAGGAGCTGGAGTTGAATTTGCCGGTTCAGCTATCGATTGGGCTGGACGTAAAGCGATTGAAGCATTACCAAATACTTTTCAAGTTGCTGGAGTTACTAAACAACAAATGCTTGAGAATTTATCAAAAGCACCATCTATCAATGAACAATTTGAAAAAAATCAATCTATGGATGTACATCCTAATCTTGCTGCAACTGGTGAGGTTGCTGGTTTTGTTGGTTCAGTGGGTCCTGCATTAGTTGCAAAAGCTCCACAGATATTAGCTAAAGGAAAAGAGTTAGTCAAACCTGTAAGTGAAGCTCTAGCTAAAAGAAGTGCAATAAAAGCTGAATCATCAACTATAGAAGCAGTTAATCCAGATTTAACAGGAAAGAAACTTGAAGGAGCTTACCAACAAGTTGTTAAAGGTGATAGAACAATAACTCCATCTGGAATATTTACAGAACAAACATTATCTCCATCCGATAGAGCTATTAAAGTTGGAAAAAGATTAGCAAGTGGTGATATTCTTAGTGATGGAACAAAAATTGAATCAGTTCTATTAGATAGTAATCATGTTAAAAATCTTCCAAAACTTAAAACTGCTCTTACTAATACTGAAACTAAATTACAAACAGCATTGAAAGGTGATCCAGAAATTAACTTTAATGCAGATAGACAAACATTGTTTAAGACATTAGATGATGCTGTTAAATCAGCACCAGAGGAGTATCGTATTAAAGGAACTGAAAATTCACAAGTTTACCAGAGTGTATTTAATTTTGCTAATAAGGTTGCATCAAAAGCTGACGATTCTATTTTAGGTATTAGAGAAGCTAGAAAATCTTTTGATAATCAAGCCAAACTTGAATTTCCTAGTGCTTTTAAAGATGGTGCTATTGATGTTAAAAGTCCAGCTGGTGCAGCAATTAAGAAAGCTCGTGACATATTTAATGAACATCTTTATAATACCGCTCCTAATGGTAGTGATATTCAAAAATTGATTGGACATGAAGCTGATATTTATCAAGCAACAGAACATATAGCAGCAAAGGCATCAAAAGGAGAAGGAATGACTAAAGTACAGAAAGTTTCAAAAGCTATTAAAGAACATCCTGTTGCTTCTGCTGCTAGTACAGTAGGTTTATATGAAGCAGGTAAAAACGCTCTTGGTTATTAAGAAACTTTTATTGCTATATAAACTATTAAAAATAGTAATATTATATCCATCCCCCCATCATATCACAACTTACTTATAAATGCAATTTGATATACTAAACATATATGGCACTTAAATCAGGAGTACAAAATCTAAGAAAGAATTACAATGAGTTAACACAGAATGAAGTTCTATCTCCTTCTCGTGAGAAAGCGATTCTAACTATCGCAAAAGCTAGGAATATTTCTTATGATGAAGCTAAACATGTTCAGGCACTCGCTATATCTAAAAGTCTCGCACGTAAGAAGTAATTTGATATACTAAGTATATGAATCAATCCGAAAAATTACGAGCATTAGCCGAACTAAAAGATCCTACACTTAGAATTCAAAGATTCTTAACTGAACGTGCAGAAGCAGAAGCTATTCTTAAGATGGATATTGTTAAAGGTGAGAAAGGAGACAATGGAGAAGATGGTTATACACCAATTAAAGGTAAAGATTATTTTACTAATGAAGAGATTAAAGGAATAATTGACTATGTACAATCTAATGTTAAAGATGGTGAATCAATACAAGGAGAAAAAGGTGATAATGGAGAAACACCATTTAAAGGAATAGACTATTGGACTAAAGAAGACCAAGATAAAATAATTAAGGACATTCTTAAACAAATTCCTAAAGTTAAAGATGGTATATCTCCTAAGATAGAAGATGTTGTATCTCTAGTTACAAAGGAACTTAAACTACCTAATACTGGTGAGTTAGTATCCAAAGGTGAGCTTGTAGAGTTCCTTAAACGTGGTGGTTATCGTGGAGGTGGAGCATCATTCTTATCACAATTACAAGATGTATCTGTTGGTTCTCAAATTAATGGACAAGTTCTATCTTGGAACGCAACTACAGGTAAATGGACTCCTACTACTAGTGGAGGAGGAAGTGGTACAGTAACCGATGTCGCCGCTATTACTCTCGGCACTACAGGTACAGACTTATCTTCAACAGTAGCCACAGGAACAACTACCCCTGTCATCACACTTCAAGTACCTACAGCATCAGCTGCTAACAGAGGTGTTTTAAGTGCGGCAGATTGGTCTACTTTTAATAATAAAGGTAATGTATCAAAGGTTGGTACACCAGTAGACAATCAAGTGGGTGTATGGACAGGAGATGGGACGATAGAGGGAAATGTTGACTTTACTTTTGACGGAACAAGGTTAAGTGTTGCTGAGATTTCTGTTGGAAATGTTGGAACAGAGGGAAGTGGTATAAATATCGGTGGTGTTACTTATGAATCTACAGCAAAGGTATCTGATATAGATGGTACAAATTATGCTCAGACAATTCTCCATAGACACTCCACAACTCTTGAACCTCTAATCTTGGGGGCTAGAAGTAACAGTAATACTTCTTCTCATGCTGATGTGACAGCAGGACAAAGTGTCTTCTCAATCTTTGGTGCTGGTTGGTTAACTTCAAACTATAAACTATTTGGTGCTTTTAAAATTGTTGCTTCTGCTTTAGGTTCACTATCAGGCACTTCTTCTCCTGGTAAAATAATCTTCCAAACAACCCCAAATGCTTCTGTAACTCCTACAGACCATATGGTATTAGATAGTGACAAGTCCACTACATTCTTAGGAACAGTATTAGGAAATACAGATAATACATATGATTTAGGAACTACAGCAAAGAAATGGGCTAACTTATTTGTAACAACAATAGGAGCAACAGCAACTCGTGTAACTAATGGTTGGTTCACTACAACCAACACAAACAACCTCAAAATAGATGGAACAGCAGGAGCAGGATACATAACTTTAGTAGGTCAAGCATCAAATCCAACAGCTCCAGCGGCAGGAACTTTACTTATTCACTGCTTAACAGTTAACGGATTCACAAGAATGGAACAAGACAATGAAGCAACCACAAATCTAATTTACGGTAGGGATAATGTATTCATTGCTAAAAATACTTCAGGTGGAACAATTGCAAAAGGTTCTGTTGTTTATGTCACAGGTTCAACAGGAAATGTACCCAATATTTCAAAGGCACAAGCAAATTCGGGGACAACACTACCTTCCGTCGCTGTCGTCGTAGACGATATTCCCAATAATGCTTTCAGTCAGGTAATGACAGTTGGGATAATAAGTGGTTTTGACACTTCTGCCTTTTCTTCTGGGGATAGTCTATATGTTTCAACAACAGTAGCAGGAGGACTAACATCAACTAGACCATCGGGAACAACAAACTTCGTACAAAGAGTTGGTTCTGTTCTTGTTTCAGGTGTGGGTAATGGTTCTCTCATGGTAAACATCGCTCCAGCTATTCTCAATACGGAAACAGGTACTAATGCAGCAACATGGACAGGTAGTGCTATTGTGGGGACAACTTTTAACGGAAACACTCTTACTACAGGTTCATCAACATATACAGGAACAGCGGCAGCAACATACACCTTCCCTACATCTTCAAAGACAATTGCTGCAAATGATGGTAGTAACATGACTCTAGCTTCACAAGCTATCGGAGACATCATTACAGCTTCAAGTACAACAGCTCTCAACAGACTTGCAGATGTAGCTACAGGCCAAGTTCTCGTATCAGGTGGCGTAGGTGTAGCCCCAGCATATTCAGCTAACCCAGCAGTTACTACATTAGAACTCGGACACGCTACAGACACAACCCTCTCTCGTGCGGCTGCTGGAATACTCGCAGTGGAAGGTGAATTATTAAATGGTTACGCAACAACTGCAACCGCCGCAGGAACGACTACTCTTTCAATCACCGATAAGATTGTTCAATTCTTCACAGGAACTACTACACAGACAGTAAAACTTCCTACAACAAGTGTAGTCGCAGGACAAAGATATGTTATTTCAAATACAAGTACAGGACTTGTTTCAGTACAGTCATCAGGAGCAAATGCTATCGTAGCACTCGGACTTAACCAAACTGCAATCTTTACTGCTTTAGTATCAACACCTACAACTGCAGCTAACTGGGTTTATGCCAAGTCAAACCTAGCAGGAAATGCCAACGGAAAGCGTATTCTAGTTGTAACTCAAGCAGCAACTCCAGCAATGGATACTGATAACGGAGACATAATGCAAATCACTGGAATTGCACAAGCAATTACTTCGATGACAACCAATCTTACAGGAACACCATCAGAAGGGGATATAATTGAAATACAATTTACTGATAACGCAACAGCTCGTGCGATTACTTGGGGAGCTAGTTTCGCAAATGGTGGTTTAGTCAATCTTCCTACTACTACTGTACTTTCAGTAATGCTTAGGGTTGTACTACAAAGAACAGGGTCAGTATGGTCTTGTGTAGGAACAGCATAAAAATATATGTCAGTAGATACATCATCAACAAGAAATAAAATTGCTCGTATAATAGGTGGAGCTAATGCTAATAGTAATTTTGGAGGCTCTTTTACTACTGATTATGCGAATGGTATTCGTAATGGATTGATTGACTTTACATTGTCATCTGGTTCAGGAACTATCTCTAGTATAAAATTATTCATGTACATGAATAATGGTTATGGAGGCACTGGTAATGTAGACTGTCATCAATTAACTAGAACGAATTGGACTCAAGCAGGAGTTACCTACAATAAATATGATGGAACTAATGCTTGGACAACTGCTGGAGGAGATTATGGAGCGACACTATCTACCACATCCGTTACCACTACTAATGGTTGGTTTTCATGGGATATTACATCTTTAGGATTGACATGGGGTAATGATGCTAATTTAATTTTAATTGCTAATTCAGCTTGTCAAGCAGACTATGATGTTGTAACTAATTTACCTTATATAGAAATAACTTATTCAACAGCAACTACCCAAGGGCTATTTATGATGATGCTTTAAAATATATGAATGAACAAAATCAATCCGTAAATACGGTTAATAATAAAATAACTTGCCCACTAGAAGAAGAACACAGACTCTTAATGAGAGTAATGCACGGCGACAAAGAGACAGGTGAAATGGGTCAAATAGAAATGGTAAAAGAAATCTATTCTATCCTAACCTCTGCTAAAAATTTAATTAAGTTTATGGATAAATTCGGGACATTCATAAAATGGGTAGCAGGTATAGGTTTAGCCATAGCTATATTAAAGGGGTGGGCCGCAGGATTATTATTATCACTAATAGGAAAATAAAAGTATGAAAATAATAAACACAGGGGTCATTTCTGACCCAAGGAATAAATATCAAAAAGAAACAGATTATAAACACGAGCAACTTTTTGGTGCTTCACCTTTTGAATGGAAAGAGTTTGACGAATCAAAAATACCACAATACACTATTAGAAACCAAAACGGCTCATCAGAATGTGTAGCATTTTCTACTTGTAAAGCATTGGGAATAAATAACCCACCTTACAAAGACCTACGACCCGAATTTATTTACACGAAGAGAGCCAACAGTGGTGAGGGTATGTGGTTACAAAATGCTTTTGATATAGCTTGTAAATATGGTGCTCCAGAGGATTTAGAACTCAAAGGTGATAATCTAACCGAAGCACAAGCCAATGCTTATGTACCGACACTAGCAGAAGTAGAACAAGCAACAAAGTATCGTGGTAAGAATTATGTTTTTATTGATAAAAATAATATAGACGAGATTGCAAGAGTTATTGAACAAGGAAATACACCTATCTTTCTAGTGAGATGTGATATTTCAGAATGGACATCAGAGCCATTTGTTAATTATGCGAAGACCTCGCCTTTTAATGTTAACCACGGTATCCCAGCTATTTATGCAGGAATTAGAAATGGAGTAAAAACAGTAGTAATTTCGGACAGTTGGGGCAGTAGTTATGGTAAGAATGGTCGCCGTTATCTTTCAGAGGATTTTATTAAAGCAAGAGTAGAACAAGTGGGCTACATTGTAGACTTACCAGACGAAGTAAAGCCACCAAGATTTATCTTTGAGAAAGATTTATACTTGGGGATGCGAAATGCTGATGTTCTCCAGCTTCAAAGGAGACTGGTGAAAGAGGGTGTGGCAGATTTCGTTCCCACAGGTTTCTTCGGTCAAGCAACTTTATTAGCAGTTATTAAATATCAAAAGGCAAACGGAATTTCTCCAGCAGTAGGATACTGCGGAAAAATCACCAGAGCTAAATTAAATCAAATATGAAATCATTTTTTAAATCAAAAATTAACGCAGTAGCAATCCTAACAATTATCTTAGGAGCATTAACAGCAGCCTCAACTTTAGACCTAGATCCACAAACAACAGGTATTATTATCGTTGCTATTGGTACAATTAACGCTATTTTAAGAACATACTTTACATCTACACTAATAAGTAAATAAAACTGTGGATAGCGGGGCTTGTTTAATTTAATCGTACTGTATAATTATAAGTGTACCCTTCGCGAAGGTACAAACTATGTTAAAAAAAATAAAATACTCTATTGCCCTGTTATTATCAATAAGTTTCTCAACAGCAGGAGCATTAGTAGTAATAGCACCAGAGCCTCAAAATGCCAATACAGTGAGTCGTAATGAGGTAGACACACTAATAACAAGGTCAGCATTTAAATACGCTGTAAGTCCATCTAAAATGGAAAAGATTATTATGTGTGAAAGTTCTTTCAAAACAACAGCAAAAAAAATAACTTCAAAGGAGTCTTCTTATGGACTTGTCCAAATAAATACCCTTGTTCATGATATTTCCATTGAACAGGCTACAGACCCAGAGTTTGCAATAAACTTTCTAGCAGAGAATATGGCAAATGGGAAAGCTCCACAAATGTGGTATACCTGTTTTAAAAAAGCTAATTCATAGGAGATAAAAATGAATGATAATTGTGGTACTTGTGGCAAGAAAGTAACTCGTGGTTATGCAAAGTTTAATGGTGTTAATTATTGTTGTCGTACTTGTTACGATACAGCAATAGCTAAACATAAACTTAATCCAATGCTTCGTTATAAAAATAAGGAGGTGTGAAATGAAAATACATTGTGCGTATTGTAGTAAAGAAGTAAAAACCCATGGTTTATGGGATTTAGGTAAGTGGTACTGTTCAATTAAATGCTACGCAAGGAGACTGTAATGGTTTATCGATGCGTAAAATGCAAAAGAAACTGCAATCCTCTTTACTGTTTGAGTAAGGGGAGAGCATATTGTTGTAGAACTTGTTACGAAGGGAGAGTGAAATGAGTGAAACAAAAAGTATTCCTCTCTGCTCCTTATGTGGACTAGAGATACACGAAGTACCTTGCATTTACGAGGAGATAGATTTAGATAATACTATTTTTATTCTCCACTATCACGCACGTTGCTTTTTTAAAATAATGAAAGGAGTACAAAATGCCTAACTACCTCGCAAGAGAAACAAACTGTACTACTTGTGGTTATGAAGTTTTCACACATCCCTATCATAAGTTTCCTGATGGTAAGGTTGTATGTAGTAGTTATTGCTACAACCAGTACCAAGAGGAATTAAAGCAACAAGATTTCGCAAAAAGATTGTTTGAAGCAGTTGGGAAAACTTGCTGAAAGGAGGTGGTCAAAATCTCCGAGTAATCGGTTAAATTACTGCAACCCACATAAAATCTAGACGTAACGCAGAAATGTATTCGTACTTTGGGTTAGTGGAAGCATACAGACGATGAGCTGAATACTCATCAACTAGACAGTTCAGAAATGGACTGTCTTTTCTTTTGTGATATAATAACTATATGAAACAATTATTAAAACAACTTAAAAAGGAAATAACTAAATCCTATGGTAAAGAGTGTAAAGATAAATCTCCTCTCTGTGCTAACTGTATTATATGGGAGCATTTTAATGCTATTAAAGAGATTGATGAGATAGTTAACTAATAACTCTTGTAATACTTCTTACGGATTTCTTTTTTGCAATCAAAACAATTCTTTTGTTTTAGAGAATCAAGTATCACACCACATTTACATTTATTTATTATTTTACTATTTTTTTCTTTAAGTTTTAGTTTATTTCTTTCATTATGTAATTTAGAAAGTCTTTTGTAGTTCTTTTCTTTACAATAAGAGCAAGTGAAAAAACCTTTACCAACTTCAGTAATACCACAAGTCTTACATTTTTTAATAATTTTTTCCTTTCTAGTAGCTTTTTCTTCAGGAATATTAAAAAGACACATTGTCTGTCCTTCACGAGTAGGCACGAATATACCTGAACATCTCGGATGAGTACAGTTACACTTCTGGGGTTCTACTCTATATTTTATTTGTGTAGTTTCTCCTTTTAGGAAGTCGTATAATTTTCTTTCTTTCATATATTTATTATAACATCTAACACTAGAAAAGTTATCCACAATTTAGTATAATCATATCTGCACTTACGGATATAACTACCCGTATTTGCATCTCATACCAGAGCAAAAATACACCCGTGAGGGTGCTTTTTGTTTATAGTTCTATGATGACTAATGATATTTCTTGAGCGGTTTCTTTTGAAAGAGATTTAATAGTGCTTCTTTTTTCTTCTGCTAGGAAATCATAGATATTTATAACACACGCTAACTTTGGATATTTAATTACAATGTACCCTTCAATCGGGGGGATAGACATAGTGTCAAATGGTTTCTCTCTCGGATCTAAATCAGAAAGTTTCCAAACGAAACCCTCACTAGTAACAGCAAGCAATCCTTCTCGTTGATGTGGCTTAACTTCTTTAAAAGAAATTGAATTAGTGGTTGTTTGTTTTAATTCAAAAACTCCGTAGAGTTTCTTTTTACGGAGGTACTGATTAAATATTATTTGAAACGAGGCTTCCCTTTTATTCATGTATTTTTTCAGAAAAGTCCACACCTTTCTCTATTGAATTATAACATAGCTCGTCTATACCTCCTTTCACAATTAAGTGGATAAACAAATTTTTCTGTAAGTTATCAGCACGCAAAGTGCGACCTTCAGCTTGAATCTTATCTAATACTCTATTTGATAGAGAAGCAAAAATAGTACATCTCACGCTTTTTAATTCATATCCAGCACTTATGCCACTTTGCGAAACCACTATGCAAGATGACAGGTTTTCAGCCTCCTTAATAAGATTTTCTCTATCCTTTGTCTGTCCAGTTAATCTGAATACCTTGTATCCTTCTTTTTCTAATTTGTCTGCTATATCATGTACCTGTGCTGTGTAATTAGCGAATATTAAAAGCTTAGGAAACTCTAAAGCTAATTGCAATATGTGTTCAATCTTTTCATTTTTAAATACATGAGATTTTTTTACTAATCTCTCTCTATTACCACTAATAGTTTCAATTTCTGATTCATAAAGACACCCATTCTCAATCGTACGAAGTTTAGTTCTTTTAACCATCGGATCAGCTTCTGTTTGTTTTATTATTCGTATTTCTTTTTCTTGTTCTGGAGTTAATGATACGAAGATATTTTTATGAATCTGATCGGGGACATCAAACCACGAAGAAAGACTGCCAACATATCCAAACATTTGAATCAGCTCTATAAGTTTATCTTTATTCGCTTGTGAATTATTAGGAAGCCAGATTGAATGATACCCCATTTTTCTTTGGATATAATACTTCTCTCTAAATTTAAAGAAATCCCAATCTTTACCGAACAGTTTTGCGATAGCCCAAACATTCATAGGTTTTGAAACTGGTGTCGCTGTACACATATAAAACCTATCGGGCCGTATCTTTTGAATGTACTTTAAAGTTGCTTCAAAGAGTTGCGAGGTCTTTGGGATTATTACTTTATTTTTCTGTCTAGTATCAGGTAACACACCGAAATGTCCATGTGATTCATCAATGATAACTGTTTCGTATCTTGGTAGCTTTTCCCAGTCCCTACGGAATGTTTCTTTTGAGATAGTTGTTAAGTCAATTTGTATATCAAACTTATCACGGTTATTTTCCCATGTTTTGTCTAGGAATTGCTGTTTAGGCATAATTACTAAGGTCTTGGTGTTCTTTGCTAGTTCTAATGTAGTTCTAGTCTTAGCTCCACCTGTGCCATGCCATATCCCTGTTACTTTCCTATCCTCTTCTATTATTGATTTTTGATGAGAATATAATTTCATATACTTGAAAGGGGATTGACTAGGCTCGGAATAATAACTATACTTCTATTTATAATTATACTTGCCTTATTAATCGGCAACACCATTCAATCACCCCTTTCAAAGACACGAAGTCTTTGAATTGATTTAATTAAAAATCTTCTTTACTGCCTTCTAACTGTTTAACAAATTCTGCATCTGAGATAGTTTCTACGTTATTTAATAGAGGTGTTGATTTATTAAAATATTCCTTCTCTGCATTGATAGAATCTTTAATATTCTGAACAGTCTCTTTAACTACTTCAAATTGTTCTGCTGAAATGTTACCTTTTGACTTGAATACCATCTTACGATAAGTATTAGTTCCAAATGTTTCTTCTACTGAACTGAATATAGTAACTGTTGCTGGCACTACTACACTTCGCTTGTAACTTGAAAATTCCCACCCTGACGACACTGAAAGTTCCATTTGATATAGTTCTTCATCTTTAAGAACATATAGCATTGTAATCTCTTTTAAGTCTGATGTTGGCTTACCTTTAAGAGTAAGTGCTGGGTATAGTGATTGTAACTGCTTTGGTGTTCCAGTGTTTATCTTATCCTTACCTTTAAATAGTGGTACTACTTCACTCTCGTCATCAAATAATGGTGTGAAAATAAATGTCTTATTAGCTTCATCCCACATCTTAAGTAACTTACGATGATAGACGATGATACCTTCTATTAATTCACCTTCAAAGAAAGTTTTAATGTAGATTGCTTTATTGTTTTCATCTACTTCATCTGACTTTGATTCTACATAAAACTCCCCTGCTGCGTTTATAACTTCAATCTTCTTTGCTTTACCTGTACCTGATTCTTCAGTTACATCCTTTGAAAGCATTCCGATCTTTGGAAAGTGCATCTTCTGGTAACTTGATTCTATTTATTTATTAAAGGAACTCTTTAAGTCTATACTTGCTTTGAGGATTGGTCAAGTGGATAACTTTCTAAAGATAACTACCATAGATGGGAAAGGTGCTGAATTTTTACTATCTCCAAATTTTAATCTACCTTTAAGAAAACGAATTTCTACATTTTCTTTCTGATAAATATATTCGTGGAAATATAGCGTATCTGTTCTAGCAGGAATCAACATCACTACTACTCCCCCTTTTGTTTCACTTGCTTTCTTTACCCAGTTTTTTAATTTTCTTCCGTAAGGAGGATTACAAAAAACTCGTGAGTTATCCCAAGATTTTGATAGCCCATCTTCTTCTTCGTTAAACCACATATCACACTTATGATTTTTTGTATTAGCACAAGGATCTAGATTAAAATTAAATTCTTTATTTAATTCATTAAAGAAATCTTGCGGTGTAGACCATTCATTTGATTGTGATGAGAAATGTAAATCTTTATTCATATTCTTCTATATATTTAATCATCTCCTTTCGGATCTTTTTAATCTCTGCAGCGAATTTTAGGACTTGTAATAATGTTCTTTTTGTTTGATAAGTTGTAATGATAACTGGATTGGTAAGTGATATAGTAAAATCATTATTTTCTTGAGTGTGAAGATGATGAAGTCTGATAGTTATATCTTCTGGTTTTATCTTATGTTTAAGATAAAGTAAGAGGGCGTAAAAATCTAATTGCTGATGGCTATCTACTTTACTTTGTGACCAACCATTAGGAGAGGAAGTTTTAAATTCGTTGATGATAAGTTTATCTTTACAGAATGAGTCCATAAAACCTGTTAATGGTATTTTTCCTAGTGATACTTCAACACCATATTCCATAATCCCCTCTCGTGGTATCTCTGGTAGGAAATTAGGGTCTGTTTCAAGTTTCTTTCCAACTCTTGATCCAAAATCCATTCTTGCGTTAGGTGGCTTCTTATTGCCTAAGATATAGGAATCATACCAGTCTTGCTTATCATAGTCTCTGAAGGAAGATAATTGGCTCCAGCTAAATTTTCGTGCTTTCCATTTATCTAATAGTTCTTGTTTTGTCATTTTATAAGTATACAGCACATTGCTAATTGTTGACTGTGGATAGGGGTTTTATTTCTTTTATTTCTAAGTTGATAAGGTTAAGTCTTTTGTTAATTATCCTGCATGGAATGATGAACAAATGATTCCAGTAATACCTTCATTTGCTATACCAATTTCTTCAACTTTAACTTTATCTAAATCTTTAACTTTCACCCAAGAAGAATAATGACTATTTTCAGTTCTATACTCTCCTTCTTCACGAAAATATGTCCCATACCATAATCCATCTCTTTGGTGAGTTACATATTCTGACGGGTGTTTATTTCTTGCTTCTTCTTCCGAATCACAAGCAATTATAAAATCAGAGTATGTATCGTAATCATTGTTAATGTCTTGAGAAACTTTATATATTTTCATTTGTTTATTTCTTTAATTTGTTCTGATAAGTGTGTGATGAGGTCGGAGATGGCAGAGTTATAAGTTTCACATTCGCAATCTTCTTGTCCTCCACA
>Ga0315281_10001096_pt1 | contig 39695 bp, 38 predicted proteins | sample YL17G07_0_MG_FD_204540 | JGI IMG/M metagenome (GOLD analysis project Ga0315281, IMG submission 204540) | Sediment microbial communities from Yellowstone Lake, YNP, Wyoming, USA - YL17G07_0 | ecosystem: Environmental > Aquatic > Freshwater > Lake > Sediment | place: USA: Wyoming | collected...
TGGCTTCTGCGACATGCTGGGTGTCTACACCGGATCTACGGTCGGCTCTCTCACGCCTGTGGCGAGCAACGACAACTGTGGTGACAGCCAAGTCTCGTTCCACGCGGCCTCGAGCATGACCTATCGCATTGCGGTGGATGGGGAATCCGGAGACGCGGGTAGCTTCAGCCTGCACATCGGGCTCTACACGCCACCGGCCAACGACAACTTCGCCAGCGCCACGGTGCTGAGTGGCGCAGCCGTCACTCGCGGACCCGATTCCAACGTCCATGCAACGAAAGAGGCCGGTGAGCCCGACCACGCCGATGACCCCGGAGGACATTCGGTCTGGTATCGCTGGTCGGCACCGTCAAGCGGCACCGCGGTGATCAAGACGGAAGGCAGCGACCTCGACACGACACTCGGCGTGTACAAGGGAACCTCGGTGGGCGCTCTCAGCGAAGTAGCCTCGAACGATGACGGCATAACCACGCCGGGGTCGACGAGCCGCGTATCGTTCCCAGCGACCTCGGGAACAACGTATCGGATCGCGGTCGATGGACACGGTGGAGCAACCGGTAGCTTCAGCCTGAACATCAGGGTCGGTGCGCCACAAGCGAACGACGACTTCGCCAACGCCACCGTGCTTGCCGGCACCAACGTCACACGCGGACCAGACTCCAACCTCGGGGCGACGAAAGAGACCGGCGAGCCCGACCACGCCGGTCACCCCGGCGGAGCATCGGTCTGGTACTCATGGACCGCGCCATCAAGTGTCACAGCCGTGATCAAGACACAAGGCAGCGACTTCTGCGACGTGCTGGGTGTCTACACCGGGTCCGCGATCGGATCTCTTGCGGATGTAGCGAGTAACTACGGCTGTGGTGCCAGCCGGGTGTCGTTCCACGCCACCTCAGGTATGACATATCGGATAGCGGTCGATGGAGCTTACGGCGGCGAGGCCGGCAGCTTCAGCCTAAAGCTCGGGCTCTACACGCCACCCGCCAACGACGACTTCGCCAACGCCACCGTGCTTGCCGGCACCAACGTCACACGCGGACCAGACTCCAACCTCGGGGCGACGAAAGAGACCGGCGAGCCCGACCACTCCGGTCACCCCGGCGGAGCATCGGTCTGGTACTCATGGACCGCGCCATCAAGTGTCACCGCCGTGATCAAGACACAAGACAGCGACTTCTGCGACGTGCTGGGTGTCTACACCGGATCCGCGGTCGGATCTCTTACCCCTGTGGCAAGTGACAACGGCTGCTACGGCAGTCAGGTTTCGTTCCACGCCACCTCAGGCGTGACCTATCGGATGGCGGTCGACGGGGCCTACGGCGGAAGCGCCGGCAGCTTCAGCCTAGACGTGTCCGCACCGGAGGACACCACTCCCCCCGAAACCACGATCGACTCCGGCACCTCCGGCACCGTGACGTCCGGGGTCGCAGAGTTCGCCTTCAGCGGAGCCGATGCCGGCTCAGATGTCGCCTCATTCGAGTGCTCGCTGGATGCGGCCGCCTTCGCCCCGTGTACTTCGCCGAAGTCCTTCTCCGGCCTGGCCGACGGGCCGCACACCTTCAAGGTTCGTGCCGTCGATGTGGCGAGCAACAGCGACGCGAGCCCCGCGAGCAGCACGTGGACAATTGACACCACTCCACCCGAAACGATCATCGACACCGCTCCGTCCGGCACCATCGGGACGACGAGTGCGAGCTTCACGTTCCATGCCACGGAGACGGCAACCTTCCGATGCAACATGGACTCCCTCGGATGGTCGGACTGCGCATCGCCCCAGGACTACGCTGGCCTGGCCGACGGGCCGCACACCTTCCAGGTTCGCGCTACCGATGGGGTGAGCAACACCGACCCCAGTCCCGCATCGCGGACATGGACCGTTGACACGGCCCTGCCATCCGACACGACGCCGCCCGAGACCACCATCGACTCCGGTCCCGCGGGGAGCGTGGCATCAACCACCGCCGACTTCACCTTCAGTGGGACCGACGCAGGATCGGGCGTCGCCTCCTTCCAGTGCGACATGGACTCCGCCGGGTGGTCGTCCTGCACCTCCCCGCAGTCTTTCCCATCCCTTGCCGACTCCTCCCACACCTTCCGGGCAAGGGCGATCGACGGTGCCGGCAATATCGGGCTACCCGCCACTCGCACCTGGACGATCGACACCGCCGCGCCCGACACAACCATCGACTCCGGACCCACCGGTACGGTCGGCGTAGCCACCGCCGACTTCGCCTTCAGCGGAACCGATGCCGGCTCAGATGTCGCCTCATTCGAGTGCTCGCTGGATTCACCCACGGCCTTCGCCGCCTGTACCTCGCCGGAGTCCCTTGCGGGCCTTGCCAATGGCTCGCACACCTTCTACGTGCGGGCTATCGACGTAGCCGGCAACGTGGACGCATCTGCGGCTACCCGCACCTGGACGGTTGCCGCAGGGCCACTGCCCCGTCCCGACGCGATGATCAAGCCCCCAAGTGCCACGCTGTACACGGGCGACAACATCTACAACACCACCGCGATCGGACAGACGGTCAACAAGAACTCAGTTGCGGGCATGCACCAGGTCTTCACGGTCAAGGTCCAGAACGACGGGCCCGTAGCGGGCACGTTCTTGGTCACGGGTGCTGCGTCCACCCCGCAGGTGACGGTTCGGTACATCGCCGGCTCGAGTGGATCGACAGATGTCACCGCCGCCGTGGTGGGAGGCAGCTACTCGCTCGGAACCGTCCTACCCGGCGGCTACAAGGTCTTCCGTGCAGAACTCACCCTGACCCCCCTCGCTCCGACGGGTTCCCAGAAGGTACTCATCGGTGTGCGAGACATCACTCCATTGTGGGAAGACTCGGTAGCTGCAACTGCCAACCCTGACATCACCCCGCCCAACACCGTGATTGACTCGGGCCCGACCGGAACCGTGTACACGAACACCGCGGACTTCGCCTTCTCCTCGGAGCCTGGAGCCGCCTTCCAGTGTCAGCTGGATACCGGAGCGTATGCCGCCTGCACGAGTCCAAAGTCCTACGCGGGCCTGACGAAGACGACGCACTACTTCCGGGTCCGCGCAATCGACGCCGCAGGCAACGTCGATGCCACGCCGGCGGTCCGCACGTGGACGGTGAAGACCCCTCCGCCTGAGACCACGATCGACTCAGGTCCAACCGGCACCGCGTATTCGTCTACGGCTGCATTCACCTTCTCGTCGATTGCCGGGGCAACGTTCCAGTGCAAGCTGGATGGGGGCCCGTATGGCTCCTGCACTAGTCCCAAGACATATACGGGGCTCACCGTCGGCGCGCACACCTTCTATGTGCGCGCCATCAGCGGCGGTGTCACCGACCCAACACCGGCGAGCCGAACCTGGACTGTCGCCACGGCGCCATAGGTCTCAGTACGAGATAACCGCCGCTTCCGGCGGTCCACAAGACTGGGAGGTGGCAGCAGACTTCGAGTTCGATCAGACCCGCAAGGGCCGCCAGCTGAAGATCGCCAACATGGTCGACGAGTTCACCCATGAGGGCGTGCCGGCGAGGTCGCCTACTCGATCGATGCCAACAAGCTCGTGAATCTGTTGGAGGGAGTCGTTGCCGACAGGGGAACGACGCAAGGGTAATTGAAGTCGCTTTGCCGGAGAACGATCTCACGTGTCCCGGGTCAACCTTTCCGGACACTTTCCGCCCTGAATCGGTCATGATCTATCCATGGGCCATGTCGCCAAGGACTTCGGGATCTCCCAGTTAGGGTGAGTTCCCCTCGATCTCGCCGAAGGCTTGGGCGATGCCCCACAGGAGGGCGGCGGCCAGGGCGGCGCAGGCCGCCGCCGAGATCCACCAGAACGCGGCCCCACCGTGCGAGAAGGCCGCCCTGAGGCCGAAAAGGATCGTAAGGCTCCCCTCCGCGAAGATGAAGGCCCAGGTCCAGAACCACGTCTGTTCGGCGTTCTGAGCCACCAGCACCATAAGCATCGCCAGCGAGAGGGTGACGACGCCTGTGGCCCGGACCCAAACGTACTCGGGGTAGAGTGGCAATCGGGCCAGGTTGACCAGGAGCAGGCGCGGCACGGCCACCAACGCGAGCCCGGCGACAGCCCAGAGGGCAGCGTCAAGGTATAGCACCCGTCTCAGCTGGTTCATGACCAGGCAATCCTACGGCTCCTCAGGCACGGGTGCCGGGCCGGGCCCTGGGGCCATTCGGTACAATGACCAGCGCCGGAGCGAGGCTGACGCCCGCTCCACGTTCATGAAAGCCCCCGAACCAGCTAGGGAGTCTGATGGCTAACGACGCGCGGGTGGCCGTTATCGGTATTGACTGCGGCACTCCCCAGATACTCTTCGACGACCTCAAGGCGGAAGTACCCAACATCGCGGCGCTCATGGAGCGCTCGATGCACGGGCCGCTCGCCAGCATCACCCCTCCGATCACCGTTCCCGCCTGGGCCTGCTCGATGAGCGGCATGACGCCCGGGCAGCTCGGCGTCTACGGGTTCCGCAATCGCAAGGACAATAGCTACGACGGTCTCTCTATCGCGACGGCCGATGCCATCCACGAGACCATGGTTTGGGACAGGCTCGGCGCCGAGGGCAAGAAGTCGCTGCTGATAGGCGTGCCACCCTCGTTCCCGCCAGTCCCTATCGAGGGTTGGCGCGTCGGCTGCTTCCTGACGCCGCCTTCGGCCAAGTCCTACGCGACGCCGTCCGAGATCGAAGGCGAGATCGAAGACGAACTCGGCGGTCCCGGACAGTACATCTTCGACATCCCGAACTTCCGGCAGGCGGGGATGGACCGGGTCCTCAAGGACGTGTTCGACATGACGGAGCGCCGCTTCAAGGTGGCGCGCCGCCTGGTGAAGAACAAGCCTTGGGATTTCTTCATGATGTGTGAGATAGCATCCGACCGCCTTCATCACGTCTTCTGGGAGTACTACGACCCCCGGCACCCGAAGTACAAGGCCGGAAGCGAGTTCGAGGGCATATTCGAGAAGTACTACCGGATGCTCGACAAGGAACTCGGCGAACTGCTCGCGGTCCTACCGGAAGACGCCATCACGATCATCATGTCCGACCACGGGGCTCGTCCGATGATGGGCGGGCTCTGCTTCAACGATTGGTTGATCAAGGAGGGCTACCTGACGCTCACCACCACCCCGACCGAGCCCACGCCCATCGCGAAGACGGAGAAGGACTGGTCGAAGACGGTCGCGTGGGGCGACGGTGGCTACTACGGGCGTTGCTTCCTGAACGTGAAAGGGCGCGAGCCGCAGGGCATCATCGAGCCGAACGACTACGAGAGCGTGCGAGACGAGCTCGCCGCACGTCTGGAAGCCGCGCCCGGGCCCGACGGGGACCCGTTGGGCACCAAGGTCTTCAAGCCGCAGGACGTATACCCCGACGTTCGGGGTGTAGCGCCCGACCTCATCGTCTACTTCGGCGACCTCGACTGGCGCTCGGTGGGCTCGGTGGGCAATCCGAGCCTGTACACCTACGAGAACGACACCGGCCCCGACGGGGCCAACCATGACCGGACCGGCATCTTCATCATGAAGGGGATGCCGGGCCAGCCGACCGGCCACACCGAGGGCATGCGTCTCATCGACGTCGGCCCGACCGTACTCGACATCTACGGCGCCGAACCTCTGGAAGGTGCCCAGGGAAGGAGCATGCTCTCGTGAGCGACAGCAAGGGTTTCACGGTCTGGTTCACAGGCCTCAGTGGTTCCGGCAAGTCCACGATCGCGGAGATGCTCTACCACGAGTTCCAGGCGCGCGACATGAAGACCGAGATCCTCGACGGCGATGAGGTCCGCAAGAATCTCTCCAAGGGCCTGGGGTTCTCCAAGGAGGACCGCGATACCAACATCATGCGTATCGGCTACGTCGCGAATCTGCTGACCCGCAACGGCGTGGCAACCATCTGCTGTCCGATCTCCCCGTATAAGGAGACCCGCGACGCCAACCGCGAACTGATCGGCGAGTTCGTCGAGGTCTTCGTGCATGCCACCCTCGAGGAACTCGCCGAGAACCGCGACCCCAAGGGTCTCTACAAGAAGGCGCTCGCCGGCGAGATCAAGGGATTCACCGGCGTCGATGACCCATACGAGGTCCCGGAAGACCCGGAACTCGTCGTCGACACCATGACGCAGAGTCCGGAGGAATCCCTTCAGGTCGTCCTGACGAAGCTGAAAGACCTCGGCCGTATCGAGTCTGACGAGGTGATGATCGAGGGGGACCGCGTGCACTCCGGTCTCACCGATCTCCGGGTCGACGCCGCCACGGGCACCGTCGTCAAGGAGAGCTAGCGTCCACCGGAGCCGTCCGGCGGGTTCGATCGGTCGACGGACGACCTGCTAACTTCTGTAGATGGAAAGCTAGAGCGCCCACCCCCCTCTCTTCGGGTGGGCGTTCTGTGCTTACCGGACGGGCGACAGAGGTCGGAGGCCATGGAATACGAGATCGGCGCAGGCAAGACAGCCAGACGGGCGTACGGGTTCGACGAGGTTGCGATCGTCCCCAGCAGGAGGACGCGCGATCCCGAGGACGTCAACATCTCCTGGGAGGTCGACGCCTACACGTTTGAGCTGCCGATGATGGCCTCGGCCATGGACGCCGCAGTTTCCCCGGCCACCGCGATCGCCGTGGGCAAGCTGGGCGGACTCGCGTGTCTCAACCTCGAGGGTCTCTGGGTCCGCTACGAGGATCCTGAGCCCGTCTACGAGGAGATAGCCTCGCTTCCAGACGAGAAGGCCACCCGCAGGATGCAGGAGATCTATCTTGAGCCTCTGAAGCCCGAGTTGATCGGCAAGCGCATCCGCGAGATCAAGGAAGCAGGCGTCATCGCTTGCGCCTCCCTCACTCCTCAGAAGGTGGAGAAGTTCGCACCCATGGTGCTCGAGGCCGACCTCGATATCCTGGTCATCCAGGGAACCGTCGTCTCTGCCGAGCACGTATCCACGCACAGCGAACCGCTCAATCTCAAGGAGTTCATCAAGACTTTCGACCTGCCCGTGATAGTCGGTGGGTGCGCCTCGTATTCGACGGCGTTGCACCTGATGCGGACGGGCGCTATCGGCGTTCTTGTCGGCGTCGGTCCTGGCAACGCCTGTACCACGCGCGGCGTCTTGGGCGTCGGTGTCCCGCAGGCGACGGCCATCGCAGACGCGGCGGCGGCTCGTCGCGAGCACCTCCACGAGACCGGCCGCTACTGCCACGTGATCGCTGACGGCGGGATGAGAACCGGCGGAGACATCGCCAAGGCCATCGCCTGCGGCGCCGACGCGGTGATGATCGGCTCCCCGCTTACGCGTGCGTACGAGGCTCCGGGCCGCGGATACCACTGGGGCATGGCGACCTTCCATCCGACCCTGCCCCGGGGCGCGCGCGTGAAGACATCGCAGGTTGCATCCATGGAAGAGATCCTGCGGGGACCGGCCCACGAGAACGACGGAACGTTCAACCTCTTCGGAGCATTGCAGATGTCGATGGCGACTACCGGCTACGCGAACGTCAAGGAGTTCCAGAAGGCCGAACTCGTCGTTGCTCCTTCGATAAAGACCGAGGGCAAGTCGTATCAGACCGCTCAGCGCGTCGGGATGGGGCACTAGGTCTTGACCCACGAGGTGCCGCGTCCCGTTCTGGTCGTAGACCTCGGGGCGCAGTACGCACAGTTGATCGCGCGGCGGGTTCGCGAATGCCGCGTCTACTCTGAGATCGTTGCCCACGACTTGACCGTCGCCGAGATCGCGGCGAAGCGGCCGACCGGCATCATCCTTTCTGGCGGCCCGAAGTCCGTATATGAAGATGGAGCGCCGACCATAGACCCCGGCATCTTCTCGCTGGGCGTGCCCGTCCTGGGCATCTGCTACGGCATCCAGCTGATGGCTCGGGACCTCGGGGGAGAGGTGGCAGCCACAGGTCAACGGGAATACGGCGGCACCTCGCTTTCCTTGGAAGACGACGGCGGCCGCCTTCTGCAGGACTTTTCATCGACAGATACTGTCTGGATGAGCCACGGCGATGCCGTGACCCGCGCTCCCGACGGTTTCAGGGTTACCGCCAGGACCGATGCCATCCCAGTGGCAGCCATGGAACACCCTGAGCGCGGCATGTACGCCGTGCAATTCCACCCTGAGGTCTCCCACACTCCTAACGGGATGGAAGTGATGAAGCGCTTCCTCTACGACGGGTGCGCCCTGTTGCCAGACTGGACACCTACCAACATCATCGAGGATTCCATCGAGCGTATCCGCGCGCAGGTCGGTGATGCCGAGGTGCTGTGCGGCCTGTCGGGTGGTGTGGATTCAGCGGTGGCCGCGCTTCTCGTCTACAGGGCTGTCGGCGAGCAGCTGACTTGCGTCTTCGTGGACCACGGTTTGAACCGAGAAGGTGAGCCGGACCAGGTCGAGGAGACCTTTGGGCGTCATTTCAAGGTGCCCCTGGTTCATGTCAAGGCAACCGATCGTTTCCTTGGGAGGCTCGCAGGCGTTGTCGATCCGGAGCGCAAGCGCAAGATCATCGGCGAGGAATTCATCCGGGTTTTCGAGGAGGTCGCGCGGGAACACGCCGGGGCAAAGTTCCTCGTCCAGGGCACCCTCTATCCCGACGTCATCGAGAGCGGGTCGAAGACTGCCGCCAACATCAAGAGTCATCACAACGTCGGCGGCCTCCCGGAAGACATGGATCTCGAATTGATCGAGCCTTTGCGCGACCTCTTCAAGGACGAGGTCAGGCTCGTCGGTGCCGAGCTAGGGTTGCCCGACGAGATAGTGCAGCGCCAGCCGTTCCCGGGCCCGGGTCTGGCCGTTAGGATCGTGGGTGAGGTCGATGCAGCCAACCTGGACAGGGTGAGGGGCGCTGACCACATCGTCCGCGACGAGATCAAGCGGGCGGGCTTGGAGCGCGAGACCTGGCAGGCTTTCTGCGTGCTGCTGGCCGACGTCCAGAGTGTCGGGGTCATGGGAGATGGTCGTACCTACGAGCACCCTGTGGTCGTTCGCGCGGTAACCAGTGAAGACGCCATGACCGCCGACTGGGCGAAGCTTCCATTCGATGTTCTGGACCGTATCTCCAGCCGCATCATCCGAGAGGTACCGGGTGTGAACCGCGTGGCCTACGACATCACGTCGAAGCCCCCCGGCACCATCGAGTGGGAGTAGCGACCGCTAGAACTTGATCACGGGCGTGTTCAGGAAGTCCGTGATCTGGGTCCAGGTCCTGCTCAGAAACGGCGGCTGAAAAGCGATCTCGATGTCTACGCCCTTCCCGACCTCTCCGGTCCAGAGGACGGTGTCGCCGGCGATCTGGGTCCCCTCGCTGGCTGAGACGACCTCCATGCCATCCGGAACCGCTATCGATACCGAGGCCTTCGTCGGCTTGATGGTCGGTTGCCCCTGGAGATGTAGCCGGTAGGTCCCGCCGGAAGCATCGCCTTGCCACACGTTCTGAAGCGCGAAGTCGTAGGCGATGGTTCGTGTCTCCTGAGCATCGACCGTTGGATCCGAGGTGAAGAGGGTCAGGCCGCCCTCCTCTGCCTGGCCGGGGGGAAGCGGCTTTCCGTCGATCGTCGGGTTGGGAGTCTTCGCCACCAGCTGGCACTCGGCGGCGCAATAGGTTGACAGCACGGAGTAGTTCTCGCCGGGCTTGAGTTTCACGGCGCCGACGCCGGGACCATATGGGCCGAGGGCGTACCCGGGAGGTGCCCCGGCCGGGGCGTCGTTACTGAGGATGACCTGCGCGTTGGCTTCAGCGGAGCCGTTCGGTCCGAGCGCGACCCCGTAGACAAGCTGGCGGCTCATGTAGTAGTCGACCTTGTTCCCCGCGGCGTTGTTGATGGCGGTACCGAAGAAGTCCCCGCCCTCGTCGCGCCAGTGACCTGCGATACCCGCGGCCTCGAACGCAGCCTGAACCTTCGGGTCGACGGAATGCATGACTATGTATCCGGCGGCGGCGGCTCCGGCAAGAGCGTCCAACGCCTGTTTGGGTGGGGCCAGAGCGAGGAAGCTGTCCCAAACGTCTCCGGCGGCCACGCCCAGGGCCTTCTTCCGCTCCGCCGCCTGATCGTTCCCATACACGAAGTACGCCTTGTTGGTGACGAACGAGACGACATCATCCGAGGCCAGGGTCACGCCCAGGCTTGGGGACTCGACCGGCCCGGAGGCGGCAAGCATGAAAGAGAGCGCTTGCGGGGTGATATAGATGACCCCGTCAAGATCGGTCTTGTGCGTCGCGTTCCAAAGGTGCTCGGCCAGGGTCGCCGCCGTCGCTGCGTCAGGCATGGAGTTGGTTCCCGTCCAGAAACCTGAAACTCCGTCACCGTAGAGGTATTCCGTCGTTTGATCGGCCGCGGGTGCCCGGGAAGGTGGAAGGTCCTTCAGGACGCCTACGTCTTGGAAGGGGGCCAAGGAGAGCTTTCCGTCCCTTGTCGACAGGATGCTCCACTCTCCTATGAGACCGCCTGCCCCCCTGAGCTCAGCCGGGTTCACCGCGGCGACCAGGTAGTGCTTCGCGCCGTTAGCTCCGGCGAAATCTGGGATGGTGCCGAGCAATGAAGCAGCGGCTTGGGCCAGGGGAAGGGCCTTGCCCAGCTGCTCGTGGGTCGAAGCGACCGCTGCGGAAACAGAACCCGGAAGCCATGAGTCCGGAAGGCGTTGGGCTATCGCCTGGGCTTGCTCGAGGGATCCCTGTGCGGAGGCGGCAGACGGGTAGAGCTTGCGGATAGTCCCGATCGGGATCCGCCCCCCGGACGGAGCAAGGGAAGAGAGACCCCCGGGTAGACCATCGATCCCGCGCGACACCTGGATCCCAGCGCTGGCGACGTCCGAGCCGATCTCAGCCAGGTCACGCACGGTGTCCGGGGTGCGTCCGACGAGTGGCAGCAGTCCCGCCAGCCGAAGCACGGGGTTGCTCGCGCTGCCGAGCGCACCGTGGAAGTCGTCGCTCGCCTCCGCGAACGAACGCCCGGCATCTTCTGTCTGTCCGGCGAGCAGCAGACTCCGTCCTCGCTCGAGGTTGTCTCGCCCGGACATCATGTGCTTGCGGGCCGAGATGAGCGAAGGGACGGCGGCCACCGATGCGATCACGGCGGCTGCAACGAACACCCCTGCGACGAGCAGCCGCCGTCGCCGTCGATCCGACCGGCTGGTCGAAGACCTCCTCATAGCCGGTCCGCGAACACGACGATCCTCTGGGAGGCGGAGAACCGCGGATTGCAGGTGGTGAGGATCAAAGTTGGTTTGACGGTGGGTTCGGCCACTTGAGTGGCGGTTGGTGCCACTATCGCGGTCTTCGTCACGCGGTAGTCGAACGTCCCATACTCAGTGGCCAGTTGGATGGGGTCGCCCGGCTGCATCTTGTCGAGGTTCCAGAAGGGGTGGAGGTAGGTCGTCCTATGGCCCGCGATCGCGACTCGCCCCGTGTCGTCCCAAGGGTCGGCGGTATGCGGATAGTGACCAGGTCCCTTCATCAACGAGGCGGTATCCGTGCCCTGGACCACGATCATGTCCAGGCTCATCCGCGGGATCACTATCTCGGCGTACGCGTCGCCGGTCAGATGGATGGGTTCGCTGGCCGGGTCCGCCGGGGGCGACATGGGGTGTTCGAGCAGAGGTGCCAGCTGGCTGCGTAGGTCGCCCTGCGCCTGAGAGGTGATGAAGCCCGTGCCCCACATCACCCAGATGAGGTATCCGGCGACAACGGCAGCGGCTACGAAACAGGATCGGCCGAACCACCGAAGCAAGAAGCCCGCAGACATCGCGGGCTTCCCAACTATGGCTTCGAGTCCCGGCTCTGTTGCCGTGGGCGGCCCGTCTACTCTCTGGCGCGAGAGTCGCGCCTTCGGCCGGCCACCAACGATACCGCTCCGACGACAACGAGAGAGAAGAGCATGAGCATGCCCGCGGAGATGTTGGATCCCGTGAACGGCAGGCTACCCCCCGGCGCCACACCGCCGAATAGCGTTCGGGATTCGGAAACGGGAGGACCCTGGCACCCTCCGTCCAAGCCACGGCAAGTGACCACGATTGGAGTGGAGGTTCCCGGCGGGATCGTGAAGTCGAAAGTGAAGTGCCCCGAGGCGTCGACCGTGGCCTCCCCGATCTTATTCCCGTTGAGGAAGATCTCGACCGTGGAGTTGGGGCACCAGTTGAAGCCGTTCACCGTGCAATGGCTTCCAGCCGTCGAGCCGTCGCAATCCACGATGATGTCGGGACACGACTTGGAGCCAGCCGGACATGGCGGCCTCGGTGGATAGTGCGCCCTGGCAGCGCCCGCTGGTTGCGCGAAGGTGGGGATGATTGCTGCGATCAGTGCAACAGCTGCCAGAAATCTTCCAAGACGACTCATCCGGTTCCTTTCGGCACCACACCTCATCCAACCAAGTGTATATGAGGCTAGCGCATCTGGGCTCAACTGGCCATAGCCTATCTGCCCTATGGGCTGAACTCAAGCAGGGTACCAGCCAGGCTCGGGTCGGCGCTTCTGGCCGGTGCGGCTCTCTCGAGGGCAGTCGGCAGGGGACCCTACAATGCCCGGATGAGCGCGGAACCCCTCCTAGAGCCCCTGAACGCAGTTCAGCGTGAGGCAGTGCTGCACACGGACGGCCCCCTCCTGATCATCGCTGGGGCGGGTTCCGGCAAGACCAGGGCGATAACGCACCGGATCGCCTATCTGATCCGGGCCAGGGAAGTGGCCCCCGGTTCCATCCTGGCCATCACCTTCACCAACAAAGCGGCCCGAGAGATGGCCGACCGGGTGGAAGGTCTCCTTGGCGCCGGGGTCGCCAAGGGCATGTGGATCCTCACGTTCCACTCTACGTGTGCTCGCGTGTTGCGCCGGGAGCATGACCACCTGGGCTTGCCGTCCACGTTCAGCATCTACGACGATGGTGATACCGAACGGCTCCTCACGATGGTCCTGCGCGACCTCGGTCTGGACGCCAAGCGCTTCCCCCCGCGACAGATGGCTGCCGCGATCGGAAGGGCGAAAGACAACCTTCAGACGGCCGACCAGCTAGCCGCAGCGGCGAGCGGCTTCTGGGACAAGACCGTTGCCGATGTCTACACGGGGTATGAACAGGGTCTGCGTGCGGCAGGTGCCCTGGACTTCGACGACCTCATCGCAACGACCGTCCGCTTGTTCCTCGAGCATCCGGAGGTTCTCGTTCGCTACCAGGAGCGATTTCGCTACATCATGGTCGACGAGTACCAGGATACGAACCGAGCTCAGTACCATCTGGTCAACCTACTTGCGGACAAGCATCACAACGTGTGCGTAGTCGGAGACGCGGATCAGGGCGTGTACTCGTGGCGTGGCGCGACGATCCAGAACCTCGTGGATTTCGAACATGACTATCCGGACGCCGCGGTGTTCCTGATGGAGGAGAACTACCGCTCCACCAAGAACATCCTGGCGGTCGCCAATGCTCTCATCGAGAACAACGTGGATCGCAAGCCCAAGTCGTTGTGGACCCAAGGAGCGGGCGGAGAACTTACCGTTCAGTACCGCGCCGACAACGAGCACGAGGAATCGCTGTTCGTTGTCGAAGAGGTCGAGCGGCTCGTTGAGGCCGAGGGATATAGGTATCGCGACATCGCTGTCTTCTACAGGACGAATGCGCAGAGTCGTGTTCCTGAAGAGATCCTCATCAAGATGGGCACCCCCTATCGCATCGTCGGTGGAGTGCGCTTCTATCAGCGGCGCGAGGTGAAGGACATCTTCGCGTACCTGCGCCTGTTGGTGAATCCGCAGGACGCGGTGTCGGCGCGCCGAATCATCAACGTGCCCAAGCGCGGCATCGGAGATCAAACCGTGATCGCCGTCGAGGCGTATGCCCGCGACGAGGCCACCCCGTTTCTCGAGGCATGTCGGCGGGCCGAGGAGATAACGATGCTCTCCGGTCGCGCGAAAGGCGCGGTGTTGGGTTTCGTCCGGGTGATGGACCGCCTCATCGCGCTCATGGAAGAAGGAGCGGGAGCGGCGAGGCTGGTCGATGCCGCTGCGGACTACAGCGGATACATAGCCGAGTTGGAGGCCGAGCGCACGGTCGAATCCGAGGGACGCATCGAGAACATCAGGGAACTCGTCGGTGTTGCCGCGGAGTATGAGGCCCGCGACCCGGATGCGACGCTCTCCGGCTTCCTCGAGCAGGTCGCGCTCGTATCCGAGCAGGACGAGTACGACGCCGAGGCGTCCACGGTCACGCTCATGACGCTCCACAATGCCAAGGGGTTGGAGTTTCCCATCGTCTTCATGCTCGGCATGGAGGACGGCGTGTTCCCTCACTACCGGTCACTCGGCGAGCCGAAGCAACTCGAGGAGGAGCGGAGGCTGGCGTACGTGGGCATAACCCGCGCGCGAGAGCGCTTGTATCTGACCCACGCTTGGAGCCGTTCGCTATTCGGGAACACGAGCTGGAACCCACCATCGAGATTCTTGGCCGAGATACCCTCCGATCTCGTGCGGTTCAAGGAAGCCGACGGCAGGCGGACGGGAGGCGCCGGAGGTGGGCGCTCGGGGTCGGCCTGGAGTGGTGTGTCCGGGGGCGGTGGCGGGGGTGGGGTTCCTTCCATGAAGGGGACCGCCAAGCACGAACCGGTCCACGTCGGTCCCGGAGACACGGTCTTCCACGAGAAGTGGGGTGAGGGTGTCGTTCTCTCGGTGTCGGGTTCTGGTGGAGACGTTCAAGCGCGCGTGGCTTTCGAAGATGCGGGGGAGAAGCAGCTGATGCTGGCATACGCGCCGCTGCAGAAACGCTGATTCGACACAACGCCCGATGCGGGGGAGGATGACCGGGGAGGGTTGATCATGAGCATGTATCACGAAGGGAATCGGGAGCTGCAGGATCTCTTCGGGACAAGACCGCTGGCGGACCGGATGGAAGACGCGATCGTCTCCGATTCGCTCAGCGAAGGGGACCAAGCCTTCATCGAGGCCCGCGACATGTTCTTCCTGGCGACGGCCGATGAGAATGGACGGCCGAACGTCGGGTACAGGGGAGGGGACCCGGGGTTCGTACGGGTGCTTGACGAACGGACCATGGCCTTTCCGAGCTACAACGGCAACGGCATGTACGTGAACATGGGCAATCTTCGGCAGAACGCGCAGATCTCGATGCTGTTCATCGATTGGGAAAGGCGGACCCGCCGGCGCGTCAGCGGCATCGCATCGATCGAGACCGACGATCCGCTGATGGCCGAGTTCCCCGAATGTCAGTTCATCGTCCGGGTGAACGTGACCGAGGCGTTCAGCAACTGCCCGCGCTATGTGCATAGGATGCAGCGCGTCGAGCGCTCGCCTTTCGTTCCGCAGGCCGATTGCGTGACGCCGGTCCCCGAATGGAAGAAGGGCGATTGGGTGGCCGACGTCCTGCCCGAGGGTGACCCTGCCCGCGACCCGTCTCGCCCGGTGGCCTGACCCGGTGGCCTGAGGCGCGTACCTAGCCCGTCAGGCGCTCCAGGATCGTGCGTGTGATGCGCATGACATCCACGTCTTGCCCCTTGAGCCCGAAGGTCCAGTCCGTTACGCCGGCGTTGACGACCATGCCGCCGCCGGGCCGCGTGAATACAGCGAGGCATGCGTGGTTGCTGGCGACCTTAGCCATCGTTTCGGTCGTGACCTCGCCGAAGAGCGCTTCGGCGACGCTCTCGAGTTCTCCGGGCTCGTGCGCGTAGCGCGTGGGCTGCTCCTGTTGCGCCCACAGGCGCGCCGGTGCCGTTGCGAGGATCTCCAGCGACTCTGGCGCGCCGTCACCGAGCGTGGGGATAGGTACGCCGCAACGCATCTGGAGTTCGCACCCGTCCACTTCGTAGGCGACTATGGCGTCGCGGTCCCCGAAGGTGTCGCCGTATTGAAGGCCCGTGCCTTCGAACACCCAGTGGTCGGGTTGCCACACGGTGAAGCCCGCAGATCCTCGCGGGACCGCGTTGCCGTAGCGCGAGTACCCACCCCGGGTGAAGGACAGCCCTATCGACTCGCTCTCCGGCCGGCCGACGCGACGGTCCGACCACACGCCCGTCAGGAACCGCTCATCGGCCGTTCCGGCCACCGGGTCCTCATGGGCCGCGTACTTGAAGCACGTCATCGCTCGGTGGTCGTCTTCGAATCGGACCTGCCAGAAGCATGTATTGCCGCTGAGTATCGCCGCGTTGCCCGCTGCGCCGGTGAAGGCATCCAGGGTGTCGCGCATCTTCCAGGACCAATACTCGTCGTGACCCACGGCGACGAAGGCGCGATGACCGTCGAGGATCTCGGGGTGCGTTGCCAGATCCTGCGAGATGGCGACATCGACCTCGAACCCGTTGGCCTCTGCCCAATGCACGAAGGGCCGTTCCCAGTTCCACCAGCCCGACGAGCCACTCCAATCCGATAGCCCCAGCGGCCTTGCCCAACGGCGGTAGCCCTCGGCTTCCGGGTCGTATTCGGACTGCATCATCCGCCCGATCGGCTCGGGCTTGACCAAGAACCCTTTGGCCATGGGTCGCTCGAAAGAAACGCGAGTTCCTCCCGTGTAGAGCGACGGTCCACCCCAGTCGTTGTAGGCGTTGTAGGTCGTGGTCGAAAGCACCAGCAGCAGAGGCGCGTGCTTGGCGCGCGCCGGGCGGATCACCAGGTAGGCGTCCGCGCGCTCGTCTCCAGCGGTCACGGTTACGGCGTGGTAACCCGAGCGCCAGCCGTCGGTCGGGATCTCGATCGCTGCCGGCCATCCACACCCCTGCGATGAGGCGTTCTCAGGGACGGGGTGCTCGCCGACGACGATGTTGTCGCGGTGCCACATGAACTCGCGCTCCAGGCCGTCGCGGACGACGTCGACTCCCACCCGACCGGCGTCGGTGGACATGTGAAGTCCGACCGGGTCTCCGGCTTCGACCGACAGCGGCCAGCAATATGCCTCGAGCATCAGCGTGTGAGGGCGAACCAGCCGGCGGCGAGCAGGACGGCGCCGAGGACGATGGGAGCGATGACCCACGCGATCCCGAGCCGGCCGCGGTAAGGACCGAGCGGCCCCACCTGGGTTGTGGGTTTCAGACCTGGCGGACGGAAACGGACGCGCTTCTTGGCCATCGCCTCCGAGTATAGGAGGAGCGCTTGGGATGGCCGCGATGCCCTTCGATAGACTCTCGCCGATGCCACATCGAGTGATAATCGCCAAGCCGGGTCTGGACGGACACGACCGCGGAGCCAAGGTTGTGGCCCGCGCACTGCGCGATGCCGGGTTCGAGGTGATCTATACAGGGTTGCACCAGACGCCCGAGCAGATCGTCGAGACCGCTATCCAGGAGGACGCCGACGTCATCGGGATGTCCTCGCACTCAGGCGCTCATATGACTCTGTTCCCGCGCGTGGTGGATCTGTTGAAGGAGAACGGCGCCGGAGACATCGTTGTGTTTGGCGGCGGCATCGTTCCGAAAGATGACATCCCCCTCCTCGCCGAGATAGGGGTTGAGCGCGTATTCACACCGGGCGCCAGCACTGTCGACATAGTTGAGTGGTTGCGCGAACGCCTGGCCGAAAGAGGCTGAACGCATGGACCTGTACGAACATCAGGGCAAGGAACTCTTCGCCAAGCACGGCATCCCGGTCCCAGAGGGCATCGTCGCGCGCACCGCAGAAGAGGCGCGGGCAGCGACCGAGCAACTGGGCAGCAAGTCGGTAGTCAAGGTGCAGGTCCAGATCGGAGGTCGCGGCAAGAGCGGCGGCATCAAGATCGTCGGCTCGGCGGCCGACGCGGCCGACGCGGCCGCTGTGATGCTCGAAGGCGGCTTCAAGGGGATGAAGGTCACCCGGGTCCTGGTCGAGGAACAGTTGCCGATCGAAGCCGAGTTCTACATAGCCATAACCTTGGACCGCGCCGCCGGCGATTTCCTGGCGATGGTTTCCTCTGAAGGCGGTATGGACATAGAAGAGGTGGCGCGCACCAAGCCGGGCGCACTTCGACGACGACACATCGATCCGTTGCTCGGGATGCACTCCTACCAAGCGCGCTTCCTGACCGAAGGCCTTCCTGCCGACGCCCGCACGGGCGCTGCCGAGGTGCTCGTCAAGCTGTACAACCTCTTGAAGGCGAGTGACGCGACGCTCGTGGAAGTCAACCCGCTCGTGTTGCTCGCGGATGGGCGAGTCGTGGCTCTCGACGCGAAGGTGACGATCGACGACAGCGCACTGGTGCGCCAGCCGGAACTGGCGGAGCTTGCAGATTCCTTCCCGGTAGACCCGACCGAAGCCCGAGCGAAGAAGGCAGGCCTGCAGTACGTGAAGCTCGAAGGTGAGGTCGGCATCATCGGCAACGGCGCCGGCCTGGTCATGTCGACGCTCGATGTGGTGGCCCAAGCGGGTGGACGCGCGGCGAACTTCCTGGACATCGGCGGCGGGGCCAGCGCCGAGTCGATGGCAACCTCGCTCGAGGTCATCTTGTCCGACCCGGCCGTGAGGTCGGTGTTGATAAACGTCTTCGGCGGCATAACCCGGTGCGACCTGGTGGCGAGCGGCATCCTCGAGGCATTGAAGAGGGTGGAGGCGAAGGTTCCGCTGGTCGTCCGGCTGGACGGCACCAACGCGGAGGAAGGCAGGAAGATCCTCGCCGACGCCGATCACGAGCGCATCATCCCGAAGCCGACCATGCTCGAGGCGGCGTCCGAAGCGGCGCGCCTGGCGGGGGTGAACTGATGGCGATCCTCATAGACGAGAACACGAGAGTCGTAGTGCAGGGTCTCACCGGCAAGGAGGGCTCGTTCCATTCCCTTCGTAACCGGGCCTACGGCACCAATATCGTTGCAGGGATGACCCCGGGCAAGGCCGGTCAGGATGTCGAGGGCATTCCGGTGTTCGACACGGTGGCCTCCGCTGTGGAGGAGACCGGCGCGAACACTTCCCTCATCTTCGTGCCGGCGCGGTTCGCGGCCGAGGCGATACTGGAGGCCGCTGAGTCGGGCGTCGCGCTGACGGTTTGCATCACGGAAGGTGTTCCCGTAGCCGACATGGCGCGGGTTCACAGCTACCTGCAGGGCAAGGGAACGACGCTCGTGGGTCCGAACTGCCCCGGCCTCATCTCTCCCGGGAAGTCCAACGTCGGCATCATCCCCGGTGAGATCTGCATGCCCGGCAAGGTCGGGCTCGTTTCGCGCTCCGGAACGCTCACTTATCAGATCGTCCACGAGCTGACTCAGCGGGGGATCGGGCAATCCACCTGCGTGGGCATCGGCGGCGACCCGGTTCACGGTGTCGACCACATCGACGCGTTGAGGATGTTCCAGGAAGACGACGAGACGGAACTCATAGTGCTGATCGGCGAGATCGGCGGGGACGCCGAGGAGCGGGCGGCGGCTTTCGCACGCGACCACGTGACCAAGCCGGTCGTCGCCTATATCGCGGGGTTCACCGCGCCCCCCGGGAAACGCATGGGTCATGCCGGGGCCATCGTCACCGGATCCAGCGGTACGGCGCAGGCGAAGGCCGATGCTCTGGAGGCCGCCGGCGTTCGGGTCGGCAAGACACCCACGGAGGTCGCGGAGTTGGTCCAGTCGTCGTGACGGTAGAGCCGGCGCCTCAGAAGGCACCGGGTTGGGTTTCAGCCTCACGCAGCGGGGCCGTGGTGTCCGTCGTCATGTTGTCACTGGGTGAGGTTCTCGCACTGATCGGCATGGCTTCGTTGCACCTCGAGTTCTCTCTGGGGGAAACGCTCAGGCTTGGCACCTTCTATCTCTGGCTCTTCCACCGAGGGTCCGTTGTCTGGTCCATCTCCGCCGAGGGCGCAGCCGTGAACGCTCAGGTCTACGTGAGCGCCGCGTTCATGGCGGGTACCTTCCTCGCGCTCTGGCTGCTGTTCCGGGCGGGTGCCAGGTCGGCCGGCGGGGGCGGCTTGCTTTCACGGGGGCTGAACGGCGCGCGCGTCGCACCGGCCTACGCGGCGCTGTCCCTCGCAGCGGTCGCGCTCCTCTCCGGCGACGGGGAAACGGCCAGGGTCGTCCTCTTCCCCGGCATCGTGCAGGTGCTCGTCTTCGCAGCCGTCGCTGGGTTCGCTGGAGGGGTCATGACGACGCGGGAAACGCTCCCTGAGGGTAGGCAGCGCCGGGTCCTCGCCGTTGTCATGGGGGCCTGGGGCATGTTGGCATACGGGATCGCTGCCTCTTTCATCGCGCTCATGCTGTTGGCCGGTCTCAAGCCCGCGTATTCGCGCGTCTATCTGGCGGGATTCCGGGCGGTGCGACAGTCGGGAGGTGCCGCGGCCCTCGTCAACAACGCGATGTTGCTGCCGAACGAGTCGGTGTGGGCGATGAGCGCGTCGATGGGCGCGTGCAACGGCATCTACGGCTCGGTCAACGTTGATGTGCTGTGTTACTCCCATTTCCCGACGGGCCTTTCGACTCCGACCGATCAGGCGGTCCCCGTGCCCACGACCGTCCCCCGCATACCGTTGGCCCTCCTGGTCTTCATCGCGGTGCCGCCTGCGGCCGTACTGCTCGGGGCGACCACCGGGGAACGTTTCGCTCGAACGAGGAGCCACCGCGAGGCAGCCTTGATCGGAGCGACTTCTGGCTTGGTGTTTTCCCCGCTGATGGGCCTTGCCGCGCTCTTCGCGGGAGTCGGACTGAGGTACGTGGGCTCGGGACCGCTTCAGGGTCAGGCCGTGTTCATCGGCCCGGATGTCCTGATGTCGGCTCTGGTCACCGCGGCATGGGGTGTTGCCGGGGGGGCGCTCGGGGCGATGGCTTCTCGCCGCTTTCGGCGCGGAGGCGAGGGCCTAGTCGTTGACCATGCTGGCGACGATGAGGACCCAGCCGACCAGCCCGACCCAGCCGATGATGATGCCCGCTAGGGCCATCCCCTCGCCCGTCTGGTATCCATGCGACCCCTTGATCTCCTTGCGTGCCTGGTACCCGAGCACGATCGGGATGATCTCGAAGATCCCCAGCACGATCAAGAACAAGATGCTCAGCACCAGGGACCAGACGGCCATGGCGTTGGTTTTCGGTATGACCGGAACGGTGCCGCCCATGCCGGAGTACTGGACCGGTGCGGTAGTCGTGGGTCTGGACGCCGACGCACTCAGTCCCACCTCGGCACTGTTGGGCTCCCAGGCGGAGTAGGAGGCCCAAGCCTGGCGCCAACCGTCATCGGTCCTGGGGAAGGTCTGTACGGGGGCTCCGGGGTTCGTCCTGTCCCAGATCCCGTAGACGCTCATCGAGTACCCGAGCAGGAATCTCTGCCCGGAGTGGGAGTACTGGAGCGCCTGCTCCCCAGTGGTCGGCGGCCCTGTCGGACGCTGTCCGGCGGAGACGACGGGTAGGGTTGCGAAAGAGCTGGGAGTGGCGGCCCACCCGGCGACCGAGTCGGCCGAACCCCCCGAGGCGGGCGAGGATGCGGGCGCGGGAGTCTCCTCGGTCGCGACCGGCGGAGCGCCCTCGAGCATGCTTCCACAGAACTTGCACTTGATCGCGAGGTCCAGGATCTCCTCCGCGCAGAACGGACACTTCTTCATGGCTCCGATCCCTCCCTCGTTTGCAGATAGCCACCCATGGCCGTGATCAGCCCTCCCAGCAGCGATATGAATATGCCGACTTGGCTGCTGACTTTGAAGGTGGTACCGAGGATGCTCGCACCGCTGGTCGCTCCGATCACCGAACACACGAAAGCGATGGCACCCCCTCCGAGCACGACGAACCCGAGCGACCCCTTGCGGTTGATCCTCTCGTAGAGGTACGCGCTAGTGCCGAGTGCGGTGACACCCCCGATGAACGCGACGATACCGAGCCACGCCTCTGTTCCGGTGATCGTGGAGAGTTCTATCCCGAGCGTCGTCGTCGTGACCTTCCACCAGGGCAGCAGCGGCCCGAAGGCGGCCAGGATGCTGCCAAGGATCGAAAGTCCGGAGCCTAGCTCGACGCCCTTCCCGGCCTCGCGGGGTTCATCCATGCGACGGCCCCTGGGCCCGCGCTCGACGGAGGCAGATGCCGGCGGATCCTGCATCGCTCGGATGATTGCCCGCTTCGGCTCGGATTCGCGATCCATGTCGGGAGGGTAGACCGAGACGCGCGCCTCAACAAGGCCCCGGCGCGCTCGATGACTGGAAGTCGATGGCCAGGCATGAAGCGGTGGCTCGGGCGCGGCTTCTTGCTTCAGGGGGGCGAAGGGTGCCCATGAAGCAAGAAGGCCCGGTCCTGGCGGACCGGGCCTTCGAGGATCGTCTGGTGCCGGCTAGCTGCTGAAGCCGCCACCTTCGGAAGGCGGGGTGGCCCCGCCGGCGCTCTGGCTTTCCTGGAACCGCATGAAACCGCCGTAGCCCATTATCGCCGCCAGGACGATGCCGAGCCAAGCCGGCCAGGACAGAAAGTCGTTGTCGATCAACAGGACTTTGAGAAGGGTCAGGATCAGGAGGAGTCCGACCAGCCCCGACCCCGTGACCTGGCGCTGCTTCGCCTCCATCGGCAAGTTGGCGTCGAGACCCATGATCACCATGATCTCCATCGCGATGATCACGATGACCAGGATGAGATTCACCCATCCGATGCCCTTGGTGCCGTTTATGCTGGGGCAGATCGAGGGGATGGTCACTCCCGCGTAGCTTCCACCCCCCACACAGACCTTCTGCCAGGGCAGGAACAGGTTGATCAGGTAGACGATCCCGCTCCCCAGGATGATCTTCGCGGCAGTCGTCATCTTTGATACGTCGAAACTTGAACCCTCAGCCATGCATACCCCTTTCGATCTTCCCCTTGGACCAGTGGATTCTGGGCCCAACGCCTACCTTAAGTCAACTGAGGAGACTTCAACCGGGGGCGGCCCGGGGACTTCTGGCGACGAATGTGCCGAGGAAGGAGATGGCCGCCCCCGCGAGCGACACCCAAGGGCCGATGGCCTGCGGACCGAAACCCGGGCGTCTAAGCAGATGAAGGGCGGCTCCCAGTCCGATCAGGACCGCCAGTATCCGAAGGGAGCCCCGCCAGGTCCTGGCGGGCCTTAGCCCGAAGATCGACACCGCGGCCCAAAGGAGCAGGCAGGCGATAGATGCGACCCCGGCCAGGATCGACCAACGCATCGTGGTACCCCACGCCCCGAACACTCCCGAACCCAGCCCGTATCGTTTCCACGGAAGGAAGGACGCAAAGACGGCTATGGTCGCTCCGACCCCCGTCCACGCCAATAGCATCCGGCCCCGCCGCGTTGTCTGCGGTGGTGGCAGCTCCGCCCGCAGCTCCTCCGGAAGGCACTCGCGCTCGAGCACCTTGCCGCGCACGGGTACCGAGCACCAGAGGCACAACGCGTTCCCGCACTCGGCGCACTCGGCGACGGCGGCGGTGTCGGGATGGTGACTGCACTTGGCCGCTTTGTCCTCCACGGGCCAAGCTTACGCGGCGCCGCGGTGTTGACACGGCACGTGCGCGGTCCATAGCGTGCGGGTGTGGCTCGCATCGCCGTTCTGGCATCCGGAGTGGGTACCAATCTGCAGGCCCTCCTCGACGATGGGATCGTCGGTCCCAACGTTTCCCTGGTCGTCACAGATCGACCGCAAGCGCCGGCACTCGAAAGGGCCGCTGGCGCCGGCATCCAGTCGGTGGTCGCAGAGCCATCGGGGTTCGCGCAAAGGGATGCATACGATGCGGCGCTAGTGGCCCTGCTCAAGGATGAAGGCATCGAGGTGGTCGTCTTGGCGGGCTTCATGCGCCTGCTTGGCCCCGTCTTCGTCGGAACCTTCGCGGGGCGGATCCTGAATGTTCACCCATCGTTGCTGCCGGCGTTTCCGGGAGCCACCTCCGTGGCAGACGCCCTTGCTTGGGGGGCGAAGGTCACCGGCGTCACCGTCCACCTCGTTGATGAGGAGGTGGATCACGGGCCGATAGTCGCCCAGGAGTCCCTTCCGGTGTATCCGGACGACGACTGGGAGACCCTCGAATCCCGTGTCCATGAGGTTGAGCACAGACTTCTCCCCAGGGCGGTGCAAGCGCTGATGGAAGGTCGCATCGAGGTCGATGGCCGCGTGGTTCGTGTTCTGGAGGAGGAAGAGGGATGACAGACACCCGCCCTATTCGCCGTGTCTTGCTGGCGCCATTCGACAAAAGGGGCCTGTCCGAGTTCGCTAGAGCGCTCGTAGACCAAGGGGCGACACTCGTCTCGTCCGGTGGAACGGCTAAGGTTCTCCGTGACGCGGGTCTGCGGGTCACGTCGGTCGAAGAAGTCACCGGGTCGCCCGAGATGCTCGGCGGACGTGTGAAAACCCTGCATCCGAGGATCCACGCGGGTCTTCTCGCCGACATGCGTGACTCGGATCATGTTCGCCAGATAGAGGAACTCGGGATCGAGCCGTTCGACATGGTCGTGGCGGGTCTCTATCCCTTCCGCGAAACCGTGGCGAGCGGAGCCGATTTCGACACCGTGATCGAGAACATCGACATCGGCGGGCCCGCCATGGTCCGCGCCGCTGCCAAGAACCACCACTCGGTCGCCACCATCGTGAACGCGGGACGCTACGAAGATGTGCTCGCGGAGATCAGAGACTCGGGAGGAGTGTCGTACGAGACCCGCAAGGCCCTGGCGGCCGAGGCGTATGCCCACACGGCGGCATACGACGCCGCGATAGCCGGCTGGTTCTCGCGACAGGCGACGGAAGGGCTTCCCGCTTTCGTAGGCCTTGCCCTGGAGAAGGTCGAGGATCTTCGCTACGGCGAGAATCCGCATCAGCGAGGGTCTCTCTATCGGGAAGTTGCGGGTCCCGGTCCCATGGGCGGCGCAGAAGTGTTGCAGGGCAAGGGGATGTCTTACAACAACTGGCTGGATCTTGAGGCGGCCTACGGGTTGGTGGCGATGTTGCCTGAACCTTCCGTGGTGATCGTCAAGCACAACAACCCGTGCGGTGCGGCGACGGGAGACAGTCTCGCCGATGCCTACGGCAAGGCTTTCGAGAGCGATACGGTGTCGGCGTTCGGAGGAGTCGTCGCTTTCCGCGGGAAGTGCGACCTGGGCGCAGCGCAGGCGATGAAGGATGTGTTCACCGAGGTCGTGGTCGCTCCAGATTTCGAAGCGGATGCGTTGTCGGCGTTCGCGGAGCGCAAGAACCTGCGCGTGGTCCGCGCGCCGACCCCGGACAACATCGGTTTCGACATACGCGCCATACCGGACGGCGCGCTGGTTCAGGATCGAGACCTCGTGGTCGAGACGCGGGGAGATATCGAGGTTGTGTCGGCGCGCGAGCCCACCGACGAAGAGTGGCGCGATCTGCTCTTCGCATGGGCCGTCGCGCTCCGGGTCAAGTCCAACGCCATCGTCTTCGCCAGGGATCTCGCGACGATCGGGGTCGGCGCGGGGCAGATGTCTCGCGTCGATTCAGCGGTGCTTGCGGTGAGGAAGGCGGGCGGTCGAGCCGCCGGATGCGTGATGGCCTCGGACGCCTTCTTCCCCTTCCCAGATGCCGTCGAGACGGCCGCGGAGGCCGGCATCACCGCGGTGATCCATCCGGGCGGGTCCGTCAGGGACGAAGAGGTGCTCGGGGTGGCGGAGAAGGCCGGGATGGCCGTCGTGGTCACGGGCCGTCGCCACTTCCGCCACTAGTCCCGTTCGAGGCGGGTCCCTCGCGTCCCACGGGGCATCCCCGCTCCGCTAGGATTCGGTCCTGAGTCCCCCATCAGGCCCCGTCAGGCTGGAATCCCACAGGAGGGAACCGATGAGCGCAGAAGTGATCGATGGCAAGGCGATAGCGGCGGACGTACGGGCGGATGTGGCGAGGCGAGTGGAGGCCCTGAAGGCGAAGGGCGTGACCCCGAAACTTGCCGCCATCCTCGTGGACTTCTTCCCGCCTTCGAAGATCTATGTGAACGCCAAGGAGAAGGCCTGCGAGGAGGTCGGGATGCTCTCGGAGCGGGTTGACCTGCCCAAGGATGTCTCCCTCGCGGACTACTTCAGCGAGATCAAGAGACTGAACGAGGACGCGAGCGTCCACGGCATCATCGCGCAGCTTCCGGTGCCAGAACACCTGAACCCCGACCTGGACATCCAGTTGGCCATCGATCCCGCGAAGGACGTCGATTGTTTGCACCCCCTAAACACGGGGCTGATGGTCCGCGGCGAGGGGATGTTCCTGCCGGCGACTCCCTTTGGCATCGTCGAGATGATGGCGCGTGCCGGGATAGAGACGAAGGGCAAGCATGTCGTGGTCGTCGGTCGCGGCGGTCTGGTCGGGTTGCCGCTGTCGGTGATGCTCGCGCAGAAGAAGGACCGCGCGAACGCCACGGTGACCATCTGCCACACCGGAACGCCCGATATCGGCTTCCACACGCGTCAGGCGGACATCATCGTCGCGGCAGCCGGGCGCCCCAACACCGTGACCGCCGACATGGTGAGTCCCGGCGCTACCGTCATCGACGTTGCGGTGAACCGTCTGGACTCGGGCAAGTTGGTAGGTGATGTGGACTTCGACGCGGTCAAGGAGATCGCGGGCGCGATCACCCCTGTTCCCGGTGGTGTCGGCCCGATGACGGTCGCGATGCTGATCGTGAACACGATCGCCGCCGCGGAAGCGCAAGCCGGGATCTAGCGTTGCCGGGGCGCCTGACTAGTCCCAGGCGCCCTTCTCGATAGGGCGTAGACGCTTCTCCCGTGCCAGTTCACTGGCCTCGACCAGCTGCTCTAGCGCTTCAGGCTCGTTGAGAGCGCCCGCGAGTACGCCCGCGAGGCCTCGCTGGGAGAGGATGCCTACCAGCTTCCCGTGCTCCATGACCGGAAGGTGCCTGATCCAGTGCTCGGTCATAAGTTTGGCGGCCTCGCGCAGAGAGGTCCCTGAGTGAGCCGTGATCACGTCCCTGGCCATCGCGTCCGCAACCGTCGTTTCCGCAAGGGAAGCGCCGGTGGCGACGGCCTTCAGGATGTCGCGCTCAGTGATGATGCCGATCACGGCCTCTCCATCCATGACGAGCAGGGAGCCCGTTCGCTGGTCCCACATCTTCTTCGCGGCGGTGGCGAGATCGTCGCTGGGATATTGGGTTGCCGCGGCGGCGGACATGACCTCGGAGATCTTCATCGGCGCTCCTCCATCGGTACGTACTTGCGGTCGTGAGGGCCGACGTACTCGGAGTCGGGACGCATGATCCGGTTGTCGGCGTACTGTTCCCTGATGTGTCCGGTCCATCCCGCCATGCGCGCCAGCGCGAAGATGGGAGTCATCAGATCGGTGGGGATGCCGAGGTAGTGATAGACGCTGGCTGCGTAGAAGTCGACGTTCGGATACAGACCCCGCTGTTCCATGACAGCCTGCTCGATGGCGTGAGAGATCTCGAACCAGGACGTGTCCCCGGTCTCCTCGCCGAGGGAGCGCGAAAGGCGGCGGAGCACCGTTGCGCGGGGGTCTTCCGTCTTGTAGACGCGGTGACCGAATCCCATGATCAGCTCGTGCCGCTCCAGTTTGCCCGCTACGTAGCCTGCGGCTTTCGCCGGGTCGCCGACTTCTTCGAGCACCTTCATCGCTTCTTCGTTCGCTCCTCCGTGGAGTGGGCCCTTGAGGGCGGCGATGGCGCCGGTTACGGCGGAGAACATGTCGGACAGGGTCGAGGCGATGACCCGAGCGGTGAAGGTTGAAGCGTTCATCGTGTGATCGGCGTAGAGGATCAATGTGACGTCCAGAACGCGCGCTGCATATGGGGTGGGCTCTTCGCCCAAGAGCATCCAAAGGAAGTTGCCCGCGTGCGAGAGGGTTGGGCTCGGCTCGACGATCTCCTTGCCCGAGCGCAGCCGATGGTACATGGCGATCAGAGTGGGTGTCGTGGCCATCAGCCGGATCGCCTTGCGCACTTGTGCCTCCGGTGATTCGTCCCACCCGTCCGGGTCGTATGCCGACGCGGCTGAGACTCCTGTTCGGAGCATCGACATCGGGGAGGTTTTCACGGCCAGCGTTTCCATCAGCTTCGCGCGGAAGCTGGAGATGTCGCGCTCCATGACGAACTGGTCCACGAACTCCTTCAGCTCGACACCGTTGGGGAGTCTGAGGTGGTGAAGCAGATACGCTGTCTCCTCGAACGTCGAGTGCTCCGCGAGCTCGTGGATGTCATAGCCGGCGTACCAGAGGAGGCCACGCTGTCCATCGATGTCGGACAGGGACGTTTGAGCCGCAACGATGTCGGCAAGACCCTTTCCGGTCACGTTCACTCCCAAACGCAGTGCTGGATAACCTACCTATTTGACCACATGCCCCTTGGAGGAGGCGGGGTCCCTTTGGGACAATGGGCGCAGTTCCCAGCGGCCAAAAGGAGCACCTCATGGCGCACAGAGTGACCTTCATCCCCGGTGATGGAGTGGGACCCGAGCTTTCGGAAGCGACGAGACGGGTGCTCGAGAGGACCGGCGTCGACTTCGTCTGGGATGTGCAGGACGCGGGTGCCGATGTGGTCGAGCGTTTCGGCACTCCCCTTCCCGAAAACGTGTTGGAGTCGATCAGGAAGAACGGCGTGGCCATCAAGGGGCCGATCACAACGCCCATCGGAACCGGGTTCCGCAGCGTGAACGTCGCCTTGCGCAAGGAACTGGATCTCTACGCTTGCCTCCGCCCGTGCAAGCTGTATCCGGGGGTTCGCTCGCGCTTCGACGTCGCCGACATCGTGATAGTCCGCGAGAACACGGAGGATCTTTACGCGGGCATCGAGTTCGAAGAGGGCACCGATGAAGCAGGCCGCTTGATCAGCTTCCTCGAGGAACTCGGTCCCAAGAGGATAAGCAGCGACTCCGGGATCTCGATCAAGCCGATCTCGGTGGCGGGAACGACGCGTGTGGCAAGGTTCGCATTCGAGTATGCGCGGGAGAACGGCCGTAGCAGGGTCACGGCGGTGCACAAGGCGAACATCATGAAGCACACAGATGGACTGTTCCTCGCGACGGCGGCCGAAGTTGCCAAGGACTATCCGGACATCGAGTTCACTGACCGCATCGTCGACAATCTCTGTATGCAGTTGGTGCAGCGGCCTGAGGAGTACGACGTCCTGTTGTTGCCGAACCTCTACGGGGACATCGTCTCGGATCTGTGCGCGGGGCTGGTGGGCGGGCTGGGCCTTGCGCCGGGAGCGAACATCGGGAAGGATGCTGCGGTCTTCGAAGCAACCCACGGAAGCGCTCCCAAGTACAAGGGCATGAACAAGGTGAATCCCATGGCGCTCATGCTCTCGGGGATGCTGATGCTTCGCTATCTGAACGAGATCCCTGCGGCAGATCGACTGGAGGCGGCCATCGCAGAGGTGATTGCTGAGGGCAAGGCTGTCACTTATGACATGAAGGGTTCGCGCGACGACCCGACGGCGGTCGGAACGTCCCAGGTCGCCGACGCGGTCATCGAGAAGCTGGGCGCCTAGGCGCTATGGAGATCTGAAGTGCCGGAGCTGGAGAAGGGGTGAGCGGCATGCAGGTAACGGTCGTAGGAGCGGGATCCGTCGGCGCGACCACGGCGATGCGTGTGGCACAGAAGGGTCTTGCGGACGTCGTGTTGATAGACATCGTGAAGGACCTTCCGCAGGGGATCGCTCTGGATATGCGCGAGTCCGCACCGGTAGAGGGATTCGAACCCAACATCGTCGGTACCAACGACTACAAGGACACGAGCGGATCCGACATCGTCGTGATAACGGCCGGCTTGCCGCGCAAGCCCGGGATGAGTCGCATGGATCTGCTGGAGAAGAACGCTGCCATCATGAGGGATGTCGTCCGCCACACGGTCAAGGGCTCTCCGAATGCCATCATCATCGTGGTCTCGAATCCCCTGGACGAGATGACGTTCCTGGCATCCGAGGTGTCAGGCTTCCCGAAGCACCGGGTCATGGGGATGGCGGGTGTCCTCGATTCTTCTCGCCTCAGATACTTCATCGCCGAGAACCTCGGGGTCTCTCCACTGGCGGTCCGGGCGGTGGCCCTCGGTTCGCACGGTGAGTCGATGGTTCCGCTTCCCCGCCACGCGACCGTCAACGGCAAGCCCCTGGTTGATCTGGTCGACGAGGCGACATTGGAGCATCTGTTCCAGAGAACCCGCGACGGCGGCGCGGAGATCGTCGCTCTGCTCAAGAAGGGCAGTGCCTACTACGCCCCATCCGCCTCGGTCGCCCAGATGGTCAACGCCATCGCGGGCGACACCGGGGAAGTGCTGCCGGTGTGCGCGTGGTGCACGGGGGAGTACGGGATCGACGGCGTGTACGTGGGGGTCCCGGCGCGTCTCGGCCGCGAGGGAGTCGAGGGCATCGAAGAGTTCGATCTGAACGAAGACGAGCTCGCCGCGTTGCGTCACGCCGCGGAGGGCATCAGATCCAAGTGCGCTGATCTCGCGAAGCTCTAGTCGGCCGGGTCCGCACCGTCCTGCGGGAGTTCGGCATTGGGGGCCGGTTGGGCTGCACGCCTCCAGGCGCGGATCCATATCAGGCCCGAGCCGGCTGCCAGGACCATGAGGAAGCCGCCGCAGATGAGGATGGTTGGGCCGAGGCCGATGGTCCGTATCTCTCCGTGGGCTGCCGCGATCGTCAGCGCTTTGGCAGGGGTTGCAGCACCGTAGACGAAAGAGGCCTGGGACAGCGCTAGTCCTCCGAGAGCCGACAGCACGAGACCGACGGGGAGTAGTGCCGCGATCGTCCAGGGGCGAGGCTCTTCGGAGCTGCCCTTGCGGGATATCAGGGTGAGGATGATGGCGGTCACAGAAAGGGCGAGGGCTACTTTGCCCCAAAGGAGGTCGACTCCCCTGTCGGTCGTGATACCGCCGGCGAAATCGATGCTGCGCCACGTGGTCGTCGCGCCCACGCCGGAAGCGAGGCCGCCCGCGATCCCGAGGACGAAGAACGCCAGGCGGCGAGGGCGGGTGTTCATCCCGACCCGGTTGGGGTCTCAGCACCCGCCATCGAGTGGTCAATCTCTTCGTCCGCGCCCAGAGAGGCATCGGCCAGCAGGCTTGCTCGTACGTCTATGGCTGTCAGGATGCCGCCGATGACCGCGACAACGCCGCCGAGGATCACTAGATAGAGTCCCCATCCGTGGGTAACGGCCGTCGCTTGATCGAGGATCGTGCGCGCCGGTCCCGGGTATTCAGCAGGCTTCTGTCCCGCCTGAGTGATGGCGTAGTCGAGGGCGTGGGTGCGGACATCGATCGCGAACATCACTCCGAGGATCGCGGCGAACCCCCCCGCCGCGATGCTCACCACGGCCAGCCCTATCCCGAGCCCGCCCTTTCGATTGACCAGCAGGGAGGCTACCGCGACCGCTACCGCGATGGCTCCCAGGGCAAGCGTCACTTTCCCGGTGCCATCGTCCAAACCCGACAGCGTCTCCGCCTTCGCCCCGGAGCCCGGCATGTTCATCGCGAGCTTCGCCCAGGTCAGGATCGATCCGAGCACGACCAACGCGCCGCCTGCCAGGACCGCCGCTGTTCCGCTGCTGCGCTTTGCCGAGCCGTCCCGTTCCAAAGGTCCTCCTTCGACGATCCTTCAGAGATTATGCAGGAAGTCCCCACCGACGGGCTCGGCAGGCGCCTGCGTCGCTGAGAAGGTCCTTCCTACAGATGGGCCCCGTAGAGCGTCGGGCGTTCTCCTCTCCGGCTGCGGTCCGAGGAGCATGCGGCACTAGCATATGAGGGAGATGGAAGACCTTCGCACAGTCGATTCTGGAGAGATCACCCGGGCCGTCTCGGAGCTATGCGACGAGATCTGCTACAAGGTTCCCGAAGAGATGGTTGAGCTGATGAAGGCGGCTCGCGAGAAGGAAGAGTCGCCCCTGGCACGTCAGGTTCTGGACCTGATAATGGCGAATCAGGATCTCGCAGCTGAGGGCGAGTATCCATACTGCCAGGACACCGGATCCTCGGTGGTCTTCCTGGACATCGGTCAGGACGTCCATGTTACTGGCGCTGACGTCTATGACGCCGTCAACGAGGGCATCCGTCGCGGGTACAAGAACGCGTATCTGCGCGCTTCCATCGTGGGCGACCCCGTGTTCGAGCGGAAGAACACGATGGATAACACGCCGGCCTTCGTTCACACACGCATCGTTCCCGGCGACCGGATACGCATACAGGTGGACGCGAAGGGCGGCGGCTCGGAGAACAAGGGTCGCCACGCGATGCTCAAGCCGTCGGACGGACTTGAGGGCGTGAAGAAGTTCGTCTTGGAGACGATGGCTATCGCCGGTCCGGACTCGTGCCCACCGGGGATCCTCGGTGTCGGGATAGGTGGCAACTTCGAGATGGTTGCAGTGGCCGCCAAGCGCGCGCTGATGAGGAAGGTCGGTCAGCCGTCTCCGGATCCGCGAGTGGCGGAACTGGAAGCGGAGCTGTACGAGAAGGCGAACGCGCTCGGCCTCGGGCCGGAAGCGCTGGGTGGGACCAACACCGTACTAGCCGTGCACGTGGAGATGTTGCCCACGCACATCGCGTCTCTGCCCGTGGCAGTGAACATCGAATGCCATGCACACCGGACGGGGACGAAGGTGATCTGACATGACCGTCGAGGTGCTGGACGACGGACGCAAGCGCGTCAGCGCGCCGCTGTCCGACGATGACGTACGACAGTTGGTCTGCGGCGATGTCGTTCTGGTGGATGGAATCATCTACGCGGCGCGCGACGCCGCGCACAAGAAGATGGTCGAGATGCTCGACGCCGGCCAGGAGCTGCCGTTCGATCCGGTAGGCGCGATGCTCTACTACGTGGGCCCGACGCCGGAGAAGCCGGGGAACGTGATAGGCGCTGCCGGACCTACAACCGCGAGTCGTATGGACAAGTACACGCCGCGGATGCTCGAGGTCGGCATCAAGGGGATCGTGGGAAAGGGTGGTCGCGGTCCATCTGTGCGCGAGGAGCTGAAGAAGCACACGGCCGTCTACATGGCGGCACTCGGCGGCGGTGGCGCACTCGCGGCGCTCAAGATCAAAGCGCAGAAAGTGATTGCCTTCGAGGAGCTGGGACCGGAGGCGATCCGGGAGATCCTCCTCGAGGACTTTCCCGTGTGGTGCGTCAACGACTGCACAGGCGGCGACTTCTACAGCGAGACGATCAAGCCCTGGCGCAAGAACGAGTTGCTTCCCGAGGAACTCTGGCTGACCTGATGGACGGACGCGGCTCTCCTCGAGAGTTCTTCACCAACTGGAACACCTATGAGGGGACCTTCCTCACCAAGACGAAGATGTTCTCTCGCAATCGGTTCCGTGCGCTGGTTCTACTGAAGGGATGTTGCGGGCATCCCGGCGAACCAGGCTGCTGACGGGTCCCACACGACCCCGGTCGGGGTCACTCCCACGACCACGAACCTTAGAAGCGGTCGAAGAGGGTTGCGCGCTTCACCTCTTGGATGGCGCGGGTGACGTTGATCCCGCGTGGGCAGGCTTCGGTGCAATTGAAGGTCGTCCTGCATCTGAATGCGCCTTCCTTGCCCGAGAGGATCTGCAGCCTGGTGCTGCCGGCCTCGTCGCGCGAATCCATGATGAATCGGTGCGCGTTGACGATGGCCGCCGGTCCCATGTAGCCGTCGTCTCCCCAGAAGATCGGACAGGAGGTCGTGCATGCCGCGCAGAGTATGCACTTGGTCGTGTCTTCGAACTTCTGGTGTTCCTCTTCTGTCTGTATCCGCTCGGTGTCCGGCGGCTCGGCGTCGTTGATGAGGAAGGGCAGGACCGCCTTGTAGGCGTCCATGAAGGGCTCCATGTCGACGATGAGATCCTTGATGACGGGCAGGCCGCGGATCGGCTCAACGGTGCACTTGGGCGCGACGTCTTTGACCATGATCTTGCACGCCAGGGCATTCTGGCCGTTGATCATCATCGCGTCGGAGCCGCAGATACCGTGGGCGCAAGAGCGACGCATCGAAAGCGTTCCGTCTATCCGCCACTTGATCTCGTTAAGAGCGTCGAGAAGGCGGTCCATCGGGGAGCACTCGAGGTCGTACTCGTCCCACCACGGGTCGGGTTGCTTCTCCGGGTTGTACCGGCGGATCCACAGCTTGAGCGCGACCTTGCCCTCGGCGGACATCAGTACTTCCTCTCCATAGGGACGTACGGTCCCATCTTCACGGGTTTGAACTCCAGCTTGATGGAACCGTCCGGCTGGCGATAGGAGAGTGTGTGCTTGAGCCAGTTCTCGTCGTCACGCACCGGGTAGTCGTCTCGCCAATGGCCTCCGCGGCTTTCGGTGCGCGCGAGCGCGGCCACCACCAGGTTCTCCGCGCAGTCCAGCAGGAAGTGCAGCTCGACGGCTTCCATGAGATCCGAATTGAAGACCTTGCCCTTGTCGTGGATGGCCACACGTTGCGCGCGTTCGCGCAGATCTCCGATGATCTCCCGCATCCCGCGCAAGCTTCGGTCGGTTCGGATGACGCCCGCCTTGTCGAACATGTTGTCCTGCAGCTCGGTTCGGATGTCGACGACCCGCTGGTCGCCGTTGCTTTCGAGGATGCTGCGCAGAAGCGCGACCGTGTCGGCTTCGGGCGCCTCAGCTGCGCCGGATGCGGGGGCGCGCATCGCATCCTCTGCAGCGGCGGCGCCGCTCCGCTTGCCGAACACGACGATGTCCAACAACGAGTTGGTGCCAAGGCGGTTCGCCCCGTGGACGCTCACGCAAGCGCATTCCCCGGCTGCGTATAGACCAGGTATCACGGTCTCGTTGGACCCTGTTACCCCCCGGCCATCCACGTCCGTCGGGATACCGCCCATCGCATAGTGCGCGGTCGGCTGGATCGGGACGGGTTCGGTCGTCGGCTCCACCCCCAGGTACAGCCTCGCGAACTCCGTCACGTCGGGCAGCTTCTCCTCGATGACTTCTTTGGGCAGGTGGCGGACGTCGAGGTAGACCCCGTCTTTCCCGGGGCCGATCCCGCGGCCCTCCTTGATCTCCTGGTAGATGGCGCGCGAGATCAGGTCGCGAGGTGCCAGGTCTTTCACCGTCGGTGCGTAGCGTTCCATGAACCGCTCGTTCTCGGAGTTCAGCAGGATGCCGCCCTCGCCACGCACGGCTTCGGACAGGAGGATGCCCATCTTGTAGATACCGGTCGGATGGATCTGGAACATCTCCATGTCCTCGAGCGGGACGCCGCGACGCCAGACGACCGCAGGGCCGTCACCGGTGAGCGTGTGCGCGCACGAGGTGACCTTGAAGATGCGTCCGAAACCTCCGGTGGCGAACACCACAGACTTCGCCTTGAAGATGTGTAGCTCGCCGGTCGCGAGCTCGTAGGCGACGACGCCTCCGCACACGCCGTCGCTCATGATGAGGTCTAGCACGTAGAACTCGTTGAAGAAGCGCACATCGCGCTTGATGCACTGCTGGTACAGCGTCTGCAGGATCATGTGCCCCGTGCGGTCGGCCGAGTACACCGCGCGCTTCACCGGAGCCTCACCATGGTTGCGCGTGTGGCCTCCGAATCGACGCTGGTCCAGCTTGCCCTCGGGTGTTCGATTGAAGGGAAGACCCCAGTGCTCCAGCTCGTAGACCGCGTCGATGGCCTCGCGGCACATCAGCTCGGCCGCGGGTTGGTCCACCAGGTAGTCGCCTCCCTTGACGGTGTCGAAGGTGTGCCACTCGGGAGAGTCTTCTTCCACGTTCGCGAGGGCAGCGCACATGCCGCCCTGAGCGGCACCGGTGTGCGAGCGGGTGGGGTAGAGCTTGGAGATGACCGCGGTGTTGACCTTGTCGGAGCTTTCGATAGCGGCTCGGAGACCAGCGCCGCCGGCGCCGACGATCACGGAGTCGTAGGTGTGTGTGGTGGTCATAGCCCCCACTTTGCCTTGTTGAACGTGATGACGATGATGGTTCCGAGGATGAACAGCGCGAAGCCGAGGATGTAGTAGGTGAAGTTCAAGGCTATCCGCAGGCTTGGCTTGCGCACGTAGTCAAGGGTTATGACGCGCAAGCCGTTGATCCCATGGATCAGCGCAAGGGTCAGGAGCATCCAATCCCAAGTGCGCCACAAGGGGTTGTCCCACCGCGTGGCCACGAACGAGAAATCGACCCGGCTCACCCCGCCTGCGGGGATGTGCATGATCAGCACGTGTCCCACGGCCAAGAAGAGGAGAACGATCGCGGAGATGCGCATGAAGATCCAAGACCAGAATTCGCCACCGCCGCCGGAGGGCTTCTCGCGACCCGCGCGGTAGTCGCCGCCGGACTTCTTGGGCTTCTTCTGTGCCTCGAGGGCCATCAGAGCAGATCCAGTGCTTGTTTGCCCATGATGATCGTGATCGGGATCATGGCGGCCAAGAAGACGGCCATGGAACCGTAGAAGAGTTGTTTCTGATGCTCGGCGGTCTTCGGCCAGAAATCCACGATCATGATCCGGATCCCGTTGATGGCGTGATAGAGGACCGCCGCGACCAGTCCAAGTTCCATCAAGCGGATGATGGGGTTCTCGTAGGCCCGCATGACGCGGTCATATGCGCTGGGTCCCCAGCCGATAACTGCGGTATCGATGATATGAGCGAAGAGGAAGAGGATCACCGCGACGCCGGTCACCCGATGCGCGACCCACGACCATTGCCCTTCATGGCCCTTGTAGAGAGTCGTGTAGTCGCGCTTCTTCGCCACCGACCGGAAGACTATCGCTCTGGGCCGAGCGTCGCCTTGGCTCGCATGGCCCCAGGGCTGGCGGCCTCTTCTACTTTCCGGCGTAGGGCGTTTCGCTGAGAGTGTGGCTCAACGCAACCTCAGGCCCACCATCACGCCGTCGCGGGTGGGAACGATGGTCGAGAGATAGTCCGCGTCGTCGGCGATGAGGCGGTTGTGTTCCATGATCGACTTGGTGGCTTTCGGCCGCCGGTCATCCCCGGTCTCGCCCGTCACGCTCCCGTACCAGAGCACGTTGTCGCAGACGTAGAGGCCGCCGACGCGGATGCGATCCCTGGCGGCGCGCCAGGCATCCGGGTACCCTTCCTTGTCGATGTCGTTGTAGACCACGTCGAAGTCGTCGGCAAGGGTCCCCAGGGTCGTTACGGCGTCGCCCACGTGGAACTCCACCGGGCCGTCCAGCCCGGCGCGCCCGAGGTAGTCGGCGGCCTTGACGGCGTTGGCCTCATCGTCGTCGGTGAGGTGCAGTTCACCCTCGGAACCGATCGCCCGTGAGAACCAGTACCCGGAGTAGCCGAAACCGGAACCCAGTTCGACAACACGGCGGGCTCCGATCGAGCGCGCTAGTACCTCGAGCGTGACCCCGACCAACCGACCCACGATGGGGAAGTTGTGTTCCCGTGCGTGCGCCTCCATCTCGAGTAGGACGGGCTCATCGTGATGGGCCTGAAGTTCCCTCATGTACGCCTCGACGGATGGGTTCACGATATCCATGTCCTACCCATCGTATTCGCTAGGCTGTGGCGCATGGAACAGGACGCACGCTTCACCGATTCCGAGATAGAGCTGAACCCCCTCTACGTGCCGAGCGACGTCGAGGGCCTCGACTACGAGCGCGACCTGGGCATGCCGGGCGAACCGCCGTTCACGCGCGGTGTCTACCCATCTATGTATCGCGGGCGACTGTGGACGATGCGTCAGTACGCGGGGATGGGCGACGCCAAGGAAACGAACAGGCGTTTTCGCTACCTGCTGGAACATGGGCAAACTGGGTTGTCCGTGGCCTTCGATCTGCCGACACAGATGGGGCTGGACTCCGATCACCCGCGCTCAGAAGGAGAGGTCGGCAAGACCGGTGTTGCGATCGACTCGGTTGAGGACATGAAGTTGCTCTTCGATCAGATACCGCTGGACAAGGTATCGACGTCGATGACCATCAACTCGACGGCGGCTGTTCTGCTGCTGATGTACGAACTGGTGGGGGAGGAGTCTGGAGTTGCCGCGGCCGACCTCGAGGGCACCGTGCAGAACGATCTGCTCAAGGAATACGCGGCGCGCGGGACGTATATCTACCCTCCCAGCTCTTCGATGCGTATCATCACCGATGTCCTTTCCTACTGCCGCGACAACATCCCGAAATGGAACACCATCTCGATATCCGGATATCACATCCGCGAGGCGGGCTCGACTGCGGTGCAGGAGATCGCCTTCACACTGGCCGACGCTATCGCCTATTCGGAGGCCGCTGTCGCGGCGGGTCTAGAGTTCGACGAGTTCGCGCCGAGGCTGGCATTCTTCTTCGCGTGCCATATGAACTTCTTCGAGGAGATCGCGAAGTTTCGCGCGGCCCGGCGCATCTGGGCGAAGATCGCCGTCGAGCGCTTCGATGCAAAGGATCCGAAGTCGATGATGCTGCGCTTCCACACGCAGACGGGCGGCGCGACGCTCACCGCGCAGCAGCCGGAGAACAACATCGTGCGGACGGCGCTGGAGGCGCTTTCAGCGGTGATGGGCGGAACCCAGTCTCTGCATACGAATTCGTTCGACGAGGCGTTCGCTCTGCCGACCGAACGCGCCGTGAAGATCGCGCTGCGCACCCAACAGGTCATCGGCTACGAGTCGGGTGTTGACGCCGTGGCCGACCCGATGGGCGGGTCGTACTTCGTCGAGAAGCTAACCGACGAGATCGAGACTCGCGCGTGGGAGTACATCGAGAAGATCGAAGCGCTGGGCGGGCCGGTCGCGGCTATCGAGGCCGGCTTCTACCAGGACGAGATCCATGACTCGGCGTACAAGATCCAGCAGGGCATCGAGTCGGGGGACCGTGTCATCGTAGGCGTGAACCGGTTCGTCGAGGACGACGAGTTCCTCCCCGACCTTCAGCGTGTGAGCGAAGAGCAGGGCCGCAAGCAGGCTGAGCGCACCCGCGGGCTGAAGGCCGAGCGTAGCCAGTCCGCGGTCGAGGAGACCTTGGGCCGGGTCGGTGAAGCAGCCCGAGGAACTGCCAATCTGCTTCCTCCCATGAAGGAGGCGCTGCGCGCTCGCGCTACCCTCGGCGAGGTGTCGGATGTGCTGCGCGCCGTCTTCGGTGAGTACCGGCCCACCACATAGCGCTCTGACGGTGCGGGTCTTCCATGCAAGCTAGTCGATAACGGCTAGCGTCTGATCCGTATCAACAACCAGGCCTGGCATGATCGGCAGTTCGGAGACCGTTCCGTCGAGCGTCGCGGCGATGTGGTTCTCCATCTTCATGGCCTCCAAGACGCAGATGACGTCACCTGCCACTATCTCCTGACCTTGTTCGACGAGAACCTTGAGGATCGTGCCCTGCATCGGTGCCGCGATGATGCCGTGCACGTGCTCCCCATGGCGGGTCGCATGCTTGGCCGGCGGCGGGGGAGCGGTCTCAAGACGGCGGTCGAATATGCGGACAGGAACGCGGCGACTGTTCACCTCGACGACTATCTCGTCGGGAACGGCGTCCTTGGGGCCCTTGATCGGGCCGACGATGATCGACTCAGGGGGTGGCAGTGGGGTCTCAGCGAGCGCCGCTTCTACCCATGTGGTTGTGTGCTTGGCGGCTATGAACTCGGGCGTATCGAGCACCCACTGGTGGAAGGGGATCGTGGTCGGGATGCCGTCGATCTGGAACTCGCCCAGCGCCCGCAGCATCCTGGCGCGGGCCTCCTCGCGGTCCTCGCCCCACGCGACCAGCTTGGCGAACATCGAGTCGTAGTCGGGCGAAACATCCTTGCCTGCTGCGACTCCGGAGTCAACTCGAACGAAAGGGCCACCGGGCTCGCGGTAGTTCGCGATGTACCCAGGCGTCGGCTGGAAGCCCTTGGCAGCGTCCTCGGCGTTAAGGCGGCACTGGATCGCGTGTCCGCGCGGCGTCGCGCCCGAAAGATCGAGCTGTTCGCCGAGAGCCACACGTATCTGCGCCGCGACGAGAT
>Ga0315281_10001097_pt1 | contig 39670 bp, 42 predicted proteins | sample YL17G07_0_MG_FD_204540 | JGI IMG/M metagenome (GOLD analysis project Ga0315281, IMG submission 204540) | Sediment microbial communities from Yellowstone Lake, YNP, Wyoming, USA - YL17G07_0 | ecosystem: Environmental > Aquatic > Freshwater > Lake > Sediment | place: USA: Wyoming | collected...
GCGCCTTTACGCAACCTACAAGGACGGGCGCGCGCATCTGAACGCCTATCTCGACGACTATGCGTTTCTGCTCAAGGCGCTGCTCGAATTGCTGCAGGCGGAGTACCGCAGCGAGTGGATGGCGTTTGCCGAGGAAATCGCGGAAGCGTTGCTGGAGGGATTCGAGGACCGCGCGGCGGGCGGATTTTTCTTCACCCGCCACGATCACGAGCAGTTGATCCACCGGCCGCGGACCGGATTCGACAACGCGACGCCGTCGGGCAACGCGGTCGCCGCCTGCGCACTGCAGCGCCTCGCGCTGCTGACCGGGGAGACCCGCTACGGCACCGCCGCCGAGCGCACCCTCGCGCTTTACTGGGGTTCGATCGGCGGCGCGGGTTGTTGCACCATGCTGACCGCGCTCGACGAGTGGCTGATACCCCCACGCACGGTGATTCTCACCGGTCCGCCTGCGGACTGCGAAACCTGGCGCACGCGCTTGGCGCAGCGCCACGACCCCCGCACCATGGTGCTTGCCGTGGGTGGCGCCGGGAACCTGCCGCCGCCACTTGCAAAGCCGCACGACGAATCCGTCAACGCTTGGGTGTGCGAAGGCGTTACTTGCCTGAGGCCGGTCGGAACCGTCGATGCGTTGCTGGCGATTCTGGATGCCCCCGCAGACGGCGCGAGCGGCCGGCATCAAGACGCCGGTGGATGATTCGATTAGAATTGTGCGGTCGCAGGTTCGCTTCAGTGCCTTTGTCAGGTCCAACCAGGAGATTTCCATGAATCGTTATTCCATCGCCCTCGCAGCCGTATTCGTTGCCGCTGCCGGCAGCGCGTCTGCCGCCGATCCCGCCGAACTGGCGAAGAAGTATGCATGCCTGTCCTGCCATGCCGTCGACAAGAAGGTGGTCGGGCCTTCCTACAAGGAAATCGCCGCCAAATACAAGGCCGACAAGGGTGCGCAAGCCAAGCTCATGGACAAGGTCAAAAAGGGTGGGACGGGGGCGTGGGGCCAGATCCCGATGCCGCCGAACCCCGGGATCAAGGACGATGAACTCAAGGCTCTGGTGCAGTGGGTGCTGTCGACCAAGTAAGCCTGCGCTCCGATTCGTCTCCCCAGGCCGGTCTTGCGGCACATGACCGGCCTTGTTTTTTCCATCGTGCGGACCTGCCCCGGCCCGATCCGGGGCATCGCGAACCAACCGGGATCCCGCGTCAAGCCTTGCATTGACATTGTCTCGGGGGGTCTGGATAATTTTGATTTGTTCTCGCGAAAACCCGGAATCCCCGCGTTTGCCGAACCATTTCCAGAGTCCCCGATTTTTGTCCCCTTTTCAGCGGAGAAAACCATGAACAAGATCAAGCTCAGCAGCATGACCCTCGCCGTCGCCGGCGCCCTTGCACTGGCCGGCTGCGGCAAGGAAGAGCCGCCGCCCGCGCCGAAGGCTGCCGCCCCCGCGCCCAAGCCTGAAATGATCGTCAAGATCGGCCACGTGGCGCCGACAACCGGCCCGCAGGCGCACCTGGGCAAGGACAACGAGAACGGCGCGCGCATGGCGATCGACGACCTGAACGCGAAGAAAATCGAGATCGACGGCAAGGTCATCAAGTTCGAACTCGTCGCCGAGGACGATCAGGCGGATCCCAAGCAGGGGACCACGGTGGCGCAGAAACTGGTCGATGCAAAGGTCGCCGGCGTGGTCGGCCACCTCAATTCCGGGACCACGATCCCGGCCTCGAAACTCTATTCCGACGCCGGCATTCCACAGATTTCGCCTTCGGCCACCAACCCCAAATACACGCAGCAGGGATTCAAGACGGCGTTCCGCGTGATGGCGAACGACGTGCAGCAGGGCAGCGTGATCGGCAAGGCGGCGGTCGAGACCCTGGGCGCGAAGACCATCGCGATCATTCATGACAAGACCGCCTATGGCGAAGGCCTCGCGGCGGAAACCAAGAAGGCCGCAGTCGCCGCCGGCGCCAAGGTGGTGGCGGAAGAGTTCACCAACGACAAGGCAACCGACTTCAAGGCGATCCTTACCAAGATCAAGGGCAAAAAGCCGGACGTCATCATGTATGGCGGGATGGACGCGCAGGGCGGCCCGATGGTGAAGCAGATGAAGGAACTCGGCATCAAGGCCAAGTTCATTTCCGGCGACGGCGTTTGCTCGTCCGAATGGCCGAAACTTGCCGGCGGCGCTGCCGAAGGCCAGTACTGCACACAGGCGGGACTGCCGCCCGATCGCATGCCTTCGGCGAAGGACTTCGTGACGCGCTTCACCGCCAAGTACGGTCCGATCCAGGTTTACGCGCCGTACTCCTATGACGCTGCCATGACGCTCGCGGCCGCGATGAAAAAGGCCAATTCGGTGGATCCGGTGAAATACCTGCCGGAACTCGCCAAGATCTCCTACGACGGCATCACCTCCAAGGTCGAATTCGACGACAACGGTGATACCAGGAACGGCGCGATCACGCTTTATGAAGTGAAGGACGGCAAGCTGTCCCCGATGGCAGTCAACGTCGCCGGCAAGACGGAGAACGTTGAAGCGGCGCCTGCGGCACCGGCCGCTCCTGCTGCTGCGGCTCCTGCTGTTGCGGCGCCTGCGGCTGCCCCTGCGGCGGCTGCCGCGCCGGCACCTGCGGCGGCGCCTGCCGCAGCACCGGCCCCCGCGCCGGCTGCGGCTCCTGCTCCGCAGAAAAAGGACGAACCGAAGAAATAATTGCGCGGATTCGTTCCGCCAGGGCTCGGCCGAACGGCGCCTCCCGCAGGAGGCGCCGTTTTTTTGTCCCCGGATTTTTCTCCTGGACCCATGACCCGCCGATCAATCTCTGCCAGAATACGGCCGCCACGCCCCGATGGCTGACCGTCGTTAAAGGCCCGGATCTCTCGTGGACATCTTCATCCAGCAGATCATCAACGGCCTGACCCTCGGCAGCATTTACGCGTTGGTCGCGCTGGGCTACACCATGGTCTACGGCATCATCGGCCTGATCAATTTCGCGCACGGCGAAGTGGTGATGATCGGCGCGATGATCGTGCTGTCGGTGGTGAGCGGGCTGGTCGGCGCGCACCTGCCGCTGCCGCCCTTCCTCATTATTTTCGCCGGCCTTGCGGTGGCGGTGCCGGCCTGCATGGGGATCGCTTATGCGATGGAAAAGGTCGCCTACCGGCCGCTGCGAAAAGCGCCGCGGCTGGCACCGTTGATCACCGCGATCGGCATGTCGATCATCCTGCAGAACCTGGCGATGATGATCTGGGGCCGCAACTACCTGACCTTTCCGAATCTCATCGAGCCGCAACCGATCGCAATCTGGGGTGCGACCATCACCGACCTGCAGATCGCGATCATCCTGCTTGCCGCACTGATGATGGCGGGACTGGTGCTGCTGGTGCAGAAGACCCGCCTCGGCATGGCAATGCGCGCCACCGCGCAGAACCCCCAGGTCGCAGGCCTGATGGGGATCGACATCAACACGGTGATTTCGGCGGCGTTCATGATCGGCGCCGCGCTCGCCGCAGTCGCCGGGCTCATGGTGATGAGCTACTACGGCATCGCGCACTACTACATGGGCTTCCTGCTCGGCCTCAAGGCATTCACCGCGGCGGTGCTGGGCGGCATCGGCAATCTTGCAGGCGCGATGCTGGGCGGCGTCCTGCTGGGCATCATCGAAGCCTTGGGCGCCGGTTACATCGGCGACATCACCGGCGGCGTCCTCGGCAGCAACTACCAGGACGTGTTCGCGTTCTTCGTGCTGATCCTGGTGCTCGTGTTCCGCCCGTCCGGGTTGCTCGGCGAGCGCATCGGCGACCGCGCGTGATCGCTTTTTTCGATACCCGCAAGAACCCGAAGCTCGCCTGGGTGGGCATCGCGCTCATCACGCTCGCATTGCTGTTGCTGCCGTTCGCCGCCGCGTTGGTGGGTACCGCCTGGGTGCGCGTGCTCAACTTCGCGCTGCTCTACATCATGCTGGCGCTGGGCCTCAACATCGTGGTCGGCTTCGCCGGCCTGCTGGACCTTGGGTATATCGCGTTCTACGCGGTCGGCGCCTATGTCTACGCCCTGCTCGCCTCGCCCCACTTCGGCCTGCACTGGCCGTTCTGGGTGGTCCTGCCCATCGGCGCGATGGTCGCCTGCCTGTTCGGCGTATTGCTTGGCGCGCCGACACTCAAGTTGCGCGGCGACTACCTGGCGATCGTGACGCTCGGTTTCGGCGAAATCATCCGCATCTTCCTGAACAATCTCAACACGCCGGTCAACATCACCAACGGGCCGCAGGGGATCAACCTCATCGATCCGTTCAGTTTCGGCAGCTTTTCGTTCAGCAGGAACGAAAAAATCGCCGGCATCGATTTTTCTGGCCCGCAGAAATACTATTTTCTGCTGCTCGCGATCACGGTCCTTATCATCGTGATCAACGTCCGGCTGCAGAACTCGCGGCTCGGCCGCGCCTGGGAAGCGATCCGCGAAGACGAGGTCGCGGCGCAGGCGATGGGGATCAACACCCGCAACGTGAAGCTGCTCGCATTTGCGATGGGCGCTTCCTTCGCCGGGGTCGCCGGCGGCATGTTCTCGGCGACGCAGGCCTTCGTCAGCCCGGAGAGCTTCGGCCTGTTCGAATCGATCATCGTGCTGTCGATGGTGGTGCTCGGCGGGATGGGGAATATCCCCGGCGTGATCCTCGGCGCGGTATTGCTCACCGTGTTTCCGGAATTCCTGCGCTACACCATGGAGCCGCTGCAGAGCCAGCTGTTCGGCAGGGTGATCGTCGCGGCGGAGACCGTGCGCCTGCTGGTCTTCGGCATTGCGCTGGTCGCGGTCATGCTGTATCGCCCCGCGGGATTGTGGCCTTCCGAAGTGAGGAAGCGCGAACTCACGCGCGAGGACAATGGGGCCGCCAAATGAGCGAGACCCTGCTCGACGCCAAGGAACTCTCGAAGCGCTTCGGCGGCGTGCAGGCGCTCTCCGAGGTCGGCTTCTCGATCCGCCAGGGCGAGATCTACGGGCTGATCGGCCCCAACGGCGCCGGCAAGACGTCCTTGTTCAACGTGCTCACCGGGATCTACCAGCCGGAATCCGGCAGCGTCGGCTTCTGCGGAAAATCGCTGCTTGGCCTGAAACCCAACCAGGTCGCCGAGCGCGGCATCGCGCGCACCTTCCAGAACATCCGCCTGTTCGCCAACCTGTCCGCGCTCGAGAACGTGATGATCGGCAGGCACGTACGCACCCGCGCCGGCGTGTTCGGCGCGATTTTCCGCGATGCCGGGACGCTCGCGGAGGAACGCGCCATCGAGCGCCGCGCGGTGGAACTGCTGCACTACGTCGGCATTGCGGACCGCGCCAACGACCTGGCGCGGCACCTTCCCTACGGCGACCAGCGGCGGCTGGAGATCGCGCGCGCGCTCGCCACCGAGCCGCGCCTGCTGGCGCTCGACGAGCCCGCCGCCGGAATGAATGCGACAGAAACGCGGGAGCTCAGGACCCTGCTCGGCGGCATTCGCGACGACGGCACCACGATCCTGCTGATCGAGCACGACATGAAGCTGGTGATGAACTTGTGCGACCGGGTGCTGGTGCTCGACTACGGCAGGAAAATCGCCGAGGCCGCAGCCGCCGAAATCCAACGCGACCCGAAAGTGATCGCGGCCTACCTCGGCGGCGAAGTCGAAACGGCCGGCGCCGCAAAAGGGACAGCGCAATGATGCTGCCCGAGCCCGGGACTCCCGAAGTCGGAGAGGGGAAATTGGCGCCATGACGTTGCTCGAACTGAAGCGTCTGGAAGTTGCGTATGGCGGCATCCACGCGGTGAAGGGCATCGATCTGGTGGTAGGCGAAGGCGAACTCATCTGCCTGATCGGTGCCAACGGCGCCGGCAAGACCACCACGCTGAAGGCGGTCTGCGGGCTGCAGCCGGTGAAGGCGGGCCGCGTCGAGTACGCCGGCGAGGACATCAGCGGCATGCCGTCGTTCGCGCTGGTGCGCAAGGGCCTTGCGATGGTTCCGGAGGGCCGCGGCGTCTTCGGCACTCTGACCACCGAGGAAAATCTCGCAATGGGCGCGTATTCGCGCAACGACCGGGCGCAGATCCGCAACGATCTCGAGCACGCGTTCTCGCTGTTTCCGCGGCTCGCGGAGCGCCGCCGCCAGACTGCCGGCACGCTCTCCGGCGGCGAGCAGCAGATGCTCGCGGTGGCGCGCGCGCTGATGAGCAAGCCAAGGCTGCTGCTGCTCGACGAACCCTCGATGGGACTCGCGCCGATTGTCATGCAGAAGATTTTCGAGATTATCCGCAAGATTTCCGCCGAAGGCGTCACCATCCTGCTGGTCGAGCAGAACGCCCGGCTCGCGCTGGAGGTCGCGCATCGGGGCTATGTGATGGAGTCCGGCTGCATCACGCTTGCCGACGACGCGAAAAACCTGCTCGCCAACGACAGGGTTCGGCAGGCTTATCTCGGCGAATAGGCCTTGCCTTCCACCCCCGCATCCATGTCTCCGAACCGCCCGACTTACAGCGACGCACCCGACCAGTTCGAGCGTCGCGCCTTCCGCCGTGCGCTCGGCCATTTCCCGACCGGCGTCACCATCATCACCGCGCGCGCGGCGAACGGTGACGCGGTCGGCCTTACCGTGACCTCGTTCAATTCGGTCTCGCTCCGCCCGCCGCTCATTTTGTGGAGCCTTGGAGTTCGCTCGCCGAATCTGCCGCGGTTCCGGGAATGCCGGCATTACGCCGTCAACGTGCTTGCCGAAGGCCAGGCGGAGCTGGCGCACCGGTTCGGCAGTTCGCAGGCAGCCAAATTCGACGGCGCGACATGGCGCGAAGGTCTCGGCGGCGCGCCGGTGCTCGAGGGCTGCGCGGCGCATTTCGAATGCCGCAACGAGTTTTGCCACCCCGGCGGCGACCATGTCATCTTCGTCGGCCAGGTCGAACGCTTCGAGTCGTTCAACCGTGCCTCGCTGCTGTTCGCCCGCAGTGCTTATCATCGCGTCGGCGAAGCGGCTGAAGACGGAGGTTTTTCGCGCATTTGAACTCGCGGGCAAAATGACGGGATAATGCGATCAATCCCGGCGATGCCGCGCCACCGGGGCGCGCGACCGGGCCCGGATTCGCCACCGAGGGACCGCGCCATGAATCGAATCACCAAACCCCTTGCCGCGCTGCTGTTCGCGGCATTCGCAATGCTGCCGCTCGCCGCCGCCGCGCAGATCAGGATCGGCGTGCTGGTGTCCAGCACCGGCAACGGCGCGGTGGTCGGCATCCCGCAGAAGAACAGCGCCGCGCTGCTGCCGGCGAAGATCGCCGGGATGACCGTGGAATACACGGTGCTCGACGATGCCGGCGACCCCACCAACACGGTGCGGAACGCGAAAAAGCTGATGAGCGAGAATCACGTCGACGCGCTGATCGGCCCATCGCTGTCGCCCAACGCCATGGCCATCCTGGGCTTCATCGCCGAGGAAAAAGTTCCGCTGGTGGCGACCGTCGGCAGCGACGCCATAATCGAGCCGATGGACGACAGGCGGCGCTGGGCGTTCAAGACCACGCAGACCGACGACCTCATCTGCGCAGCACTGGTTGCGCACATGGTGAAAAACAACGTAAAGACCGCGGGCTTCATCGGCTTCGCCGACCCCTACGGCGAGAACTGGTACAAGACCTTCGCCGCGCACGCGCAGAAGAACGGCATCCAGATCATCGCCAGCGAGCGCTTCCTGCGCACCGACACCAGCGTGGTCGGCCAGACCGCAAAGATCATCCAGGCGAAACCCGACGCAGTGCTGGTCGGGGCGGCGGGGGGGCCCACGGTCCTGCCGCACACCACGCTGGTCGAAGCCGGGTTCAGGGGCCGCATCTACCAGACGCACGGCGCGGCGACCCCGGATTTCATCCGGCTCGGCGGGGCCAAGGTCGAAGGCACGATCCTGGCCGCGGGACCGATGCTGGTCATCGACGAAATTCCCGCATCCAATCCGATCAAGGCGGTGACCCTGAAATACATCGCCGATTACGAGAAACTGTATGGCGCCAAGCCGGCGACTTTTGGCGCGAACACCTACGATGCAGGGCTGATCCTGGCCAGGGCCATCCCGCTGGCGCTGAAGTCAGGCAAGCCCGGAACGGTCGAGTTTCGCACGGCACTGCGCGACGCCATCGAACAGACCAAGGACCTGGTCGGCGCGCAAGGCGTGTTCAACATGACGCCGACCAATCACCACGGCATGGACGAGCGAGCGCGCGTCATGGTGATTGTGGAAGGCGGGAAGTTCAAACTCTTGAAAGATTGAATTCACCGAACGGAGAAACGCCCGCTTGCCGCGGGCTTTTCTCCGGCCCGGTTCAGGCGACCGTTTCGGCCTCGGCGGCGAGAGTGAAGGAGTCGGCGAAGAACTCGTCCGCGGAAAGGCCGCGCAACGCAATGAAATCCCGCCTCGCCGCCTCCACCATCAGCGGATTGCCGCAGGCGTAGACCTGATAGCCGGCCAGATCGGCGAAATCCTGCAGTACCGCCTGGTGCACGAGACCGGTGCGCCCCATCCAGTGGTCCCCAGGCAATGCATCCGACAACACCGGCACATAGCTGAATCCCGGGTGCTCGCCTGCCCATTTGCCCGGCAGCGCATCGAGGTAAAGATCGCGCCCTGCGCGCGCGCCCCAGTAGAGAACGATCGGCCGGCGCTTCTCGATGCCGCGATGGAACGCATGCTCGAGCATCGCCTTGAGCGGCGCGAAGCCGGTGCCGCTGGCGATGAAGACCATCGGCTTGGCGCTGTCCTCGCGCAGGAAAAAGGTGCCGAGCGGCGCCTCGAAGCGCAGGATCTCGCGCTCCTGCATGGTCGAGAACACGTAATCGGTAAAACGCCCGGCAGGCATGTGCCGGATATGCAGATCGAGTTCGCCCGCTTCAAGCACGGCGTGCGGCGCGGTGGCGATGGAAAAGCTGCGGCGGCGCCCGTCCTTCAGCAGGAAATCGAGATACTGGCCGGCGAGAAACTGCAGGCGGTCGTTCGCCGGGAGCTTCAGCGTGATCACTGCGACGTCCGGCGCTGGCCGCCCGATTTTCTGCACGCGGCATGGGAGCTGCCGCACCTGCACGTCCTTCAGCGCGGATATCTCGCGGCACTCGATGGTCAGATCGCTGTTCGGTTTCGCGCAACAGAACAGCGCGTAGCCCATGCGCTTGTCCTGCTCGGGAAGCGCATTGCCCTGGTATTTTCCGTAATCCACGGTGCCGTCGAGCAGCTTGCCCTTGCACGAGCCGCAGGCGCCATCGCGACAGCCATAGGGCAGAACGAATCCGGCGTTCAGTGCCGCCTGCAAAATGGTTTCGCCCTCCGGCACGCTGAACGCATGCCGGCTCGGTTCGATGGTGACGCGAAAATCGCTCATGACGGCAGGGTCTTGCAGGGGCAATGCTAAAATGCGTGTATGGAACGGTTGCTGATCGTCGGCTGCGGCGACGTTGCGCGGCGCGCGATCCCGCTGCTCACGCGCTCCTATTGCGTCTCGGCGCTGATCCGCGATCGCTCGCAGCACAGCCGGCTCGCGAAGCTCGGCGTCGAAACCATGGCCGGAGACCTCGACCGGCCATCCAGCCTCGCCAAGCTCGCCGGTTGCGCCGACATCCTGCTGCACAGTGCGCCGCCCCCGAATTCGGGCATCCGCGACACGCGCACCGCGAACCTGCTGCGCACGCTTTCCAGGGGAAGGATTTTACCATGGCGCATCGTGTACCTCAGCACCACCGGGGTCTACGGCGATTGCAGCGGCATGCGGATCGACGAACGGGCGCCTTTGGCACCGGCGACCGACCGCGCGCGTCGGCGCGCCGACGCCGAGGAGCGGCTCCTGCGCTGGGGCCGCGCCAATGGCACCAGCGTCGCCATCCTGCGCGTGCCGGGCATCTATGCCGCCGACCGGCTGCCGCTGGCGCGGCTGCGCAAAGGCGCGCCGGCGCTTCGCGAGGAGGACGACGTGTATACCAACCACATTCATGCCGACGATCTCGCGCGCATCATGGCCGCTGCAATCGAACGCGCGCATTTCGGCCGTTCGGGACGCGCGTACAATGCATGCGACGACAGCCAGATGAAAATGGGCGAGTACTTCGATCTCGTCGCCGATGTTTTCGGCCTGCCGCGCCCCGCCCGTATCTCGCGCGAAGAATCCCAGGCCGCAATCTCTCCGTTGCAACGATCGTTCATGACGGAATCGCGCAGGATCGGCAACGCGCGGATGAAACGCGAGCTTTGCGTGAAGCTCCGTTATCCCACGGTTGTGGAAGGCGTGGCTGATGCCAGACGCAAGTTTGCGGACTCATCAGACTGAACCCGGCCGTGGCCGTGCCGGTCGCAATGAATCCATTCTGAAATGAGCTCATGACAATCACCGCAGCCAAAGCCGTCGCGACCCTGCGCTGTTTCGCGCCCTGCCCGCGCGGGCTCGAAGCGCTGCTCGCCGGCGAACTCGCTGCGCTCGGAGCGTCGTCGACCGAGGTCCTGCAGGGCGGCGTGCGTTTCGATGGCGACCTTGCGGCGTGCTATCGCGCGAATCTCGAAAGCCGTCTTGCCAGCCGCGTCCTTTGGCAGGTGGCGCACGCGCCCTACCGCAAGGAGGACGACGTCTACCAGTTGGCGCTCGCGTTGCCGTGGGAATCCTGGTTCCCGCCCGAGCGCACCATCCGCGTCGACGTCACCGGCAAGAACTGCCCGCTGAAAAGCCTCGATTTCATCACGCTGAGGATCAAGGACGCGGTGTGCGACCGCCTGCGCGACAGGGCCGGGTCGCGGCCCAACGTCGACACGGCCGCGCCCGACATGCGCATTCACGCCTATCTCGACCCGACGCACTGCACGATCTACCTCGACACTTCCGGGGAGCCGCTCTACAAGCGCGGCCTGCGGCAGGAATCGAACGAGGCGCCGATCAGGGAAAATCTCGCGGCGGGGATCCTCAAGCTCGCGGGATGGGTGCCCGGCGTGCCGCTGCTCGATCCGATGTGCGGCAGCGGCACCTTTCTGCTCGAGGCGGCGCAAATTTCGCTCGGCATCGCGCCGGGCAGCCGGCGCGGGTTCGCTTTCGAGAAGATGAAGATATTCGATGCGCAGCTGTGGCAGAAACTGCGCGATGCCGCGCGCGCGAAGGAGATTCCGGCCGGGCCGTTGCCGCTGTTCGGCAGCGATCTCTTCGGCGATGCGCTGAAGGCCGCGCGCATCAACTTCGAGGCGGCGATGCTGGCGCCGGCGGTGACGCTGAAGCAGGCGAACGTGCTCGAGATTTCGGCGCCTGCGCCGGAGGGCATCCTCGTCACCAATCCGCCCTACGGCGTGAGGCTGGGGGAGGACGAGGAGCTTGCGGCGTTCTATCCGAAATTGGGCGACGTGCTGAAACGGAAATTCAGCGGCTGGAATTGCTACATTCTCAGCGCCGACATGCGGCTGCCGAAGCTCATCCGCCTGACCGCATCGAAGCGCACCCCGCTGTTCAACGGCGCGCTCGAGTGCCGCCTGTTCGAATACCGGATGGTGGCGGGGGGAAACCGGAAGGTGAAGGAATAGAACTCAGACGATATTCAGGTGGTCGATGCCGGTCATGATGTCCCGGTCGGCGGCTTCGCGGCCATGCAGCTTGATGTTGAGCCTGAGATCGTTCACCGAGTCTGCATTGCGCAAGGCGTCCTCGTAGGCGATTTGCCCGCTTTCGTACAGGTCGAACAGCGCCTGGTCGAAGGTCTGCATGCCCAGTTCGCGGCTCTTCTTCATGATTTCCTTGATCTCGTGCACATCGCCCTTGAAGATGAGGTCTGAAATCAGCGGCGAATTCAGCATGATCTCGATCGCCGCCGTGCGGCCCTTGCCTTCCTTTTTCGGGATCAGGCGCTGCGAAATCAGCGCGCGCAGGTTGAGCGACAAGTCCATCAGCAACTGCTGGCGCCGCTCTTCCGGGAAGAAATTGATGATGCGGTCGAGCGCCTGGTTGGCGCTGTTCGCGTGCAGCGTCGCCAGCGCAAGGTGCCCGGTCTCGGCGAAGGCGATCGCGTGGTCCATCACGACGCGGTCGCGGATCTCGCCGATCAGGATCACGTCCGGCGCCTGGCGCAGCGTGTTCTTCAGCGCGGATTCCCACGAATCGGTATCGACGCCGACCTCGCGTTGCGTGATCAGGCAATGATTGTGCTCGTGCACGTACTCGACCGGGTCCTCGATGGTGATGATATGGCCGTAGCTGTTGTCGTTGCGGAAACCGATCATCGCCGCCAGCGAGGTGGACTTGCCCGAACCGGTGCCGCCGACGAAAATCACCAGCCCGCGCTTGGTCATTGCAACGTCTTTGAGCACCGGCGGAAGGTTGAGATCCTCCATCTTCGGAATCGCGGTGGTGATGGTGCGGCAGACGATCCCGATCCTTGCCTGCTGAACGAAGGCGTTGACGCGGAAACGCCCGATGGCCGCCGGGCTAATCGCGAAATTGCATTCCTTGGTCGCCTCGAATTCGGCGGCCTGCTTGTCGTTCATGATCGAGCGCGCAAGGTCGGCCGTGTGCTGCATGGTCAGCGCCTGGTTCGACACCGGCGTCATCTTGCCGTCGATCTTGAACGCCGGCGGGAAGCCGACCGTGAGAAACAGGTCGGAACCCTTTTTGCTGAGCATCAGCTTCAGCAGGTCGTTCATGAACTTGACTGCCTGTTCGCGTTCCATTTTTTCTCCTTGCAGGCCAGGCGATCCGGCCTGGCGACTCACGGCTTCGGCCGTGCTTGTTCGATTTTTCTGCGCCAAGCGCGGCGTCTCTGCATTGTTTCGCGGCTCCACCTTCGCCGCAACTTCCCAAGCCGGCGCCGCTAGCCCGGGAAGGTATCCTTGTTCGCCGCCTTGGTGCGCGCTTCTGCAGACGAAACCACGTTTTTCTTGACCAGTTCCTGAAGGTTCTGGTCGAGCGTCTGCATGCCGAAATTCTGTCCGGTCTGGATCGACGAGTACATTTGCGCAACCTTTGCTTCCCGGATCAGGTTGCGAATCGCCGGCGTGCCGATCATGATCTCGTGCGCCGCGATGCGGCCCGACCCGTCCTTGGTCTTGAGCAGCGACTGCGAAATCACCGCGCGCAGCGATTCGGACAGCATCGCACGCACCATCTCCTTCTCTTCGGCGGGAAACACGTCGATGATCCGGTCGACCGTTTTCGCCGCCGAGCTGGTGTGCAGCGTGCCGAACACCAGGTGGCCGGTCTCGGACGCGGTCATCGCGAGGCGTATCGTTTCCAGGTCGCGCATCTCGCCCACCAGAATGATGTCAGGGTCCTCGCGCAGCGCGGAGCGCAACGCGTTGGAAAACGACAGCGTGTGCGGCCCGACTTCGCGCTGGTTGATCAGGCACTTCTTGCTCTCATGGACGAATTCGATCGGATCCTCGACGGTGAGAATGTGACCGTGCTCGTTTTCGTTGATGTGGTTGACCATTGCCGCCAGCGTGGTCGACTTCCCGGAACCGGTCGGTCCCGTCACCAACACCATGCCGCGCGGCTGATTGGCGATTTCGATGAAGATCTTCGGGCATTTCAGGTCGTCAAGGCTCAGGATTTTCGACGGGATGGTCCGCATCACCGCGGCGGCGCCGCGGTTCTGCACGAAGGCATTGACCCGGAAGCGCGCGAGGTTGGGGATCGCGAAGGAGAAGTCGCACTCGAGGTTCTCCTCGTAGAACTTGCGCTGCCCGTCGTTCATGATGTCGTACACCATGCTGTGCACGTCCTTGTGCTCCATCGCCGGCAGGTTGATGCGGCGGATGTCGCCGTGCACGCGGATCATCGGCGGCAGGCCCGAGGAAAGGTGCAGGTCGGAGGCCTTGTTCTTGACGACAAAGGCTAGAAGTTCCGATATATCCATTATAATTTCCCCGCTCTGACGGAACGGGTGCTGCGCCGCGGAAGGAGATCCTGGGAGCTGGCTGTTCCGAGTCGGGGGATTATGGCAACAATCGCCGCTAACTTGCAAGCCGTAAAAGGCCGGATCCGAGAGGCGGCGCGGGTCGCGGACCGTGATCCGCGTGCGGTATCCTTGCTCGCGGTAAGCAAGGCCTGGCCCGCCTCGGCGGTGCGCGAAGCGTGGCAAGCCGGGCAACGCGCGTTCGGCGAAAACTACGTCCAGGAGGGCATTGGAAAAGCCCGGCAGCTTGCGGCGCCAGGCATCGAATGGCATTTCATCGGCCCGGTGCAGAGCAACAAGACTGCGCTGATCGCCGCGAATTTCGACTGGGTGCATGGCATCGAACGGCTGAAGATCGCCGAACGGCTTGCCGCGGCGCGCGCGGGAAAGCCGCCCCTGAATCTGTGCCTGCAGGTGAATGTGAGCGGGGAAGCGACCAAGAGCGGCGTCGCGCCCGGTGAACTCGGCGCGCTGGCGAGGACAGTGGCGGCGCTGCCAAATGTGCGCCTGCGCGGGCTGATGGCAATTCCCGGGCCGTCCCGGGACTACGCAGCGCAGCGCCGGCCGTTCCGTGCGCTGCGCGAAATGCTGGAGCGCCTGGTGGCGGACGAAGGACTTGCGCTCGATACCCTGTCGATGGGCATGTCGGGCGACCTCGAAGCGGCAATTGCCGAAGGCGCAACCATCGTGCGCATCGGCACCGCAATCTTCGGCGAGCGCAACAGGGGAAATTCATGAACATTGCATTCATCGGCGGCGGCAACATGGCGCAGGCCTTGATCGGCGGGCTGCTGGCCAAGGCACATGCGCGCGAGGCGATCCGGGTTGTGGACCCGGCGGCGGCGGCGCGCGACCGGCTCGCCTCGCAGTTCGGCGTCGAATGCCATGCAGCCTGCAGCGCCAATGCGGTCGAGGCCGATGTCGTGGTCCTCGTGGTGAAGCCACAGCAAATGCGCGAAGCCGCAGCGGCACTGCGACCGTATCTGGCCCGCCAATTGGTGCTGAGCATCGCGGCGGGCGTCCGGCTTGCCGATCTGTCCCGTTGGCTGGGCGGCCATCGCCAGCTGGTGCGCGGCATGCCCAATACCCCTGCGCTGATCGGCCAGGGGATCGCCGGGCTGTACGCCCCGCCCGGCGTAAGCGACGGCGGAAAGCGCTATGCCGAGCAGATTCTCGGCGCGGTCGGCGAGACCCTCTGGATCGGCGACGAAGCGATGATGGACGCAATCACCGCGGTGTCGGGCAGCGGCCCGGCGTACGTTTTCTACTTTATCGAGGCATTGCAGCACGGCGCGGAACGGCTGGGCTTCAGCACCGGCGACGCGCAGAAGCTCGCGCTCGCGACATTTCGCGGCGCCGCCCTGCTCGCATCCGCAGGCACCGACCCGGTATCGGTGCTTCGCGGGCGCGTGACCTCCAAAGGCGGCACCACCGAAGCGGCGCTGGCGTCGATGGATCAAAGCGGCGTTCGCGATGCCATCGTGGCGGCGGTCGCCGCTGCAAACAGGCGCGGACAGGAACTCGGGGAGCAACTCGGCAAAGACTGACGGACCGGCGAAAGCCATCAAGTGCGCGCCCCATTGATACGATTCCCGGCAAGCTCTGCTCCGGACCGCCTCCGGCTTCGGGAATATGCAACGGGGCGCGCCCCTTGTGCAACGCCCTGCTGAACGGAAAATCTCATGCTCAACCAGATTCTGAGTTTCCTCCTCGAAACCTTTTTCGGACTGTTCGTGATCGTCCTGCTCGCGCGCTTCTACATGCAGGCGTTTCGCGCCTCGTTTCACAATCCGATCGGCGGTTTCGTGCTTGCGCTCAGCAACTGGATCGTCCTGCCGGCGCGCAGGCTGGTGCCGTCGATCGCCGGTTTCGACCTCGCGAGCCTGTTCGCCGCCTGGCTCGCCGAAACCGTATTGCTCTATCTGCTGTTCAGCCTGAAGAACTTCGATTTCGGCAACGCACCCGGCATCGCCTTGGTCTTGCTGTTCCTGCTCGCGCTATTCGAACTCGCGCGGATTTCGATTTACCTGCTGATCGGCGCGGTCATCCTGCAGGCGCTGCTGAGCTGGGTGAATCCGCACACGCCGCTGGCGCCGATGCTGGACGCCCTCACCCGCCCGTTCTATCGCGTGTACCAGCGCCTGCTGCCGCCGATCGGCGGGATCGATCTGTCGCCGCTGTTCCTGCTGGTGCTGCTGCAGATCGCGCTGTTTCTGCTTGCCTGGGCGCAAGCCATGGTGTCGCGCCTGTTTTGAGCTGGCATCGCATCGACGCCCGTACCGGCGCGCTGGTCCTCGCGATCCAGGCGCAGCCCGGCGCGAAGCGCACCGAGGTCGCCGGCCTGCACGGCAATGCATTGAAAATCCGCCTCGCCTCGCCTGCGCTCGACGGCCGCGCCAACGACTGCCTCATTCGGTTCATCGCCGAACGTCTCGGCGTGAAACGCAACCAGGTCCGCGTCGTCCAGGGCGTAGCGTCCCGCCGCAAGGTGGTTTCGGTTGCGGCGCCTGCCAACGTCGAGAATCTGTATTGCGGTTGAAGGATGCGCGGGACAAAGCGCCGCCTTTGCCTTCGAACACGAATCAGCCTTCGTAAACGAGATGGCCCTCGACAAACGTGAAACGGACTTTGCCGGGAAGTTCGTAGCCGATGAACGGCGTGTTCTTTCCCTGGCTCCTGAGCGCCGCCGCATCGACCCTCCAGTGCGCCTCGGGATCGAAGACGCAGAGGTCCGCCGAATGCCCTACCGCGAGATGGCCGGCATCGATGCCGAGCACTGTCGCCGGCTGATGGGTAACCAGCGATATCGCCGTGCCCAGTGGCACCTTGGCTTCCTGCGCCCATTTCAGGGTGAGCGGCAGCAGCAGTTCGAGCCCGGTCGCGCCGGCCTCGGCCTCGCCGAACGGGGTCTGCTTCGCGTCCTCGTCGACCGGCGTGTGATCCGAACACAGCGCGTCGACGCTGCCGTCGGCGAGGCCGGCGCGCAGCGCGTCGCGATCGCGCAGGCTCCTCAACGGCGGAACAAGGTTGCAGTGGGGATCGAAATAGCCGATGTCGATTTCCGACAGGTGTGCATGATGGATCGCCACGTCGCAGGTCACTGCAAGCCCGTCCTTCTTCGCCGCGCGAACGAGGCCAAGCCCCGCGGCGCTCGACAGGCGGCAGAAATGCAGACGGGTGCCGCTGACACGCGCGAGCTGCAGCATGGTCGAGATCGCGATGGTCTCGGCGCACGCCGGAATGCCGGCCAGCCCCAGCCTCGTCGCCACTTCGCCGTCGTGGGCGACGCCTCCTTTGGCAAGGAACGCGTCCTGCGGCCGCAGCCACACGGCGAAGCCGAAGGTGCCCGCGTACTGCAGCGCGCGCAGCAAGACGAGCGTGTCGGTGAGCGGGTGGTCGGCATGGGAAAACGCGATGCATCCCGCCTCGCGCAACTCGGCCATTTCGGTGATGCGCTCGCCGGCGAGCCCCAGCGTCAGCGCCCCGATCGGATAGACGTGCGCGAGATTGAGGCCCTTCGCGCGGTATTTCAGCATCTCGACGAGGCCGGGTTCGTCGAGCGGCGGATCGGTATCGGGCGGGCAGGCAAGGCTGGTCACGCCACCCGCCACCGCCGCGAGCAGCTCGGATTCGAGCGTCGCCTTGTATTCGAACCCCGGCTCGCGCAGGCGCGCAGCGAGATCAACCAGCCCCGGCGCGACCACCAACCCGGCAGCGTCAATGGTGCGGTTGGCGGAAAAGCCGTCAGGCGCGCGGCCGACGGCCACCACCTTGCCGGCGGCGACGAACACGTCGTATTTGCCGTCGACGCCGTTTTTCGGGTCGACCACGCGGCCGTTGCTGATGTGGATCTTCATCGCCTGCGCCTCAGCTCAATTCCCGGCCACGATGCTCATCACCGCCATCCGCACCGCAATGCCGAAGGTGACCTGCGGCAGGATCACCGAGTGCGGCCCGTCGGCAACCGAGGAATCGATCTCGACGCCGCGGTTCATCGGTCCCGGATGCATGACGATGGCATCGGGCCTGGCGAGCGCGAGCTTCTCCGCGGTGAGGCCGTAGGTCTTGAAGAATTCCTGCGCCGACGGCAGCAGCGCACCGCGCATGCGTTCGTTCTGCAGCCGCAGCATCATCACCACGTCGACCCCTTTCAGCCCTTCTTCCATGTCGTGGAACACGCGCACGCCCATTTTCTCGACGTGGGTCGGCAGCAGCGTCTGCGGGCCGATCACCCGCACTTCCGGCGTGCCCATCGTGGTGAGGGCGTGGATCAAGGACCGCGCCACCCGCGAGTGCAGGACGTCGCCGACGATGGCGACGGTGAGCCGGGTGAAGTCCTGCTTGTAATGGCGGATCGTGTACATGTCGAGCAGGCCCTGCGTCGGGTGCGCATGGCGGCCGTCGCCGGCATTGATCACGTGCATGTGGGGCGCGAGATGGCGCGCGATGAGGTAGGGCGCACCGCTTTGCGCGTGCCGCACCACGAACAGGTCCGCGTGCATCGCCGCGAGGTTGTCGATGGTGTCCAGCAGCGTCTCGCCCTTGGTCTGCGAGGAGGCGGCGATGTTGAGATTGAGGACGTCGGCCGACAGGCGCTTCGCCGCAATCTCGAAGGTGGTGCGGGTGCGGGTCGACGGCTCGAAGAACAGGTTGAACACCGATTTGCCGCGCAGCAGCGGCAGCTTCTTCACTTCGCGTTCGGTAACGCCGGCAAAGGACTTTGCGGTGTCGAGAATGTGCAGCAGGATCTCGCGGGACAGCCCTTCGATGGAAAGCAGATGCGTGAGCTCGCCGTTGCCGTTCAGTTGTGGGTTAAGCATTTCGCGGATGCAGGCTGAGGATGAGTTTGCCGTCGTCCGCACGGTCGAGGTGCAGGTTGGCATCTTCGGGGACGGCGAGCGCGGCGCCGACGAAATCGGCAGCGACCGGCAGTTCGCGGCCGCCGCGATCGACGAGCACGGCGAGCCGGATGCTCGCAGGGCGCCCATAGTCGAACAGCTCGTTCATCGCGCCGCGCACAGTGCGCCCCGTGTATAGGACGTCATCGACCAGCACAATGTCGCGGCCCGCGACGTCGAAGCCGATCGACGAGGGTTTCACCTCCCGGTGCAGGCCGATCTCCTCGAAGTCGTCGCGATAGAAGGAGATATCGAGCCTGCCCATCGGCAGCGTTCCGCCGAGTGCCGCATTGAGCTTCTCCGCGACCCACGCGCCGCCGGTGAGAATGCCGACCAGCGCGGTGCCGGGCCCGAGTTTCGGCCGCATCTGCCGCACCAGCTCGGCGATCAACTGGTCAGCGTCGGGTAGCTGCATCGAAGTATCCCTGCAGAATGATCTGCGCGGCTGCGGCGTCGATCAGGTGCTTTCCGGCACGCAGATCGACACCCTGGGCGCGCAGCGCTTCCTCCGCGGAGGCCGAACTGTAGCGTTCATCGACGAGTTCCACCGGCAGGCGGTAGCGCGCCTCGAGCTGGCGCGAAAAGCGGCGGCAGCGGCGGGTCATTTCGTGCTCTGAACCGTCCACCGCGAGCGCCAGGCCGACGACGAGTTGCGACGGCTGCCATTCCGCAACCAAACGGTCGATCGCGGCAAGGCGCCGTTCCCGGTCCTCGAATTCGATGGTCGAAAGGGGATGGGCGAGTCCCAGCGCGCTGTCGCCGACTGCGACGCCAACGCGCTTTTCGCCGAAATCAAAACCGAGAACGGCACCCCGGACCGCCGCGGTCGCCATGGCGCTTGCCATCGCTGTCATGCGTGGCCGACCTCGTCGGAAAGGCGGGTGAGGTCGATGCCGAGGAGCCTGACCGCGGCGGGCAGGCGTTCCGCAGGAGGCAGGTCGAAGATCACCTCTGCGTCGGCGGCAACCGTCAGCCAGGCATTCTGCGCAAGCTCGTTTTCCAGCTGGCCGGGCGCCCAGCCCGAATAGCCCAGCGTCACCAATATGTCGTGAGGCCCGGCGCCGTTGCCGACGGCCTCGAGAATGTCCTTGGAGGTGGTGAGCCCGATGGCGCCGCCGACCTTGAGCGTCGATTGCCAGTTGCCGACGGGCTTGTGCAGCACGAAACCGCGGTCGGTCTGCACCGGCCCGCCGAAATACACGGGAACGGCGCCAAGCTCGTCGAGGTCGCCGGAAAGGTTGATCCGCTCGAGCAGCATCTGCAGGCTCATGTCGGTCGGCCGGTTGATCACGAGGCCGAGCGCGCCGTTGTCGTTGTGCTCGCAGACGTAGGTGAGCGTCTTGGCAAAATTCGGGTCTGCCATGCTGGGCATGGCGATCAGAAAGTGCCCTGTCAGGTCGACGCTTGCCATTTCCGACATTGTAATCGCTGCGCGCCCCCCGCACAAACCGGCGGGCCGCCCGCAGCGGCCGGACGGGTGGGCGCTTCGGCTATAATCGGCGGGCATTTCGCACGCCACGCACCATGAGCCACGACCCCCACTCGGTCGGCGCGGTCACCCCGCAGTCCGCCCACTTCGACCAGCCGCTCACGCTGAAGAGCGGCGCGGTGATCGACGCCTACGATCTCATGTACGAGACCTACGGCACGCTCAATGCGGCGCGCTCGAACGCGGTGCTGGTCTGCCATGCGCTCAACGCGTCGCACCATGTCGCCGGCCACTATGCGGCAGACCCGAAGAACGTCGGCTGGTGGGACAACATGATCGGCCCCGGCAAGCCGCTCGACACCAACCGCTTTTTCGTGGTCGGCGTCAACAACTTGGGCGGCTGCTTCGGCTCCACCGGCCCGCAATCGCCGAACCCGAAGACCGGCAAGCCCTACGGCGCCGACTTTCCGGTGATCACCGTCGAGGACTGGGTCGCCGCGCAGGCAAGGCTCGCCGACCATCTGGGCATCGAGTGCTTCGCCGCGGCGATGGGCGGCAGCCTCGGCGCGATGCAGGCGCTGCAATGGACCATCGCCTACCCGGAGCGCATGCGCCATGCCATTGTCATCGCGGCGGCGCCACGGCTCTCCGCGCAGAACATTGCCTTCAACGACGTCGCGCGGCAGGCGATCCTGACCGATCCCGAGTTTTACGGCGGGCACTATTACGAGCACGGCGTAGTGCCGAAGCGCGGACTCAGGGTCGCCCGCATGATCGGCCACATCACCTATCTTTCGGACGACGAGATGGCGTCCAAGTTCGGCCGCGACCTGCGCACCGGCGACTACGAGTTTGGTTACGGCGTGGAATTCGAGATCGAATCGTACCTGCGCTACCAGGGCGACAAGTTCTCGGAGTATTTCGACGCCAACACCTATCTCCTGATCACCAAGGCGCTGGATTACTTCGACCCGGCGAAGGAATGCGGCGGCAACCTCTCCCGCGCGCTGGAGCCGGCGACGGCGAGCTTCCTGGTGGTGTCGTTCACCACCGACTGGCGTTTTTCGCCGGAACGCTCGCGCGAAATCGTCAAGGCGCTGCTCGACAACCGGCGCGACCTCTCCTACGCGGAAATCGACGCGCCCCACGGCCATGACGCGTTCCTGCTGGACGACGCGCGGTATCACCGGCTGGTCGCCGCCTATTTCGACCGCGTGGCGGATGAACTGGGCATGAAGGCGAAGCCATGACCGGCGCCACCAAGCGTTCCGACTTCGCGGCGATCGCCGCCTGGGTGCAGCCGGGAACGCGGGTGCTCGATCTGGGCTGCGGCGACGGCAGCCTGCTCCGGTTTCTCGCGGAGGAGCGCGGCATCGCCGGCTATGGCGTCGAAATCGACGACCGCAACGTGCTTGCGTGCGTGAAGAACGGCGTCAACGTGATCCAGCGCGACCTCGAGGCGGGGCTGTCGGTGTTCGAGTCGGAGTCGTTCGATTACGTGATCCTGTCGCAGACGCTGCAGGCGATGAAGAACACCGAAACCATCGTCCGCGAAATGCTGCGCGTCGGCCGCGAGGGCATCGTCAGCTTTCCGAATTTCGGTTACTGGCAGCACCGGCTGCAGGTCCTGCTGGGGCGCATGCCGGTGTCGCGCGACCTGCCGTTCCAGTGGTTCGACACGCCGAACGTGCACCTGTGCACGATCGACGATTTCGAAATGTTCTGCCGCCAGCACGGGGCGCGCATCCTGGAGCGGATCGTCCTCAACGAGCGCGAGCCCGTCACCGTGCTGCCGAATCTGCTTGGAAGCATTGCGGTCTACCGCTTTGAGCGCATCTGAGAATTGATGGAAGTCCAGGCGCCCGCGCATCCCGGCTGGCGCACCGCGCTGTTCAACCGGCGCATGCTGATCTGCGTGTTCACCGGGTTCAGCTCGGGATTGCCGCTGTACATCCTGTTCACGCTGGTGCCGGCCTGGCTGCGCTCGGAACACGTGGACCTCACGATGATCGGACTGTTCGCGCTGATCCAGTTTCCCTACAACTGGAAATTCCTTTGGTCGCCTTTGCTCGACCGCTACGCATTTTCCGGGCTTGGCCGCCGGCGCGGCTGGATGTTGGCCTCACAGCTTGCGCTGCTGGTCATCCTGCCGTTTTTCGGCGCCTTTAATCCGGCTTTCGACCGCTGGTCGATCGCGATGCTCGGCCTGTGCGTGGCGTTTTTCAGCGCGACCCAGGACATCGTGCTCGACGCCTACCGGCGGGAATTGCTGCTGGAATCCGAACTCGGCCTCGGCAACTCGATCCATGTCAACGCCTACCGCATCGCCGGGCTGGTGCCCGGATCGCTGTCGCTCGTTCTCGCCGATCACATGGCGTGGGGCAGCGTGTTCTTCATCACCGCCCTGTTCATGCTGCCCGGCATCGCAATGACGCTGCTGGTCAGCGAGCCCGCGATCGCAGGGACGCGCCCGCGCACGCTGCGCGACGCGGTGGTCGAGCCGTTCCGCGAATTCATCGACCGCGCCGGCTGGCGTCCGGCGCTGTTCGTGCTTGCTTTCCTGGTGTTGTACAAGCTGGGCGACAGCATGGCGACGGCGCTGGCGACGCCGTTTTATCTGGACATGGGATTCAGCAAATCCGAGATCGGCCTGATTGCCAAGAATGCGGGCCTGTGGCCGAGCGTGGCGGGAGGTCTCTTGGGCGGAATCTGGATGCTGAAGCTCGGCATCAACCGCGCGCTATGGCTGTTCGGCGCAGTCCAGCTGGTGTCGATCCTGGGCTTCGCTCTGCTTACCTTGTTCCCGCAGGACCGCGTGATGCTCGCGCTCACCATCGGCTTCGAGGCGCTCGGCGTCGGCTTGGGAACTGCAGCGTTTGTCGCCTATATCGCGCGCACCACGCACCCGGCGTACACCGCCACCCAGTTTGCGTTGTTTACCAGCCTCGCCACGGCACCCCGCGTGATGGCGAATTCGATCACCGGCTGGATGGTCGAGCAGACCGGCTGGTTCAATTTCTTCCTGATCTGCACGCTGCTCGCGGTGCCGGGAATGCTGTTGCTTCCCAGGATTGCGCCGTGGAATGGCGACAGGATGAAAGCGGAGGTTGCGGGCAGCTGAACCGGGTGGCGCCCCGACCAGGGCAGTCGATCAGGGCGAATTGCCGATCTTCTGCTCGGTGACCGGCGCCGCCGGATCGTCCGGACTTTTCCACTGCACCCAGATTTCCCAAATGAGCTCTGGGCGCTTCGCCGCGAGCGGAATCAGCAGCTCCTGCCACCACTCGACCGGCTTTACGGTGCAGTGTGCGTTTTCGCCGTTCGGCAGCCTCGTTTTTGCGGGATAGCAGGCGACGTTCGCGTAGACGAACTTCGTCGCAAAACCGAAGATTTCCGCGGTGATCCACGGCAGGTCCTCCTCCACGCAATGCTCGAGCACGTCGCTGCTGATCACCCCGTCATAAAGAACCCCGGATGGAAGGGTCGAGAACCGCTCGTAGCAGGGGTCGTAGCAATCGACTTCGAGAATGTCCCAGAAATCGAGCACGTTGTCGGCGCCGCCGAAGTCCCCGGCGCGGATCGCGCCAGGCGTGTACTGGTAGCCCTTGCCGCAGCCGTAATCGAGCAGGCGCTCCGCGCCCGTGAGATCGATGAGCCGCTTGATGCGGCGCACATGCGGCAGCAGGCTCACGCCGGGGTAGGTGTGCTCGGCGTCGAGGCCGAGGAATTTCTCGCCCTCGCGATGGAGATGCCGGTACTGGTCGAGCATCGCGAGGTGACGGGGGCTTGGCTGCGTGCGGCTGTAAGTCATGGCGCAAATGGGAATCAAAGAGCGTGATCGTAATCGATCACGAGCGGGGCGTGGTCCGAAAATCGCCGGTTCCTGTAGATCGCGGTCCGCGCGGCCTTGGCCGCGAAACCCGGCGTTGCGATCTGGTAGTCGATGCGCCAGCCGACGTTGTTCGCCCACGCCTGGCCGCGGTTCGACCACCAGGTGTACTGGTCGGCACGCGGATCGATCCTGCGGAACACGTCGACGAAACCCAGTCCATCGAACACCTCGCTGAGCCAGGCGCGTTCCTCGGGCAGGAACCCCGAGTTCTTCCGGTTCGAGCGCCAGTTCCTGAGATCGATCTCGCGGTGCGCAATGTTCCAGTCCCCGCAAAGGACGAACTCCCGCCTTGCTTTCCGCATCTTCTCGAGTTGCGGAAAAAACAATTCCATGAAGCGGAACTTCACCTGCTGCCGCTCCTCGGAACTCGAGCCGGACGGCAGGTACAGCGACACCACGGAAAGATTGCCGAAATCCGCTCGTAGAAACCGCCCTTCGCGGTCGATTTCCGGGATGCCGATGCCCTCGACGACGCGGTCGGGACGGTGCCGGGAGTACATCGCGACACCCGAATAGCCCCGCTTCTCGGCGCAGTGGAAAAACGCGTGGTACCCCTTAGGCGACGCTAGATTGGCGGCAAGATCCGGAAGTTGCGCTTTCACCTCCTGCATGCAGACGATGTCGGCCTTTTGGCGGCCGAGCCAGGGCAGCAGCCCCTTGTTCGCCGCTGAACGGATGCCGTTGAGATTCAACGAGATAATGCGTAACATACGGAAGTTTTTACTCCGGGACGGCGATTGCAATGTTGAGTCTTCGCGAAAGTTTTGTCGCGTTCGCGGTAGAAGCGGGCGTCCTGCGCTTCGGGGAGTTCAAGACCAAGGCGGGCCGGCTTTCGCCATATTTCTTCAATGCGGGCCTGTTCAACAACGGCGCGCTGCTCGGGCGTCTCGGCGAATATTACGCGAAAACCATACTCGGGGCCGGCATCGAATTCGACGTCCTGTTCGGCCCTGCCTACAAGGGAATCCCGCTCACTGCGTCGACCGCGATCGCGCTGGCGCGCCTGGGCCGCGACGCGCCTTTCTGCTTCAACCGCAAGGAGGCAAAAGATCACGGCGAGGGTGGTACCATTGTCGGCGCAACACTGGCCGGGCGCGTTATCATTGTGGACGACGTCATTTCTGCGGGCACGTCGGTGCGGGAATCGGTCGAACTCATCCGTGCGCAGGGGGCGATACCCGCCGCGGTGGTGATAGCGCTGGACCGCATGGAGCGCGGGCGGGGCGAACTCTCTGCGGTCCAGGAAGTCGAACAGCAATTCGGCATTCCGGTCCTGAGCGTCGCGAACCTCACCGACCTGTTGGCGGTTCTGGAAAAAGGCGGCGACGACGCGCAGAATAGGCAGCACCGCGAGGCGATCAACCGCTATCGCGAACAATACGGAAGCGTGGAGCGTGTCCATGTCCAATAGAGAAAGAATCTGTGCCGCAGTCTGCGCCACCCTGATGGGCCTGGCGTCGGGACCGCTTTGGGCAGCCCCACCCGCAGCCACGTCCACCACCTTCAAATGCAAGGACGAAAACGGGAAATGGCACTACGGCGACAAGCTTCCCCCCGAATGCGCCAAAAAGGCCAATACCGAACTCGGCAAGTCCGGTGTTACCCTCAAGACGAACGAAGGGCAGCTCACGCCGGAACAACTGCAGGTGCGGGAGGCGGAGCAGAAAAAACTGGCTGCCGAGAAGAAGCGGGCGCTCGAACAGAAGCGGTACAACAACGCGCTCCTGACGACCTACACCAGCGAACAGGAAATCGACCGGGCCCGGGAAAAGAGCCTGAAGCAGACCGAGGACACGATTCGCGGCATCCAGCAGAAGATCACGGATACCCAGCTGCGCCAGCGGCAGATGCAGAAGGAAGCGGATTCCTACAAGGGGAAAAAGGCGCCCCCCGATGTGCTGCGAGGGATCGACGAAGCCGACGCCGACCTGCGAACCAACCAGCAACTGGTGGTGGCAACGCGCAAGCAACTCGACACGATCCGCGCCAAGTTCGACGAAGATAAACGCCTCTACCTCGAGCTCACACGCGATGCTGACGCGAACCGCGCGTCGACCGAGGCTGGCGGCAAGACCAAGTAAAGGAAAGCGGAGCCGCCGCGCGTTTGGGTGAGCCCGCTTCTATCGCGCCAGCTTTTTCTTCAGGAGTTCGCTGACCTGGACCGGGTCCGCCTTGCCGTGCGAGGCCTTCATCACCTGCCCGACCAGCGAGTTGAACGCCTTTTTCTTGCCGACCCGGTAATCGGCGGCCTGCTGCTGGTTTGCCGCGAGCACCTCGTCGACGATCTTTTCAATCGCGCCCGCGTCTGAAATCTGCTCCAGGCCCTTTTCCTTGATGATGGCGTCGGCCTCCATCCCGCTATCCCACATCGCGTCAAAGACCTCTTTCGCACCACGGCCAGAAATTTTTTTATCGGAAATTCTTTGCAGCAGTCCGGCCAACCGATCGCTGCTAACCGGGGATTGTTGAACGTCGATGCCGGCGCGGTTCAATGCCGCGCTGAACTCGCCCATCATCCAGCTCGCTGCCAGCTTGTGGAGTCCGCCGAGCGCAGCCGTGAGGCGTTCATAAAATTCCGCCATTTCCCTGGAAGCGGTAACCGACGCAGCCTCGTACATCGACAATCCGAAATCCCGACAGTAGCGTTCGCGCCTGGCCTGCGGCAGCTCCGGCAGCTCGCCACGCATTGCTTCAATCAGCGCCTCACCGACCTCCAGCGGCAACAGATCCGGATCGGGGAAATAGCGGTAATCGTGCGCGTCTTCCTTCGAGCGCATCGCCCGTGTCGTTCCCGTGGCCGGGTCGAACAGCACGGTGGCCTGGTGGATCACGCCGCCGTCCTCCAGTTGTTCGATCTGCCACTTCGCCTCGTACTCGATCGCCTGCTCGAGGAAGCGAAACGAGTTGAGGTTCTTGATCTCGCGGCGCGTGCCGAGTATCGGCGATCCCAGCGGTCGCACCGAAACGTTGGCGTCGCAGCGGAACGACCCCTCCTGCATGTTGCCGTCGCAGATGCCGATCCAGCGAACCAGCGCATGCAGGGTCTTCGCGTAAGCCACGGCTTCGGCGGCGCTGCGCATGTCGGGCTCGGACACGATTTCCAGAAGCGGCGTGCCGGCGCGATTGAGGTCGATTCCGGTCATGCCGTGGAAATCCTCGTGCAGCGATTTGCCGGCGTCTTCCTCGAGGTGCGCGCGGGTGATGCGCACCGTCTTCACCACGTCCCCAAGCAGAAACGACAAGGTGCCGCCCTGCACCACCGGCAGCTCGAACTGGCTGATCTGGTAGCCTTTGGGCAGGTCGGGATAAAAATAGTGCTTGCGCGCGAATACCGAACGGCGGCTGATGTTGCCGCCGACCGCGAGCCCGAACCGCACCGCGCGCTCGAGGGCGCCCCGGTTCATCACCGGCAGCACGCCGGGCAGTGCAAGGTCCACCGCGCTCGCCTGTACATTCGGCGGCGCGCCGAATGCGGTCGATGCGCCGGAGAATATCTTCGACAGCGTGGAGAGCTGCGCGTGGGTTTCGAGCCCGATGACGATTTCCCACTGCATGGTCAGAGGCCCTTCACGCCCTGCGGCACGCGCGCGTGCCAGTCGGTCGCCAACTGGTACTGGTGCGCAACCCGCAGCATTTTCGCTTCGGCGAAATAATCGCCGGTGATCTGCAGCCCGACCGGCCGTCCCTTGTCGCCAAAACCGCAGGGAATCGACATGGCGGGCAGGCCGGCGAGGTTGGCGGCGACGGTGTAAATGTCGTTGAGATACATCTGCACCGGATCTTCCGACTTCGCGCTGAATTCGAACGCCACCGACGGCGCCGTCGGCCCCATGATCACGTCGCAGCGCTTGAATGCGTCGGCGTAATCCCGCGCAATCAGCCGGCGGATTTTCTGCGCCTTGAGGTAGTAGGCGTCGTAATAGCCGTGGGAGAGCACGTAGGTGCCGATCAGGATGCGCCGCTTCACTTCGTCGCCAAAGCCCTGTGCCCGCGTCTTGCAGTACATGTCGGCAAGGTCGGCATACGCCGGCGCGCGGTGGCCGTAGCGCACGCCGTCGAAGCGCGACAGGTTCGACGACGCTTCCGCGGGGGCGATCACGTAATACACCGGCACCGCATGGCCGCTCGCCGGCAGCGAAATGTCGACGATGAGCGCGCCGAGTTTTCTGAATTGTGCGAGCGCGCCTTCGACCGCACGGCCGACGTCAGGCGCCAGCCCTTCGCCGAAATATTCGCGCGGCAGGCCGATGCGCAGCCCGGCCAGGGGCGCGCCCAGATCGCGCGCATAGTCTTCCGCCGCACGCTCGACGCTGGTCGAATCGCGCGCATCGAATCCGGCCATCACGTTGAGCAGTTGGGCCACGTCGGCCGCCGACTTCGCCATCGGGCCGGCCTGGTCCAGGCTGGAGGCGAACGCGATCATGCCGTAGCGCGAGACCAGGCCGTAGGTCGGCTTCAGCCCGCAGACGCCGGTGAACGCCGCGGGCTGGCGGATCGAGCCGCCGGTATCGGTCGCGGTCGCTGCCGGCGCGAGGCGCGCCGCGATGCAGGCGGCGGAACCGCCGGACGAACCGCCGGGCACGGCGCCGGTGTCCCATGGGTTCTTCACCGGCCCGAAGAACGAGGTCTCGGTGGACGAGCCCATGGCGAATTCGTCCATGTTGGTCTTGCCGAGGATCACTGCGCCGGCCTCGGCGAAGCGCTCGATGAGATGCGCGTCGTACGGGCTGATGAAATTCGCCAGCATTTTCGACCCGCAGCTGGTGAGCCAGCCCCTGGTGCAGAAGATATCCTTGTGTGCGATCGGAATCCCGGTCAGCGCACCGGCCTTGCCCGCCGCGATGACCTTGTCCGCATCACGCGCGCCGGCGAGCGAGCGTTCACGGTCGACGGTGATGAAGGCATTGAGTACGCGATCGAATTCGGCAATGCGATCGAGGAAATGCTGCGTCAGTTCGACGCTCGAGATCTTCCTGTCCCGGAGCATCGTCGCGAGCTCGGCAAGGCCCGCCTGTTGGATGGAACTCATGGCTTCCCGGAGAACGGCGCAAGCCTCACTCGATCACCCTGGGCACTAAGTAGAGGCTGTTCTCGACCTGCGGCGCAATCGCCTGAAACGCCTCGTGCCGATCAATTTCCGTGACCTTGTCCGCGCGCTGGCGCAGCGGAATATCCTGGCCGTGGGACATCGGCTCGACGCCTTCCGTGTCGATCTTCTGCATCTGTTCGATCATGCCGAAGACGCCGGCAAGTTTTTCATGGACCGCCACCACTTCGGCATCGGTTACCTCGATGCGCGCAAGATAGGCGACACGCCGGACGTCATCCAGGGAAATGGTCATTGAGGGGACCGGGGCAAACGGTTTTGCTTGGGTTTTCAGATTGATTCTAAGCCTTGGCATTATAGGGTAAAATGCTTCAATTGGCTTTGAGTTCCGGGCCTAGTGCGTTGAATTGTGCTGAAATTCCACGAATCAGATGGCTGACATGTTCGGATTCCTGCGCGGATACTTTTCCAACGATCTTGCGATCGACCTTGGCACCGCGAACACGCTCATTTACGTGCGCGGCAAGGGCATCGTCCTGAATGAACCGTCGGTGGTCGCGATCCGCCAGGAAGGCGGACCGAACAGCAAGAAGACGATCCAGGCCGTCGGCATGGAAGCCAAGCAGATGCTCGGCAAGACACCCGGCAACATCACGGCGATCCGGCCGATGAAGGATGGCGTCATCGCCGACTTCACGGTGACCGAGCAGATGCTCAAGCTGTTCATCAAGCGGGTCCACGATTCGCGGCTGTTTTCGCCTTCGCCGCGCATCATCATCTGCGTGCCCTGCGGTTCGACGCAGGTCGAGCGCCGCGCGATCCGCGAATCCGCGATCGGCGCCGGCGCCTCGCAGGTTTTCCTGATCGAGGAGCCGATGGCCGCGGCGATCGGTGCCGGGCTGCCGGTTTCCGACGCAACGGGTTCGATGGTGGTCGACGTCGGCGGCGGCACCACGGAGGTCGGCGTGATCTCGCTGGGCGGCATGGTGTATTCGGGGTCGGTCCGGGTCGGCGGCGACAAGTTCGACGAAGCCATCATCAACTACATCCGCCGCAACTACGGCATGCTGATCGGCGAAGCGACCGCGGAATCGATCAAGAAACAGATCGGCTCGGCGTTCCCCGGCTCGGAAGTGCGCGAGATGGAAGTGAAGGGCCGCAATCTTGCCGAAGGGATTCCGCGCAGCTTCACCATTTCGTCGAATGAAATCCTCGAAGCGCTGACCGACCCCTTGAACAGCATCGTCTCGGCGGTGAAATCCGCCCTCGAGCAAACCCCGCCCGAACTCGGCGCCGACATTGCCGAACGCGGCATGGTGACCACCGGCGGCGGCGCGCTGCTCCGCGACCTCGACCGCCTGCTGATGGAAGAGACCGGATTGCCGGTGATCGTCGCCGAAGACCCGCTGACCTGCGTGGTGCGCGGCTCGGGCATCGCACTGGAGCAGATGGACAAGCTGGGAAGCATCTTCACGAACGACTGATGACCCGAGGAGCATGGTTTCGTTCTCCAGTGGCCGTGCAGCATCGCGCTTCCCTCCCCCAGCACCCCGTGCCCCGCGTCAGATAGCAAACGGTTAGATGGAACACCAGCCACCGCCGTTTTTCAAGACCGGCCCGGCTCCTCTCGTACGCCTCACGTTTTTTGTCCTGCTGTCGTTCCTGCTGCTGATTCTCGACGCGCGCTTCCGTTACCTCGAAGTGCTGCGCCAGGGGGTCGCCACGGCGCTCCACCCGGTGCAGACGCTGGCCGGCGCGCCGGCGTGGCTGGTTGGCCGTGTCGGCGATTTTTTCGTCAGCCAGTCCGGGCTGCAGGCGGAGAACGCGGACCTCAAGCGCAAGGAACTCGTCGACGCCAAGACGCTGATGCAGATGGATCAGCTGCAAGGGGAGAACGCGCACCTGCGCGATCTGCTCGGCGCCCGCGAACGGCTGCCGGTGAATGCCCTGCTCGGCGAAATCCTGTATTCGGCGCGCGATCCGTTTTCGCGCAAGGTCATCGTCGACAAGGGGTTCAATCACGGTATCAAGCCCGGCCAGGTGGCGATCGACCATATCGGCGTGATCGGCCAGGTGACGCGGGTGCATCCGTTCATCAGCGAAATCACGCTGGTGACCGACAAGGAACAGACAATCCCGGTGCAGGTGGTGAGGAACGGCCTGCGCGCGATCGCCTACGGCGGCGGTGACGGCGGCACCCTCGATCTCAAATTCATGGCGGCGAACGCCGACGTGCGAAATGGCGATCAGCTGGTCACTTCCGGCATCGACGGCATCTATTTGCCGGGCCTGCCGGTGGCGACAGTGGCCGCGGTTGAGCGCAATGCCGCCTACGCATTTGCGCGCATTTCCTGCACGCCGGCCGCAGGCATCGACAATCACGGCCAGGTGCTGATCCTGTCGAGCGAACGCAAGCTCGAACCGGCGCCCGCCGCGGATGACGTCAAGGACAAGCCGGCGAAGGCCAAGCGCCGCCGCCGCGAGCCATGAGCCGCGCCGAAACCACCATGCGAAATTCACCCGATCACGGAGCGCGCCATGCTCGCCGCCGGTAAGCGCCAGCGCATCCTGCTGCCGGTGAAGTCATGGTTCATCTGGCTGTCGCTGGCGGTCGCGCTGTTGCTCAACCTGCTGCCGCCGACGCGCATCGCCGCCTACCCGGAATGGGTCGCGCTCGTGCTCACCTTCTGGTGCGTGCGGGAGCCGCGCCGTGTCAACGTCGGCACTTCGTGGATGTTCGGCTTCGCGATGGACATCGCGGATGCGGCGCTGCTCGGCCAGCATGCGCTGAGCTACGCCTTGCTCGCCTACGTTGCGACCTCGCTGTCGCGGCGCATGCAGTGGTTCCCGGTGTCGCAGCAGGCGCTGCACCTGCTGCCGTTGATGCTGTTCACCCAGCTCATCATGCTCGGCACCAACGCCATCGCGGGCGGCATGTTCCCGGGTTGGACATTTTTTCTGTCGAGCTTCACCTCTGCGCTGCTGTGGCCGGCGGTGAGCTTCATCCTGCTGCTGCCGCAGCGCCAGCCGGAAAGCATCGACCAAACGCGGCCGATTTAGGGCCCATCCCGGCATGCGCTTCACCGAACTCAAGAACCAGGAACGCGAAACGCAGCAATTCCGCCTGCGGCTGTCGGTCGCGGCCGGGTTCGTGCTGACGCTGTTCGCCGTGCTGCTGCTGCGTTTCGCCTGGCTGCAGATCGTGCAGCACGACTATTACCTCACCAAGGCCGAGGACAACCGCATCTCGATCGTCCCCGTGGTTCCGAACCGGGGCGTCATTACCGACCGCAACGGCATAGTGCTGGCGCGGAGTTATTCAGCCTATACCCTCGAAATCACGCCAAGCAAGGTCGACGACCTGGAGAAGATGATCAATGAACTCGCCGAAATCGTCGACATCCAGGTGAAGGACCGCAAGCGCTTCCGCAAAATGCTCGACGAAAGCAAAGGCTTCGAAAGCCTGCCGATAAGGAACCGCCTGTCGGACGAGGAGGTCGCCCGCTTCGCCGCCAACCGTTATCGCTTTCCGGGCGTCGACATCCGCGCCCGGCTGTTCCGCCAGTATCCGCTCGGCATTTCGTCCTCGCACGTGCTCGGCTACATCGGGCGTATCAACGAGCGTGACCTCGAGGGCATCGAACAGGCGGGCATCGCCGCGAATTACCGCGGCACCGACCATATCGGCAAGACCGGCATCGAGCAGAGTTACGAAAGGCACCTGCACGGCATCACCGGGTCCGAGCAGGTCGAGGTCGACGCCGGCGGGCGCGCGGTGCGCGTTCTTGCGCGCACCGCGCCGGTGTCGGGCAACAATCTTGCGCTCACGCTCGATGCAAAGCTGCAGGAAGTCGTGGAAAAGGCCTTCGGCGAGCGCCGCGGCGCGCTGGTCGCGATCGACCCCAAGACCGGCGGGCTGCTCGCGCTGGTGTCGATGCCGGGGTACGACCCGAACCTGTTCGTCGACGGCATCGACACGCAGAACTGGGATCTGCTCAACAATTCACCCGAGCGTCCGCTGATCAATCGCGCACTGAACGGCACCTATCCCCCAGGTTCCACGCTGAAGCCATACCTGGCGCTCGCCGCGCTCGAACTCGGCAAGCGCACCCAGCAGCAGACAATCTTCGATCCGGGCTATTTCAACTTCGGCGACCACCGGTTTCGCGACGACAAGGCCGGCGGGCACGGCACGGTCGACATGTACAAGTCGATCGTGGTCTCCTGCGATACCTACTACTACGTGCTCTCCAACGACCTCGGCATCGACAACATCTCGGGCTTTCTCGGCCAGTTCGGGTTCGGCAGCCGCACCGGCGTGGACATCGAGGGCGAGTCCGAGGGCGTGCTGCCGTCGCAGGAATGGAAGCGCAAGCGCTTCCGCAAGCCGGAGCAGCAGAAGTGGTACGCCGGGGAGACCATCAGCGTCGGCATCGGCCAGGGTTACAACGCCTACACGCCGCTGCAGCTGGCGGAGGCGATGGCGGCGATCGCCAACAACGGCGTCATGTTCCGGCCGCACCTCGTCAACTACGTCGAGGATGCGCGCACGGGCGAGCGTACCCAGATCGAGCCGAAACCGGTTCGCACCCTCGGCCTGAAGCCGGAAAGCCTCGAGTTCATCAAGCGCGCGATGGTCGGTGTCAACAAGGAGGGCACCGGCGCGCGCGCGTTCGCCGGCGCGGCTTACGTCTCCGCCGGCAAGACCGGAACTGCGCAGGTGATCGCGCTGAAGCAGAACGAGAAATACGTCGAGTCGAAAGTGAAAGACATCCACCGCGACCATGCGCTGTTCATCGCCTTCGCACCGGCGGACGAGCCGAAGATCGCGCTGGCGGTGCTGGTGGAGAACGGCGGCTTCGGGGCGCGGTCGGCGGCGCCGATCGCGCGCCTGGTGCTCGACTATTACCTGCTCGGAAAATTGCCGCCGGGTCCGGCGCCGGCGAACGAAGACGACGCGGAGGAAGATTGATCAGGCGCACCATCGATCGCCTCGCCGACCGGATCACGGCGCCGCTCGACGGCACGCTGGTCGCGATCGTCGCTGCGCTGATGACGCTGGGCTGCATCACGCTTTACAGCGCGGCGCCAGGCCGCCTGCCCGGTCAAATCGTCAACCTGCTGGTTGCGTTCGGGCTGATGTGGATCGCCGCCAACCTGCCGCCGCAACAGCTGATGCGTTTTGCGGTGCCGGTTTATTTCGGCGGGCTGGCGCTGCTGGTCGCGGTCGCGCTGTTCGGCGAAGTTGCCAACGGCGCGCGGCGCTGGCTGCACGTCGGCGTGACGCGCATCCAGCCTTCGGAAATCATGAAGATCGCGGTGCCGCTGATGCTCGCCTGGTATTTCAGCCGCCACGAGGCGGTGCTGAAACTGCGCGATTATTTTGTCGCCGTGGTGTTGCTGTTGCTGCCGGTATACCTGATCGCCAGGCAGCCGGACCTCGGCACCGCGGTGTTGATTCTCGCCGCCGGCTTCTACGTGATTTTTCTCGCGGGCCTGTCGTGGAAAATCCTGGTGACGCTGGCGATCGCCGCCGGCGCCAGCCTGCCGCTGCTGTGGTCGGTGCTGCACGATTACCAGCGCCAGCGCATCCTCACGCTGCTCGACCCATCCACCGATCCGCTCGGCGCCGGCTACCACATCATCCAGTCGACGATCGCGGTCGGCTCCGGCGGAATTCTCGGCAAGGGTTGGCTCTCCGGCACGCAGGCGCACCTCGAGTTCATTCCGGAACGCAGCACCGATTTCATTTTTGCCGTGTTCTCGGAAGAGTTCGGCCTGATCGGCAATTGCGTGCTGCTGATGCTGTATACCGCGCTCATCATGCGCGGCCTGATGATCGCCGCCAACGCGCCGACGTTTTTCGCGCGTCTTCTCGCCGGCGCGATCACGCTGACCTTCTTTACCTACGCCTTCGTCAACATGGGGATGGTGAGCGGAATCCTGCCGGTGGTCGGCGTGCCGTTGCCGCTGGTGAGCTACGGCGGTACCGCGCTGGTCACGCTGTTCGTCGGCTTCGGCATCCTGATGAGCATCCAGAAGCATCGCAAGCTGGTGAACACCTGATGCGGGGCGGGCCGCAATCGGCAGGCCTGAACTGCGGCGACCTGCGCACCGCTTGGCTGATGGTGCCGCTGGCAATGCCGCTGGTGTTGGCGCTCGCCGCTTGCGGGACGCCGCCAAAGCGGCTTGCCCAGGAAGCGCAGACGCCCGCAGCCACGTCTTCCGTCGCAGCACCGGCGCCGAAACGCCAGGGCGCCTACTATCAGGACGACGGTCCCGGCGACAGGCCGCCGCCGAACCTCGACGCCATCCCCGATGCCGTGCCGAAGGCCGAGCCGCTGCGCGTCGCTTCGAACCGTCCGTATTCGGTATTCGGCCGCGACTACGTGCCGCAGACTTCGCTGCAGCCGTTCAGGCAGCGCGGCGTCGCCAGCTGGTATGGCCGCAAGTTTCACGGCAGCAAGACTTCGAGCGGCGAACTCTACGACATGTACGCGATGACCGCGGCGCATCCGACGCTGCCGATCCCGAGCTACCTGAAAGTCACCAGTGTGTCGACCCGGCGCTCGGTGATCGTGCGCGTCAACGACCGCGGTCCGTTCCATTCCGACCGCATCCTCGACCTTGCGTACGCCGCCGCGCACCGGCTCGGTTTTGCGCAGGCAGGCAGCGCGCTGGTCGAGATCGAAAGCATCGACCCGGCCCATTTCACGCCGCCCACCGCGATCGCACGCGCAGCGGCGGCGCCTGAGCCTACCGCACCCATCAGTGCACCGCCCTTGCCCGCGCCGACGTTTGCCGTTGCGCCTCAGGCCGCATCGGCGCCGGCCGCGCTGCCGCTGGCGACCGATGCGAGCGGGGTGTTCCTGCAGCTCGGCGCATTTTCGCAGCGCGAAAACGCGGAATCGTTCCGTGCACGGGTCTACCGGCAACTCGGCTGGCTCAACGACCCCATTCAAGTGCGCGCAGGCGACGGCCTGTTCCGCCTGCAACTCGGCCCCTACCGCGATCGCGGCGAGGCGGAGGGCATCGCCCAAAGAATCCACGACGCCCTCGACCTCAAACCGTCATTCATTTTCAAATAGCGCTGGTTCAGGCGGGGCAAAGCATCGCCTGCCGCAAATAAGCAACGGCAGCGGGCGATCTGCCATGCCGGGCTTGGTATAATTTCGGTTTTGCCGAAGATGCGCATCCTCTTATTCCTGCTCCTCCTGTTCCCCGCGCTGGCCGCGGCAGATCAGGTGCCGCCGCCCGCAATCGCGGCGAAGGCGTGGCTGCTGATCGACCATGCCAGCGGGCAGGCGATCGCCGCGCAGAACGCGGACGAGCGCGTCGAGCCCGCCTCGCTCACCAAGCTGATGACCGCCTACCTTGCGTTCGCCGCGCTGAAGCAGCAGGCGATCCTCCCCGGGCAGGCCGTCGCAGTGTCGGAGCGCGCGTGGCGCGCCGCGGGCTCGCGCATGTACATCAAACCGGGGATGCCGGTGACGGTGGACGAGTTGTTGCGCGGCATGATCGTGCAGTCCGGCAACGACGCCTGCATCGCGCTGGCCGAGACCATCGCCGGAACCGAAGAGGCGTTCACGCAGAAAATGAACCGCGAAGCGCAGCGCCTCGGCATGCCGAACACGCATTTTGTGAATTCGACCGGGCTGCCCGATCCGCAGCACTACTCGACCGCGAACGACCTGGCAAAACTCGCGTCGGCGCTGATCCGCGATTTCCCCGAATACTATCCGCTGTACGCGATCCGCGACTACCGCTACAACAACATCAACCAGCCGAACCGCAACCGGCTGCTGTGGACCGACCCCAACGTCGACGGCGTCAAGACCGGGCACACCGAGAACGCCGGCTACTGCCTGATCGCCTCGGCGAAGCGCGGCGAGCGCCGCCTGCTGTCGGTGGTGCTCGGCGCCGGCTCCGACAGCGTGCGCGCGTTTGACAGCCAGAAGCTGCTCAACTTCGGCTTCCAGTACCATGACACCGTGCGCCTTTACGAAAAAGGCCAGCAACTGTCGACGCTCGAAGTGTGGAAGGGCGCGGACGGCAAGGTCAAGGCCGGCTTCGACCGCGACCTTTACGTCACCCTGCCCAAGGGCGAATCCGACAAGGTGAAGGCGAACCTGGTGAGCCACCAGCCGCTGGTCGCGCCGGTGAGCCGCGGCCAGCAGGTCGCCACGCTGAAGCTGGCGATCGACAACCGGCAGATCGCCGAATTTCCGGTGGTGGCGCTCGCGCCCGTCGCCGTCGCCGGCCCGATCGGCCGCACCTGGGACACGCTGCGCCTGTGGTTCAAGTAGGGGAAAATGTCCTGAACCGCTGGCTGCCAACAATTTTTTTGGAGAATTGAAATGATCTATCTGAACGGCGCGTTCATGCCCATCGCCGAGGCGAAGATTCCGGTGCTCGACCGCGGCTTCATTTTCGGCGACGGCGTCTACGAAGTGGTGCCGGTTTATTCCGGGCGGCCGTTCCGCCTCGGCGAGCACCTGCGGCGCTTCCAGAACAGCATGGACACCATCCGCATCGTCAATCCGAGAAGCGACGCCGAGTGGACGCGGCTGACCCTCGAGATCATCGACCGGAACGGCGGCGGCGACCTGCAGGTCTACTACCACGTCACCCGCGGCGTCGCCGCGAAGCGCGATCACGCCTTCCCGCCCGGCATCGCACCGACGGTGTTCATGATGGCGAACCCGCTGGTGACGCCGTCCGCGGAGCTGGTGCAGAACGGCGCGGCGGCGGTAAGCGCGGTCGACATCCGCTGGCTGCGCTGCGACATCAAGGCGATATCGCTGCTCGCCAACTGCATGATGAAGCAGTACGCGGTGGACCACGACGCCGCCGAAGTGGTGATGTTCCGCGACGGCTTCCTCACCGAAGGCTCGGCCAGCAACATTTTTGTGGTGAAAGGCGGCGTGCTGCTGGCGCCGCCCAAGGACAGGCTGATCCTGCCCGGCATCACCTATGACGTCGTCATCGAGTTGGCGAAGGCCAACGGCATGCCGCTCGAAGTGCGGCGCGTGGCCGAGGCCGAGGTGCGCGCAGCGGACGAGCTGTGGATCACCTCGTCGACCAAGGAAGTGCTCGCCGCCGCCACCCTCGACGGCAAGGCGGTCGGCAGCGGCAAGCCGGGCCCGCTGTTCCACAACATGCACGGCTGGTACCAGGCCTTCAAGACGGCGGTGATGCGCGCGCCCGCCGCATAGGACAGCGGACAGGGATTTCCAACAGGGGCGGCGATGAGCGACGAGCCGGAACGCAACCAGCCGGAGAGCGACGAACCCGCATCGCTGATCGAGTTCCCCTGCGCGTTTCCGCTCAAGATCATGGGCCGGACGCAGTCCGGTTTCGCGCAGGCGGTGGCGGCGGTGGTGGTGCGCCACGATCCTGCGTTCGACGTCGCCAGCATCGAGATGCGCAGCTCCAAGCATGGCAGGTATCTGAGCCTGACCTGCACCGTCAACGCCACTTCGCGCGAACAGCTCGATGCCTTGTACCAGGAATTGTGCGACCACCCGATGGTGGTGATGGTGCTGTGAAGGCGGACGCGCTCCTGGTGCGCCGCCTCGGCCTCCGCGACTACGAGCCGGTGTGGCGCGAGATGCAGGCATTCAATGCCGCGCGCACCGCGGATACCGCCGACGAAGTCTGGCTGCTCGAGCATCCGCCCGTGTACACGGTCGGCCTCGCCGGCCGGCCCGAACATCTGCCGCATGCGCCGGCGATTCCCGTGATCAACATCGACCGCGGCGGGCAGATCACCTACCACGGCCCCGGCCAGCTCGTCGCCTACCTGCTGCTCGACCTCGACCGGCGCGCCCTCGGCGTGCGGCGCCTGGTGCGGCGCATGGAACGCGCCGTGATAGACTTGCTCGCAGAATACGGCATCGACGCAGAGGGCCGGGCGAAGATGCCGGGCGTGTATGCCGGCGGCGCCAAAATCGCGGCGCTCGGGCTGAGAATCCGCAAAGGCCGCTGCTACCACGGCCTCTCGCTCAACGTCGACATGGACCTCGCGCCGTTTTCCGCGATCGACCCCTGCGGCTATCCGGGGCTCGCGGTGACGCAGACCAGGGATCTGGGCATCGGCGCCGGCATCGACGAACTCGGCACGCGGCTGGTGCGGCATCTCGAACTGCAACTCGCGCAATCCTGACCATGGCCCACGACACCACCAACCCGGCGAAGCAGAAAGGCGAGAGCAAGACCGCGCGCATCCCGATCAAGATCGTGCCGCAGGCCGCGCACCAGCGCCTCGCCAAGCCCGCATGGATCCGCGTGAAGTCGCACACCGACGCCTCGCGCTTCGGTGAGGTCAAGGCGATCCTGCGCGAGCACAGCCTGCATACCGTATGCGAGGAAGCGTCCTGCCCCAACATCGGCGAATGCTTCGGCAACGGCACCGCCACCTTCATGATCCTGGGCGAGCTGTGCACGCGGCGCTGCCCGTTTTGCGACGTCGCCCACGGCCGGCCGCAGCCGCCGGATG
>Ga0315281_10001098_pt1 | contig 39644 bp, 31 predicted proteins | sample YL17G07_0_MG_FD_204540 | JGI IMG/M metagenome (GOLD analysis project Ga0315281, IMG submission 204540) | Sediment microbial communities from Yellowstone Lake, YNP, Wyoming, USA - YL17G07_0 | ecosystem: Environmental > Aquatic > Freshwater > Lake > Sediment | place: USA: Wyoming | collected...
GGCCACCCTCGCTTTGAAATTGTCGTCGTACGTTCGTCTTTTTCCCAACTGTACCTCCTTTTTTATTTTAAGGAGATACACCTAAAATTGCGACTCCTTTTGGTCTGAATCAACAAGACCATTATACGTCAATCCGTCAGTTTGGGTTGACTCCCGGCCGAGATTACGATATATGAATGTCTTCCAGGAACGCCGAAAAGGAGCCGTCATGATGGAAAAAACACTGGCTATCATCAAGCCGGATGCCGTCAAAAAAAATATCATCGGCAAAATCATCCAAAAAATCGAGGATGAGGGATTTAAAATTGCGGGTTTGAAGTTGCTTCATTTATCGAAAGAGGACGCCAAGGGATTTTATATTGTCCATAAAAACAAGCCTTTTTATGAAAGCCTTACGGATTTTATGTCATCGGGAAATATCGTGGTCATGGTTCTTGAGCGGGAAAACGCCATTACACACTGGCGGCTGGTCATGGGCGCGACGGATCCCGCTCAAGCAAAACCGGGAACCCTGCGCCATATGTACGGATTTTCTGTGGAAAGGAATGCCGTTCACGGCTCGGATGCGTTCGAGACGGCAGAGTGGGAAATCAACTATTTATTTAAAAAATAGGCCTCGCAGCCGATTTCACCAAAGTTTACAAGAATTTCAAAAGGTCAAGAATCATACTGTATCTTGTTTGCTTGGATTTTCTCCACAAGATGCAGTATTATTATCTTTTAAAATATTTCTTTATAACAACTTAGAATGAAAATATGCTTGACATTTAAATTTTTTTTTTTTAAAGTAGTGTCACGCCTTGGATGAGAATGAAGAGAAGAATTTAAATTTTGTTTAAGTAATTTCAACGTTCTTCTGTAATCATTCATGCTTCCTGAGGCGCACTCCAAAAAGGAGGGCGTTATGCCAAAAAAAACCTTTACAAAAACAGTCGCTGTTCTTGTGTGTCTAACATTTATCGCGGTTTTCGTTCCGGCCTTGAACTCCTCGGAGAAAAAAGCGACCAAGTTCAGCCTGAACACCATTCTTACACAGCCGCTGCTCTTGTTGTCCTCTCTTTTCCCGTCCCTCAACATCTATGTAGAAGACGAATCCAGGCAGATCGTAGCCACGAGCACCGCATCGCTTAAAAAAGTAAGGCCAACGGGAGATATGAGCATTGGAAGGCCTGGAACAGGAGATTAATTAGAAATTAACTTCTAGATTTTTTTTAAATAACAAATAATCTAAAACTCCCCACTATTCTATTATTCACCCTTTTGGATGAAGAAAAAACATAAAATACCCCTCTAAATTCATCTAAAAAGGTGATAGATCCCAAAAAAGCTTTGTGTAAAAATCTATCCTCTGAAGGTAACTTTTACTAAAATTTAAGTTATTATGACAGTTAAAAAAATTCTCTATTGTGCTTTTTATTTGCTCTTTTCTGCTTTCTCCCTTTTCTCTTTTTATGAAAAGAAAATAACTAATATTGAAAATGATGAATCAAGATTCCTTAAAATTTTTTCCCTTGGAGAAAAGTTCCGCCAAGAAGGCGAATATAATAATTCAATAAAATATTTTAATGATTGCTTAGATCTTATCCATAAGAAATCGTCCATAAAATACGAACCTGAAGTATTAAAAAAATTGGGACTTTTATTCTGGAATATTGGACAGCTAAAAGATTCATTGAATTATTATCTAAAAGCCAAAGCCCTTTCTCAAGAACTGGGAATTAAAGAAAATGAACGAGAATGCGAATTTGCAATAGATATATATAAATTATATAACGAGGGAAAAGAATATCGTCTATCAAGTAAATATCAAAAATCCATTGAAAGCTTCAAGAAAGCAATCGATCTGGCCAAAAAGATTAAGAGCCCGGAACATGAGTTAAAATGCCTTCGCCAAATGAGCCTTAATTATTGGGACTTAAGTAATTATAGAGAATTTTACATCTTAAACAAAGCGGCACTGGAGATTACAAAAAAAATAAAAAATAAAAAGGATGAAGGAATATGTTTAAACAATATTGGCTTATACTTCTGGAAAATCGATAATTATTCTCATTCATTAAAATATTATGAGGAAGCTCTTGAGATAGCTCAAAGCAAAAAAGATACCCAAGCAGAAACTGATATATTAAACAATATCGGTATTATTTATAAAGAAATGGGAAACTATGATAAAGCCTTATCATATCTAACAAAAGCTTTAGTGATAGATCAAAAATATTTTAGGAACAATTTTGTTTCTATAGATTTAAATAATATCGGAACCACATACAGAAAAAAGGGGTTGATTTCCAATAAAAAAGAAGATTTTCAGAAAGCTTTAGAATATTTTAATCAATGTCTAAAGTTAATACAAAATTTAAATGATAATATTACGAAAATTCGTGTATTAAACAACCTCGGAACAGCATATTCCGATTTAGAGATGTACTTGGAAGCTCTAAAATATTACGAATTATCATTATCAACTGCGGAATCTATTAAAGACAAAGAGGCCATGAGTAATATTTCAAATAATATAGGAATTGTTCAATATTATTTAGGAAACTATGAAGAATCTATAAAATATTGTCAAAAAGCCATCGATCTAGCGCTAGAATTTAAAGGGGGGCAAATTCTTTGGGAGGCTTTTTTTGAGCTGGCCAATGCATATAAAAAGCAAAATAAAATATTCGAGGCATTAAAAAATTATAAAAACTCAATATCGATAATTGAAGGGGCCCGATCTGCTATAGAAATTGAAGAACTCAAAGCCAGCTATTTGGGAACAGATAAGCGGATCGAAGCCTACAACAATCTCATTGATTTATTAGTTCATTTAAATATTTCAGAATCCATTACAAGCTATAAAAATGATGCCTTCAATTATTTAGAAAAAGAAAAAGCAAGGGCTTTTCTAGACAGCCTTGAGGTCAGCGAGGTAAATATTTCTCAGGGAATCGATATCAAGCTTTCATATCAAGAAAAACAATTAAATAATGAAATTACCAATCTTTATAAAAAGCTTGTTATTCCAGAATTAACCATCGAACAGAAGAAAGAAATAAATGAAAAATTACAAAATTATGAAGATCAACTGGAAAAACTTAAAAGAGAAATCCGCGCTGCCAGTCCGGCTTATGCAAACTTAAAATACCCTAAAATTATTACTTTAAAAGAGGCCCAGGATTATTTGCTGGACGACAAAACGGCTTTTTTTGCTTATACAATCGGCAAAGAAAGCTCATATGGATTCGCTATCACAAAAAATGATCTAAAAATATTCCCAATCTCGCTAAGAAAGGACATTCAAAACAAAGTCTCCGCCTATCTTAAAGCTATCACTGATAGAGAAAATCATGATTTTCATCTGGGTTTTGAGCTCTATTCCGAATTGGTCCGGCCCGGCCTGGATAGAAATGTAAAAAGAATATTTTTTATTCCAGACGACATCCTCTATTTCCTTCCTTTTGAAACCCTACAAACGGAACGAAATTCAAAGCAATGGCTGGTCAATAATTTTACGGTGGGGTATGCTCCGTCATTATCATCCCTCCGGGAAATAGTTAAGCGGGAGCGGCAGAATGAGAAAAAGCCGAACAAAGATCTTTTGGCTTTCGGCGACCCCGCGTACGGAAACAATGAATTTGAGAACAGCAAAAACGATATATTCCAAAATTTTTATTCATCTTCTGCCTTCAAGTTTTTCAGATTAAGATACAGCGGCGTCGAAGTCCAAAAAATCGCTTCCCTCTTCAAAAAAAATAAGGAAGAAATCTATTTAAGAGAGAAGGCCTCAGAGCAGGAAATTAAAAAGCTTAACCTGGATAATTTTAAAATCATTCATTTTGCCGCCCATGGATTGATCGATAGCCAAAAACCTGCCCGTTCGGCCATTGTTCTTTCCTTGAATCAGGATTCTCAAGAAGACGGGTTCGTTCAAATGAGAGAGATTTACAATATGCGAATGAATGCAGATTTGGTGGTGTTATCCGCTTGCCAAACGGGATTAGGACAGTTCATTCGCGGCGAGGGTATCGAAGGCTTGAGTCGGGCGTTTTTTTATGCGGGAGCCTCTTCCGTCCTTATGACTTTATGGTCGGTCAACGATCAAGCCAGCTCCCAGCTCATGGAAACATTCTATAGGCATCTTCGTTCCTCAACGTCCATCATGGAAGCGCTGCAAAAAGCCAAATTAGAGATGATTCAGTCAAAATCTTTTTCTCATCCTTACTACTGGGCCGGTTTTGTTATAACCGGAAACGCCTCTAGAGCGATTTTTTCTAAGAGTTACATGCTCTGGATTACAGCCGCCATATTTCTTTGCCTTGGAGGCTTGCTTTTGATAGGCATAAAAAAAATCAGAAGAAATAAAAGAACGGCTTGATCATTCGTTAGCGCGTGACCCAGGACGGATTTTTCATCGTCACCACGGAAAAAGGAACAATCCACCACAGAAAGAGGGCCGTGATAATCCCATAGGGAATACCGTAGAGAAAAGCGAGGCTTTTGTTCGTCCTCAAATAGTACAAAGATAAAATAAATGAAGATATGACTAAAAACGCCAGATGCCGGATCATGAACAGCGGATTAATCGCGAATGAATAGGCGATGATACCCAGTGAAAACAAATGAAAAGGATGCAGGAAATTTAGAAATATAAAATCAATAATCGGCAATATCCTATGTTTCTCTCTATAGCGTGAAAATATGAATTTAGCCATGAAGACAGATTCCCGGATATAGCTTCGGGTCCAGCGCAAATACATTTTATTCATGTCGCCGAATTTCTTGGGCACCGTCGTATAGACGACCGCGTTAGACTGGTATTTGATGTAATGTCCCTCTCGAAGGATCAGGGTCGTTAAAGCCCGGTCTTCACCGTGCGTGCATGGTGCGTTCATAAATGTCTGATGCAGGAATTCGCACATGAGCTTATCTAATATATATTTGCGGTAGGCTGTCAGGGCGCCGGGACAGCAGACGACAGTTCCATAAACGCTCTGATAGGCGCGTCCAAAATCAAAGGAAATGGAATAGCGGACGGAAAGCATTCGGGTCAAAAAGTTCTCCTTCTCGTTCAAGACGGCTACTCGACCCGATACCGCTCCAGTCTTAGGATCGTTCATGAGCGGGTAAACGAGGTTTCGCAAGGCGTTGCGCCCGAGCTTGCTGTCGGAGTCAAAGGTGACGACAATCTCTCCTTTGGCTTTCTTATTCCCGACATAAAGCGCTTTTCGTTTGCCCAAATTTTTTCGGAAATTGATAACTTTAATCCGCTTCCCGTATTTTTGTTTCGCCCGCATCATATAGTAGAAGGTCATATCCGTCGATCCGTCGTTAACACAAATGACTTCCATTCGATCCTGCGGATAATTGCTGCTGAAAATAGAATCAATCGATTTCCCGATAAGTTCTTCTTCATTGAGGGCGGAAACGATCACGGAGACGAATGGCCATTCTATGGATTGATCTTCTTCCCTCACGGCTAAGGGCTTATAGCGGAGCCAAAGGAAGGTCTGAAGAAATAAGGCAGAAAAGACGGTGATTGCAGAAATCAACAAAGGATATGTGGAGAGCCTCAAAAATTTGCTGCTTCGAAGGAACTCTGCCCAGTATTGGAACAAGCCAAATTTGATGGCGATAATAAGAATCAACATGCTGCTGAAAATAATCAGATAGACAATGATGGAATCAATCCGATCTTTTAAAAACGGCAGATTAAATATGAAGCTGCGCGGTTGACTTTCGACATCAAGGTCGTCGAGCGTTTCTTCCCACATGTGGAAACTCATCTTTCTCCAAAAAAGATAAAAATAATCTTTAAAAGTGAAGCCTTTATAGACTAAAGAAGGGGTATCGATCCTCACCCAAGGTGTGGAATAGTAATAAATAAGCGAATTGTTGTCAAGTCTCTGCATCATAATTGATTCATTCTAAAATATTCAATCAGATATTTGAAATTCCAAAGTGTAAAATATTTTCTCCTGCGGCGCCAATTTGTGAGAAAAACTAACGATATTTTTCATCTATAATATTGTAATCAAGTGATAAGATGAATATGATTTTTAGCTAGATCAAGGTCCAAAATGAGCTGGGATGAGAGCAAGGAAAAACAACTTTCTGAAGTCATCGATAGGTTTACAAATTATATTAAAGCCCATATTCAAAAATATAATCTTTTTAAATTCGGGCTGGATGCCGATGATGTTTTTCAAGAAGTCAAAATTAAAATCTGGAAAGTGCTTCACAATGAGAAAAAAATCACCAACTACTCGTCTTATATAAAGAAAATTGTGGATTCATCGGTCATCGATCAGTTTAGAAAGATAAAAAGAGAAGAGGGCATCTATCTGCACGAAAAAAACAAAAAAATTGCTGAACACAAAAATGCCTACATTCCCAGTCATTTTTATGATGAATTGGACATTAAAGAAACCGTCGGGAAAGCTGTGGATAACCTGATCGAGTCACGCCGGAAAGTGGTTAAACTATATTTGCTGAATATGAGCATTGAAGAAATTGCCTTTTATTTCAACTGGAGCAAGGACAAAACTAGGAATCTGCTTTACCGAGGTCTCGCGGATTTGAAAAAAATATTGAAGGACAAAGACATCGATTATGAACATCAGCCATAAAGAGCTATGCGATTTGTACCAGCGTTATATTGAGGGCAAACATCCCTTATCACGCAAAAATTGCCCTCCTATCGTCAAGCTGATCAATTTTTTCGAGCCGAAGACTTCAAAAAAATCAAAAACAAAAATCATCGAGCATATTACCCGATGCGCTTCTTGCGCCCGCGATTTTGAATGTATTCTGAATTTAAAAAGGAGCGTGAAAGATTTCAATCATGAAATCGCTTTGCTTATAAATTCTCAAATCAAACAGAAAAATCCCCGAAACGATCCTCGCCCACATATTTTTCATTATCAGTCCTTCTGGAAATATGCCGGTTCAATTGCAGGGATGATTTTTTTAGTTATTTGCCTTTTTATAGTCCTAAACAAAATCCCCGATACATCCCCTTCTAAAGAATTAAATCGGGGAAACCTGTTACCTCAGGTCCGACTCATCGAGCCGATTCATGGGATTTATACAAAAAATCATCTTGTGTTCACGTGGGAAAAATATCAAGATACAGAATATTATATTATAGAGATTTTTGATGAAACAATGGCTCTCGTCTGGAGAAGCTCAAAGATCCCAGAACTTTATTTTCCGCTTCCCGAAGAAATTAAAAATAAATTGTCAGCCCCCAACGTATATTACTGGATGGTCCTTGCGCATACGAGAAACCTGGGAACGATTGAATCTCCACTTATGAATTTTCATTTGCTTCAGTAGCTAAAATTCTATGGTCGAGTCAAATTCACCATTCAAAACAAAGCCGGCCCAATAAAAAGGGTGGGCATAGTTGGAACGAATCATGTCGATTTTCGCATAACGCAGGGCCAGAGCTTTTGAACACTTTTTCGATAAATACAAATAATATTTTCTCATAAAAAAAGCCGTCGATTTGTCATTAATGGACCACAATGTCGATACAACTGATTTCGCGCCCGAATAAAAAAATATCCTCGGCAGTCCCAGGATACCTTCGGTATTCTCTAAAAGACCCTTTCCCGTTTGGCAAGCGGACAGGATGACAAGATTCGCCTTCAGCCTGAGATTATAAAGCTCGCGGACCTGAAGAAAGCCGTCTTCTTCTTTATTCCCGTCTAAAGACAGCACAAGAGCCGATCTTAACGGCTGTTTCACGTCTAAAAATCCATGACAGGCAAAATGAATAATCTGATAATCCCCAAAAGGCATTTTTTTAAAGACTTCTTCTTGAGCGCCTTTTCCCAAAAATATTGTTTTTCTATGTTTCGGAAAATACTCCGAAATGGCTTCGATTTCATCCCGAGCATAGGGGATTTCAGAGAAGTTAAATCCCTGATTTAAATACATTTCACTCAGGATATTTTTAAATGATTTTTGTTTCCCGGGTTCCGAAGAAGCACTTTCAATTCGATAACAAGGATCGCCTAGGGCCAACAGACCTTGAGAATATTTCCGGGGTGTGGCCATATCAGATAAAAAGAAAAGGACGGAAGAAGAAGGAGCATAGGAAACTTGATATTTAGATATTAAAAAGATGAAATCCCGATCCTTTCTCTCCAAAGCCAGCGCTTCGAAGGGCAAATAATAGAGGATGCCGTCAGGAACGATGACAAGCTTTTTTATGCCGTCATATTTTTTATCAGCAAGTGGAAATAAAATCTCCGTATAGATCCGATTCGCGGCCTTAGCTCCTTCGAAATTTGCCAGGGGAGCCGTCGAAAGATATTTAAGATATGCCTTGAGAGAATTCTCCAGCTCTTGTTTAGGAGGCAGAGAATATAGCTCGATAGAATTCTTTGTAACGAAAAACATTAATGATTTTTGTTCACCTAAAAAATATTCGATGAGCGCCGTTTTGGCGTCCAGAAGGTCATTCTGAACCTGATCAAGCCGGCATGGCTCTGGTGAAACCAGATTTGCAATAGCCGGATTCTCGGCCCTCATTTTTGAGATCAGCCTTAGATAGCTGTCTTCCTCCCGGATCAGTTTTTCCTTGAGCTCCCTTTTTCGATTATCGACGAGGTGCGCAGCTGACAATTGCAGCCCTATCGTTGAAATCCGGCCGGAGATTCTGTTTTCTTCCTCGCGCAGCTCATCGCTCAAGTTTTCCCGAATGTCAATTCTGGACTCGGCCAGGCATTCTAAAAATGCTCTGGCTTTTGCTTTCTCCACGAAATTAAAAATATCCTTTTCAGCGGATTTTAATAATTTCTTTTCTTTAATTTGAAATAATAAATTTATAATTGATTCGTAGACTTTTAGTTTATTTCTTACAAATCCGGTCTTAAACGTATCTAAAAATATTTGACTCCGGATTCTGTCTATAATTTCAATGGATTTCCTATAACAGTCGATCGCCGAAAATAAATCATCTTGTCTCTCATAACATCGGCCCAGACCAAAATATGCTTCCCAAAGTGTTTGTTCGTTATCTGCTTTTTGCGCTAAATCAATAGATAATTTGTAACTTTTAATGGCTTCCTGATAGTTTTTCAGCTCATAAAAGTTATTCCCGATGTTATTGCTAATTTTGCTAACGGCTTCTTTATCCTGAATATCGCCTGCCTTTTTGAGAGCAAGCTTAAATATCGCAAAGGCTTCTATGTATTTTTTTAAGCTATAAAATACCTCTCCGATATTATTTAGAATTGTGTATTCAATTTTTTTATTTTTTATTTTATTGGCAATGAAGAGGGCATCATAAAAATACCTGTTGGCCTGAAGAAAATCTTCTTCTCTATCTAAAGTAATACCTTTATTTCTAAAAATTATTCCAATATTATTAAGATCTATTGAAATATAATTATCGTTTTGTTCGTTTCGATCGTATTCCAATACTTTTAGTTGATAGCTCAGGGCACGATCGTATTCACCTAAATCAATATAAATTAAACTAATGTTAGTAAAACATCGAGCCTTGTTTTCAATAGAATTCTCTTTCTCCGCCATATCTAAAGCGAGCTCATAATATTTAAGAGCATGCGCATAATTATTGGTCTTCCAATAATATAACCCGATATTATTAAAACAGACACCTTCCTCTTTCCTGTGATTGAGAGCATGGGCCATTACTTGGGCCCTTTGACTTAGCTCGTAAAACTCCTTGATTTTATTCAATTCCCAATAATTGGCGCTCATCTGACGCAGACATTTGACTTCATGCTCTCGGCTGTCGATTTTCTCCGCTGAATTCATGGCCGCTTTGAAACATTCAATGGATTCATAATAACGACCGGCCGAGCGCAGGTCTTTGGCCCGGGAATATAAGTTAAAAATCTCAAGAGCAATAAGACACTTTTGCTTTTCTTTTTCAAAACCCAACGATCGCGCCAGATCAAGGGCCTGTCTGTAAAAATTCGTCGAATCCTGAAGGCCGCCGATATTCCAACAAAGAAGCCCCAGATTCATTAAACACCGAATTTCGCCTTCTTTGCTGTTTATTTTTCGAGACAGATCCAGGGCTTCCTTGAACCGGCCAGCAGAAGCATCAAACTGGCCGGCTTCTTGAAGAGCTTGCGCTTGCCTAAAGGTACTTTGGTAGTGAAGGGAATCGATGGGTTTTTGTTCAACACCAGAAATCGAAGAATAGGAGAAAAAAACGAATATAATGAAGAGGCCATAAAAATATTTCATGAAGAGAATTTTCCCAACTCCCCTCCAGATTTCGGCGAAAAATATATTAAGGATTCATTAAAAAGTCAATGAATATTTTTTTAAATATTTTTTCGATGCGCCTGGCTGGGGCTTTGATGAGGACACAAGCAGCCGCTTCTGCTCTTTCTTTTCCTCGAAGCTCTGCGGGACATAGACTTTCTGGCCTGTCGCAGGATCCAAGCCCGTATAATACATGCAGGTCGAGCGGGTCATGGGTGTCGGCGTGAAGATCTGCACACCCTCGGCGGGCTTATCCCCTTCTTTTTTCAGCAGCCGCATTTCCCGCGCCAGCTCCCGAGCTTCCTTCGGCCCGTTCCCGGGATGGGCGACCATAAAATAGTATTTCAGGTGCTGGCGGCGTCCCTTGTTGATTTTCTTGAACAAGCGGCGGAATTCTTCGAGCGGCCGCGTTTCCTTGTTCATCAGCCGCAAGACTTGAAGAGACACATGCTCCGGCGCGATTTTCAGCAGCCCCGATAGATGATGGTCGCTCAACTCTTTTAGATATTCGGGGCTTCCCATCGCCAGATCGTAGCGAATGCCGCTGCGAATAAAAACCTTTTTGACGCCGGGAATAAGACGGGCTTTTTTCATGAGCTCGATCAGCCTCTGATGGCTTCGTTCCAGGTTGTCGCAGACGACGCAATTCTCTTCGCACTCCGCCCGGCAATCCATCCCATACATATTGGCCGTCGGTCCGCCCAAATCGTCGATATAGCCCTTGAAATCGGGATGCTTCGTCAAGCGGCGGATTTCTTCGAGAATCGACGCTTCGCTCCTTGAAATAATCCGATCCCCCTGATGGAGGGACAGCGCACAAAACGAGCAGCGCCCGAAGCAGCCGCGGTGCGTGACGATCGAGAATTGGGCCATCTTGAACTCCGGAAAATTCGCGGGAATCTTTCGCGAAAAAGGCAATCCATAAATCCAGTCCAGGTCTTCCGGCGCATAATCCGGCATCGGATATTGAAGGACAAACCGGTTCGCATGGCGCTCGGCCAGGGCTTTCCGGTTGGAAAAGAAGTTCTGCGCCCGGCAGAATGCTTCCGCGTTTGCGCTCACGTCCTCGAATGACGGAATTTCCTGAAAGCCGGACGGAATCTCCGGCCGCACGACGCACGTTCCTCGGACGCCGGCCAGGTCGCTTCCCTTTTCTAGACGGCTCGCGATTTCGATAGCCTGCCGCTCGCCCGGCCCGTAAACCAGAATATCGGCGCGCGAATCGAGCAAAAGGCTGCGCCGGACATGATCCTCCCAATAATCGTAATGGGCGAACCGGCGGAGCGAAGCTTCGATTCCGCCGAGGACGATGGGAACGCCGGGAGAGAGATGCCTGATTTTATTGGCATAAACCAAGACGGCCCGGTCGGGCATGCCCGACCGATAGGGCTCAAATTCGTCCTTGGCCCGCGCCCGTTTGAGCGGGGTATAATTGACGAGCATACTATCGATGGAGCCCGACGAGACGCCGAAAAAAAGGCGCGGCTTGCCGAGCCTGAGAAAATCCCCATCGCTTTTCCAATCCGGGCGCTCGATAATCCCGACGCTGTAGCCCTTCGCCTCCAGGACCCGGGCGACGACGCCGACGCCGGACAGCGGATGATCGACATAGGGCTCGCCGCTGACGAGGATGACGTCGAACCCCGATCCTTCGGTCGCGATCATGCGCTTTAATACTCGATCTTGCGAAAAATAGCGGCCCCGTAAGCAGCGTTGATAATCAGCAGAGCCCCTGAGATCAGGAATGGATACTGAAGCCCGTACCGGTAGCCCAGGGGCGAAAAGACGAGCGCTCCAACCATTTGGCCCAGAATCGGGATGGCCGTAAAAAAACCTGCGCTTCCGCCGATGCTCCGCTTCGCAAAGAGCCGCGAGGTGTACAAGGTGATCAGCGCGCCCAGGGCGCCGTCGCCGATTTCATGGACCACGCGAAACGCGAGCGACAGATAGACATTGGAATTCACCATCAGGATGAGGCCCGCGCCCGAACAAAACATGGCCAGAAGCAGAAACCTCTTATTGGCCCGGAGGTTGAATCTCAGGAGCCCAAACAAGAAGGCCGACAGGGATAAGAAAAAAAGCGCCGTCGAAATATAAAATGAAATCTGGAGGTTGTTCAGACCGAAGGACTTCTTCAGGAAGGGGCTATAGACCGTCCCTTCGACACTCCAATGCAGGGCTAGGACGAAGACGAAAACGACGAAGAGCAGGGTTTTCTTCCGGAGGATATCACGGCCATATTCTTTGAAAGAAACCAGATGAAATTGCTCGTGGTCAAAGCGGCGGACGACTAAAAAAACTAAAATCAGGATAGCCGCGAAAACGGCCAGGAGGACGCGAAAATCGGCGAATCGGGCGAGAAACCCTCCCCCGAATACGCCGACGGCCGGCCCGAGGCTGATCCAAAAATAATAGATTCCATATTTCCGGTTCTGGTCTATGGTCGTTTCATCTTTGTAATAAAGGCTGTTCATTGAAACATCCAAGGCGCCATTGGCCATGCCGAGGAAAAGGAAAGCGGCCGCCATGAGATAAAAATTCTCTGCCCAAGCGATGAGCAGAAGGAGCAGGCTTTCGGTCAGAAGCCCGGCCCGGATGACGCCGGCCATGGAAAAGCGGTCGTTGATCCACCCCGTAGGAAAAGAAATCAGGAGCGGCGCTAGGGCGAAACAGGAAATGATGACGCCGATTTGCCAGCCGTTAAAGCCGATCTTCAAGAAGTGGAGCGAGATAAGAAAAATGACGGACGTGACCGCGAGCTTGCGGAAGAAGTTGACAAAATGAATTTTGGCATGCGGCGACATCGCGCGTCTTAAACCTCAATTTTTTAAGAACCCCTATTATAAACTTTTTTGCCGAAAAAATCGGGACGAAAAAAAAGGGGCGCATCTCCAGAATGCGCCCCCTGAGGATATTGCTTTTGTTGTCTTACTTTTTGCGGATATGGATGCTTCCGCTGAAGGTCTTCAAGCGGACGGACGCGCCGCCGTTGTTGACGACGCCGCGGAGCTCGCGCGGGGAAATTATGCCGGACATCGTGATCGGAAAATCGGTCTGGATATGGCCGCTGAACGTATCCGCGTCGAGCTCGAACGCGGAGTTCGCGGGGATCACGAGCTCCACGCTTCCGCTCAAAGTCTCAAGGGTGTACTTGCCGCCCGCTGAAACCTGGCCGTCGTAGGTGATGCCGCCGCTCAGGACTTTAGCCCGGACGGTCTTGGCCTCGGAGATATCCCAGAGCTCCACCGAGCCGCTGGTCGTTTCGGCTTCGACGGAGCCTTTGATCCGCGTCGCCTCAATGCTCCCGGACACGGTTTTGAGGTTGGTATCACCCGTGACATCCTGGACGCTGATCCGGCCGCTCACCGTGTCGCAATCCACACCTTTACCGACGCGAGCCAGTTTGACTCCTCCGCTGACCACATGCCCCTCGAAGGTGCCGCCGATGCCTTCGGCGTCCACGCCGCCGCTGACGGATCTGATTTTGATGGACGCTTTGTCCGGAATCCAGAGCTTGTAATTCACCGACACGTTGAGATCATGCGAGTGCTCAGGGTACTTGGTTTCGATCTTCAGGATATTTCCGGATTTGCTGACTTCGATGTTGACTTTGGCCGCGTTCTCTTTGGCCTTTTCGAGCGAGCTAGCTTCGGAGATCTTCACGGCGTCGATCTTGACTTGGGCTTGGTCCCAGCTTTTCACTTCGATTTTGCCCGAGACATTGGTCAGCATGACCTTGCCGTCCTTGTCCAGGCTTTCGGTTTTTTCAAACTTTTCTTCGTGGCGCTCTCTGGCCCAGGCTCCGCCGGGATTCAACCCCAGGGTAAGAGCCAGTCCGGCAAAAATGACGATAACCTTGGCGAATTTGTTAAATCTCATGTTCGACCTCCTTATGGTCTTATTCATTATATGGTCTTTTCCGCCGCGCTTTGAGACGGCGATTTTTTCTTAACGTCGATGAGGTTATCCAAAAACTCGACTTTTTCCTTGTAGGCGCCCAACAGATACATCCGAGCGTCAAGGCTGCTCGGTTCCTTGGACACGGCGTTCCGGCAGGCCTGAATGGCGGAGTCAATGACTTTGAGGTTCCGGTCAAAGACCACAGCCGTCTGCGGATCGAGCCCGTTTTTCTGGGAAGCGACGGCTTCATTGAGGGCTTGGATGGCCAGCATGTAGTGTTTCTCGGCCTCCTCCAATTTGGCCAGCGTGTACCGGTCCTGATCCGTGAGTTTCAGAGCGCCATTTCCTTCCCAGAATCGGGGACCGAAGACGGCGCCGACGATCACGAGCACGGCCGCGAGCGCCGTTCCCCAGGCGTATTTGGCCCGGCCTTGGAAGAAAAACGATTCAAGCCAGCCGGCTTTCCGCTTTCGAGACTCGACCTGCGCGCCTTTGGCCATCTGCAGCCGGGATAAAATCGCCGGCCAGACTTTGTCCGAAGGCTCAATCATCTGCATTTTCTTGGCTTCCTCGACTATTCCTTGAAAATCCTTGACGAGTTCCCGGCAGTCCGCGCAGGACTGGAGATGCTCCTGGAGCTCGTTCTCTTCATCCGGCTGAAGCGTGCCGTCCAGATAATCTCCGATGAGTTTGTGGGCTTTTGAGCATCTCATCGCATTTCTCCTTGATAAATATTTTTTTCTTTGAGGAAATCTCTCATCTTCAGCCGAGCCTTGAAAAGCTGAGACTTCGATGTCCCGACGGCGAGGCTGAGCATCCGGGCGATTTCCTCGTGCTTGAAGCCTTGAACGTCGTGCATCAGGAAGATTTCCCGGAGCCTGTGGGGCAAGCGGGCGATGGCATCATCCAGGGGCTTCCGCAGCTCTTCTCCCCGCGAACTCTGCTCGGCTTCATGAACGGTCCCCTCGACCTCGTTCAACGACACGGTTTTTTGAAGCTCGACCCGTTTCCCTCTCAAATAGCTGTAGCAGGTGTTCAAGGCGATGCGATAAATCCATCCCACGAACGTCTCCATCTTCTGAACATCGTCGAGATGGGTGAATATTTTTAAAAAGATATCCTGGAGGAGGTCTTCGGCCGCGGTCCGCTCGTAAGTATAGCGATAGGCCAGGTTGAATAGGCCGGTTTTGAAGCGATGATAAATGGCCTCCATGGCCCGGGGATCCCCCGCCCGGCTACGGGCGATGAGATCCGTCAGCGTACTGTCCCCTGAAACGCCGACCGGGGGGCCGGCGAGCTTATCCTTGGGCTGGTTCACGGACGAATTATCCATTATATCGAGCTTGTTTGCCAAGGCCAGCTGTTGTTCGACCACGCCTCTATTCTCCTCAACCATAAAAGATGAAAACGGGGAGCAAAAGGTTGCCTTTCCCCCAAAAAAACGTTGAACTTCCCCTGGCGGCTACAATATTTTTTTGGGGGGGGGAGGGGTAGAAAGATTTTGTAAAATCGCATATATATAAAGAATAAAGGAGCCGCGATGAAAAAACTCATCTCTTGTCTCCCATTTATAACGCTCATGATTCTGTCCATCGGTCTTGTGAATTGCCATAAAAGCCGGGAGGGCTCGCAGAGCATCGCCGTTTCGGGCATTATTGAAGCCATTCAAACCGAGATCAAAGCCCAGGCCCAGGGCGAAGTGAAGCAGATTCTCGTCCAGGAAGGCCAGCCGGTCAAAAAGGGCGATCTTTTATGCCTTCTGGACAACGAGAAACTCCAGATTCAGCTCAGCCAGGCAAAGGCCGGTATCGCGGGCGCCCAGGCCAAGCTCGAGCTCTTCAAGAGGGGAACGAAAAAAGAACTCATCGCCGTGGCTCAGAATCAAGTGGACATCGCCGCCCAGCAGCTCGAATTGGCCGCCAAAGACCAGGAACGTATGGCCAAGCTCCTCGGCGAAGGCGCCGTCTCCCTAATCCAGAAAGAAAAAGCCGACCTGGCGCTCAGAGCCGCTCAAGAACAATACAACAGTGCCCAGGAAAATTATCGGATGGCCTTCCGCGGCCGGGAAAAGGAAGAAATTACCATGGTCGAGGCCGAAATACGAAGCCTCGAGGCCCAAGAAGAATTTCTCCTGCGCCAAATCCGCGACTCAGAAGTTAAATCCCCGGTCGACGGGATGGTTGAAATCAAGCACGTCGAAGTCGGCGAACTGGCCATTCCCGGCGCCGCCCTCTTCAGCCTGATCGATCTCAACCAGACTTATGTCAAGGCTTATGTGCCCGAGAAATATCTCGGCCGGATCAAGCGCGGCGGCGAGGTGACGGTCACCTGCGATTCCTATTCCGGCAAAGAGTTCAAGGGCAAAGTCGATTTCATTTCTCAAGAAGCCGAGTTCGCTCCTAAAAATATCCAGACCCAGGAGGAGCGGCTCAAGCTGGTCTACATGATCAAATCCTACTTGAACAATGAAGGTCGGGAGCTGAAGCCGGGGATGCCGGTCGATGTTAAAATAAAAATCTGAAAAAATCGATGGCCGTCCTAAAAACCGAGAATTTAAGCAAAAAATTCGGGCCGGTCACGGCGATTCATAATTTAAACCTGGAGATCGAACGAGGCGCCGTCGTCGGTTTGATCGGTCCCGACGGCGCGGGCAAGTCCACGCTCCTCCGCCTGTTCGTCGGTCTCCTCGGCCCGAGCGAAGGAACGGTGTCTCTCGGCGGCCGCGATGTCGCGAAAAATCCGTTCCGCGTCAAAGAGGCCATCGGCTACATGCCCCAGCATTTCAGCCTCTACGGCGATCTGACCGTCGCCGAAAACATGAAATTTTTCGCCGATCTCTACGGCGTGGAGAAAAAAGCTTTCGCCGCGAGAAAATCGGAGCTTCTGCGGTTCAGCGCCCTCGGTCCTTTTGAAGACCGGCTCACCCGCAACCTCTCCGGCGGAATGCAGAAAAAACTGGCCCTGACCTGCAACCTCTTCCACACGCCGGAGATTTTACTCCTCGACGAGCCGACAACGGGCGTCGATCCCGTGTCCCGACGGGAGCTCTGGAATCTCCTCAACGAGCTCAACCGCAAAGACGTCACGATTCTCATGACGACGCCCTACATGGATGAAGCTTCCCGCTGCCATAAGGTCGGCTTTATTTTTGAAGGCCGGATTCTGGCCTATGATACCCCGCAAAACCTCATCGACTCCATGGCCGACGAGATCATCGAGCTCGTCGCGCCTCTCGCCCCGGCTCTTAAAGCCTTGAAAAAATGTCCGGGGCTCAAAAGCGTTCATCCCTTCGGAGACACGCTCCATATTGTTGTCGAGGAAGGCCGGGCTGGGATCGCTCTTATCCGGAAGACTCTGGACGAAGAAACCGTTTCTTATCAAAGCCTCAAGCGTGCGACGCCGTCCTTTGAGGATGTCTTTCTCGCCCTCGCCCAGCGACAGGGTCGGCCGTCCTCAAGCCAAAATTTTAATAAATGAAAGAGCCAAGATGACCGCATTCAGCATCGAGGTCCAAAACCTGACCAAAAAATTCGGTGCGTTCACGGCCGTCGATCGGGTCTCTTTTTCGGTCGACAAGGGCGAGATCTTCGGGTTTTTGGGCCCGAACGGCGCCGGAAAATCGACGACCATCCGGATGCTCTGCGGAATCCTCCGGCCGACATCGGGCCAAGGCCTTGTCGGAGGGTTCGACATCGCCTCCCAGCCCGATGACATTAAAAAGATCATCGGCTATATGTCTCAAAAATTCACGCTCTACAACGACCTCACGGTCGGGGAAAACATCGCCTTTTACGGAGGGATTCATCGCCTCTCGCCCTCCGTCCAGGAAAAACGCAAAGAATCGGTCCTTCGTATGGCCGGGCTCAAGGGAAAAGAGCATGCCCTGACGCGCGACCTTTCGGGAGGCTGGAAGCAGCGGCTGGCCCTGGGCTGCGCCATCCTCCATCGGCCGGATATCCTGTTTCTGGACGAGCCCACGGCCAGCGTCGATCCGGCTTCGCGCCGAGATTTTTGGAATTTGATATACGAACTCTCCGAACAAGGAACGACGGCATTCGTCACGTCCCACTACATGGATGAAGTCGAGCGCTGCCACAGGATCGCCATCATCTTCGGCGGAAAAATCATCGCCAGCGGATCGCCCCGCGAGTTGAAAATCCGGCTCACAGGCCGGGAAAATTCCTCGCTGGAAGACGTTTTCGTCGCAGCCATCCAAGGACAGAAACGCCCATGAAATCGCGCATCATTCCTTTGATGAGGAAAGAGGCCATTCATATCCGCCGCGATCCCCGCAGCCTCTATTCAGCCATCGGGCTTCCGCTCCTCCTGCTCATTCTCTTCGGCTATGCCCTGACCCTGGAAATCCGCCACCTCGCCGTCGGCATCATCAACCTGGATAATTCGTCCCTCAGCCGCGACCTCATCGGCCGGGTGACAGCCAGCGGCTACTTCAAGCTTGAAGAACTCTCAAAAAATGCGGCGGAATCGGAAAAGCTCCTGGATGAAGGCCGGGTCAAAATCATCCTCATCATCCCCCGCGATTTTTCCAGAGATCTGGATAAAGGAAAAAACGCCGCCGTCCAGCTTCTCGTGGACGGCTGCGACAGCAACACCGCCCTCATCGGCCTTGGCTATCTCTCGGGAATCATTCAATCGTTTTCGACAAACATCCTCATCGGGAAACTCGAGAGCCAAGGAGGCTCAGCGGCCGCGGGGATTCCCGGAATCGATCCCCGTTTTCGGATATGGTACAACCCGGGGCTAATCAGCACCGATTTCACGGTGCCGGGAATCATCGCCGTCGTCATGATGGTCATGACCACGATGCTGACGTCGCTGACGGTGGCGCGGGAATGGGAAACCGGCACCATGGAACAACTGATGTCCGCGCCCACCCGGCCGCACGAGATCATCATCGGCAAATTATTACCCTATTTTCTCCTCGGGCTCATCCAGATGTCCTTGGTCATTCTGCTCGGGAGGATCCTGTTCAAAGTCCCGCTTAAGGGAAGCATCCTATTTCTTTTCGGCATTTCGAGCCTTTTCCTCGTCTGCGGCCTGGGCATCGGGCTCTTTCTGTCCGTCACGACAAAATCCCAACAGCTGGCTTTCAGTTTTTCGTTCTTGGCGACCCTTCTGCCCTCCTTTCTGCTCTCGGGTTTTGTCTTCCCCATTTCGAGCATGCCCAAGATCATCCAGTACGTCACCTACATTGTCCCGGCCCGGTATTTCCTGACCATAATCCGCGGAATCTTTCTCAAAGGAAACGGACTGGCCGTCCTCTGGCCAGAAGTTTTGCCGCTCGTCGTTTTCGCCCTGCTGATCATCCTGGCCTGCGCCAAAAAAATGAAAATGAGCCTGGAGTGACCATGTTCCGCACGATCCGGACCATCATCCGCAAAGAATTCATCCAAACCTTCCGCGATAAGCGGATGCTGATGCCGATTTTCGTGGCGCCGATCATTCAGCTGATCCTGTTCGGCTATGCCGTCACCACGGACATCAAACACATCACCTCGGCCGCCGTCGATTATGACCGGACGCCGGCCAGCCGGTCTCTCCTTTCGTCGTTTATCGAATCGGGCTATTTCGACCTGGCCGCGGAATTCGTTTCCTCCGCCGAGATCGATGCGGCACTCCAGGAGGGCCGGGCCCAGATAGCCCTCATCATACCAATGAATTTCGAGAGGAACCTCAAAGCTTGGAAAACGGCGCCCGTCCAGGTCATCCTCGACGGCACGGACCCGAATTCGGCAACCATCATCCAAAGCTATGTCTCTCTCATAGCCGCCAAATACCAGGAAAACCTCATGGCGCGCTTTTCAATCCGAAAAATCGAAGGTCTGGCTTTTCCAGAGCCCCGCATCTGGTACAACCCGGAATTGAAAAGCTCGGTCTATATGGTCCCCGGCGTCATCTGCCTGATCCTGCTCCTTACGACGCTCATCTTGACGTCCATGGCCATCACCCGGGAGAGAGAGCTGGGGACGCTGGAGCAGATCATCGTCTCGCCGATCAAACCCGTGGAATTGATTCTCGGCAAAACCGTTCCCTTTGTCATCCTCGGATTTTTCGATATCCTCCTTATCATCACGGCCGGCAAGCTCATCTTTGACGTTCCCATCCGCGGGAGCCTCCTGTTCCTGTTCGGCGCCTCGTTTATCTTCATTCTGACATCGCTGAGCTTCGGCCTTTTCCTGTCCACGGTCTCGCGCACGCAGCAGCAGGCCATGATGACCGCCTTTTTCTTCGTCATGCCGGCCATGCTTCTCTCCGGGATTTTCTCGCCGATCGAAAGCATGCCCAAGATCGTCCAGTACATCACCTATCTCAATCCTCTCCGCTATTTTGGAAAAGTCGTCCGGCGAATCCTGCTCAAAGGCAACGGACTGTCCGTCCTCTGGCCGGAGATTACAGTCCTTTTTCTCTTCGGCCTGACGGCCATCATCCTCAGCTCGCTCCGCTTCAGAAAATATCTGGAATAAGCCATAAATCCGGCGTTCGGCGGGGAATTTCTGGGCGAGGGCGAAATGATGCCTCATCTCCAAAATCATCCATAAAGGTTATTGTCAAATCCTCGCTGACCTTTTAATATATTATATAGAAGTCGATTCTTGTCGGATTCCACAGCCAAGGCATCCGTCTTTATTCAATGTGAGGCTCTTATGAAAAAAGACAAACAGCGGGTCCCGGAGAAAAGCTCTTCCTTTTACAGCATTGAAGACCTCCTCCTCGAAAGCGAGGAAAAATTCAGGATCATCCTGGAAAATATCGAAGAAGGCTATTATGAAGTCGACCTCAAGGGAAATTTCACCTTCGTCAACAGCGCTATGTCAAAGATCGTCGGCTATCCCAAAGAAAAGCTCATTGGGATGAACAACCGCGAGTACCTGGACGAAGAAAGCGCAAAAAAAGTCTATCAGGTTTTTAATCGGGTCTTCAAGACCGGCAAGCCTTCGCGAATCACCGATATTGAAATCCGCCACAAAGACGGCGCGAGATTTTGGATTGAATTTTCAGCGGCTCTTCGCCAGGGCAGGGACAACCGGCCCGTCGGGTTTCGGGGACTCATCCATGATATCACCAAAAGAAAGGAAACCGAAAAGGCCCTGCTCGAAACCAATGCCCAACTCAACAGTCTCATCCAAGCGATCCCGGACATCATTTATTTCAAGGATGCCGCGCGCCGGAACTGCGTAATCAACAAAGCCTTTGAAAAAGCCTTTGGCTTGGACCCGGCCCAGGTGATCGGTAAAAAAGACGAAGAGATCCTGCCTCCGGACCTGGCCGCCTATTGCCGGACAAGCGACGAGATCGTCCTCCGAGGAGGGAAGTCCTGCCGTTTTGAAGAAGAGATGAAGTCTTCTGACGGGAACACGATATTTTTCGAGACCATCAAGGCGCCCATTTTCGATAAGAACGGAAAAGTCGCGGGCCTCGTCGGCGTCACCCGGGACAGCACCGAGAGGAAAAAGAACGAGGCAGATCTCCGGGAGAGCGAAGAAAAATATCGTCAGGTGTTTTCCGGCGCCGGCGACGCGATGTTTTTGCTGGATCAGGAAACCGGGGCTATCCTCGACGCCAACCGGACCGCCAGTCAACTCTACGGCTACGGCTTGGAAGAATTGCTCACTCTCAAGAACGTCGATGTCTCAGCCGAGCCTGAAAAGACCTATCAAGCATTGCGGACCGGACTCCAGCGTGCGCCGCTCCGTTTTCACAAGAAGAAAGACGGGACAATTTTCCCGGTGGAAATATCGGCCAGCTATTATGTCCAGAACAACCGGAGGGTCAGCGTCGTGAACATCCGCGATATCGCCCAGCGCAAAAAAGACGAAGAGGCTTTGCAAGCGGCCCTGACGGAAAAAGAACTTCTTCTTAAAGAAGTCCATCATCGGGTGAAAAACAACATGCAGGTGATTTCCAGCCTGCTCAACCTCCAAGCCAGGTACCTTCAAGACCCTCAAGCCGTGGAAATCTTCAAGGAAAGCCAGCGCCGCATCCGCTCCATGGCGCTCATTCATGAAAAGCTCTATCAGTCGGAAAGCCTCTCGCAAATCGAATTCTCAAATTACGTCAAGAGCCTGGCCTCCAACCTGATTTTTTCGCTGCAAAAGACCCCCGGCCGCATCAAGGTCCGGACGGACATTGAAGAAATCGCCTTCGACATTCAGACCGCGATTCCGCTCGGACTCATTATCAATGAACTGATTTCAAACACCCTCAAGCACGCTTTTCCCGGAGACGCGGGCGGCGACATCAACATCGGGCTCCGCCGAACGCAGGGCAGCGAGTTTCTCCTGACCATCAAGGATAACGGCGTGGGCCTGCCTCCGAACCTCGATATCCAGCAGACAGGATCGATGGGCATGGAGTTAGTCTCGATGCTCGTCGACCAGCTCGAAGGCCGCGTTGAACTCGAAAGAACTAAGGGAACGGAATTCAAAATTTATTTCAAAGAGCTCAAATACAAGTCCCGCATCTAGCCGGCGCCTGAAAACTCAAACTCAGCCTCGAAAAGACCTAAGATTTCTTCAGGAGTTCGGCGAGCTTCGCTTCCATGTCGCCGTAATGCGTTCCCTGCCAATAGACGCGTCCGCAAGAGAGACAAAGGGCAAAGGAACGCGCCCGCTCGAAGACGAACGGCGCGACAAGGTTGACGGCTTTGGATTTTGGAAGCGGCTTGAGCAAAGCGTTGCATTCCAGGCAGCGCGAATAGGGACGGACTTTGGCCCTGAGGTCGAAGTGGTCTAAAACCTGACGGACTTGCTCCTCCCAGATTTCGCTTTCGATATATAGAGCCTTTACGCCCTTGGCCCGCCTCAGCAAGGCATGATCTTTGGAAACGAGTGTTCGTCCCTCTCGCCGTGCCAGATGGAGAAGATCATCGTCTTCGGCTTTGGAAAAAAAGATGACATCGAACCCGAGGATTTTCAGCCATTTGGCGAGTTTTCCCAGCATGCAGTCGACGATGAATTTCATGGCCATAAACTTGGGACGTATTCCGAATTTCCTAATTCGGCGCGTGTCCCCGGATTTTTCCGGCAATGAATGAGCTTTCCTGAGCGAATCGGAATGGCTCCCCCATAGCCGGATCTTTTAAGCCGTTCTACAAACCCAAAAATCGGACGGTCAGGCCGGAGATGAAAATCATAGCACCCGCCAAGGCATGAGAATAGCGCTCGAGCTTGCCCAGCCGGATAAAGCTCACACCCCACGAGGAGACGGCGATGATCGTCAGCATAGTGGCGATCGTCGTCAGACCGAAGACCGCGGTGACAAGAACGACCCCGGCGAGGTCATGCTTGGCGGCCGGGAACATGACCAGGGGAATCAGAGGCTCGCATGGGCCGAAGACAAAGATGGTGAACAAAATCCAAGGCGTGATGTTGGCCTTCGGCTTATGCGTATGGACATGGATATGCTCGGCTTCATGGCTATGGGTGTGGACGTGGGCTTCTCCATCGACGTGGACATGGACATGTTCGTGCGGTCTGTTTTTAATGGCGCGGTGCAATCCCCAGATGAAATAAGCGAAGCCGAAGCCGATGAGCAGCCAGGTCGCGGCGCTTCCCCGGGCGGACTCGGCATGCTCCAAACGGGAAACTGCAATTCCAAAGGCGATGCCGAGAAACCCCAGAATGACAGAGCTAAGAACGTGTCCCAGGCCGCACAAAAATGAAATAAAGAGAGTTTTTGAAAGCGGCCAACGCCTGGCCCGGCTCATGGCGATAAAAGGAATATAGTGATCCGGACCGATCACCGTGTGGACAAAACCTATCGCGGCGGCCGTTCCGGCCAGGACCCATATTTCTCGTGGAATCATCGGCTTTTCCTTAAAGATCTATTAAGAAAATAGTGGACGGTAGGGGATTCGAACCCCCGGCCTCAGCGTTGCGAACGCTGCGCTCTCCCAGCTGAGCTAACCGCCCACAATAAGTCCCTGGAGAGAATCCATGCCAGGGAAAGGCCCTAAATTTAGCATGTTTTCATTTTTTTTTCTAGAGTCATTGGCTTTATATGTCCCCGAATTCTAGCGGCGGAAAAATCGCGAAGCGATCTTCATCATATTCCTGAACGGAATTCCGCGCCTTAACATGGACCAGGCAGGAAGAAGCGAGAAAGCGGTTTTTAGCTTTTTTCCAACACCTCTCTGGTGCATGAGCAATAAGGACTTTTGAATGACCTGCGGCTTGGGATCCTGATAAGGATACCACCACAACTGAGCCTTTTTCTTGAGAAAATCCGAGCTGACAAACTTGATGTTCACAAGATGGAGAAGGCCGTAGGGACCGTGAGACCGGCCCATCCCGGTCTGCTTGATTCCTCCCCAGATCGCCTCGGGCTCGCTGAAGGAAAACATGTGGTCGTTGACGGTCACGGAGCCGGCTTCAAGCCGCTCGGCCATCCAGGCTGCCATTTTTCTATCGCGCGTCCAGACGGAAGCCGTTAGGCCGTAAGAACAATCGTTAGCCAGGGAAACCGCCTCTTCGGGAGCGGAAAAGGGCATGATGGGAAGCGTCGGACCGAAAGTTTCCTCTTTCATGATTTTCATGGAATGATTGACGCCGGTGAGCACGGCTGGAGTGATATAATAGCCGGGTAGGTCCTTGATCCTCTCGCCGCCGCATAAAACAGCGGCGCCTTTTTCCCGGGCTTCCTGAAGATGTTCCTCGACAACCTTTAATTGATTGAGCGTCGTCATCGGACCCATGTCGACTCCGGGCTCGAGCGGATTCCCGACTCTGATCCGTTTCGTCAAGTCCACAACCCGCCGGGTGAAATCCTCCTCAATTTCCCGGGCAACATAAATCCTTTCCACGGAAGCGCAGCTCTGCCCGCAGTTCATAAAACCCGCCCAGACCGCTCCGCGCGAAGCCCTCTCCAGGTCGGCGTCGCGGCAAACGATCATCGGGTCTTTTCCGCCGAGCTCCAAGACGACATTCGTCAAATTCCGGCTGGCCAGTTCCATGATGCGCTTTCCGACGCCGACGCTGCCGGTGAACATGACGGTTTGAATCTCCGGGTTGGTGATCATCTCTTCCGCCTCTGCCGTCCGGCAGTTGACGATATTCACGACACCAGCCGGAAGGCCGGCGTCGATGAAAATTTCGCCGATGCGAAGGGCGATAAGCGGCGTGGACGTCGACGGCCTGAGGACGACGGTGTTTCCCGCGGATATGGCGCTGAGGACATCGCAAAAGGGAATCATGAAAGGAAAATTCCAAGGAGAAACGATGAGCGTCGGCCCCAGCGGCTGAAACGCAAAAAAGCTTTTTTTGTGGGAAAACAGAGAGACGTGAAGCTTGGCCTTTTTGGACCACGTCGCTTTTTTTAGGTTATGGGAATAGTAATCAATCGACTCAAGGCTTCCCAAGACCTCCACGGACAGCGATTCGACGAGAGGCGATCCCTTTTCCAGAGTGATCAGCCGGCCGATGTCCCCGCTTCGTTCCAGGAGAATTTGCTTGGCGCGTCTAAAAATTTTTTCTTTGTCTTTGAGCGGCAGCTCCTTCCACTGGGGAAAAGCCGAGCGCGCGGCCTGGATGGCCTCGCGGCAATCCTCCGACGAAGCCAGCGAGACCTCGCCGACCGGCTCCAAGGTCGCCGGATTTTTCGAGACGATTTTTTCTTTTTTCTCCCGGCGTTGGTTTCCGATAATCAGTCGTCCGTCCATGAGCCTCACAGCCTTCCTTTGATCAGCCTTCTCATCCAGGAAAAGAACAAACAGACATAGGCGTCGTAAATGAGGTCCACCCGGAAAAGCGGGTTCAAGATCCCCGTCTTGAGGAAAATCCATAAGACAAGGCTTTTATGCTTCGGCGGACACCCCCGGATCCGTATTTTCCTTTTGGCTTTGACCTTGCCTTCGATTCTCGAGCAAGTGCCCAGGACAAGCAGCTTATCGGCCGTCACATCGCCTCGGTATTTCCCGATCACTGCGGTCCAATGGGGAAGTTTTTTCCAGAGTTTCGGCTTCCGGTCTTTGATCATATAAAGCCAGTCCAGGAGGATGCCGTGGCATCCTCCCCGGCAATAAGGCTCGCCGCTCCGGACTTCGAAATTGCAGTCCAGGTCATCGACGCGAATGAATCCCGTATCCCAGCCTTCTGTTTTTTGCCTGATTTCCTCAAGGGAGATATCTCCGCTGATTTCAATCTCCTCAAGGTTCAAGGAGCCGTAGCCGCGCTCCGAAGCCAAGGCCAGGTGGCGGATATTTTTGGGGTCGAGATGAAAAATATGGGCGCAGACGACGTCATGAGCCAAGGGATTGTCGGACATAATGATGACGCCGAGATGCCGCCCGGGCTGAGTCATCTGATTCCCGCCCATCGCAATTTCGATCGCGTCCGTGGCGATAAAACCGGGATAGCCGACTTCGAGAAGGTCGACGATTTTTTCATCCAGATTGTAATTGTGGTTCCACATCCTTTCCCGGTCGCAGAGAATTCCGATATTGAGCTTGATAGCCGCAGTCAAACCCTGGGTCAGGGAATTCGTCTTCAGCTTGGGCGCATAAACCAGAAAATCATTCTGGGCGATGCTGCGTGCCGTCCTGATTTTTTTATGGATCACCCCTTTTTGAAGAGCCACGGTCGCTTTCCTCGATTCTTCGATCGGCGCAAGCCTGATCCCGTGTTTCCTTCTGAGCCGGTAGTACTTCGCCCGGCGGAACATCCGAGATGTCGGGATCGCCGCCCCGCACTTTTCGGCGACGGTGATTGCGGCGACATCCTGGCCGCGTTTCAAAGCTCGAATCAATCCATCCAAAAATTCTGGCCTGGTAAAAGCCGAGGGGGCGACTTTCGGATGGGCCATGACGACATTGGGCTTAATCGTCACCCGGCCTTTGATCCGGGACTTCAAGCCCAGCTCTTCAAGGCCTTGGCTGATGATGCCTTCGATGGCGGACGGATCGTAGTCCGGCGCCCGGCGCAGGATGACCTTCGCTTTTTGCACGACGACTCCTTAATTTACGGGGCCAAGTATATATTCAGGCGTTCGGGAATTACAACCGCTATCTACGAGGGGAGAGACAAAGAACGATCGGCTTCTTAAAAGGGCAGGAACGGAGTCGCAGGCTCCTCAAGAAGCGGGTAGGTCAACAGACCTTCTTTGACGCGGGCAAAATAAGTGAGCTCGTGCTCCTGGATCCTGCCAGCCTCCATAATGTGCCGGACATCATGACCCAGGCTGAGAAGATAATCCGAAATCATCTGCCGATGGCATTGCCGGGGCAGCTTTTCGGCGCACATATAAGCCAGCGTTCGCTCCCGGGCTAATTCGACGAGTCTGGCCGCTGCCGCGCGAAATCCCTCGGTCATCATGTAATCGGCGTAGACCCGAAATCCCGCGGTCTTCCAGCCCCTGTTAGGGGATTTTTCCCCCAAGCCTTCGGCCTTCTTCCTGTAGCCGCCCAGTTCTTTTCCCATCCAGACATATTCGACGCCGTTCCGAGGCATCACTGCCTTCAGGTTCTCATGATTAAAATGCGGGTTGCGCCGCGATACGGGAAAGGCGCGGACATCAACGAGAAGGGCGATCTTCTGGTCCCTTAAAAGGCCGAGGAATTCTTCCAGCGGCCGGGTCGAATGCCCGATCGTGTAAAGAACCATGATTTTGCGTCCAGCAATCGGTATTATAGAATATTCGGGCTAAAATGGAATCCTCATCCGAAAAAAATATGACTAAGCTAAAGTCTTTCTTCTAGCTCTGTTGTCACCTCGTGTTTTCCCGCCGTGAGCTCGCCGATGACCCAGGCTTTCTGGCCTAGGCTCTGAAAGAGCGCCGTCGTCCGCTCCGCATCCCTGGCGCCGACAACGACGACCATCCCGACGCCCATGTTGAATGTCCGGAACATCTCCCGCTGGCCGATACGGCCTCGCTGCTGAATCTCGCGGAAAATAGCGGGAACTGGCCAGGCGCCTATCCTTATCCTCACGCCCAATCCGTCGGGAATGACGCGCGGGATATTGTCATAAAATCCGCCTCCCGTGATATGGGCCATGGCCTTGATCCGAACCTTGTTCATCACGGCCAGAATCGGGCGCGTGTAGATGCGCGTCGGCCTGAGCAATTCCAGTCCCCACCGTCCTTTCAGCTCTTTTTCCGAGAACACCCTGCGAGCCAGCGAATAGCCGTTGCTGTGGAGGCCGCTCGACGCCAGGCCGATCACTCTGTCGCCTTTTTTCGAGCTCCGGCCGTCGATAATTTTGTCTTTATCGACGAGACCGACGCAAAACCCGGCTAAATCCCATTTTCCTTTCTCATAGAGTCCCGGAAGCTCCGCTGTCTCGCCGCCGACCAGGGCGCAGCGCGCCTCGCGGCATCCCCGGACGATTCCTTTCATGACCTGGGTAAGCATGTATCTATCGAGCTTTCCGCAGGCAATATAATCCAAAAAGAAAAGCGGCTCGGCGCCGGTCACGACCACGTCGTCGACGCTCATGGCGACTAAATCGATGCCGACCGTATCGTACTTTTTTAAGACATCGGCGACGAGAAGCTTGGTTCCGACGCCGTCGGTCGAGGAGACCAAGACCGGATTTTTCATCCCTTTGAGGCGCGGCAAAAACAATCCGCTGAAACCGCCGATGCCTCCCAAAACTTCCGGCCGGGAAGTGCTTTTGACCAGGGGCTTGATTCTTTTGATGAATTCGTCGGCTTGGTCGATGTTCACGCCGGCTTTTTTATAGCTCAAAGCGCCCATGGGTTTTCTCCTAGAAAGCCATGGTTTTTATACCACCCCCCCAAAAGCAAGTCAAACTGTGATAAAATTTTTGTAACCTTTTCTTAAAAGCTAAGTCTTATTAACAAACGTCTCCGGCGCTGTCACGATTTTTAGGATATCGTTTTGCCGCCTCGAAATCAAACCGGGGCAAACTCATAAATAATCCAGTTTTCGATCTTTTAGCCGGGAATGCTGGAATATCGCGAAAAATGTTTTTACCCGCGGCCGCGGAGATAGGCGATCATCTTGGGGACGACGAGCGGCACAACGTCCGGCAGCATGTGGGGCATCAGATTGTCCATGACCTTGGGCATCATCTCGGGCATCTGCTCCTTCATATAGTCGGGCATGGGAATCATGGCGCCGACTCGCTCGAGCATGGCCGGCATCACCTTGGGCATCATCCCGGGCAAGAGCTTCGGGAAAAGAACCGGGAAGACCGGCTTCATCAGGGCGAACATGAATCCGCCGACCGGTCCCAGCTTACCCATAAATCTCATCATTCCGCCCATGCCGAGCGGCATGGCCCTGAGCAGCTCGGGCCACATGGTGTCCATGAGGTTGGCGAATCCCTGCGGCGTCATGAGCGCGATCATGCCTTCGAAGACCGCCCACTGTCGGAGCGCTTCCGCGCTCGGGTCTTCAAATTTCTTGCCGAGGGCCTGACAGGCGAACGTCGCTAAATCTTTGATCTCGACCGGCAGGTTCTTCTTGTCTTTCGTCACACGGAATTGAAACTCGCAACAAGGGCAAAGAGCGAGCACGGTCTCGGCCTTGACCTCCGCCGCCTCATCAAGCCGCGTTTTTCCGATGTCATGCGCCACGAGCGGCTCCTTGATCAGCGTCAAAACGCTGCCGCAACAATGGGCTTCCTGGCGATTGAGCGCCATGTCCACGAATTCGACGCCGGGGATCGCTTTAATAACCTCCCGGGGCTCTTCATAGACGCCTGAAACCCGGCCGATGTGGCAGGAGTCGTGCCAGGTGACTCTTTTATGAATCGCCTGCGGGAATTTGAATCTGCCGGCTTTGATTTGGCCGGCGACGAGCTCGCTGTAGTGCTTGGCCGTGATGTTATACTCGATCCCAAGCTTTTCCGCCCACTGAGGATAGGCCCAGCGCCACATCATATCGCAGGCCGGGCAAGACGAAATAACGGTCTCCGCACCGGCCGCTTTCACGGAAGTGATATTCTTCTTCATGTTCTCGGCGAAGACGTCCCATTTACCGGCGACAAGCATCGGCGTTCCGCAGCAGTTCTCGACATTGCCGAGGTAGGTGAAATCCACGCCGGCTGCGTCGAGCAGCGTCACGGACGCGGCGCCGATATCGTTTTCAACATACGACGCCGTGCATCCCGCGAAATAGACGTTCTTACTTTTTACTTGGGGGCCATGTTTTTCCCAGAGTTCCCGGGGAAACCATTTCGTCCGCTCCTTGCGGTATCCGGCCCAGATATTGCCTTCGGCTACGGTCGCGGCGGCCATCATTTCAAACGGCGGAAAGGTCATCCGCTTGTCCTCTTGGATGAGTTTGCCGCGGAGCTTCATCCAGCTTTCCTCGATCGGCAAGGTCGCCGAGCAGCGCAGGTTGCAGAGCTCGCAGGTCGTACAGACAATGATCGTATCGACCATGAACTGGTCCCAATCGGCCCGGCCTTCCAAATATTCCCGCAACCAGTACCATTTGCCGCGGGGCGACTGACTCTCCCAGCCGCGTCCGTAGAACTGGTCGCATTCGTCCACGCAGTAGCCGCACTGAGAGCAGGCGTAAGCGTACCAGGCGACTTCGGCCGGAATACCGCGCACGGCTTTTTCAAACCGCTCGCCGATCTGAGTGGCGACGTTATTGCCGAACGGCCGGACGAGAGGCTCAAAAATCTTGGCGATGCCGAGGACCCGGCTGATCATCCTTTTCCCGACGACCTTGTCCGGGTTTAAAACTCCCTTCTTGTCGACCCGTTTTTTGAAAGCTTTTATTCTCGCGATCCTCTCTTTGCCCAGGATTTTCCCGGCTTTGCTTGTGAAATATAGTCCTGATGAATATGGCCGGCCGCCGTGCTTTTCGGCGATCTTCATGATCGTCAGCACTAAGCCGAATACAAAATTGTAATAAAACTTCCGCTGGTCGCTGGGGATAAAGCCGAGGATGACGGCTTCTGGCTTGCCGTCTTTTCCTTTTTTAATAATGACACCCTCTTTAACGACGGGCTGATTGACTTTATGCTCGATCTCTTCCATGACATCGCCCAGCTTATCGAGCGGGACGACGACCTCGGCGGGCACAAGCGACGGCCCCAGGCGTTTGACGACCATAAGTTTGAATCGGTTCTTCCATTCATGCTCGGCGATCTCTTGACTGAGCACTTCGCCCAGACAATCATGAAGAATGTCCGGCAATTGGGGAACGATCTTCCCCTCATCGACCTTTTTAAAGGCCAGAAGAGCGATATAGGCCGCGGGCAGGATCACTTTGTGCTCCGCGGGATGTCCGTGGTGCATGAGGACCGGCGCCCTGTTTTTCATCTCGGCCATGCGGGGATTAATAAATACGACCGACCAGATGGGCATTGCACGGGCGATGAATTCTTGGAATACCTTGGTCAGTTTATGAGCATCGGGACAGGCGATGGCCGCCAAGCCCAGATCCTCGAGCTTTTGGACCTTGAGCGTCACTTGGCTGATGATGCCGGTGATGCCTTCGGCGTCGGAAATGAGATCGAGGTCTTTTCCGCAAAATTCTTTAACTTCTCCACTCGGAAGCACCACGCGGGCGCTCGCGACGTTGTCAGCGAACCAGCCGTATTCATAGGAGCCGATGCCGGCGCCTCCCTGAGCCAGCCAGCCGCCGACGGACGACGACGGGTAGCTTGTCGGGTAAAGGCGGATGGCCAAGTTTTTCGGGCCGATTTTTTTATCAAGCTGCTCCCAAGTGATCCCGGGTTGGACAGTGACTGTCTCGTTTTCGGCGTTTACTGCCATAACGTTTTTCATCCTATAAAAATCGACGACGATTCCTTTTCGAGTGGGGATGATGCCGCCGTATCCTGAAGACCCCTTGCCCCGGGGCACCAGCGGAATTCTTTTGGAGGATGCCCAACGTAAAATCTCACTGAGCTCTTCTTCGCTCTCGGGTTGGACGACCGCGTGCGGCACGGTCTTGCCGATCAGGGGTTTAAACAACCCTGGCATGGCCGCGATATCATGACCGTACAGGACGCGCTCGGTCGGGCGAAAATTCGCCCGCGCGCCGAATTTTTCCTTAAGCCAAAGTTTATCTTTCTTGCTCAATTTTGCCATAAGGACTCTCCTCTGTAATTGGGGTCAGGTCTTAACATTTGACTTTTCGCTCTTAAGAGCTCTCCATGGATTTTTATTGTGGAATCAGCCGAACACACATTACATAATAATCGAGCGCTTCGTTCTATGAAATGTCAAATGTTAAGACCTGACCCCTATGATTTAAAGACTTCGGATTTGAGTGTCGCTTTTTTGATGCGGGCTTCGACGGGGTTCACCCCGATCCCCGGCGCGCCCGGGACTTTGATGACGCCGCCCGGCTCCAGCTTGATCTCCGGATCGACGAGATCCTGCTTGTAGTAGCGGTTGCTCGCCGAAAGGTCATTGGGAAACTTAAAATTCGGGAGCGAAGCGATGTGCAGGTTGTGCGCCCGCCCGATCCCCGATTCGAGCATTCCGCCGCACCAGACAGGAATGCCGTGCGCTTCGCAAAAGTCGTGGATTTTTCTGGCCTCGACCATCCCGCCGACGCGGCCGACCTTGATGTTCATGATCCGGCAGCTGCGCATCTCAAAGGCCTGCCGCGCTGTCGTCTCCGAGAGGATGCTTTCATCGAGACAGAGCGGCGTCCTCATTTCCTTCTGCAGCTGGCTGTGATCCCAGAGATCGTAGGGCGGAAACGGCTGCTCGACCATAAGCAAGTCGAACGCGTCGAGCTTCTTGAGATGCTCTTTGTCGGCCAAGCTGTAGGCACCGTTGGCGTCCACCTGAAGCGCTAAATCCGGAAATTTTTTTCGCACGGCGGCGCAGGCATCGACATCCCAGCCGGGTTTGATTTTAATCTTGACGCGCTGATAGCCTTCGCCCAAGTAAGCCGCGATTCTCTCGAGCAGCTCGGAAATGGAATCCTCGATTCCGCAGCTCACGCCGGCCGGGATTTCCTGCCGCACGCCCCCGTAGAGTTTTGAAAGGGGGGCGCCCTCCTTTTTCGCTTTGAGGTCCCAGAGGGCTAACTCCAGTCCGGCCTTGGCCATCGGGTGGCCGCGGAATTTCTTGGCCTGCCGATAAAAATCCTCGGGCCCAGCGATGGATTTTTTAAAAATCATCGGGATGAAAAAATCCTTCAGCACGTGCCAGGCCGTTGTCGTCGTCTCGGAGCTGTAAAGCGGGGCCTCCGAGGCGACAATTTCGCCATAGCCGCAGAGCCCGTCGGCGAAGACTTTGGCGATGATAAAAGGCCGCTCGTATTCACGGCCGAAGCTCGTCTCAAAAAAATGGACATAGGGAAGCTTGAGGAGGATGAGTTCGATGCGTTCGATGGTCATGATATCGACCTTTCCTTTTTCAAGACATAAAAACAGCGCTCGTCACAAATAAAATCGACGGCGCGATAACCCGCGGCAAAATAATGCCCGAGGGCTGTCCGGACGGCCGCCTGCCAGGCGGCGACGAGGCCGGATCTTCCTTTGAGATCACGGATATTCCGCGGCAGCTCAATCAGGATTTTTTTCTCATCGAGGGACAGGTTCGGCCGCGCGGGGAAAATGTCGGGATACCGGCCGCCCGACTTTTGCTCGACGGCCGCAGCAATCTTCCGAAGGTTCGACCCGCCGTTTTTTTGTTTTCTTTTCTGCTCAACTCGTCGGGTCCTGATCCACCATTCGACAAGAAGACGGTCGGTCGGAACGCCGGCCTCCAGCACCAAGGACGGCGTGTAGCCGTAAAAATTGTCCACATAGGCCCAGGCGACGGCGCCCAGCGCGTGGAGGTTGAGGTTGGCGTTCCGGGTCAGCATCGGATCGAACGTCCAGGTGATCAAATCATATTCGCGCCGCAGGACTTCCTCCCGCTGGGCCCACTTGAGCTTTTTCCCGAGACCAAGACCTTGAACCTCGGGCAGAACGGCCAGATGATGCGAATGCTGGCAATGCTTCCCTCCGAGGACGGCCGGAAAGGAATAGACATAGCCAACCATCTTTCCGCCGAGAAAGGCACCTAAAAGGATCCCCCCCGTCTCGACGGAAACGCAAAACTGGTGGATGGGCGTGATGTCCAGGTCGTCATGGTGCCAGACTTGCCGCTGGACAGCAACGCAGGCTTCGTATTCTTTGAACGTTTGGAGAGGCTTGATCTTGAGCTTAGCCACGCAACTTTACGGCTTTTCTATGGGCGATTTTTTCGTAAATCTCGATAATCTGATCGGCCATAGCTTCGCATGAAAATTTTTCATGGACGACTTCGTAGCCTTTCGCGCCGAAACGGCGGGCCAGGATTCTGTCTTTGTAAAGCTCAAGAATGGCCTCGGCCAGCTCCTTCGGACTGCGCGAAGGGACCAGAAAGCCCGTCTTTCCATGGATGACGACTTCGGGGACGCCGCCGACTCGCGTGGCCACAACAGGAAGCCGGCTGGCCATGGCGTCCATGATCGAGCTTCCCAGTCCTTCAAGATAGGAGGACATCACAAAGAGATCAAGCGAAGCCAGGATCTGCGGCACGTCATCCCGAAACCCTAAAAAGAAAACCAGGTCGTCGACATGGAGCTCCCGGACCTGCCGAGTCAATTTCATTTCCAGCGAACCTTTCCCAACAATGGCGATTTTGATTTTCGTCGAATGCTCTTTCAGGATTTTGGCCGCTTCGATCAGATATTTGTGGCCCTTGTGATCCTCGAGATGGGCCACGATCCCCACCAAAAAATCGTCGTTCGCGAAACCAAATTCGCGGCGGAGGAAGTCTCTGGGCTTGACGTTCTCGAAAGCGGAGAAATCGATCCCCGACGGAACGACCTTGATCGTCTCGGGCGCTATCCCGCTCTTGATGAGAACGTCCCTGACGCCTTCCGAAATAGCGATGATGACATCGACATTTTTCGTGTATTTGCGGCGCGAGAAAAAATTCTTTTTGAGAGGGAAATCGACGCGCCTGGAAATCACCCGAATCGGAACGTCCGCCCAGCTAGAGGCCATCTGGCCTACGGACACGGCGTGAGCGTCATGAAAATGGGCGAGCCGGCAGCCTTCGCGCTTCATCGCCCGGGACAGGCGGAAGGCCGCACTGAAATGAGTTTCGCTTTTAATGCTGAGAGGAAGGACGGGAAGCTCCTCTTCCACGGCTTTTTTGTGGAGCGGGCTTTTGGGCTGGACGACAAACTTGAATGGATAGCCTTTTTTCTTGAGCTCGCGGGCGAGAAAAAAAGACTGCCTCTGGCCTCCGCGCCATTCCCTGCCGGTGTCAATCTGGAAAAGGCTCAATGCGCTCTCCTTTTTTCCAGATTTCCCGGAGCTTTGCATAGCGGACGAAGATCGCGTAGCCGTTGAGCACCGAAATGACCAAGCCGGCGAATCCGTCGAGGAATCCGCCCTTCAAAATATACGACTTAAGAAAACGGGAGACGGGCAGGACCGTGAAGTGACGCCAGCGGCTTTTCTTTTTTTGGGCATAGAGCTTTTGGGCGCCAAGGTCCGAAAAGTGATTAATCCGGGTCAGATGATCGGAGATATTCCGGTAGGTGAAATGGTGGATCGCCCCCTTGAGCTTGTTCACCCGGCCGTCAACAACGAGATCTTCATGGACGTATTCGCCTTCCCACCGCGCCCGGTCTTTGCGGAATAGACGGATTTTTCGATCGGGATACCAACCTGAATGGCGAATCCATTTTCCGAGATAAAAGACCCGCCGGGGTATAGAAAACGCGGAACAGAGGGGTTCTTGTTTGACGAGCGTCAGAAGCTCTTCGCGGAGTTCGGGAGAAAGCCGCTCATCGGCGTCCAGGGACAATATCCAGGGATGCGAGACCTGGCTATTGGCGAAATTTTTTTGATCGGCGTAATTCGTCCAGGAGCGCTCGAAGACGCGGTCGGTGAATTTCCGGACGAGCTTGACGGTTTTGTCGGTGCTTTGGCTGTCGACGACGATGATTTCCGCAGCGATACCGGCGACGCTTTGGAGGGCGGCCTCAATCTTATCCTCTTCATTATACGTGATGCAGACCGCCGAGATTTTCACGGGGTCATCTTAACATAGGGGGAAAAAATTTGGCAAGCCGTGCAAAAACGGGGACAGGTATTTATTCCCTGTTTCTTTTTTCCCTAATAGGTTCGCGGCTGGTGATAGACACCTGACAGTCACCGAATTCTTCTCGCCAGATTTTGGGATTTTTATTCGGTAATCTTAATATTCCTCTTCTCGAGACCCGTACCCATGGATCTTTCCAGCCGGGCGACGGACAGGATGTAATCGATCTTGGCCTTGATTTCTATCGACCGGGCATTGGCCAGCTTTTCCTGAAATTCGAGGACGAAATAGTTCGTGGAGAGCCCAACTTTAAGCTTTTTCTCCTCGGCGTCCAGGCTTTTTTCGGCCAATTCGCGCGCCACACGATAGGCTTCGACGCGCTTGGCGTTTGTTTCTATCGTCCTGACGGCGTCGCCGACTTCCAGAATCGCTTGCTGCTCCAGATTTTTAAGTTTAACCTGGCTCTGGTTGAGGTCGGTCCGAGCATAAGAATAGTCGGCTCTCGTCAAGAAGCTCGACAGCGGGATGGACAGCGTCAGGCCGATATTCCAGTTCTTATAGAGCAACTTGAAGGCGTCCCGTAAGGAACCGCCGGCGTCCCCTTTCTCCGTGCCGATGGGCGGGGCGAAAAAGTTGCCCTCCGGATAAATCAGACGGTCGCCCGATATCCCGGGGCTCCAGTAAGAAAATTGCAAATCCAAGCCTGGCAGCGTCTGATTTTTGGCAACGCTTAAATTAAGCTCTTTCGCTTCCAAGGTTTTCTTCAGGATCTTGAGATCCGGCCGGCGTTCCATAGCTTGTTTGAGAGCGTCTTCCAGCGCGATCTTGGTCTCCGTGAATTCTGGTTTGTCTTGGGGAACGATCTTTTTAAAACTGTCGGCTCCTTCCGCGGCCAAATTGAGGATGCTTTTGAGAACCTCCTGGCTTCTTGTGATCAGGAATTCGGCTTGGATCATGTCCGCTTCGCGCTGGGCGACGACCGATTCGGCGTTCAATATTTCAATCGGCGCCAGCTGCCCGAATTCGACCTCTTTCTTGTTTTTGGCCAAAGTGTCGCGGCCGAGCTGGAGGGACTGCTGCTTGACGCTATAATTTTCAAGCGCATAGACCAGGTTCCAATAGGCCTCCTCGACCAGATAGACCGTGTCCATCATGGTGCTCTGAAGCTGACTCTGGGAAATGTCCAGGTTGTTCTCGGCCTGGAGAATCTGGCGGCGGCTGATCTTGAAGCCGAAATTTCTGAGCAGAGGCTGGCTGAAATTCAGACGGAGAGTGCTCCCGTAGCGCGGATTGATGAGCTGAAAAGCCTGGTTTGTCTCTGATTTGTAGCTCTGGAGGGAGAGCGAGATATTTCCGCCCGTCGGGATCTGCTGGACAAGGGACAGACCGTAATTATTATCCCGGCTCCAGATAGTTCCCGCACCCTGAAGCCACCAGTAGGGCGGATTTTCCTGGCGCTCACTGGCGTAGCTCATTTCAAAGCGAGGCATGAAGAACTCTTTGGCTTTGGTCAGCGAAATAGAGGCCAGCTCGGGGCTGTAAACCTCGATGGCGACATTCAGGTTGTTTTTCAGCGCCTTGGCGATACATTCTTCCAGGGAAAGATTCAGCGCGTCTTTGTTCTGCCCGAGCGCGGGCCGCATCACAAGCGCTATGGCAAAGATCGCAACCAGGCTTATTCTCTTTTTCACTTTGCTCCTCCTATCTAAAAAGCTAAAGTCTATCAGATTGCCTTATCGAATAAAATAAGGCGGAAAGTATACCACACAACGTAATACGAATCTCGGCGGCCGGAGTTTAAAGACAGCCCCTCTGTTTCCGTGGAGATGCTTCCGAGTTTAGGGAGAAAATTACGATGGTTTTCTTCAAATGCGAATTTCTAAACGAGCAGCCGGATTCGAAAGACGGCCAGACCGAGATTTCGCTTGTCCCCGCTGCCCGAGACTTCATCGGGGATGAAGGTCGGCGAGGAAATCTCGATTTTATAGAGCCGCTGGGGAGAAAAGTCGAAGGCCGCTTTGAATTCCGCACGGACGCCTTTTTTGCCATAAAAGACGTACTCTTTTTCCGGAATGAAGGCTTCGGCGGTTTCATCAAAGAGCCAAAGAGATAAGCGCAAAGGCCCCGTGTCTTCGTGCACCGACAAAAAATTGACGGCGATTCGTCGGGCCGGAACGCGGACAAAGATATAGCTTTGCGCGGTTCCTTTCGTCCATCTGCCGCCGAGGCCGTAAAGTTCGGGCTCGAGAGTCCACCAGCCGGCGCCCCATTTATCCACGATCTGCTCGTCGGCGGACAAAGGGCTTGTATCAAAGATGAAGACCCTGCCTTTGCAGCGCCGGCAGATGCCCTGGGTCATCGCATTTCGCCGGATGTCGGTCCGCTTCTCTGATCGCAGGACATCCTCGACGCGCGTCGTGTCGATATTCCCAAGCTTCATTTCTCCTTCATAGTCCAGGCAGCACAGCACAAAGTCGCCATTCGACAGGAGGCCGAGGTTCTCGGCCATGATGCAGGTCCGGGATTCGGCATTCTCTTCGATAAAAACGCGTTTATCCTGAGGAATCGCGCTTTTGATGAAGGACCGATCCCGTGTCCAGAGCTCCAGCGATTTAAATACCAGAAAAACATTGGGCATGAACATATAGCCCCAGAACACTTCGTCTTTGAGCCGATAATAATTTTTGGGAAGCATCTCGCGGGAAACGGCCACTCGGGAGCCGATATGGTCCCGGTATCTCTGAAGGCTGAAATTTTTCTCGTCTTCAAAAGCGCGCGGATATTTTTTTTGTATCGTCCGGCTGAATTTTTCGAGCCCGGCGAGGGTCTTCCGGATCCATCGTTGCTCGGCCTTTTCGCTTGGAAAATTCGGCCAAATGTTAAGAGGAGAATCGGTCTTGATGGTCGGATCGTGGGAGACGACATAATTCGAGGCCACATGGATCTCTAACCGGGCTGAGCTTCCCATCCGGAATTTCTCCTCGATGACATCGAATATGAGGCGAAAGAAATCCTCGAAGGCGAGCCGCGGATAGCCTCTCTTCCGGAAAGATTCTTTGGTTGCAGTTTGGAGGCTCAGCGCCAGAGTGAGGTTGTTATGTTTGAGAATCTCCCTTTGGACGACTTTATCCGCAAGAAGCGTCATGTTTGTGATCAACGTCACCAGATGCCCGTGCTGCTCAAACAGGTCTAAATATTCGTAAAGTTTTTTATTCAAGAGCGGCTCGCCGAGGACGTTGCATAAAATCGGCGGGTGCATATTCAGAACGTGAAGTTGATCCAGGAAACTCCGCAGCCGGGAATCCGCCAGATGCTCTTTTTTTCGCCGCAGCACATCGGACGGACAAAACGTACAGTGCATATTGCAGTGGCTGGTCAGTTCGATAAAGACCGCCTTCGGCGGCTCAACCGGCGCCGCAGGATCGTTCTGACGGGATATTTCGTGCATCATAGGTACAAGAGTTCTTGCTTCTTATAACATAACAAAAAACGCCGGATATTTAAATTCCATTTGGGCGAGGGAA